>Ga0209752_1001382_pt1 | contig 11735 bp, 7 predicted proteins | sample METZYME_3_250m_FD_187548 | JGI IMG/M metagenome (GOLD analysis project Ga0209752, IMG submission 187548) | Marine microbial communities from oxygen minimum zone in mesopelagic equatorial Pacific - METZYME_3_250m (SPAdes) (version 2) | ecosystem: Environmental > Aquatic > Marine > Oceanic | place...
CTGTCTGTGCGCCACCGTTTGTCTAATGGAGGTCTGAGGTGAGTGTTGTTTCCCGCAAGGACATTGAGGCTGCGGCTTTGCGGATTAACAGCCGCGTTCGTCGCACCCCTGTAATTCAACTCGAAGAGGCCGCGTTCGGCATTGATGCGGAGATCTTCCTTAAGCTGGAGCTTTTTCAGCACACGGGCTCGTTCAAGCCGCGTGGTGCGTTCAACAGAATCCTTTCGGCCGATGTTCCGCGGGCGGGTGTAATTACTGCTTCCGGTGGCAATCATGGGCAAGCGGTTGCCTATGCGGCAAAAGTTCTGGGAATTGATGCGGAAATCTTTGTTCCAGAAGGGTCACCGGCACTAAAAGCGGAACGGATTCGCAGACACGGTGCAGCCTTGACCGTGACCGGGCAGTATTACGATGATGCGATGGATGCATGTCGGGCGCGTGCCTTGGAGACTGGGGCGTTGTTGGTCCACCCCTATGACCATCCTGATGTTGTTGCTGGACAGGGGATGGTGGGGCAAGAGATGGAAGACCAGTTGCCAGATGTTGACACGATACTGGTGGCGGTTGGAGGTGGTGGTTTGGCAGCTGGTATTGCCGCCTGGTACCAGAGCGAACGAAAGGTGGTTACAGTCGAGCCAGAGAACTGCACTACTCTAGCCAGTGCGCTTGCAGCTGGGCAGCCTGTGGATGTCCGTGTGAGTGGAATTGCCTCGGATGCGCTAGGAGCACGAAAGATCGGTGAGATCCCCTTCAGTATCGCTCGGGAACACGTTACAGAAGCTGTCCTAGTATCTGACGAAGCGATCCTTGAGGCCCGGCAACGACTCTGGGAAAGTCTGCGGATTGTTGCCGAGCCTGGCGGAGTTGCTTCGCTTGCAGCGTTACTTTCTGCTGCCTATGTTCCGGATATGGGCGAGCGCGTGGGTGTGATTATCTGCGGTGGAAACACTGCTTCCTTACCGGACCCATTACCCTAACGTGATGTCGAAACTGGGCCGGCGATTGCATCGTGGTCGTAGCCTTCTACGGGCGGCTTGTAGCGTGCTCGTCATCTGTGCGACGGGCGCGACAGCGGTTCAAGAGAATATCCACCTTGAGACGTTCGATGAGGCATGGAGAATTATTGCGGAAACTCACTGGGACCCTGAGTTTATGGGTGTCGACTGGGAGGCGGTGCGTCAAGAACTGAGGCCTCGCGCTGCCGAGGCCGCGTCAGTCGTCGATCTGCGTGGCGTTATTCGCGAAATGCTCAGTCGTCTCGGACAGTCACATTTCGCTCTCTGGCCAGGTGACGCCATTGGGAATATTAGAGCCAATGCCGGCGATACCGCTGGGGGTAGCGGTGGTGATCCTGGGTTCGAGGTGGTGCTTGCGGGCGATCAGTTTGTGGTTTCGGTAGTGGACCCAAAAGGCCCGGCTGCAGAAGTCGGTGTTGCTACGGGCTGGGTGCTTCAGCGCGCCGGCAGCTACGAAATTACTGGTAGTGCCGTTCCTCAAGTAGAGGATGTTGACGAGCATATGCTTAGGGTGGAGGCACAGATGGCAATGCGGCGCCGGTTGTCAGGCTCCCCGGGTAGCACCATTAGATTCGGTTTTCTGGACGAGAACGATAGATCTCGACTTGTTGGAATCGAAGTTGCCCAAGCCGCCGGTGAACTCAGCCAATTTGGAAATTTGCCGCCAACCTTTGCCGCCCTAGAGAGCAAACTCCTCCAGTCAGATAGCAAGCTTGAGGTCGGCGTTATCACTTTTAATATCTGGCTTCCGGTTATTAGCAGGCTATTTGACGAAGCTATCGACCAGATGCGTCATGCTGATGGAATCGTTTTGGATCTTCGCGGTAATCCGGGGGGGCTCGGTGGAATGGTGATGGGTATTGGCGGGCATTTCGTTGATGAGAACCTTTCCCTCGGCACAATGCGGACTCGCGAAAGCTCGCTGCAATTCATCACCAATCCCCGTCGTATCGACACTTCTGGTTCTCTCGTTGAGCCCTACGCTGGGCTACTGGCGATATTGATGGACAATACAAGCGCCAGTACGTCGGAGGTTTTCGCCGGGGGGCTACAGGCGATTGGTCGTGCTCGTATTTTCGGCCAACGTTCAATGGGCGCTGTGTTGCCCTCGCTGACAGACGAATTGCCGAATGGTGACGTACTACAGCATGCCTTCGCCGACTTCGTAATTTCGGAAACAGGAGTTCGACTCGAAGGGCGCGGTGTTATTCCCGATGAGGTTGTGGTTGTGGCCCGATCGGACCTTGTTGACGGACATGATCCGGTCCTTGAGTCTGCTATAGAATGGATAGAGCAGCACCGCTGAGGAGCAGGCGTTGTTCTTCGAATACCAGCAAAATTTCCAACGACATAGTAGGAGGCTTTACATGCATCAGTGGGCCCGTAGGGTCATCGTAGCTTTGACTGTTGCGGTGTGTATCGGTGGGGCTACGAATGCTGCATCGTTTATGCCACAGGAGGTGCTTCCGGCAGAGGAGATCATCGCGCGGTACGTTGATGCGATCGGTGGAGTTGATGCTGTCCGGGCTCATTCGTCGACGCAGGCTCAGGGGACCATGGAGCTTTTGGGGCAAGGAATCAAGGGTGAAATGCGGATGTACGGGGCGGCTCCCAACAAACTACTTATGATTGTGAGCTTTCCCGATTTGGGTATTGAAAGCAGGAACGGATACAACGGCGAGGTTGCTTGGGCGGCCGACCCGATGACGGGTGAGCGTATCCTCCAAGGTGACGAACTTCAGCAGGTCGTCGACGAGTCTGACTATTATTCGGACCTCCACGATTCTTCTAGATTTCAATCGATGGAGACGCTTGAAGTGACCGAATATGCTGGGCGCTTGGCCTATAAGGTCAAATTGGTCTACGTTTCAGGCCGGGAAACGTTCGAATACTTTGATGTGGATAATGGACTGCTGGTAGGAGCCGAGGGCCTGCAGTATTCGCTGATGGGGGCGATTAACGTACGTACGTTCACCAGCGAATATAGGCAGTTTGGCGGATTAATGGTGCCGACTAAGATTGTCCAGGAGATCGGGCCGGGACAGACGGTGCAACTGACAATAGAGTCCATCCAGTTTGACAGTGTCGAGCCTTCGACATTTGCCTTGCCAGCTTCGATCGAAGCGCTAGTCGGCTAAGAATTCAAGCACTACTCGTGTTGGTCTCTTCTCCCTAGGGGAAGCTCCTTGTAAGCGTTAGTATCCGGGTATGATCCTGCGATTCAAGGCAAGTGCCGTCGGGCTGTCGATCGTCGCTTTGTCGCTGTGGGGAGCGGCTGACGTAAGCGGATACGCTGGGCAGGCGGCGCGGAGCCAACGACAGCAAATGCCGGTGTATCGTGGCGGTGTTGACCTCGTTGTCCTCAATGTTGCTGTGCTCGACGATGATGGTGAGCCCGTCACTGGGTTGACTGCCGAAGACTTCAAGATATCGGAGGATGGGGTCCGCCAGGAGATTGCTCTCTTTGCCTCTTCGAGCAATACACCGCTCGACATTGCCCTTGTTCTTGATATGAGCGGCAGCGTTGCGGCCAGCGCGCCAGCCATCAAACGAGATGCGAAAGCCTTTCTGGACGCACTTGGACCGAGCGATTGCGTTTACTTTGTTCCATTTCAGGAGGTGGTGCACGCTGGTACCTGGTCGGCTCCAGACGCTGCGGCCCTTATTTATCTTCTGAATCGAATTCCTCTACAGGGCGGTACGGCTTTATACGACGCGTTGGCACGAGGCTTAGCAAACGTGAACCGGGCGCGTTACCCGAACCTTCCGGAAGATCAAGGGTCGAATGACTACCTTCGGGTTGATGGTGACAATTGCGGCAGCCCTTTGCCGCCGGCATCTCTGGGGATTCCCGGAAGTGTGCGCCGTACCGCAGTCGTCGTGCTTAGTGACGGTGGTGATGAACACAGTGAGGCGACCTATGCCGACACGTTGGTAAACGCGTGGTCGAACACTGTGCCGATTTTTTCGATAGGTGTCGGTGACGCACTCGAACCTGTTGCGCGCCGTTTTCGAAATACTGATAAGCGTATCGCCAGTATGATGGATGATTCCTTCCGTAGCACCCGGTTAGTTTGGTGGCTACGTGCCTATAGTAGGGAACTCCAGAAAAGGCTTCGCTTCTTGAGCGAGATAACGGGAGGGCGACTGGTCCTTGGTAATGGGCCTGCGACTGTACGGGATGCCTTTGACGAAGTAGTCAAGATGCTGCGTTCTTCGTATCTGGTTGGTTACAACCAACCGGCGGGGAATGTTTCTCCTGGAATCTCCGGGTTGTCGTGGCATCAAGTAGATGTCGAAATCCTAGAAGAAGACGCCAGTTTCTTTGTTCGCCCTGGCTACTATCGTGAGTTGCACGACAGGGGAGGTGCCGAGCAGATTGTTCGCGAGTCACTGGAATTGATTGCTGCAGAGCGTCATTCTGAGGCGGTGAAACAACTTGATCTCGCCGCCCGTCTCGACCCAGGCTACTGGCCGATTTATCTGCATCGAGCACGCTCTTTGCTGCGTACTGACCGGCTTGAAGACGCTCGCGACGATCTTCTAGCGACGCTTGAACTCCGACCGGAACTTGGCTTGGCGCACGAACTGCTCGCGGATACTGTGTTCAGGCTCGGTAATTTCAAGCTTGCCTGGTACCACGCAATAAGGGCAGCGCAGGATGGCGTTGACATGCTGCCGCTGGTAAGCGAGCTAATGCGCGTGTCCGAAGGACCGCCCGATCTGGCAGAACAGCTAAGCGCGGTACGTATCTTCGTTGATGTTGGACCGCCGGCAGTTGAGATCGATCAGGCGACGTTGCTTGAATTGCTACGCGTACTACGTAGCGAGATGTCGGTGGCCACTGATATTGCTCTTGTTTCAAAGTCGTCGGACGCTACTGCAGCCCTGATCCTTGAAACGCAGGTTGTTAGTGGGCGACCACGTAAGCTTGAGGGCAAGTTAGTTATTAGAGACAGAGACTGGAGACAGGCTACACGGGACGAGAAGCTTGAGATTGATGATCTTGATGACCAAGCCGAAATCAAATCGGCTATCTCAAAAGCAGCGTATGAAATGCGCGTGTGGATTCAAAAGACTTATGGACAATGACCTATCACACAGTCTCTGTACGAATAAGGCAGACCCAAGCTCTCGGAGCAGGCGATGTACTAGCGTCCCCCTCCCGATTCCGTATCGGCGTAGATGCCGTTGAAGAGCAGTTTGAAGGTTCCGTGTGGCTGGGCTCGAAAGTTGATTTCCGGGCCGAACAGTAAGACGTTCCCGTTGCCCACTTTTGCTGCCACGGCGGCGACACCGTCCTCTAGAAAAGTCTCACCCCAGGCCCAGCCGCTGCGAAGTGCGTTGGGGCCAAACCAGGCGACTGGCTGAACGCCTTCGGCCGCGGCATTTGGACGAAGTCGAAATACAGGGCTGTTGCGAAAGAACAGGTCGGCCGTTTCACCCATGCCCCAGGCGAGTGGGTGTTTGTTATCAACTGTAACCTGGAGGATCGATCCAGGGACGTAGAAGTTGTCACTGCTGAGGTTCTGGACACCGCCGGTGGGGCTGCGCTCGACGAGATGGTTCTCGACTGGGAGATCGAAGTGCCCCGCGAGATTCGATGCGCTGTTTCCGACAGCGATTATCGTACCGCCGTTCTCAACGAACTGGCGTAGGAGAGGGACCGTCTTGTCAGCGCTGACCGCGCCCTGGCGGCCGCGGAACTCGACTGGCAACTCCGCGTCATCGATCCCACCGCGCCCGCCACCGCGCCCTCCGCCACGGCCCGCTCGACCGCTACCACTTACAGCTGCCGGGATCGCAGAGCTCATGAAGACCAAGACATCATACTCGCTGTTTAGATCTTTGGAGTCCAGTTCCGGCGCAAACACTATCTCGAAGTCGAAATCGAATTGCTCGAACATCCAACGGGTCCATCCGGAGGACATGTCTCCCCCAAAACGGTCCCAGAGGCCGATGCGCATCGGTTTGAGCGCTTGTATGTCCCCCTCGGGTTGGGATGAAACTCCGACAAAGGAAATGCCTCTGTCCGTGGCGATTTCGGTTAAACGCTCGGCGGTTCCATTCCCGGAAGCGACATAGAATGCGCCAGAGGGAAACTCAATACTGCCACCGTTTACTGAATCGCCGTAGCGAAATACGGCATCGCCAGCCGCCAGTAGCCTATTGACCGCATTGAAGGAGTCGTTAACCTCCGGACTAAAAAGGTATCCGGAGGCGTTCGATAGGGTTTTGAGTATGCCGGCTGGAGGGTCGACCAGGTCCGGAATACGCTCGAACGGGCCATTGAAATCCTCAAGAATGCTGTCAAATTCGATGCCCATCTGGTAAGCGACAGTCCACCCGGCGACGTCATATGGGCGGGTTGGTGGAGCACCTGGATAGGCGAAGTCATCGGGATGAACCTGTGGCTCGAACATATCCATGACGAAGGGTCGAAAAGCTTGCGCTGACAAAACAACATAGGATCCGAGTGGGTACGTGCGATCCAAAACCACAAAATCAGCAGTCGCACGATGCACCGCCACCCCATTTTTGATTAATGTGTTGACGAACTTCGCGGCGGTCGGGAAATCGGGCTGATCGGCTGGCAAGATATAGCCTCGTGGATCACGTGCCTCTGGATTCTGGAAGTCGCTGGCATAGAAATCCATTGGATTTGCACCACCACTGAAGCCACCGCGCCCACCGCCGCCGCCGGTTGTTGCAACGGCAGCCATTGCCTCTTCGACCGCTGCAATTCGCGCCGGTGAGAGTGTCCAATGGTCGCGACTGCCACGTTCAATCGAGTTCATTCCCATCCGCCAGATGTTGAAGAGGAAATCTTCACGGAGCTTGCTGGCTATATCAAGGACGGCCCGATTAGCTGTAATCGAGTAGTCGATGGATTGTCGAAAGTGCCACTGCTGGGGAGCGATTGGATAGGGGAGATCGTTGCTTGGTAATTGGCGGCGGAGGTTGAACGGGATATTTGATGGATTGGGGCTACCAACGGTCTCCGTCAGGAGGCCGATTTGGTTATGCCAATAAGGTGTGGTTCGTAAGCCTCCGTTCCACCATGTGGAGTAGCTAGCACCTGATCGCATCGTGGCGCCCGGTTTGTTTTCCCGTACAAATCGGCTGTGCATTGCGGTGCCAACAGTGTCGATCCCGAGTATCAATAACGGATCGATGTTGTAGTTGAACGGGCCGCGGAACGGTGGGGCAAATAGAACAGTCCCTGCTGGCCCGCTTTGGTGATGGTTATAGATGATTTGAGGGAACCACTCGCGATACAAGATGCTATTGATCGCAATGGTTTCCTTCTGGGTCGACATGTAGAAATCACGGTTGTTGTCGTGACCGCTGTACTCTTGATATAGAACTGGGATGCCGCGCGTACTGCGCTCCTCGGGAACGGGGTTGCGCATGTACCAATCGGAGACCAGATCCATCCCGTCGGGATTTACGCAGGTGGCTAGTAAGATCACATCGTCGAGGAAGCGTAGCGTCTCGGCATCTTCCCGAGCATTCATCTGATAAACCAACTCGACCAACTGCTGAGCGCCGAGGACTTCGGTAGCGTGCAGACCACCATCGATCCAAACCACTGACTTGCCTTCCGCCGCAAGTGCCCGAGCCGTAGCTTCGTCGACACCTTCGGAGAGCGCGAGACGTGCAGATATGTCTTTGTAGCGATCGAGGTTTTGGTGGTTTGTAGGCGACGTGATAATCGCCATGTACATGGGCCTGCCTTGCTCTGTCTCGCCGATCACCTCAAGGGTCATTCGGTCAGATTCTTGTTCGAGCTTCTGCCAGTACGCAACGAGTTGCTGATAGTTAACGAGAAAGTAATCGTCGCCGATGTTTCCCCCGAATGCTTCAAGAGGTGTAGTGACACTATCCTGGTGAGTGCTTGCGGGTGCGGTTGCCGGTGCCACGGATAATCCGCCGACGACCAAGACGGTTAGTAACATAGAGGTGAATTGGCGAATTCTGGTGGTCATAGCGGAGGATCTCCGTTCTTTAGGGTGCAGCTGTATTACGGCGATAGACCGTATGTCAGCAGGGAGTCTTGGTCATTTTGCCCGCAAGCTCACGCGGGGATGCCATGCTGAATGACGTGTTCCATGGCGTCGCAAAAACGATCTAGCTCCTCTAGCGTCGTACAAACGTTCGGAGTTACCCGAAGACCGGTGCAGTCTGGGTGTTTGATCGGAGTCACGATGATGCGATGCCGATCCCACATATAGTTGCCAAGGGCCCCGACATCAACTCCGTCGATATACACATTACTGAGACAGCAGGAGAAGCGCGGATCGAGACTGGTGTTGAGGTGAACTCGATCATCTTGCAGCAGGCGGTCGGCCCAGTAGTTACGGAGGTAACGTAACCGGGCTTCTTTTCGGTCGTCTCCAAGGCCCTCATGGAAGGTCAAGGCGTCACCGATGGCAAGAAAATTGGCTTCTGGATGGGTGCCGATTTGCTCGAACTTGCGAATATCGTCCTGCTGGTTTTCTGGCGCGGCCGTCAAGGGCCACAGGCCGTCGATCTTGTTGCGCCGAACGTAGAGCATGCCAGTACCGTGCGGCGCGTTGAGCCATTTGTGCAGACTGGTGCCATAGTAGTCGCAGTCGAGATCCTCGTGCTTGAAGGCAAACTGGCCGTAGGCGTGGGCACCGTCGACAATCACTGGTATGCCGTGCTGACGTGCCATCTGCACGACGCCCTTCACCGGCAGGATTTGACCGGTCAAGTTGATTTGGTGGCACATTAGGATTACACGAGTACGTGGTGTGATGTGTTGCTCGAACAGCGAGACGATCTCATCATCGTCTTCAGCTGGGACCGGGATCGGGAACTGCTTTAACACCACTCCTTCACGCCGCTCACGCTGTTTAAAGGTGTTGACCATTCGGCCATAATCTTGGTTCGTAGTCAGGATTTCGTCGCCACGTTCTAGGTCCATGCCCATCTGGCAGATCTGTAATGCCTCGGAGGAGTTACGGGTAATGGCAATCTCTTCCGAATCAGATCCAAAGTGCCTAGCCAATCGTTGTCGAACGCCTTCCGCCTGCGGCTCAAGAATGCGCCACATGCTGTACACAGGGGCGGTACTGGAGTAGTCGAGGTAGCGCTTCATTGCGTCCTGAACGACGATTGGAGGTGATCCCACGCCGCCAAAATTCAGATTTACAATGGAGCGGTCAGCGCTGTAGGCGGCTTGCACTTCCCGCCAGACCGTTTCGTCGGCGGCGATCTGTTGGGGAGTGGCGGTGCTGGCTGAAAGACCGTCCAGCATTTCCAGTGCACGCTCCATTTTCATTGGGTTCAAGGCCGGCGCCATGGCTGTCGCCGCGGGCAACCCAACCGCACCCAAGAACGTTCGTCGGTTCACCATCAGCATGCCTCCGGTTCCTTTGAGCCTTTGCTGTGATCGAACTTCATCAATCACGCCGGCCCTTCTCATCATCCACCGTGAAATTCACAAATTAGATCTGCCACGCAGCTTGCTACAACTTTGTACCATACCGCGCTCGATATTCTTACTGATTCCAAGTTTACGTCGTTGGTAGGATTACCAATTCTGCGTGTTGCCGATTCGCGAGCGAAAGTAATAGCGGGTCATTTTTCTGGCGTTCCATGAAGGCTTCCTTGCAGTTAATGCCTTGCCACCGATTAGCGATCAGTATTTGGGCAACAGCCGCACTAAAGGAAGCACCTGGGCCCAATAGGATGAACACATCCGGTGCGTACTCGCGCAGTAGAACGCGAACACAACTGCTGAAGTCGTAAACTTCGAGAACCTGGGTTTGGAGGCTGTAACGACATAACTCTCCAGGATTAGTGTTGATAGGGTTCCAGCGATGACCACGGCCATCGATTAGCGGAATCGAGGGTGCGCGCCAAGAGAGAGTGGAGAGTTGCCTCAGTGCGCGTTCGGAGATGGGAAGCATCAGGGGTGAGTGGAAGGCAGAATGTTCTGGTAGTTCTAGCGGGTATTGTTTTTTCCCAGTTTTAACCGCGGGCAGCTTGCTGATGAGCAGCGGGAGACCGTCTTGGTCCGCCCAAAGTACGGCGTACCCTCCATAATGTATTGACCAGCCAGCCTGATGACCTGCCTCACGGGTGTCTTCCAGAGCTGCCGTTACTGCAGTAGCATGCGCAGGATCAACTCTCCAATTCTCGTCAATGAGGGGGTAGATAACTTGGCCGCCGATCTTGCCATTACGGGCCATACCACCCATCGTTTCAACGAGGTCAAAAGTGTCGTCGAGGCTGAAGGTACCAGCGGCGAAAAGTGCTGAATACCAACCCATACTGTTGCCACCAATGCCGACGATATCGAGTTTGTTTCTGTCGAGGCGGAGAAAATCAAATGCGGTACACGCGAAGGTTAGACAGGAGGCATTCTCTCCGCGGAACAACTCCGGACTAAAGGTGTGCGCACCGTCCATGTCACGCACCGGTCGATCACCCCTCTCAGCTCGAAGGTTGTCGAGGCGATCAATGGCAGGGTTGAGTTCGGCAAGTACACACGCTGGGGCGGCTCTCGATAAATAACCCAGTTCGCTCGCGGTGTAGCTACCACGCCCTGGGCACAGAACAACGGCAGTCTTACTCACAGTGCCTCTGTCTTTCCGACGGAACCGATGAGTTCCTGACTAGTTCAATGGCACGCTGCACGATCCCATCTTCGTTGGGCAGGACGTGCTCCCAAGAAGGTCCGAGTGGGATAAATGTGTCGTCACCGCAATAGCGGACGATGCGGGGCAGAAGATCACCTGACCTGTCCGTATACGCTTCCATCAATTCAGTAACCAAAGCTTCGCTTACGCCCCCGGTTTTCCGGCCTTCGTCGACGATCAGAACACGGCCGGTTTTTGTTGCCTCGCCGCATATGGTTTTGATATCCAGCGGCAGCAGCCATCTGAGATCGATGACCTGGGCGCCGATCCCGTGGTGTTCCCTCAAAACGTGGGCCGCTCGAAGAGAACGCCACAGGCCATTGGCCCAGCTGACAATTGTCAGCTGTGGATTGCCGTTGGCAAATTCCTCATAGACACGAGCTCGACCAAGTTCGACGGCACTGCCAGGGGCAGGGAAAGAATCAAGCCACCGGCCGTCTTTCTCAGAGATAAGGTCCCGAGTTCTATAGAGTGCGATCGGCTCAAGAAAGAATACGATTCGGCCATCAACGTGAGCGAGGGCCAATGCCGTGCGGAGCATTCCGACCGCATCTTCGCCACGGGAAGGGGATGCGATGATAACGCCCGGAACATCGCGTAGTGCTGCAATACTGTTGTCATTATGGAAATGACCCCCGAAGCCGCGCTGGTATCCCCAGGAGGCGATGCGGATAACCATTGGGTTTCTGAGTTGGCCCTTTGAAAAGAACTGGAGGGTCGATGCCTCCCCGCGTACCTGGTCCTCCGCATTGTGATAGTAGGCTAAGTATTGGATCTCGGGAACCGGAAGGAACCCGAGTTGAGCTGCGCCAATCGCCATTCCAAGAATGCTTTGCTCGTCGAGCAGGGTGTTAAAGACACGTCCGGCACCGGTTTTTTCATAGAGTTGGGCGGTAACACCATAGACGCCGCCACGTTTTCCAACATCTTCGCCGAACACCAACATCTCCGGATACTTGGAGAGCAGGTCTTGCAAACCCCAGTTCAGTAATTGTGCAAGGGGACGTGGCTTACTGAACTCAGGGAGTTTGGTCGGGGTTCCAAAATG
>Ga0209752_1001385_pt1 | contig 11716 bp, 9 predicted proteins | sample METZYME_3_250m_FD_187548 | JGI IMG/M metagenome (GOLD analysis project Ga0209752, IMG submission 187548) | Marine microbial communities from oxygen minimum zone in mesopelagic equatorial Pacific - METZYME_3_250m (SPAdes) (version 2) | ecosystem: Environmental > Aquatic > Marine > Oceanic | place...
CCGGATCCTGCTTTGACCAGCAGCGAGTCAGAATGGCCGTGGTAACAGCCTTCGAACTTAATTATCTTGTCGCGTTCGGTAAAACCACGCGCCAAGCGAATCGCCGACATCGTTGCCTCGGTACCCGAATTCACCATCCTCACGAGTTCGATCGACGGGATCCTTTCCACCACCTTCTCGGCCATGGTGATCTCTAATTCGGTAGGGGCGCCAAAACCAAGTGAGGTGATAGCTTGCTTTTTGACAGCGTCAACGACGGGTTTAAATCCGTGGCCTTGGATCATAGGTCCCCAGGACCCGACATAGTCGATGTATCGATTCCCATCTGCATCTGTGAGCACCGCTCCCTCTGCCGAGACGAAGAAAATGGGTGTACCTCCAACACCTTTGAAGGCTCGCACGGGCGAGTTCACGCCCCCAGGGATCGAACGTTGTGCGCGTTGCATTAATGCGTCTGATTGGTCGTGTTTCATTGAAGCCTCTAAATGGGTTTAACGACCACGAGGATGGTGATTGCAATTAAAACGACCACCGGTATCTCGTTAAACCACCGGTAAAAAGTGTGCTCGTGGACGTCTTCGTCGCTCGCGAATTTCCTGAGCAAATGCCAACAGTAAAAATGGTACCCATAAAGCGCTATCACCAGACCGATTTTGAACCAAAACCAGATCGAAGCTCGATAAAAATTCCAATCAAGCGCTACGAGCCATAAGCCGAAAACCGCAGTGGCAACGGCGGCTGGCGTCATGATGATGCGGAATAAGGCCCGCTCCATTACTCGAAATTGGTTCCGGGTGGGTTCATGTCGAGACATTGAGTGATACACGAAAAGCCTCGGAAGGTAGAAAATTCCAGCGAACCAACAGACGACCGCGACAATGTGGAAGGCTTTGACGTAGAGCATTCGGACGTCGATATTGAGAGAACTGGAGATCATGGCACGTTAAACGGCGATGCGGGAAGGCTTATGGGCTGATAGGGGGTCCTTGCGTCAAGGCACTATGGTTAACGATGTGACGTCGACTGAGAACGCCTACGATTGGACCTACCGTCGCGTTGGTCAATTCGCGTACACACAGGGTTTCACTCTCAGTCTGCTCTAAGCTCCAGAGCGCTTCGGCCAGTGTCGAGCGAACGCTTATGTGGGGAAGATCTCTTTTTAGTTGTGGCATTTCATCCAGTTTTGGCGGTGAACCGAAATTACTGTTTGACGCGTTTAATGCCTCTTCGCCACGTAGTATCGATGTTTCTCCAGTGGGTTCCGATTCAACAATGATCCATTCGGGAAATGGTTTCCCAGCGACGGCGTGTGATACGAGCGCTTGACGTAACTCATTGATATTCGTTTCCGGATCGAGAACCAAGAAATTACGAGTCATCAAGCTTTCAACGCCGGTGCGTAAGAGGTATTGCGTCATGGGTGCGGGGGGATACCCGAGTCCGAGGGCACTGAGACGCGACGTAAACACAGACTTTTTTCGAAAGACTTGCGACATCGTCATTGTTGCGACGACGATAATCAGCATGGCGGGCAGGATAATGTTTGGGTTTGCAGTTAGCTCCAGGACTGCCATTAGAGAAAAGAGCGGCGCCTGTAATATTGCTGCCATCATGGCAGTCATACCTAATAACACGTAGAGAGAGATTGGCGAAGCGCTCGCTGGCATTAGCGCTCCGCCCACCGTCCCAGCGAGTGCGCCCAATGTGGCACCGATAACTAATGAAGGGCCGATGACCCCCAACGGTATCCCGAGCCCCACACAGCCGGCAGTAACGACCAATTTTGCGACGAGAAACGTGATGAGCAAAGAAACGGTGTATTGCTCCGCTAAGATTAGATCGACGGTGTCGTACCCGATTCCTAACGCTTGGGGAATCACCAACCCTACGCATCCGGTCAGAACTCCAGCAATGGAGGCCCTGACCCAGTATGACGAAATTTTTGAGCGAGCAAATAACTCCACCAACTGAACAAATAATGCGGCGAAGCAGCCGATTACAAATCCTGCTGCAATGATGTACGGCAGTTCGGTCGGACCCGTTAGATCGACTGGCGGCACAGTGAATGCGGCGACTGATCCGAAAACTGCGCGGACCAAGACGGCTCCGGTGACAGCTGAAATGATGACGGGGATGAACGTAGCGATGGAGTACTCCATCACGACTACTTCCATGGCAAAGATGACGCCGGCGATGGGGGTGTTGAAAGATGACGCGATGGCTGCTGCGGCGCCGCAAGCGACGAGGATGCGAATGCTGTTGTAGGGGAGCTTCAAGGTAGACCCAAGAACGCTCGCACCAGTCGCTCCGAGGTGAATAGCCGGCCCTTCACGTCCCCCTGACAGTCCGGCCACTAATGCTATGCCCCCAGCAAAAAATTGGACTAATGCGTTGATTACCGGGAGCCGAGTCTGATACTCGCTCAATTTGCTCATGACGTGGGCAACCCCAGTCTCACGTTTATTGGAGGGTAATCGAAAAAGGAGCACCCCAATCAGAGTCGCGCCTATGATGGGCGAGAGGAATCGAACAACGATGTCTAGCATCTCGAAGTTCTCGCTATTTATACCAAACAATGAATCTGCCCCAACTTCAATGAACGATCGGAACAGAATCATGACGAATGCCGTTATAACCCCGACGAGGATTGCTAGGAGGGCAAGTTGCGGGAGGGCGTTTTCGTGTGAAAGGCTGCGGCGGAAATTTTTCAGAGAAAATAAACGCAATGGAGTTATACGAACAGTCTTTTTCGGCATTCGCGTTAGTGGGTTTGAATTCGGAAGCGGTCGCAAAGAGTATAAGCGTGTATGTTTTTCAAAGCCCTCGGAAAATGCTGAAAGGTAATTCTGAGCGATAAAAATTGGGGGCATCAGCCGCCGCCAAGCGATGGCTGGTTGAGATGTCTTTATGGACGCAGTGTAGAATAGTGGGCGTTATGCCAGACACAAACATTCAGATGTCAGCTCGCGCTGCTGACAAAGTATCAGAACTTATCCAGGACGAAGGAAACGAAGAGCTCAAGCTCCGAGTGTTCGTCACGGGAGGTGGCTGCAGCGGTTTTTCTTATGGGTTTACTTTTGATGACGACGTTGCACAGGACGATACGGTTGTTCTACGAAGCGGAGTCACGATGCTTGTTGATCCAATGAGCTATCAGTATCTAGTGGGAGCGGAAGTAGACTTCAAGGAAGACTTGCAGGGATCCCAATTCGTCGTCGCGAATCCCAATGCTTCGTCTACGTGTGGATGCGGCAACTCGTTCGCACTCTAGGCACTAGCTCCCGATGGGTAGAGGCATCCGAGTACTCGTTCCCCGCTCGCCCCGGTTACTGAAGGGACATTGCCCGGCATCCGATCTATAAAGCAGCGGGCCAACCAGGCGAATGCGCCAGCTTCGAGACTGTCGCCATCGACATTGATTTCTTCGGAGAGGATGACCTGCTGAGCGTCGAGGTGTGTATGTAGTCTTTGCATCAAATCCGAATTCAAACGACCGCCACCACAAACGACCACGCGGGCTGAATCTGGGCCCCAGCGCTCGATTGCTTTTGCTGCGGTGATTGCGGTGAATTCACATAAGGTTGATTGGACGTCGGCTGGTTTCATTTTCGGGAGATCATCCAAGTTTCGTTTGATGTAATCCAAGTTGAAGTTTTCTTTTCCCGTACTTTTTGGGGGTTCTAGAGAAAAATACGAATCGTCGAGTAGTTTCTCGAGGAACTTCATTGATACGCGACCTGAGGCCGACCAATCACCGTTGGGGTCGTAGCGAGTATGTTTCGAGTCCTGGATCCAAGCGTCCAGCAGCGCGTTGCCTGGTCCGGTATCAAAGCCAAAATACGGCTGTTGATCGTTCGAATAGAGGATCGTTATGTTCGCAATACCGCCGATGTTGAGAATGACTTGATCGTGCTCATAAGGGTGAAACAGCATTCGATGAAAGCTCGGTACAAGCGGCGCGCCCTCGCCACCCGACGCCAGATCCCGACTGCGGAAGTCAGAGATGGTGTCGATCCCGGTAATTTCGGCGATGTGGCTGCCGCTTCCGATCTGTAAAGAAAACCCGGGATCTGCGTTCGGATGATGACGCACCGTTTGGCCGTGGCTGCCGATCGCCGTGATATCGCCTGCGTCGAGGTCATTGTCCTTCAAGAAACCGAGGATAGCCGTGCCAATGAACTCTCCTAATCGGGCGTTTGTGAGGCCTAGCTGGAAAATTTCATTAGGACCAGGCCGCAAAAGCTGACGTAAATCGCGTTCAAGGATTTCTGGAAACAATACGGTTGTCGAAGCAGTAATGGTTGGTTTAGTTTCGACATCAACTAAAGCAATATCGAGGCCGTCTATGCTGGTTCCAGAAATACAGCCGATAAATAATCGAGGCATGTTGTCTTAGTCGGTGGCTACGGTTCTGACGTTGGGTGATTTACTGCTAGAGAGTAGCGCAAGGGTCGGTTGCACATGGGATTGAAAGCGCTCGATTTCCCGTTTATTGATCGGGTCCGATTTGGGTAGCGATACGGTACGCGGGTTCCTGTGCTTTCCGTTGACAAGAAATTCGTAGTGTAAATGGGGGCCCGTTGCCCAACCGGTTGATCCGACGAATCCGATGACATCGCCTTGAGTGACTCTTTTGCCTCGGGTAGTACCAGGGCTAAATTTCGAAAGATGGAGGTACTTGGTTTCGAATTCAGAGCCATGGCCTATAACAACGTAGTTTCCATTAGCCTTGGTATAACTGGTGGTCCTGACTTGACCAGCTCCGGCCGCCAGAACAGGTGTCCCGACTGGTGCGACGTAGTCGATACCGCGATGCGGCATCGTGCGATTCCACAATGGATGGACACGTTTCATATTAAAGTTGGAGCTTATGCGTGTGAATTCTAGTGGAGCTCTTAAAAATGCTTTCTTCATACTTTCGCCGTTGGGGGTGAAATACCCCGTTGTCCCCTCTCGATCTACATATCGGATGGCCAAGTAACTATTGCTTTGATTCACGAACCTGGCAGCAAGAATGTTTCCGTAACCGACGAAATCACCTTTTAGGTAGAGTTCTTCGACAACAATGTCGAATGCGTCGCCTTGGCGAATATCAAGTACAAAATCGATGTCCCACTGAAAAATCTGCGCTAAGCGCATGGTCGTTTCATCATCGAGCCCGATGCGTTGGCTTGCGACGAATAGGGAATGGTCGATAAGACCATGCATTACCTTAAGTTGGATTTCGGGTCGGCGAGCGATTTGTTTCACGTCAAAAGAGCTGCCTCGGCGAACAAAAACCAGCGATTCCATCGGCGTGGGGGAATATGCCAAACGCATCAGTGCGCCATCTTCTCCTCGTTCTAACATCAGCGTTTGGCCTGGATAAATATGCTTCAGGCGTTGGGCCAACGGACCACTTTCCAGAATACTTTGCAGCTCCTTTGCGGAGATACCTTCTCGCTTAAAAATCGTGGCGAGGTTGTCTCTTGGCTCAACGATGACAGTTAGCACGTTGGGTGAGGGGTTGTGCTGGTTGTCGGGCGTACCATCAATTTCAGTGGAAACAGTTCGGTCGGTGGGTTCTGAGTGGGTAGAAGGATAGTTGCTGTGGGCAGCCAAGTCGGACTCAGCAGGATCTTGTCTGGGGCGTTCGAGAACGCTAGTGCCATTGAGGCCGGACATCGCGAAAAACGCGAGGACGATCGTCAACGCGATGACCATCGTACGGTGCGTGCGAGGGAGGCTACGTAAGGAGTACCCCCTCCACTTCGAATTCAAATCGGACGTTGACAGACCTATCCGTAGGGGTGTTCAAGAAGTTGCGCTAGTATATGTGTTTTGGTTCGGTTGGAAAGCCCTCGACTTCGCAATCTAGGCTTCCGACTTGCCCTCATTCGGATTCGTATGCCCTCTCCTATACCTGATCTAGAGCTGCGTCACCTCCTGGCCCAGATATCCGATCGAGAAGGATTAGAGTCTCACTTAGGGCAGTCGGGTCGGAGTTTGTACTGTGGTTTTGACCCAACAGCGCCGAGTCTCCATATCGGCAGTCTTGTTCCGTTACTAACGTTGCGCCGTTTCCAACTGGCGGGACACTCTCCGATAGCGTTGGTGGGCGGGGCCACGGGTCTCATCGGCGACCCGTCGGGACGTGCAGACGAGCGCAGCCTAAACGACGCGGATGTTGTCCACAGCTGGGTGGAACGACTTTCAAAACAGGTTTCCCGCTTCATGGATTTAGAGGGTTCGTATGCGGCTCAGGTGGTGGACAATCTAGAGTGGACAAGCTCATTAGATGCATTGGGCTTCCTTCGAGACATCGGCAAACACTTTTCGGTGAATGCGATGATGCAACGGGATTCTGTGAAAAACAGGTTAGGGCGCGAAGGCGAGGGTATTTCGTACACGGAATTCAGTTACATGCTTCTGCAAGCATACGATTTTCTCGAGCTGTTTCGACGTCACCAGTGCACGATTCAGGTCGGAGGTAGTGACCAGTGGGGGAATATGGTCAGTGGCATCGATTTAATCCGACGATTGGATGGCCAACAAGCCTTTGTCCTGACTGTGCCGCTGATCACGCGCTCTGACGGACTCAAGTTTGGTAAAACCGCCGAGGGAACAATTTGGTTGGATTCCGATATGACGTCTCCATATCGTTTTTATCAGTTCTGGCTAAATACCTCAGATGAGGACGTTGCGTCGTTTCTTGGTTACTTCACATTCCTTGACTCAAACGATCTTGCGGAGGCAGCGTCTCAGGCACGCGATCGACCAGGTGAGCGAGCAGCTCAACGGCTTCTTGCGCGCGAAGTCACACTGCTAGCCCACGGGCATGAAGCCCTATCCTCTGCGGAACGAATTACTGATGCTCTATTTGCTGGTGACGTAGCAGACCTTAAACAAGAGGATTTGAATCAGTTACGACTCGATGGAATGGATTCGACCTCGGTTACAAACGAAGAGGAATTGCTGTCGGCTCTTGTGCGTGCCGACCTTGCTAAGTCTCGAGGAGCCGGCCGCAGACTAATTGACGGTAAGGGTGTTCAAATGAACGGCAAATTGGTGGAACTTCCGAGTCAAGTCCTTCGTCGTGAGCAGGCATTGTTTGGTCAATACCATTTGTTACGAAGAGGTAAGAAATCGTGGCATCTGTTTTTTCACGAATGACGAAATCGAAACAACACGTTAACACTAGGACAACCACCCAAATTAACTGTCTTTAGGCATTGCGACGCTAGGGGGCGTGCGTATAATACGCACCCTTCGGCCTGCGGCATGATCCAGCAACCTCACTAACCGAGGTGTGGAACTTCGTTGGCCCGTTCTTTAACAGTTGAATAAGCCATTCGTGTGGGCGCTCGCAAATGAAGTTGAGTCCTTGGCAAACCCTTTGTCCGTTCGGATCCCTTAGGGGGTCGGGAACGGGCTAGACCATTTAAAGTGAAGAGTTTGATCATGGCTCAGATTGAACGTTGGCGGCAGGTCTCATACATGCAAGTCGAACGAGAAAGGTCCTTCGGGGCCGAGTAAAGTGGCGGACGGGTGAGTAACGCGTAGGAATCTACCTAGTAGTGGGGGACAACCCGAGGAAACTCGGGCTAATACCGCATACGACCTAGGGGTGAAAGCGGGGGATTTTCGAACCTCGCGCTATTAGAGGAGCCTGCGTTGGATTAGCTTGTTGGTGGGGTAATGGCCTACCAAGGCGACGATCCATAGCTGGTCTGAGAGGACGATCAGCCACACTGGAACTGAGACACGGTCCAGACTCCTACGGGAGGCAGCAGTAAAGAATATTGCGCAATGGGCGAAAGCCTGACGCAGCCATGCCGCGTGTGTGAAGAAGGCCTTAGGGTTGTAAAGCACTTTCAGTGGCGAAGAAAAGTGAGGGGTTAATACCCCCGCTCTTTGACGTTATCCACAGAAGAAGGTCCGGCTAACTCCGTGCCAGCAGCCGCGGTAATACGGAGGGACCGAACGTTAATCGGAATTACTGGGCGTAAAGCGCACGTAGGCGGTTCGTTAAGTGGGATGTGAAAGCCCTGGGCTCAACCTAGGAATTGCATCTCAAACTGACGGGCTAGAGTGTAGTAGAGGGAGGTGGAATTTCCTGTGTAGCGGTGAAATGCGTAGATATAGGAAGGAACACCAGTGGCGAAGGCGGCCTCCTGGACTAACACTGACGCTGAGGTGCGAAAGCGTGGGGAGCAAACAGGATTAGATACCCTGGTAGTCCACGCCGTAAACGATGAGAACTAGCCGTTGGGCCCCATTGGGGCTTGGTGGCGCAGCTAACGCGATAAGTTCTCCGCCTGGGGAGTACGGCCGCAAGGTTAAAACTCAAATGAATTGACGGGGGCCCGCACAAGCGGTGGAGCATGTTCTTTAATTCGATGCAACGCGAAGAACCTTACCACCCCTTGACATCCACGGAACTTTCTAGAGATAGATTGGTGCCTTCGGGAACCGTGTGACAGGTGCTGCATGGCTGTCGTCAGCTCGTGTCGTGAGATGTTGGGTTAAGTCCCGTAACGAGCGCAACCCCTATCCTTATTTGCCAGCGGGTCAAGCCGGGAACTCTAAGGAGACTGCCGGTGACAAACCGGAGGAAGGCGGGGATGAGGTCAAGTCATCATGGCCCTCACGGGGTGGGCTAGAAACGTGCTACAATGGGAGGTACAAAGGGTTGCGAACCCGCGAGGGTAAGCGAATCCCAAAAAACCTCTCGTAGTCCGGATAGGAGTCTGCAACTCGACTCCTTGAAGTCGGAATCGCTAGTAATCGCGAATCAGAATGTCGCGGTGAATACGTTCCCGGGCCTTGTACACACCGCCCGTCACATCATGGAAGTGGGTTGCACCAGAAGTAGCTAGTCTAACCTTCGGGGGGACGGTTACCACGGTGTGATTCATGACTAGGATGAAGTCGTAACAAGGTAGCCGTAGGGGAACCTGCGGCTGGATCACCTCCTTAACCTAGAAGATGGTTTGAGTCTCTTCGAGCGTCCGAGCCTCGCTCTGCGAATCTCAGGAAACTAGATGAGGCTGTTACACCATCCAGCCATTGAATCGACTTTATGCACGAGCTGGAATTTCTTAGGAAATTTCATGGCGATGCTTAGCATCGCCCCCACACGAATGGTTTATTCGCATACGTTGTGCCTACACGACCGGGTCTGTAGCTCAGTTGGTTAGAGCGCACCCCTGATAAGGGTGAGGTCGGAAGTTCAAGTCTTCCCAGACCCACCACTTAGACTCATCGTACAATAGCCAATGAGGGGCCGTAGCTCAGCTGGGAGAGCACCTGCCTTGCACGCAGGGGGTCAGGAGTTCGATCCTCCTCGGCTCCACCATACGCGGGTCTATTGCTAGCGTCAGGGTGTAGGTTCATTGGGTGAAACGGCGGTCGCGTTGCAACGTGCGACCGCTAGAGCGTCAAGATCGAAGCGAAACGATAACGTTTTGATGTTGGCGTTTATTCCTGCGAAGGATTGATGCCCGCTCTTTAACAATTTGAAACTGATGAAGCCGTGTTTTTCACATGCGTGTGAAAGACACTCCGCTCTCCCGGCAAGTGCGCCGGTGAGAGCAACAATTGTTCGATGTGCCTGGGATAGCCTGAGTGCTATCCCGCAGTCCGCCGACCGCGGCGGTACTGCTGGTATATCCGGCGAAAGTTCGATGACGATGAACTTAGCGAACAACTCGTTCGTTGGGTTATATGGTCAAGTGAACAAGCGCATCTGGTGGATGCCTTGGCAGCTGAAGGCGATGAAGGACGTTGTAGCTTGCGATAAGCCTCGGGGAGCCGGCAAACAGGCTTTGATCCGAGGATTTCCGAATGGGGAAACCCGACGCTCTTGAGCGTCATCATTGACTGAATTCATAGGTCAATGAAGCGAACCCGGGGAACTGAAATATCTAAGTACCCGGAGGAAAAGAAATCAACCGAGATTCCCTTAGTAGCGACGAGCGAAGGGGGAACAGCCCTTAAGCATACATATTGTTAGCAGAAGTCCCTGGAAAGGGAAGCCATAGTGGGTGATAGCCCCGTATGCGAAAACGATATTACTGTGAAATCGAGTAGGGCGGGGCACGTGAAACCCTGTCTGAACATGGGGGGACCATCCTCCAAGGCTAAATACTCTCAGCTGACCGATAGTGAACTAGTACCGTGAGGGAAAGGCGAAAAGAACCCCTGTGAGGGGAGTGAAATAGATCCTGAAACCGGATGCGTACAAGCAGTGGGAGCGGGCCTTCGGGCCTGTGACTGCGTACCTTTTGTATAATGGGTCAGCGACTTACTTTTACTGGCAAGGTTAACCGTCTAGGGGAGCCGTAGGGAAACCGAGTCTTAATAGGGCGTTTAGTCGGTAGGAGTAGACCCGAAACCGGGCGATCTAGCCATGGGCAGGGTGAAGGTCAGGTAACACTGACTGGAGGCCCGAACCCACCTATGTTGAAAAATGGGGGGATGACCTGTGGCTAGGAGTGAAAGGCTAATCAAGCCCGGAGATAGCTGGTTCTCCTCGAAAACTATTTAGGTAGTGCCTCTCATATCACCACCGGGGGTAGAGCACTGTTTAGGCTAGGGGGTCATCCCGACTTACCAAACCTATGCAAACTCCGAATACCGGTGAGTGCAGTGAGGGAGACAGACGGCGGGTGCTAACGTCCGTCGTCGAAAGGGAAACAACCCAGACCGCCAGCTAAGGTCCCTAAATCATGGTTAAGTGGGAAACGATGTGGGAAGGCCCAGACAGCCAGGAGGTTGGCTTAGAAGCAGCCATCCTTTAAAGAAAGCGTAATAGCTCACTGGTCGAGTCGGCCTGCGCGGAAGATGTAACGGGGCTCAAACCATGTACCGAAGCTGCGGGTGTGTACTCGCTTTGGCGAGAAGCACACGGTAGAGGAGCGTTCTGTAAGCCTGTGAAGGTGTGCTGTGAGGCATGCTGGAGGTATCAGAAGTGCGAATGCTGACATGAGTAACGATAAAGGGGGTGAGAAACCCCCTCGCCGAAAGACCAAGGGTTCCTGCGCAACGCTAATCGGCGCAGGGTGAGTCGGCCCCTAAGGCGAGGCCGAAAGGCGTAGTCGATGGGAAGCTGGTTAATATTCCAGCACCGACGTTTACTGCGATGGGGTGACGGAGAAGGCTAGGCTAGCCTGGCGATGGTTGTCCAGGTTTAAGCAGGTAGGCCGAGATCTTAGGTAAATCCGGGATCTCCCCTTAGGTGGGAAGGCCGAGATGTGATGACGAAACCGACTTATACGTTGGTTGGAGTAGTTGATGCCATGCTTCCAAGAAAAACCTCTAAGCTTCAGGTAAACGTTGACCGTACCCCAAACCGACACAGGTGGTCGGGTAGAGAATACCAAGGCGCTTGAGAGAACTCGGGTGAAGGAACTAGGCAAAATGGCACCGTAACTTCGGGAGAAGGTGCGCCGCTACAGGTGATGGGAGTACTCCTTGAGCTAGTAGCGGTCGAAGATACCAGGTGGCTGCGACTGTTTATTAAAAACACAGCACTCTGCAAACTCGTAAGAGGACGTATAGGGTGTGACGCCTGCCCGGTGCTGGAAGGTTAATTGATCAGGTTAGGCTTCGGCCGAAGCTTGTGATCGAAGCCCCAGTAAACGGCGGCCGTAACTATAACGGTCCTAAGGTAGCGAAATTCCTTGTCGGGTAAGTTCCGACCTGCACGAATGGCGTAACGATGGCCACACTGTCT
>Ga0209752_1001386_pt1 | contig 11703 bp, 11 predicted proteins | sample METZYME_3_250m_FD_187548 | JGI IMG/M metagenome (GOLD analysis project Ga0209752, IMG submission 187548) | Marine microbial communities from oxygen minimum zone in mesopelagic equatorial Pacific - METZYME_3_250m (SPAdes) (version 2) | ecosystem: Environmental > Aquatic > Marine > Oceanic...
TATTACATCCTATTATAACTGACTTGAGAAAATTAGTGCCTCCGATAATGAAGTATAGACTGTTTCAAAAAGTAAGTAGTATTAGGTTGGTGGGTGAAGTCATCAAGCCAAATCAGTTCATAAGGATCATGCCTTTCACTAAATTCTCGCCTAGGATTAGTGTGTTGAGATACAGATGGTCATGGACTAAAGAAAGTCAATGGCTTACCAGGTCTGTCGGTAGCATCATTGTCGGCATATTTTGATAACAAACAGGACGAAGGAATCTCCTAATAGACAAAGTCCCTACGGAGGTGGCCCCAAAATTAGTCGAGGCAGGAAATGGACCACCATGCACCATACTTTCACACACTTCGACACCTGTCGGAAAACCATTGGCAATAATACGACCTGCCTTTCGTTCGAGAATCGGCAACATCTTTTGTGCCTCATGCTGATCTGCTTCATCCATATGTAATGTGCAAGTCAACTGGCCGGTAAGCTTTGTTGCAATCTCCATCATTTCATTGAAATCTGCAACCTTTACAACAAGACCACACGGGCCAAACACTTCCTCAGATAATTCAAAATTGGCAAGCCAAGTTTTTCCAGTAGTAACGAAAAGCTGTGGCAATGCTGTTCGGCTTATTTCACTAGCATTTTTTAATTTACTAACAGCCTCAAAAGACGACATACGCTCACAACCAGCACGATACGCTTTGGAAATACCATCTGTAAGCATCATCTGGGAGTCTACCTTGGAAAGTAAGGAAGTCACATCTTCGATAAAACCAGCTGCATCATCTCCATCAATTACAATGGCAATACCAGGATTAGTACAAAACTGACCAACCCCCATTGTTAATGATCCTACCCACCCAGAAGCTATGTCTGCACGTCGGCTGGCCATTGCTTGGGGAAGAAGAAACATAGGATTTACCGAACCTAATTCTCCAAAAAATGGAATCGGTTCTTCTCTAGCGGCACAAAGATCAAACAATGCTTTGCCACCGGCAAGCGAGCCGGTAAAACCAACTGCTTTAATCATTGGATGCTGAACCAGTGCTTGACCAACATCACGTGCTCCACCTTGAATAACAGAGATCGTACCAGTATGCAGATTACAAGCTTTAATAGAATCATCGATTGCTTGAGCAACAATCTCACTGGTGCCAGGATGTGCCGAATGACCTTTGACAATAACTGGACAACCTGCTGCTAGGGCAGCTGCAGTATCTCCACCAGCTACTGAAAAAGCCAGCGGGAAGTTAGAGGCACCGAAAACTGCAACAGGGCCAATAGGACGTTGTATTAGGCGAAGATCTGGACGTGGCAAAGGAGCTCTATTGGGCAATGCTAAATCATGCCGTCTATCTAAATAATCACTATTCTCTATATGTTCTGCGAAAAGGTGTAATTGCCCCACAGTTCTTGCGCGTTCCCCCTCTAGACGTGCTTCAGGTAGGCCGGTTTCTTGACTACCAATTTCGGTTATTTCTTCACCTCGTTTTTCTATTTCGTCAGCAATTCTGTTTAAGAAAACGGCTCTTTCTTTGCGCGTAATATAGCCATAGCTGGGAAATGCCTCTTCAGCAGCTTTTGCTGCTTTATCAACTAGTTTTGGAGTACCAACACTGAATTCATAAGATGGTCCAGTTGCTGGTGAAGATTTAAATAAATTGCCACCTCCTACCCAATTCCCGGCAATCAAATGTTTGCCTGTAATCATATAATTATCTCTCTTTGAGTTTATATTCTCGCAAGTGAAACGAAAACAATCAGTTTTAGATTTATTTACTATAAAAATTAACTATTCTAATATAAATGTTTATACTTTTTCATTGTCCGTCATTTTTTTAATACGAAATTCAGTAAAAGCACATACTTAACTTCTAATTTAATAATTAATCAACAAAAACAAAATTATTTTCTAAAAAAAAAGACTTCAATTTTTCCAATTGCATTGTTTTAACAAGAAAATAATCTGTGTTGAAAGTTGTAACGGTTAGTACTGCGCAACCACAATTTGTGCAAGCAGAAGTGATTCGAGACCAGATTCCTGTCTCCTCGACATTTAATTGGCCAACAAGTTTTATACATGACCATCTGTCATCTCTTACACTATCTTTGATATCAAAACTAGACTCACAAATTAATGATGTTTCATCATCTGTAGAAGTAAATGAAAAAAAACTATTTTTTCTATAAAGCAAATCAGGCAATTCATGTTTAGGTAATAACTTATGGATCGAATATTGATGTGGCAATATTTTTAATTCAAGTATATGCATTAAAGTTTAGCAATTAAATAAATAATATTTTCTATTATTGGTTCCAAGTTTGCCACCATTTATTAAATAATTTAAATTGTTTTTTTGCAAATTTGGATTGACTTACGCTTAGTTTGTCAGATTCATAAAAATGAAAATTATATTCATCTTCCCCTTTTATTTTTAATAAATACTTGTAAAAAAGGACTAAGTCTGGCCCTTCGTCAAAAGTTGATAGTACTTTTAGTGCATCATTTAATTCCAAAGCAAGACGTCTTGATTTAACACTCCCATTTGCAGCTTCAATGCATAACTCGTAAAGTCTGATGACAGCTTCTGGTAGAACATTTCCTATGCCAGTTATGACTCCAATAGCTCCACAATTTACAATTCCATGAAAAACCTGAGTATCAACTCCAACAACTAGAGCAAGTTCTTCTTCAGTCTCTGTAATATTTTCAGCTGCATAACTTAGCGCATCTGCTCCACCAAATTCCTTGAAACCAACAAGCTGTGGATATTTCTCACGGAGATTAAAAAATAGATCAGCTTTCGTCTCAAAACCATAATATGGACTATTGTAAATGATGGATGGTAGTCCTTTACCAGCTTCCAAAATTGATTCAAAATGGTTTTTTTGTGCGGATGGTGAACTACCACGAGAGAGTACCCGTGGGATAATCATTAAACCTATTGCACCATTCTCTAAAGCATGTTTAGAATGAAGCGAAGACTTTAATGTATTTTGAGCACCTGTTCCTACAATCACAGGAATACCAGCATTAGTCAAAGAAGAAACGCCTTCCTGTCTTTGTTTATCTGTTAAAAGCGGCCAATCACCCATTGAGCCACAATAAACAACGGATTGCATGCCAGCTTTTATCAATTGTTTTGCTTTTCTTACAAGTGCATCAAAATCAGGTTCACCTTTTGAATTACATGGTGTCATAATGGCTGGTATACAGCCTTTAAAAACATGTTCATTTCCCATATTTTAACTCCATTACATTTAAATCTTAATTATTATTTTTTATTAAAACTAAATATATTCCAATAATTATAAATAATGTGCCTAGAATTTTTTGATAGTTATAAGATTCTCGAAAAATATAAAAAGAAAAAATCATCGTTATCAGAATAGTACCACCTAATATGACAGGAATTGCTGTATTAGCGTTTAAAGGTCCATTTGGATTGGCTGCATTAAATAAATAAAAGTATCCTATTTCAGCAAATCCGATCGAAATTCCAGCAAAGATAGCATATAGATATGCCTTTGAAGGTAGAACAAAAATTCTTTCACCTTTTGAAAATAAATAAACAGAAAAGATTGAAGTAACAATTAAGGCAAATATTTGTAGGCATAATGTAGCAGCAATACTATTAGTATTGTTAACATTTTGAGAGCTAGACAACTTAATAAATAAATTGTAACCTGCATATGACAGAGTAACAATAACGAGCAAAAGCAAATTGTTGATCATGGAATTAACTCATATATTCACCACCATTTACATAAAATGTAGCCCCAGTTGTGAAACTAGAAGATAATATGCAATTTACCATTTGCGTCACGTCTTCAGTTTTACCAAGCCTACCCATTGGTATCCCATTTACAACAGAATCAAATCCCTCTTTTGTATCAAGTTTATATCGCTCTCTAACTTCAGGAGTATCAACTGCACTTGGTATTAAACAATTTACTTGAATTCTAGGGGATAATTCCAAAGCTAAGCATTTAGTAAAAGCCAAAATACCTGCTTTTGCACTACAAAAATTTGCCCCATTTTTTCTCCCTTGTATTCCGCATGCTGCCGATATATTTATTATATGCCCATTACCTTGAGATTTAGATTTGACAAATTCTTGAGAACAAATAAATGTGCCTTTTAGATGAACAGAAATTACACTATCCCAGTCTTCATCAGTCATCTCTATAAAAGGTGAATCTCTATTTATTCCAGCAAAATTTATAAGATAATCTATTTGTTTGAATTTTTTCAATGCTGAATCAAACATTTCTTTTACTTCCACTCTGTTTGAAACATCAACTTGATGAGACATAATATTTTTAGAAACATTTAATTCAGAATTATTATTGTATTTGCTGATATCTATTTTATGTAGATCTGCAATTACAACACAAATATCTTTAGATAGTAAATCTCTTGCAACAGCCTCCCCTAAACCTCTGCCAGCACCAGTTACTAAAGCAACTTTTTTATCATCCAAAAGGCCTCCTTTTTACAATTTTAATTAATTTAAATAACCTAGTAGTCTAGGGATAAATAATGTGATTTCGGGGACAAAACTGATTAACATCATAGTGGTCAGTAAGACTGCGAAGAAAGGGAGCAGAGGTTTGACGACATCCTCTATAGGTAATTTACTCAATCCGCATGCCACATATAAACAAACTCCAACAGGTGGAGTAAACATGGATAATGCAACATTTGACTCAATGAGAATTCCAATATGTATGGGCTCCATTCCTAGAGCTACTCCTGCAGGGACTAATATCGGCATGAGAATGATTAAAGCAGGGAGTGCATCCATCAGCATTCCTAAGATCAAAAACACCACATGCACGAAAATGACGAAAACCACCCAATTGTTGGAATGTTCAACAATAAATTCAGCTATGTCATGGGGAATTCTCTCAAAAGCAAGGAGAAACGAAAAGGCTGAAGCCATACCTAACACAAGCATTACAACTCCGGTAAGTTTACATGCCTCAAGAAACACTTTAGGCAAATCCCTAAGTTTAAGTTCCTTGTAGATGAAAATGGATACTACCAATCCGTAGACCACCGCTACAGAAGAAGCCTCAGTGGGTGTGAATACACCTCCTAAAATCCCCCCAAGAATTATGATGGGCATTAGTAACGCAAAGATTCCATCACCAAAAACTTTTGCTTTTTCCTTGAAACTCATTGGTTCGATCAGAGGAAGATTAAGCTTTCGTCCGTAATAATAGACCAGGCATATTAAAGCCAGAGCATTTACTAAACCAGGTAAGAATCCAGCGGCAAAGAGTCCACCAATTGAAATACTGGCTACAACACCGATTATAATCAGGTCAATCGAAGGGGGAACAATAGTGGCAGTACCTCCTGCCGCAGCTAGGAGAGCAGTAGCAAAAGGGGCTGGATACTTACGCTTCAACATTTCAGGCATTGTGATAGAGCCAATTGCAGCGGTGTCTGCACTCGCCGAACCACACACTCCTGAAAAAAACATTGTACCAAAAACCACTACCATGCCCAAACCACCTCGGACACGACCTACCAGTACTAAGGACATGTTTACAATGCGTCCTGCAATTCCTCCATGTCCCATAATAGTTCCAGCAAAAATGAAAAGGGGGATAGCCAATAGAGTGAAAGAGTCCATGCCACTAAGTACTTTTTGAGGCATGGTTACCAAAAATTCTGGTGATAATATGAACAGTCCAATAAACGCAGCAATTCCTAGTGATATAGCAATCGGAACAGATGCGACCAAACAAATTAGTAAAATAAAAAGAACGATGGTTCCCATACTTGATCCTTCATTGTTACTCCATTGGGTTTTTGGAATTTATATCTTTTATAAATGTTTTTAACACATAAAATAGCATAAGCATACTGCCCACGATGCACGCTGAATAGGGTATTTCCATTGGTATCTGAAGTGCTGGTGCAAGATGCCCCTTCACTCCTATGACAAATTTGAAAGAGTGGTAAACAAAACCCACAAGAAAAAAAATAACTAGCAATGAAGCAAACAGCGAGATAATTTTTTGCATTTTTCTGGGTAAAGTATTGACCATAAAGTGGAGGGCAAAATGTGCTTTGATTTTAAAGGCATATGCCCCACTCAGCATCGCCAGCCACAATAGGAGAAAACGGGCTAGCTCTTCTGACCATGACAAAGGAGCTTGAAAAATGTAACGTGCAACTACTTGACTGAATGTAACAATAGATAGTGCACTAATCAAAACACATAGTACACTTTCAAGAGGATGCCTAAAAATAGTTTTCAGCATGAGAGATCTTTAATATTTAAAAGATTCATTTAATGAAATGAATAGGAAACTAGTAACTAGTAAGTATAATATTATTAAGTGAAAATGAAAAAAAAGGGTGGCATATTTTAATTACACCACCCTGTTAGGAAAATGATATAGAAAGATGTTTATATCACTAATAAAAAAACTATTGTTTTGAGACAAGTTCAATTACACTCATTCCCCCAACCTTTTCTGCATTCTTTTTGTAGACTCCACTTACTTTTGCTTGAAAAGGTGCAACGTCCACAGAGTAGAATTTCAACCCTTTCTTTTTCAATTTTGCTAACGCATCCCCGGTCATAATCTCCATTGCGTCACGTTGAGTCTGTACTGATGCTTGACCAGCATGAAGCAGGGCAAGTTTATAGTTTGCAGGAAGTTTGTCGTAGACTTTTTTACTGCAAATTAATCCTGCTGCAAGGTAGAGGTGACCAGTAAGGGAGACATGTTTTGTCACTTCATAGAATTTTTCGACCAAGAGATCTACATGGTCAGTTTCTGCGCCGTCTATCACCCCTTGTTGCAGACTGGTGTAGACTTCTCCCCATGACATCGGGGTTGCCTGGGCTCCAAGAGCGTTGAATGTGTCGATCAATACGGGACTACCCATTACTCTGATTTTCAATCCTTTCAAATCATCAGGTGTCATAACGGGGCGTTTCCCATTCCACTCATTACGTATTCCCGAAAACCACCAACCTAGAAAAACTGAATCCAGTTTGTCCTCAACATCTCTAGCTATTAGGTTCCCTACAGGACCATCTAAAACCCTATAAAAATGTGGAATATCTCTGAAGAGAAAGGGTAAGTTAAAAAGATCAGCAGATGAGACGAAAGGAGCAAGACCCCCACCTGCACTTTCCACAGCACAAGCTATTGTCCCTTGTTTAATCATCTGACTGGTATCTTCCTCAGATCCCAACTGTTCACTGGGAAAGATTTGCACAGTAACAGCACCAGCAGTCTCTTCCTCTATTACTTGTTTAAAACGTTCAGCGCCATTTTGGAATGGATGTTGTTCAGGTCCATTGTGGGCTAGTTTCAAAACAAAATCTGCAGCATAAATTGTTGTAGTAACCATAGTTACAGAAACAAACAATGCTAAAATATTTTTTATGTTTTTCATATAATCCCTTTAATAAATTGTTTAAATAAATTTTTTAAATAAGATGATTTAATTAAATTTAAATTAATTTTACATTTTCATACACCTCCCTTCATTTTTTAAATTAATCAATTGCCACCCCAAATATCTCCAATTGTATAACCTTCTGGAAAAGGATCATTTGCATCTACAACATATTGAGCAAAACCAGTAATCCATGCTCTACCGGTAATTGTTGGTACTACTGCGTCATGATTCCCTACTTTAGTTTTTCTCACAAGTCTACCTGTAAAAGTAGTACCTAAAATCCCTTCATGAATAAAATCTGTATCTAGGTCTAACATGTTTTTTTCAAATAGTGAGGCCATTTTTGCACAGGTACCAGTACCACAAGGGGATCTATCTATTACACCTTTCCACGTTTCTGGTCGGTCCCAGTCTAACTTACCTGTGGACACAACAACAGTGTTTTTCAATGTCGCAGCAGGATTTTCTGGCGGGCCGGAAACTACTGCTATTGTTATTCCAGAAATCTCTTTATTTTCAGGGTGAACAACTGGCAATTTTTCTGAAGCTATTGCTTTTACCATTTCAGCAACACGAACAATTTCACCCCCATTTTCTGGACTTAATTTCAACCCTAATTCTTCTGAATCTAAAATAACATAAAACATTCCCCCGTAAGCTACATCAACTTTTACTTCACCTATTTCAGGTACAGAGATTGATTCATTAGTATAAACTGAAAATGCAGGAACATTTTCAAATGTTACATTTGTTGCTTTCCCGTTGCTAACTTCTGCTCTTATTGAGATTAATCCTGCTGGAGTATCCAATTTAAAATCAGTGAATGGTTCATTTACCTCTACCATTCCGGTTTCAATTAGAGTTGTGACAACACAAATAGTGTTGGTTCCAGACATGCCTGGATATTCAGTTTGCTCCATAATAATAAAGCCAGCTACAGCTTCAGGATTATTTGATGGTAAAATCAAGTTACAGTTTGCAGCAGGGTATCCTCTTGGTTCGCGCAGCATTCTTAAACGTAATGAATCTGCTTTTCGTGATAGATGTTGCATTTTATCAAACATTGATTCACCAGGAACATCAAGGACTCCCCCAACAATTACTCTTCCAGGTTCTCCGCAGGCGTGAAGATCTACTGCATGTATCATATTTGAGATCTTCATTATTTAATCTCCCAATCTATATTTGTTTTCATCCATTCTGCAGTATTATGGAAGTTGGCGATTACACTTCCAGGAGGCACTAAATTGTCACATGCAATACGAATATCATCACTCAATTTCATATCAGCAACTGGTAATAGATTTTCTAAATGAGTTAATGTCCTTGGTCCTATAAGTGGGGCAGCAATACCTACTTGATCCTTTACCCACAAAATTGCAAGTTGTGCTGCAGTTAAGCCAATCTGTTCAGCTAATTTTGAAAAAATAATTCCAACTTCAATCCCTTTTTTTGTTACACGATCAGCATAAAAACCTCCTCTTAGGGAAGCGCGTGAATTTTTAGGATAATCATTAAAACTTTTATATCGTCCTGCAAGAACCCCCATTGCCATAGGTGCCCAAGTAATCAGGCCTATTCCTTGTTTCTGGCACATTGGAATTAGTTCATTTTCAATACGTCTATCTAACAAATTATATGGGGGTTGTTCAAAAACTACTCGAGAATATCCTTTTAATTCGCTACACATAATTGATTCCATCACCATCCAAGAGGGATGGGTCGAAGTGCCAATGTACCGAACTTTTCCCTGTCTGACTAGATCGGTCATTGCGCCAAGTATTTCATCAAAGTTGATTTCTGGAGAAGGACGATGCAATTGATAAATATCTATGTAGTCAGTTTGCAGTCGTTTAAGAGAATTTTCGCAAGCTCTAATTATGTTTAATCTACTATGTCCATGATCATTAGGACCAAAAAGTGATGGGTCGTCTATTGAATAGCCAGGGCGTCTTTTCCCGTGATCTACTTTTGTTGCTATTAAAACATGATCTCTTTTCTTAGATCTTTTTAGTGTTTTACCAATTATTTTTTCACCTTCTCCATCAGCGTATACATCACCAGTATCGACTAGATTAATTCCTGCTTCAATTGATGCTTCCAGAATCATAGTTGCTTCTTTTTCTGGTGTCGGGTCTGCAAAATTATCAGTTCCAAGGGCCAAACAAGATACTTTAACTCCTGTTTTACCTATTAATCGATATTCCATAAGGCTATTATTATCTTTTTTAACAAAATTTTAAGAAAAATTTCTGAGATCAACAAGGCAAAACTTGAACAAGGTGATTGCGCTTATTTCGACAATTCAATGGGACATGCTAGTATAAGTACTGAAGAAAAAGATGCGGTAATATTTTGGGTTTCAACCCAAAATTAAATTATCAGTATTTATACATGAACTTGTTCAACTATAGCTTTTTGATCTGATAACAAGACAGTATGGCGGGAAATGGTCCTCTTTCTCAGGAATGATCTCCAAAAAATCTTCTTTCAGGAGTCTCAATCACACGAGTTTATTTACTTTTCCAGTCCCGCTCGCCATTCCTGCCAGTTAAGGTAAGTGCTGGCTCCAATGGTGGCAAATGGTTCTGGGGGCAATTGTGTGGGTTGTTCTCCGTTGAGATAATCTTCAATGTAGGAGCTCCGTACTCCAGTGGCGTACTCAGCTGCCAGAATCCCGGAGAGTGTGCCTTTGGAGGCACCGAGCCCGTTTTGACAACAGGCGGAAAACAACCCATTCTCGATCTCGCCAAAAACCGGAACTCCGTTCCAACTCAAGCACAACCTACCACCCCAGCGATACTCCATCTGTACATCTGTTAACATTGAGAAGCGTCGTTGGAAACTGCGGTCATGGTCACGCACCGTTCGTTTAATATCTCGGTCGGATGCTTCCAGTGACGAAGTAAAGTGAAACTTGTTGCGTACCATGATGCGAGTCCCTCCCACACCAGAAATTTTGCGGACGGAGGAGCCGAACGGATTGGCTGGAGCAACGCCCCAACTCGGTTCTCCTCCAAGCTTACAGATTTCCTCTTTGGTCAAGGCACGAGTCATCGAAGCGTAGAGAAAGATATGCATCAGTCTTTTCTTCAAGAAACCAAAACTATTAAGGTGTCCGTTGACGCTGAGAATAACCTTAGATGCGGACACGGAGCCCTTAGGGGTACACACTTTCCAAATTCCATTCATACGTTCCATCTCAACAACAGGAGTATTTTCATAAATATTTATATGGCGAGAAAGACCCACCGCAAGCCCACGGACGTAAGCTGCGGATTGAATAGTAATTGTTTTTGGAGTAAGCAACCCACTCATGTAATAGTCACTTCCAGTAATACGTTTCATTTCATCCGCATCCAACCAAGTGGATTCTTCCCCCATGGCCCTCAAATGCTCCAAGTACTCCCGGTTGTGTTGATCTCCTTTTTCACTAGCCGATGCGTTGATTTTACCGCACCGATTGAATACCTCCTGAGAGAAACCGTATTCTTCCGCAGCTTCTGAGGCAAAGGAAAGGGCGTAACGATTTTTCTTGGTCTGGCTGATATCCTGTTCCACTCGCCCGGCATAGCTATCTGTACTAATGTCATGCGGTAAATCAACCATGAAGCCGGAATTGCGTCCGGCACTGCCTTCTCCAATTCGGATGGAATCCAATAGCACTATTCGTTCTTTTCCATTAAGTTGTAGAAGCCTTCGTGCCGCCGACAACCCAGCGAATCCTCCACCAATGATAATCCATTCTGCATTAATATCTTCGGTCAAAACCTGCGGTGGTTCTGGCTCCGGCAGAATAGCATACCAGCCAGAAAGACCTGGATTACCGTTGTGAATGTTGTTTACCTTAATTTTTTGTGACATTTGTTGTCTTATTGTTTCAATACTTCAGTGACATAGCTTCTTTTTGGTTTGGCATCTCTCATCTTCCATAAAAAATTTTGAGAAATTATTTTATTAAGATACTTATAACCTGTTTAAACTAACTCTTTTCATCTTTTTGTTGCAATAAGACACCATTTCCCTTTAACTGACCAAAAAAGTGGAAGTAAAGAGAAGGGAAAAATGAAGATGATGAGAATAGGTTTCACAGTGTTACACAGTGTTGGAGTTTAGGAGAACCAAATGTATAACACGATTTGGCATGATTTACAAGAACTAGGGAACGTTGAGGAGTATTGTCTGACAGTGAAGAATTAGTAGTGGTCAATCACATGAGGTGAGGTGGCTGACCATGCCGGAATAATCAATTTGTAAAGAACTATTCTTTT
>Ga0209752_1001390_pt1 | contig 11676 bp, 8 predicted proteins | sample METZYME_3_250m_FD_187548 | JGI IMG/M metagenome (GOLD analysis project Ga0209752, IMG submission 187548) | Marine microbial communities from oxygen minimum zone in mesopelagic equatorial Pacific - METZYME_3_250m (SPAdes) (version 2) | ecosystem: Environmental > Aquatic > Marine > Oceanic | place...
GCATATAAGAGAGTTTTAGCTTATGTGGAATATCTGGAAGACGAGTTAGATAAAGTAAAACCCAAGGTCGAGCTACTTCCCGCTCATATATGCTTCTTTGAAGACCTTGAGTATCTCCGCTTAGAGATAGCAAAATTGGAAGAGCTAGAAATAAAGAAAGACGACGACGATTAGTGGTCTGGGTCCCTCCCAGTACCTTCGTCCCCCTCTCAGTAACAGCCCCTTCTAGCGAACCTACCGACTACGAGCGATAGTCTAGACGATTCGGTCGTCACATCGCATCGGCGGCGTCATTTTGCAGAGCCGGGGGCAGCGTTCCCGGCGTCAGCTTCTCGGAGGTTCCATGGCAAAGTTCCGCGCTCTCGTTCTGTCACTCGCCGCAACTGCGGTCCTGGTGTCGCCCGGACTCGCCCAGTCCGGCTCATTCGGTAACTCGGTCGTCATCGACGGCGACGCGCTGATCATCGGTGAGCCGAACAACAGCTTCCGTCCCGGCATGGTATATGTGTACCGTAAGAGCGAGGGCGATTGGATCGAGTCAGCCCGACTGACCGCACCAGGTGCGGAGCGAGCCGACGGATTCGGCGCGGTGCTCGCGCTTAGCGGCAGCACACTCTTCGTAGCCACGAGAGCAGGCAGTCTTTACACCTACGAGCGGTCCGGCGCGACATGGGCGTTCTCTAGCACGCTTACCGCAGAGGACCTCGTTGGCCTAGATGCTCAATGTAACTACAACGGTTACTGCGGCGTCGACTACGGCATCTCCCTCTCGGCGGACAAGGATTGGCTCTTAGTAGGACACTCCCGGACGGCGACTGACGCGAGTCGCATGCGAACACGGCAGCGACGCGACGGCGAGAGCGTCCCGCTACCACCGCCGGGTACGGTGTACGCGTTCCAGCGTGGCCCCGATGGTCGATGGACCGAACAGCAGCGCATCGAATCGCCTGCTGCGGCTCCAGGGGATGCCTTCGGCGCGGCGGTCTCAGTTGTCGGTGATCGTTTGCTTGTGGGTGCACCCAAGGCAGCCAGGAACGGAGGCTCGCTTGAGGGAGCGGGGCGCGTGTTCGAATACCGCCTCATGGATGGTTTATGGCGGGAGGGAGCAGAACTCACCGTCGCTGGTGAGGCGGAGGCATTGTTCGGGGCCACAATCGTGTCGAGTGATGGGCGCGCCGTGATCGGGGCCCCCTTAAGTGGTTTGGGCTTCGGTGCAGCTTTTGTCTTCAACCTAGACGCCACAACAGGTACGTGGTCCGAACGCGCCCGGCTCGACGCACCCGAAGCCCTTGAGGGTGACGTGTTCGGTGGCTCCGTAGCGCTGGATGGTGATGACGTCTGGGTGGGAGCGCCCGTCGTGCGGGGACTGGAGACCGGGATGGCCTTCGTCTTCTCGGATGGGATGGTAACCGACATGCGCTTCACGGAAGAAGAAACGAACACGGAAGATTCGTTCGGCCACAGAATCGTAGCGGGCGGGGGTATTGCGGCAGTGACGGCCTCAGGGCTCGACCATCAGGCCGGCGGCGTGTTTGTCTACGAACGTGACGACAATGGAACGTGGCGGCAGGGAGACGTTCTCCTGAGCGCGCCTGATGCTCTGGGTGCCGTCTTCGGTGAGGAGCGCCGGTGCACGGAAGGGACTGTGGAGTCCTTCGACTGCAACGACATCGAACTGCTAGCCTACATCCCGATCTCGTTGCTGACCGCCCCTGAAGCAGCGCGGGGAATCAGAGCGAATGACAACTGGGGCTGGACCGACTCCGAGGCCGGGCGCGAATACGCTCTCGTGGGAAGAAACGACGGTACGTCGTTCATCGACATCACGGACCCGACGAACCCCGTGCTCATCGGCGACCTCCCGAAGACCTTGAACACGCCACGCTCGCAACTGTGGCGAGATATCAAGACCTACAGGGACCACGCCTTCATCGTCGCGGACGGAGCAGGCGCACACGGCATGCAGGTCTTCGATCTCACCCGTCTCCGAGACGTTGTGGATCCCCCAGTCGTCTTTGATCCAGACCTCCTTTATAGAGGCGACGGACTCAATGTGGTTGAGAGCAGCCACAATATCATCATCAATGAAGAGACCGGTTTCGCGTACCTGACTAGTCGAGGCTGTGCCGGTATGCACATGGTCGACATCAGTGAGCCGATGGAGCCTACCTTTGTCGGCTGTTCGGAGCCGGGGGGCACACACGACGCCCAATGCATCGTCTACCGCGGTCCGGATGAATCTTATCGTGGTCAGGAGATCTGCCTGAGGATGTCTGGGAACCGGTTCCAGATCTCGGACGTGACTGATAAGTCGAATCCGGTCGAGTTGTCGACCGCGTCACATCCCAATCCGGCTTACATGCACCAGGGATGGGTGACCGAGGATCATCGGTATTTCATCATGGATGACGAGAGCGACGTGATCGCCGGCAACGTTGAGACGACACGCACCCTGGTCTGGGAACTCGACGACCTCGAAGATCCCATCCTCGTGAAAGAATTCTTTGGATCACTGCCAGCCAGTGCGCATAATCTGTACGTGAAGGGAGACTTCACTTATCAGGCCAACTACAGGTACGGGCTCCATATCCTCGATATCTCGGACCCCTTGAACCCGGTTGAGGTCGGCATGTTTGATACGTCTCCGTTCGGGACGGGGCCGGGATTTGGTGGAGCGTGGAGCACATACCCATTCTTCGACAGCGGCACGATTCTCGTGACCAGCATGCAAGAGGGTCTATTCATGCTCAAGAAGAGGGTTCGTCCGGTGTCGTAGGACACACGCACCCTTCTAGCAGAAGTGTCCTAGCTCCTCACAGAGCGCTGACACCCGCACGGTGTGTTCTAGTCGTGCGTCTGAAGGCGATCGTGGCCAAGAGGCCCACGACACCAAAGGCTGCCACCGACGCGAACACGTGTTGGTGACCCAGAACGCCCGGCGAGCTGTCGAGTAGTACGCCCATGAGTGGGCCCATGAAAACATCCGGGGTGAATCCCACGAAGGACACCACACCGATTGCGCTCCCAGTGAACGTCAGGGGCACTGCGCCCTCTGCCAGTAGCGCGAAGTAGACGCCTCGGATCGCGTAGATGCCGACGCTGGTTGCGACGATCGTCGTGATCAGCATCCAGGCGACCCCCGGGACGACCGCACCCGAGGCAATCAAGAGGCTTCCCGCGACGAGGATAGAAAAGCCCCATGCGATGACCCTTGATGAATCGATACGGTCTCCGAGATAGCCAGCCGCGACGGCCACGATCGCGCGAATCCAGAATCCCAGCGTCCCAATCCCCGAAGCGGCCACCTCGTCGAAATCAAGCACATCGTGGGCGAGGAGTGAGAAGTCGTCCGTTGCCTTGTAGCCGACGTAGGCGCACACGACGATAACGGCTTGAAGCCACACGGCGGGCATCCGGCATACCCCGAGGATGCCATTGAGCGAGAGCTTCTGCTGGTTCCCTCGATCGTCTTGCGGAGTGATGTCCGGGACCACCACCCAGACGAGCAGGGCGATGCCAAGGACAAGGCCGGTAAAGACCCAGATGACGGTGCGGAAAGCGGCCGCCCTTTGTTCCGGCGTAGCGGACAAGACGTCGCTTGGCAGAGCCAAGGCGAACACGAGCACCGTAAAGGATGCAATCACCGCTGCGAGAAGGCCCCTCCCACCATCGAGCAGGCCATAAGCCCGACCCTGGCTGGTGGCTCCTCCCCACTCGCGCGTCGCCCGCAGCATTGCTGCCCAAAACAGGAAGATCGTGGTCAGCCCCCAGAAGGCCCACAGGAAGTTCATCACCCGAACCGACGGGATTCCCGTGAGGACCACTCCTCCCAGACCCGTCGCGAGGAGCGCGGCAGTCATGAGTCGACGGGCCGAAAACCGGTCCGCCAATGGCCCCCCGGCGAAGTACGACACCATGGCAACGATGCCGTACAGGGAAAACGCGGTTCCGAGTTGGAGATTTGTGACCCCGAACACGTCGAGGAACGTCGGGCGAAAGACGCGAGCCAGGACGAAGGGCAGGAGGAAGACTGCCTCACCCGCGGCGATAAGAGCCGCTAGGATCAACCCACGGTGCAGGCTGGACGTCTCGGATGCGGTTCGCTTCATGGAGGCTCAGTCGTTATTCGGACTCGGCGGACCCGAAGATGCTCGGACTACCCCCTGAGATTGAAGAGCTTCGTGTACTTGATCACCAGCTGCCGCTGCCGGGGTCCCGATCGGAAGCCTAGCGGATCGATGTCACCCAGGAACTCCGTGTCGTTGTAGACAATGAAGAGCCCGGTGCCGGCGGTGTCGAGCCAACCTAGCCGGATGTTGCTCCCGAGGTTCTTCGAATCGTCATTATACTGGAGGTTCGCCTGGAGGTATATCCGAGGCGTGAAGGAGTACGAGCCAGTGAGCCTGACAAGCGAGGTCGTGAAGCTTCCTTCATCCAGCTTCACGTCGAAGTAGTTCATACTAACTGAGGTCGTGAGCCGATCACGAAAGCGATAGGAAACGCTCCCGTGCGGTGAGGACCGGGTGCCGGAGTAGAACTCACCAAAAGTCACTCCTGCCGAAAACGAAAGCGGCGCGCTCCTGTTCGTGTTTGCCACGAATAGGAGTTCCTGGTTGTTGTAGGTGCCGACTGGGATGATGATAGGTCCCCGCCCGCCGTCCGGAAGGTCGCCCTCGTCCCGGATCTGGAATGGGGCGTCGAGCCCCTCGCCCGTGAGGTTCCAGCCCGGAAGATGAATCTCGGCGCCGTTCTCAAAGGCGAAGTGACTGTCGATATGGACGTAGTATGACTCGTTGAAGCCTCCGAGTGACCAGAAAGAGTTTCCCGAAATGTGTGGGCGAAACTCTCGGAACCAATCGACCCCTTCCGTGCGGAGGTGATACAGGACTCGGCCGCTGATGTAGCGGTACGCGCTGCGATTCACGAAGCCGACCTCGGGGTTGAACTCGCTGCCGATCTGGCGATAGCCTCCCGAGATTTCCCAGTCGCGGGTGACAAAATTCCCGGTGCCGGCGTAGCCGTACTCCCCGTTGTTGAACCCCTCACGAAGATCAGGTGTCCCGGACGGGAGGGGCGTGGTGGTCAGGCCGGCCCAGCCACTGAAGGTCAGGTCTTGGCCGATCCCGAGTCGGCCGTCGAGTCCGTACGTCAGGTTGTAGTCACTCGGTGAATTCGTATTCAATCGTGACACGAAGATCCCGCCGATCCGGGACCGGTTCTCCCATTCTCGGAATGCTCGTACGACACCGAAGTTGTTATTGGGAGCGACCCGCAGGGTACCGCCGTTCACCGTGCTGGGCACGCTGAGCCCCCCCGTCTGAATGTTGAGCAGGCCGAGTTGCATATCTCCGACCTTACCCGTCATCCTTGCCCCTGCATGGATGGGAACCTCCTGCCCACTGGAAAGGCCGATCCGACGGCTGAAGAAGAGCTCAGCTGATCGTCCCGAGCCCACTGAAAACGTCCCTGCGTTCTCAAGAAAGAAGGCACGCTTCTCAGGAAAGAAGAGCGAGAAGCGTGTCAGGTTGACCTGCTGGTCATCAACTTCGGCCTGCGCGAAGTCGGTGTTGACCGTTAGGTCGAGTGTCAGGCTCTGATTTAGACCGACCTTGGCATCGATGCCAACTTTCGATCCAAATTCCGCGTCTGGTGAGGTGACGGTGTAATCCTTGAAGCTGTTGCTCAGCACATAGGGGTTGATTGTGGCTATCCGCGTGGCCGGTGCCGCAAGGTCCAGCGTCCCCGCGAGTGAAACGCGGTAGAGGTTGAACTGTCGAGGGATCGGCGCCCAGACCGCTTCTTCACTGTTGCGTCGGATACGTCGCTCGAAGTTTAATCCCCATGTTTGGTCGCCCCCTCTCCCGTAGCGCAGCGTCGTGAAGGGGATGCGCATTTCAGCGTACCAGCCAAGTGAGTCCGTGCTGGTAGCAACCTCCCAGCTTCCGTCCCAGTTGAGGTTGAAGCCGCCGCCCGAGCCCCTTTGTTGTCGCCCACCACCACCACCTGGTCGCCCACCACCACCACCACCTTGGCCCTCGTTCGCGACCTGGCCGTCGTATTCGATTCCCGCAGGTGTTGTCCCGAATACGAAGCCATTCTGGCGATCGAGGTAGGTATCGAGCACAAGGACGAACGCATCGGATTCGTTGAGCGAAGCGTCTCTGAGCGTTTGGCCGAAAACGAGCGAAGTTGGGTCGCTGTCGAAGAGCCACGCACCTACGTAGAGTGCCTCCTCGTCGTAGGCGACCCGAACCTCAGTGCGCTCCGAGACCGGTTGTCCCTCGCTCGGCTCTCTCTGGATGAATCCAGTGAGGACCTGGGCTTCTGCCCATGCGTCGTCGTCGAGTCGACCATTAATGACAGGTGCACTGGCAATCGCGGACGCGCTTGCGGCCGGAGCCTGCTGAGCCTGGACGTCCGCGCAGACGATGAGGGCGTAGATTAGAGCGATGCAGAAAATGCGGTGCATGAATCCTCTTATGCGTTGTCTTGTTGAGTGCCAACGCTGACGTGTGGAAAGACCGTCTCCAACTTCCTGGAGACCCCCTCGATCACGTTTTCTGACCGTAAAAAAACGCACTTAGTGCTTCTGCGTGCAAGTTACTGAAAGGAGACTCGTAGAGCGCCGATGGCTACAGGGAAAATACGGTCTCGAGTTGGAGGTTTGTGACCCCGAACACGTCGAGGAATGTCGGGCGAAAGACGCGAGCCAGGACGGAGGGAAGGAGGAAGATCATCTCGGATGTGTCTTGTGTCCTGGATCTCCAGTCGTTTTCCTCAACAGACAGAGACAAGTGCAGAGTATATGCACTTGTGAAAAACTATCACTCAGTCAGGGGTTTCAATGCGCAGGCTGCCGTTCGCCATCTCTATGCTTTTAACCCTCTTCGTCAGCATCAGCCCTCCGGTGAACGCTCAAGCGCCGGCTCGGGATGGATTCTTTATTGGATTTGGAGTGGGAGCTGGTTCCCTCGGATTCGAAGATGATAGCGAGCGCGAGGTTGGGGGTGCGGGCTATTTCAAGATTGGTGGAGCGCTCAGCGATAAGGTCCTGCTTGGGGCGGAGGGTGGGGGGTGGTCAAAAGAGATGCGAGAAGGAGGAGGAAGCGGAACAGTCACATTTTCGAGTCTGAATGCGGTTTTCTACGGGTACCTGGATCCAACTGGAGGTTTCTTTATCAAAAGCGGGCTAGGAGTAGCAGTGCTGGGGGCCGAAGCCAATTTTGGCGACTGGAGCTATTCGGAAAGCGAGAATGGAGTCAGCTTCACGGCGGGTGCGGGCTACGATATCGGTTTTGGTGGTCGATTCGGGCTGACACCGCATGTGGATTATCACTACGCAGGCTTCGAAGATGGCCGCATCAACCTCATCCGTATTGGTCTCGGCTTCAACTGGTACTAATTGCGGCCCGGATGAAGCTGTGATCGTAATAATGTCGGTACTTTGATTCTAGGGAACTCGCCCCACCACACCCCGCTATTTCAACACACACCGCCAGTGTTGGCAGGCATACTTACCTAATAGGACAAGACGCTAGGCACCGGCGTACCAGTGCCAGTTAGAGTCCGAATTGATGCCGCCAGTTCCCCCGCGAATCCCTTCCATCGATGAGACGACATTGATGGATTTGAGGAACTTGAGGTTCTTATAACCACAGGCCCGTTCAACCCGGAGTCGAACGGGGGCACCATTTCCCAAAGGCAGGTCTTTCCCGTTCAGACCGTATGCGAGGATGGTCTGGGGATGGACGACATCAAACATGTCGTAACTTTCATACCAGCCGTCAAAGGTATCCACCACGACATAACGTGCGTCATCAGCTACGCCCCCCGCAGCCCGTAGCACTTCCAGAAGAGGTGCGCCCGTCCATTGACCGATCGCGGACCAGCCTTGCTCACATATATGCATTGTAATCTGTGTGCGCTGAGGAAGGCGTTTGAGGTCTTCAAGCGAAAGAGAAATCGGACGATTTACTAATCCGTTTACTGGAAGACGCCAGTCAACAAATCCGCTGCTAAGGAGACCCTGAAAGTCTTCTTGTCGCGGGTTGGTGTTGCCCCATGTCGGAAAATTCTTAGTGATTTCGCTGACATCATGCTCTTGAGCCAAAGGTTGTCCTGACAACATCAGTCTTTGGGTTGCCATGGTTAGCACATCGGAGACACCCATCAACCCGCCCCTTACCTTCGGTGGCAGATATGCATTGGCATCGCAACCAACCAGTAGAAGGCTGCCGATTGCACCGGCACCGGCAAGAAATTCTCGACGGGACACAGGATTCTTCACTCAGCATCCTCCTTGGGGACCAAATATTTGCCTGTAATCATCGAACGGATTTCATTCACTGCCCCGGCCACAAATACTTCTACGACGTGAACAACCAAGAATAAAATCATCCACAGCATACAGACTACATGAAGTGTTCGTGCCGTTTGCCGCCCGCCGAACAGATCAATCAATTCAGGCGAAATTGCCGTAAAAGCAGGCATTTGAGCAAGCCCGCTCAGGATCATGAATGGGGACAAGATAAATATGACAATCAGGTATGAAATCTTCTGCAAGCCGCTATAACGGCCCACCGATGCCCCCTCAGGTGCGCGAAGCCGCACATGGTCAACGAAATCAGTCTTGAGGCTTTGCCAGCTCAATTCATTTCGGTCTAGGAACAAGTTCTTGTGGAAATATTTGTTCCACAGGTTCCAGCCTACGTAAATCATTCCATTAATGACCGAGATCCAGGCAAAAAGAAAATGGTAGTTTCTGCCCCATCTGCGATCACCCATAGCTCCTGCTTCATCCCAAGAGATCCCCCAATCTGAAAGCCTGAACACGGCGTCATAACCTCGGAATCCGACTTTCCCCCAATAGAGTTCAGGGAAGTCGAGAAAGATGTGAACGCCGCTCACCACGAGATAGCAAAAGGCAACCACATTGATCCAATGGCAGATACGAACATTGTAGTTGTACCGATACAGCTGTTCCGTAACCTCTGTTTTGGTCCCTTTATTCAATTGCTAATCCGTTCATCATCCCTTGGATCGCATCCTGACGCTGCTACTGAGCGGCAAGGATAGGCTGGGGGCGACAGTGCGCCAAGGCGATTAAGCGGCATGAGCCATACTCCTTGGTGAGGTACCCGAGGGGATCCATCCTCAATAATGAGGCTCTAGCCGACTGGTCGATTCGGTTCCGTTCGTGTACGATGCGACTACAGGGACTCCAGTAAGATCCCATTACACTTAGCACGGGTTAGTCATGAAGAAAGGTATCCTCACCCTCCTGTTGGTATGTGTGGCATGTGCGCCCCAAGAGACCAATGTCGAGGTTGCGGCCTGGGAAGCACAGGCTCAGAGCGTCACGATCATCCGTGACGACTGGGGCATCCCACATATATATGGCGAAACCGATGCGGATGCTGTCTTCGGCATGATCTACGCACAGGCAGAGGATGATTTCAACCGGATCGAGGTGAACTTTCTCAACTCTCAAGGTCGTCTCGCGGAGGCCGAGGGTGAGGATGAGATTTGGCGTGATCTTAGGATGAAGCTCTTCATCGACCCCGCGGACATGCAGACCCAGTACGACGCGAGCCCGCAATGGCTCAAGGACCTGATGGATGCTTGGGCCAGCGGTCTCAACTACTACCTCTACACTCATCCTGAGGTGCAACCGAGAGTACTCACCCGCTTCGAGCCGTGGATGGCGCTTACGTTCAGCGAAGGGAGTATCGGCGGAGATATCGAACGCGTGAACCTTGGTCGCCTCGAGGCGTTCTACGGCCAACCGAGCAATGCGCAGGCGGTTCTCGATCGCGAGCCCTCGTCCACGACCCTTGCCATGGTGCCCTCCGGGCTCAACGAACCGGATATGAATGAGGAGCCTACTGGGTCGAACGGCATTGCCATCGCACCTGCTAACACATCGGCGGGTAATGCTTTGCTTCTCATCAATCCCCACACCTCATTCTTCTTCCGCGAAGAGCTCCACATGGTCAGCGAACAGGGACTCGACGCCTACGGCGCCGTGACGTGGGGCCAGTTTTTCGTGTACCAGGGATTCAATGAGAACGCCGGTTGGATGCACACATCGAGCGGTGTCGACAACATTGATGAATTCCTCGAGACAGTCGTCGAGCGAGACGGGACGCTCTACTACCGTTATGGGGACGAGGAGCGTCCTGTGACTGCCCGGCAAGTCACCGTCCCATACAAGACGGACACCGGAATGGCGGAGCGCGAGTTTACGGTCTACCGGACGCATCACGGGCCCATCGTCCGGGAGGTTGATGGTGCGTGGGTAAGCGTTGCTCTGATGGAAGAGCCAATGGATGCGCTTATTCAGTCATACATGCGGACTAAGGCACAGAGCTACGACGAGTACATCGAGGTGATGCGCACCCACACAAACTCATCTAATAACACAGTCTTTGCGGATTCGGAGGGCAACATAGCCTACCTCCACTCCAACTTCATTCCAGTTCGTGACACTCGCTTCAACTATCTGCAGCCGGTTGACGGAAGTGACCCAGCGACCGACTGGCAAGGCGTGCACAGCATTGAGGAAACACCGAACGCTGTGAACCCTTCGGTCGGATGGCTACAGAACACGAACAATTGGCCGTTCTCCGCCGCGGGGCCGGACAGCCCCAGGCGTGAGGAATTCCCGGTCTACGTTCAGCGCAGTGGTGAGAATGCTCGCGGTCTTCACGCGATGCGTGTCCTCGAAGGCAAGACCGACTTCACACTACAGTCGCTCATCGATGCGGCGTTCGATAGCTATCTAACGGGGTTCGAGGAACTGATTCCCGCCCTCGTAAGGGCCTACGATCAAGCTGACGCGTCCAATCCTCTCAAGGCAGAGCTCGCTGATCAGGTCAGCATTCTCCGAGACTGGGATCTTCGTTGGTCAGTCGAGTCAATCCCGACCTCGCTTGCCATATTTTTTGGTGAGGAAACACGTCGCCTGGACGCCACAGAGCGTGAGGTGCCCCAGCAGCTGCTCCAAGCACTCAGTGCGGCTTCGGCCAGGCTCGAGGCTGACTTTGGGAGCTGGCGTACGCCCTGGGGTGACATCAATCGCTTTCAGCGCCTCACAGGAGATATCGTGCAGCCGTTTGACGATGCCGGGCCCAGCACACCGGTCGGTTTCCCCTCTGCTCGGTGGGGATCGCTAGCCTCGTTCGGCGCGCGAGCCTATCCACAGACAAAGAAGTGGTACGGTACAAGCGGCAATAGCTTCGTGGCTGTCGTCGAGTTCGGAGACGAGGTGCGCGCCCGCGCGGTCACCGCTGGTGGATTGGACAGTGACCCATCTTCACAGCACTTCAATGACCAAGCAGAGTTGTATGCTACCGGCGACCTGCGGGAGGTTTACTACTATCGGGCAGATGTCGAGGGCCACATAGAAAGGGAGTATCACCCAGGGAACTGACTGGTGCCTAGTATAAACCCTCCCTATTTCATCGCATTTTAGGGTAGTGATGACAGAAGACACTAAGCATTTCCTGTACAAAGCCCTGGTAACCGTTCAGATAGCGGGTTTGGTAATCGCTACAGCACTTGTGATTTTGTCATTCATTTCATGAGGAAACTCAGGCTTGGATATGGCCTGTTGCTCTCTTCGCTCTTACTGAGCTTATTGGGTTACCTGAGTTGGTCTCAGGGACTTATTACGTT
>Ga0209752_1001391_pt1 | contig 11675 bp, 12 predicted proteins | sample METZYME_3_250m_FD_187548 | JGI IMG/M metagenome (GOLD analysis project Ga0209752, IMG submission 187548) | Marine microbial communities from oxygen minimum zone in mesopelagic equatorial Pacific - METZYME_3_250m (SPAdes) (version 2) | ecosystem: Environmental > Aquatic > Marine > Oceanic...
GGCAGATAGAGGGAGCGAACCTACTTTGACCCAAGAATCGATCTCGACCCAAGATTCCCACCCCCGCCGGCGCATCACCGCAGGCGGGGTTGAAATATCGTACGTGGACACGGGCTCTGGTGACCCCATTGTTTTCCTGCACGGGAATCCCACGTCGTCTTATTTGTGGCGGAACATCATCGCCCACTTGGAGTCCGCGGGCCGGTGCCTGGCGCCAGACCTGATGGGCATGGGCGAGTCGGGAAGTTCGCCCAACGGTTCCTACCGGTTCACTGACCATAGCGCACTCTTGGACCAATGGTTCGAGGAAATGGGTCTGACCAGCAACGTTACATTGGTGGTGCACGACTGGGGTTCGGCCCTGGGTTTCCACTGGGCCAAGCGGCATCCAGACCGCATAAAAGGCCTGGTGTACATGGAGGCTATCGTCCGGCCCGTGACCTGGGAGGAGTGGCCCGATGCCGCCCGCCAAGTGTTCCAGGGGTTCCGGTCTCCTGCCGGCGATGAGATGGTGCTTGAAAAGAATATCTTCGTGGAGCGGGTGCTGCCGGGAAGCGTTCTCCGGGGACTGACCGAAGAGGAGATGGAGGTCTACCGCCGTCCCTACCTGGAAGAGGGAGAGTCGCGACGTCCCACTCTGACCTGGCCCAGAGAGATTCCCGTGGGCGGCGAACCTGCCGATGTGGTCCAGATAGTGTCCGAATACGCCGAATGGCTGGCAGGAAGTGATGTGCGCAAGCTTTTCATCAACGCCGAGCCGGGCGCGATTCTCACCGGGCCGCAGCGGGAGTTCTGCCGCACCTGGCCCAACCAGCAAGAAGTGACAGTTAAGGGGATTCACTTCATCCAAGAGGACTCCCCCGCCGCAATTGGGCAGGCCATCGCCGGGTGGTACTGCGGACTTTAAGCGAGACAACTGGGGCTTGATGAAATTCAACGCCCCAACCCTAACCTTCCCCCAGCGAGAGAGAAATGATCACACAACGGAGTACACATGCCGGAGACCATTAACATTTCCCTGAGGGGCGGCGATTTCGAGGCTGAGGTGCTGAAGGACGGCAGCGGCCCTCCCTTGCTTTACCTGCATGGAGCCGTGGGACAGAAGGGCTGGGCTCCGTTCCTTGACGCCCTGGCTCAGAAGTTCACGGTCTATGCCCCCTACATGCCCGGATATTCCAAGTCCAATGGTCTTGAGAAGCTGGACGACGTTGCCGACCTGACTCTCTATCAGTTCGAACTCTTGGACGCCTTGGGCGTGTCCAAAGCCCATGTGGTGGGCCACTTCCTGGGCGGGATGATTGCCGCCGAGATGGCTGCGCTATCGCCCAGCTACGTTGACCGATTGGTCCTGGCTGCCCCTGCGGGGACCTGGCGCGACGCCGACCCGGTGGCCGACCTGCTTGCCATGACCGCCAACGAATTGCAGGACAATCTCTGGTCGTCGGCATCCAGTTCCATGAGCCTCTCTCCCGCCGATTTTGAGGCCAACTCCCGCTTGAAAGCCGATCTCGCCGCCGACCGGATGCAGGACCTGACCGCGGCCGGAAAGTTTCTCTGGCCCATACCCGACCGGGGCCTGAAGCGCCGGGCCTACCGTATCAAGGCGCCGACGCTGGTCCTGTGGGGCGAGAACGACCGTATCATTCCACCGGTCTACGCCGAAGACTTCACCAGCTTGGTGGGCGGCGCCCAGGTATCGATCATGCCCAACGCAGGGCATCTGCTGATGATTGAACGCGCCGAGGTCTTCGCCGCCGCCATAACCGATTTCTTGAGCTAGTAAACCGATCCAACTTCCCCGAACGTGGGATGGGCCTATGGTGGACGCCTCGACCTGGTGACCTATATCATCTTTATGCCGAATGTATGTACCTTATTTACGGTGTCCAGAGGTAAAAATGGCGTCACCAGCCAACCCACAATTATCAGACTTGGAGGATATCCTTCGGGAGATGGGCTCGGTAGTTGTCGCTTTCTCCGGAGGCGTCGATAGCACTCTGATCTCCGTAACGGCCCACCGTGTGCTTGGCCCAAAGGCGCTGGCAGTGACCGCCGTTTCCCCGGCTCTGGCCCAAAGGGAACTGGAGGAGACCATCAGTTTGGCCGAGAGAATCGGGTTTGCCCACCGGATCATCAACACCAACGAGATGGACCAAGAGGGCTACGTTGCCAACTCACCTCAGCGCTGCTACTTCTGCAAGACTGAGCTTTACACTCAACTGGCGAATCTGGCGGCTGATGAAGCCTTTCAGTGGGTGGCAAACGGGGCCAACACCGACGATATCGGAGACTACCGCCCCGGCATGGTCGCGGCGTCCGATCATCGGGTCCGCAGCCCGATGGTGGAGGCCGGAATGACGAAAGCGGATGTGCGGACCATCGCCAAGTCCCTGAACATCCCCATCTGGGACAAACCGGCCCAGCCCTGCCTCTCGTCTCGCATCCCCTACGGCACGCCGGTGACCGTCGAGAACCTGTCAAAGATAGAGCAGGCCGAAGACTATCTCCGCGACCTGGGACTCAAAGAGGTAAGGGCCAGGCACCATGACCGACTCTGCCGCATCGAGGTTGGTGAGAACGAGATCGAGTTCGCCTTCGAACGCCGCAAGGAAATCGTGGCGGCCGTTCGAAAGATAGGTTACCTGTGGGTATCTCTGGATATGTCAGGGCTTCGCTCCGGCAGCCTGAACGACCAACTCAATCTCACGAAAGCCGTGTTGAAGGCCGAAGAATGAGAATTGCCTACATCCAGCCCATCGGCGGCGCCAGCGGCGATATGATGTTGGGCGCGCTGACCGACCTGGGAATGCCCATCAAACACCTGGAAGACCAGTTGGGCAAGCTGAATGTCGGCGGCTACCGGCTAGAGGCGTGCGTAGAAACACGCTGCGAGATGCGGGGGACTTACCTGAAGGTCGACTTGGAAGACCCGACCCGCTACTCCCCGAGGCAACTGCTGGAAAAGGTCGAGTGCAGCAGCCTGTCCGACCATGTGAAGGCCAAGTCCAGCAAAGTACTGACGGCATTGTGGGAAGCCGAGTGCCGAGTGCATGGCGAAACTCAGGACATCTTGGAATTGGAAGAGCTGGGCAGCGTGGATACCCTGGTCGACGTGGTTGGTTCCGCCATCGGTCTCGAATACCTGGAAGTGGAGGGGGTCTATGCCGCGCCGCTGGTGATTGGCAACGCCACCCCGCCGCGATGGGCAGGCGGTTATTCCAACCCAGCCCCAGCCACCCTGGAGATAATCGCGTCCGCAAATGCGCCGGTGATTGGCGATAAGCCGATGTACAAGGAGACCGGCGAACTCACTACGCCCACGGGAGCCGCCCTGATCACGACTCTGGCCGCCTTTGGCCGTCCCGATTTCAACGTGACTAGAGTCGGTTTGGGACTGGGAACCCAAGACCCGGCCGGGTTTCCCAATGCTCTGCGGGTGTGGCTAGGCGAAACAACCCAAGCGGAAGCCGCTTCTTCGACCCAAGAGGGCCAGGTGATGCTGTTGGAGACCAACCTCGACGATGTCTCTGGTCTGGTCTTGGCATACACCCAAGAGCAATTGTTCGCCATCGGCGCGTTGGACGTTTGGAACACGCCAATCCAGATGAAAAAGAACCGCCCAGGTACTGTGCTGTCAGCCCTGGTGCCCAAAGACATTGAACCGGAAGCGTCGGAGTTGATCCTACGCGAAACACCCACGTTGGGCATCCGCACCCGCTCTGTTGACCGGTACGTGGCGGGCCGGCAGATAGTCAAGGTAGAAACCGGCCTGGGTCCAATCAGCATAAAGATTAAGATTCTCGACGGCAAAGCGGTCAGCGCAGCTCCAGAGCCCGATGAGGTGCGTCAGATCGCATTGGAAACCGGAAGGCCGTTCCAAGAGGTCTACCAAATGGCGACCGAAGAAGCCCGCCGGCAATTACTGTAGCGTAACCTGTCCTCCCATTCCAGGAGAAACAACATCCAGGAACAGCGTCTAAGGGAACTACTGGCCCAGTTCAAAGAGAGTGGCATAACTGTTGATACCGCTCTGGAACAGTTGCGCGACCTGCCGTACCAGGACCTCGATTTCGCCAAACTAGACCACCACCGGCCCCTGCGGACCGGCTGGCCTGAGGTTGTCTTCGGTAGGGGCAAAACACCCAGGCAGGTGGCCCAGATCGTGAGCTCCATGAAAGGCCGAGGTCATCCAGTACTAGTGACTAAGTCTGACCCAGAAACCTACCAAGAGGTGCTCCAAGACACACCGGAAGCCGAGTTCCACCAACTATCCAAGGCCATAGTGGTTCCGACACCCCAAACCACCCCGCTCAAAGACGGTATAACCGTGGTCACCGCCGGCACCGCGGACCTGCCCGTGGCCGAAGAAGCGGTACTGACCGCAACTCTGATGGGCAACGATGTCACCCTGGTGAGTGATGTCGGGGTGGCCGGCCTCCATCGGCTGCTGGACCAACTGCCAATGCTGCAGAAAGCGCAGGTGCTGGTGGTCGTGGCAGGCATGGATGCCGCCTTAGTGGGGGTGGTGTCCGGGTTGGTATCTGTCCCAGTGATCGCAGTGCCCACTAGCACCGGCTACGGCGCCAGCTTTGACGGCCTGGCCCCGCTATTGAGCATGCTGAATAGCTGCGCACCAGGCGTGTCGGTGGTCAACATAGACAACGGTTTCGGCGCCGGCCACCAAGCCGCCCTGACGAATGCAATTCGATCTGATATATTCCCTGGTAAAACCGGGTTAGATACATCCTGCGGCACAGACGGCCCTGATAAATGAGCGCAGCCCTACTCGACCATGACTGTTAGACTGCTTCGGTGAACGAACGGTGGGGCTGCATGATTCTGGCATTATTCCTGACTGCGTTGCTGCTTCTGATCCTGGTCTCGGCGCGTGTTTCCGGTGGGGTTTTTTAACTGCCCGGGGCGCGGGCTGGCCCAACTCCGACTCTCCCCACCGACCCAGGCGGCCTCAAAGCGTGGTCAATTTCAGTCGTCACCGCTGAACTGCATGCAGGCCTGGGCCACCGGCGCGAATGACCGTCGGTGGATGGGACAAGGACCAAGCTCGTTCAGCCGCTCGAAGTGGGCCTTGGTGGGATAACCTTTGTGCTTGGCGAAGTGGTAGCCGGGGTAGGTCTCTTCCGCCGCAACCATCAACCGGTCCCGGGTGACCTTGGCCACGTTGGAAGCGGCGGCGATGGAGTAGCTGCGGCTGTCCCCCTTGACGATGGTGTCATAGGTGTAGGGGAACTCACGGACGTGGATGAAGTCCAGTAGCAGGTGACCCGGCTCCAGCTGAAGCTGTCCCACTGCCCGTAGCATAGCCGCCAACGCAGCGTGTCCGATGCCCATCCGGTCGATGCCTTCGGGCCCAACCATCCCCACGCCAACGGCCAAAGCATGCTGGTGGACGATGTCTGCCGCGTGTTCCCGCCGGGCTTGGGACAGCTTCTTGGAATCGTCCAGAGATTGGAGCCAGGGTTCAGATTCGGTGAGGCCGGACGGGAGTATCACAGCGGCGGCAACCACCGGCCCGGCTAGTGGGCCGCGTCCCGCTTCATCGACGCCGGCGACGAGCTGAATCCCACGCCTATGAATCTCAGATTCCAAAGAAAGGTCCGGCATTGGCCACCTCGTTAGTGCTAGACAGTGGCCGTGGGCTGGTCCTCTGGCACACCTTGGCTTGCACCAGTTTCTATGGTCCCGCCGCCCAACAGCACATCACCCTGATAGAATACCGCAGCTTGCCCCGGAGTTACCGACCTCTGGGGCTTAGAAAACCGGACGTTTGCTCCGTCGCCGCTGGGGTGCAGCACGGCCGCGGCTTCGCTGGACTTGTACCGAATCTTGACGTGGACGTCCACTGGCCCCTGGGGCGGGAACCCCAACGGATAATTCACGGCTGACACCACCATCTCATCCCGCATCAATGCTTTTTCCGGACCGACAACCACCCGGCGGGACTCGGGTTCGATACGCACCACGTACCGGGGCTCCACTTCGGTGATGCCAAGGCCGCGCCGTTGTCCGATGGTGAAGTATTCGATTCCGTTATGGCGGCCCACCACCGTCCCATCAAGATCGACTATGTCCCCAGAAGTCGTGGCCAACCGCTTCTTAAGAAACGACTTGTAATCTCCCATCGGAATGAAACAGATATCTTGGCTGTCTGGCTTGGCCGCGTTAAGCAGTCTGGCATCCTCGGCCATCTGACGTATCTCACTCTTGGGGTAGGCGCCCACCGGCATAAGCGTGCGGGCAAGTTGTTGCTGCCCCATGCCGAACAGCACGTAGGACTGGTCCTTGGAGGCATCGACGGCCTTCTTCAGTACCATGCCGCTGGAACCGAGCTCGATCTGCGCGTAGTGGCCGGTGGCGACGTAATCGGCCTTTAACACGGCGGCACGTTCCATCAGGTGGCTGAACTTGATCTTGTCGTTGCAGGCGATACAGGGATGGGGCGTCCGGCCCAATTGGTACTCGGACGTGAAATAGTCGACCACCTGCGACTGGAACTCCCGCTGGGTGTTCAAAACGTAGTGAGGGATGCCCAGTCGGCGGCAAACAGAGCGGGCATCTTCAACGTCGTCCAACGTGCAACAGCCCTGGTAATTGGGAGGGAGGTCCTCTCCGTCCAGGTTGTAAAGCTTCATGGTGACGCCCACGACATCGTAGCCCTGCTGTTGCAGCAGCAGGGCAGCCACGGAAGAGTCCACCCCTCCGCTCATGGCAACGACCACCTTTTCCGGCATCTCTAATAACTCTCCCAAAACCGCCATTGGAATCTCAGACTAGCACAGCGGTATATCTGGGTACAACCACGCTCGAACTCACCCTAATGCATCCGAAATGTGGGATTCGTAGTAGGCTATAAGCGAGGCGATGGGTCGTGTGACATCCGGAGCTTCGCAAACATCTTGACCTAGGAAGGTACATGGCGGAAAGAGACCCGAACGCAAATTCCGGAAACCGGTTCTGCGGGAACTGCGGCTCGGCAGTTGTCCCTGGCACCACGACGTGTGTGCACTGCCACACAGCGATCGAACCAGAACCCACCGTCATCGAATTGGACGGCGACTACATCCCCTACTGCCGGGCCTGCGGGATACCGGTGGCCAGGGAAGAAGCCCTACACTGCACCAAGTGTGGAGTCACTCCCCTTTGCCAAAAACACTTCTACCCGTCCACCCTCTCTTGCTCACTGTGCCCGCCCGTTGAATCGCCTGAGCAAGGGACCGAAACGGTTTCCGCCCCGGCCGCCGGCCCATGGCCCGAGCCTACCGTCAGCATCCCATGCCCTCAATGCGGGGCCCGGATTCGCCGGAGCGTGGACTACTGTCCCAATTGTGGCGCAGAGCAAGAGGGCGCCGCAGAGAGCTCCCAATACGCTGGTTTCTTGATCCGCCTCTTTGCCTTCATCATCGACAATCTGATTACCGGGCTCCCGGTAACCCTGATTGCCGTATTCAACGACATCCCATCCTTCGGAACTGTCGTCTCCATCATCTACTACGTGTTGTTCACTTACTACAAAGGGCAGACCCCGGGCAAGATGTTGTTGAGGCTCCACGTAGAGGACAAAGGCGGCAACAAGCCCAACCTGAAACAGGTACTGCTGCGTGAGACCATCGGCAAGGCAATCTCCACCTTGGTGATGCTAATCGGGTTCTTATGGATATTCTGGGACCCCAAGAAACGGGGCTGGCACGACCACATCGGCGGCACCTACGTGATCAAGCGGAATCAAAAGTAGCCGCAGCTCCTATCTGCTACACTCCCCTGACCGGATTCCAGGCAGTACTTGGAGGACCTTGATGACAGTCACTTTTGGCACCTCATTACCCAGCCGGGGCGAGATGGCAGGCCCGGAACAGCTCCGCAGCGTGGCCCAGCGGGCTGAAGACTTGGGTTACGATCACGTTTGGGTCAGCGACCACATCGTGCTGCCAAAGAAGGTCGACTCCTTTTACCCCTACGCCGCTGACGGTGTGGCGACGTTCCGGCCTGATGAGCCTTACTACGAACCGCTGGCAGCCCTGAATTTCATCGCCGGCTGCACCCAACGGATCCGCCTGGGCACCCACGTTTTGATCATTCCCTATCGCAACCCGGTGTTGACTGCCAAGATCCTTTCCACCCTAGATGTCCTGTCCGGCGGCCGGGTGATCCTGGGCGCAGGAGTAGGCTGGATGGAAGAGGAATTCCAGGCCATGGGGCTGGACACCTACAAAGAACGCGGGGCGGTCACCGACGAATACCTGCAGCTTTACAAAGAACTCTGGACCAAAGAGAGCCCGTCCTTCCAGGGGAAGTACTACCAAATTTCTGACAGCGGGTTCGAGCCCAAGCCGGCACAGAAACCCCATCCGCCCATCTGGATCGGCGGGCACACCGGCCCCGCTATCCGCCGGGCCGCCAAATACGGCGACGGCTGGATGCCCATCGGCCTGCGTCCCCCCGCCATCCTGGACCCCGAAGAACTCGGCGGGAAGATTGCCCGTCTGCGGAAATTGACTGTGGAAGCTGGCCGGCCAGAGGACGCTGTGGCGCTGACCTTCAGCACCGGTGTTGTCTTCAACGATACCGCCGGAAGCTCCCGAGAGATGATGCAGGGCCGGCCCGAGCAGATAGCTGCCGACCTACGCCAGTACCAGGACCTAGGCGTGTCCAACTTCATCATCGGCTTCCAGGGAAGCACGGTGCCTGAGATTCAGGAAAACATGGAGCGGTTTTCGCGGGAAGTCATGACTTTGGTGCCGGGTTAGGCGTATCCAACAACGAACATACGGGCGCCGTGGATTTCAGATTTCGCTGGAATGACGAGGCTAAGACCAGCTACTGGCCGGGAGCGCCGTAGGTAATCGATTTGGCTTTTTGAGCCGCTGCAAACCCGTCGGCAACCGGAATCAACACCGTGGTCCGCATATTTGTGACTGCACCTGAGCCTCCCAAAACCTTGGACAGACTCGCCATCGTGGTATCATCAGGCGTTTCTAAGATGACCGCAACGTCAAGTTCGCCAAACCAATAATCGAAGGTAATGACCTTACCGCCAACGCTTTTCGTTAAAGCTTTGAGTTCGCCCAACCGGTCTTCGGGACTGTGGACTAACCCAGCCACATCCTGCTGTGTGTAACTTGCCTGAACGAAATAACGGGACATAATACCCAAAACATTAGTAGCGTTGGAGTCTGGGGCATTCTGCCACACCATTTTGGTCTAGGCCGCCGGAGCTTCAGTCACCCCGTACTTCTGCTCCAGTTCGTAGACTTCATCCAAACCCATCAGCCCGGCCACGTCCCAGCGGGTGCCGTAGCGCTCCGGGTTCACAGCCCCATCTTCCATCAGCTCCGTGAATGAGTCCTTGAGCTGCTTGTAGATCAGCCAGATGGTGCTGCCGCAGATCATGACTTTGTAGCCCAAGGCGTCCATTTCCTTGGTGTTGGCCAAGTCGCCGTTGTACATCCGGGGCAGGCTGGACATGTCCCGGGCATAGTTCTCTATATCCTCGCGGCTCTTGATTCCGTCCACGAACACCAGGTCAGCGCCGGCGTCAATGTAGGCGTGGGACCGCTTGATTGTGTCTTCCCAGCCGGTGACTGCGTAGGCGTCACAGCGGGCTATGACCACAAAATCGGGGTCGGTGCGGGCGTCCAAGGCGGCCTTGATCTTCTGCACGGCTTCTTCCTCGGGGATGACCTGTTTCCCAGCAAAAAACCCACATTTTTTGGGGAACACTTGGTCTTCGATGTGCACCCCACCCACGCCCGCGGCCTCGTATTCGCGGATAGTGCGCTGTACATTGAGAGGATTGCCGTAGCCAGTGTCGGCGTCACAGATCACGGGGATGTCCACCGCTCCGGCGATGTACTTGGCGTTGGACACCATCTCTGTCATGGTCAGCAGGCCAACGTCCGGGAAACCGCGCTCGGCAGAGGTGCCGGCCCCAGTCATGTAAACGGCCTGAAACCCCACCGACTCGGCGATCTTGGCGTGGAAGGCGTTGAGCACGAATGGCGCGACGGTCAGGCTCTCTGCATTGATCATCTGGCGTAGTTTGGTAGTGGTTTTCATTACCTGGTCTCCTCTCGCAAAACGGGTCCGGACAGCCTGGCACCCGTGAATTGAAAGCATGATAACCCAGAGGTTGGTTGGCCGCCAGCGTGGGGGTTAATCACCGTCTCAGAATCCGTACTGAGGACTGCCGTAGGCCGACGAAGAATCTTCCAATCCTCACCTTGGCAGACCCTTCGCTTCGCTTAGCGTGACATTTGGGTAGTCTAGTTCACACCGGAACCAGGTGCGTTGAGCGGATGAATAGAATGTCCCTTATGAACAGGGAGAATTGTCTCCAACCTACAGAACATAGCTGGAGAGGTGCTCCCAGCGGATGTCGGAAGCCCAACTGCCGTTGCTCCAGTCGTTGCCGGCAGCATCTGAGTGGTAGCGCAACAGCACCAACCGCCAGGCCCGGGCCACGGATGGGACCCCCACATCTATGGCCACCCCCCGGGCGAATTCGGCAGCATCGGCCATGACCGGTGCCGGCAGGTCGGCATGGTTCAAGAGGTCAATCTTTGGGTGGAAATCTTCTTGCTGCGGCGGCGAAACCACACCGGGCAGTTCATCCAACATTTTCAACGCTTCGCGGTGCAGCAAGATCAGGGGATGATTGGGGTCGGTCTGCTGGAAGTCCAGATAGATATTGCCGCGTTCCTGGTTCCCGCCAACGGCGTTCCGACCGTCGTCCACACCGCGGAAATTGATGGAAAACCGGGGGCTGCGTTTCCTGCTCTCTTCTGCCAACCGGCCGGTTCCACGGGCCAAGTGGTCAAGCACCGAGTCTGGGCACTCGAAGTAACTGACCACGCTCATCCGCAGCATGTGCATCTCAGCGGCCCATGAAGCGTACTGTCCGCAGACTATATTCCGGGTGCGGTAGGCCCTTGCGGTAAACGCGGGCTCCACCGTTAGTTCGATGCCCAACCTTGTGGACACTGCTTCCTCCTCACACTGGGCACATTCGCCCGCCGCCCCGGCCGCCGGGTCCGACGCGCAAGGAACGAACAAGACGCGGTATTCCCTCCATCTGGAGTTGCTGATCCCCCATTCGGGCGTCAGGCTCGTTATCGAACACCCCGAGACTTACCTGATGGCGGCGCGGTTCCCGAGACATGAATCCATTATAGAGGTTAGATTGGGTAGGTGTTGACCGAATCGGGCCGGGAGTGGTCTCAGGCTTGGATATGGGTGCCGCCATGCCTAAGAGATGATATAATATCGGCGCGCACGGCCGGGCCGAGGTGGTGGAACTGGTAGACACGCGGTCTTGAGGGGGCCGTGGGCGTAAGCTCGTGTGGGTTCAAATCCCACCCTCGGCACCAATTAGGCCTGGCGAAACGGGGCGACGTAGCCAAGTGGTTAAGGCGGAGGTTTGCAAAACCTCTATTCGGCGGTTCGAGTCCGCCCGTCGCCTCCAAAACTCTCACTCTCTCCACGAAATTTCCTCCCACCATCTGATACTTTCAGAAGGTACAACCGGTGTAACCCCAGCCTAAAAGCCGGGATGGCGGAATGGCAGACGCGGCGGACTTAAAATCCGCTACCTTTGCGGGTGTGTGGGTTCGAGTCCCTCTCCCGGCACCAACTTTAACAGGCACAAAATAGGCCCCTGATTA
>Ga0209752_1001395_pt1 | contig 11656 bp, 10 predicted proteins | sample METZYME_3_250m_FD_187548 | JGI IMG/M metagenome (GOLD analysis project Ga0209752, IMG submission 187548) | Marine microbial communities from oxygen minimum zone in mesopelagic equatorial Pacific - METZYME_3_250m (SPAdes) (version 2) | ecosystem: Environmental > Aquatic > Marine > Oceanic...
TTTTGGAGGTGTCCAGATAGTTTTTGAGAATATTGAGGAGAAATTCGAAGAAGAAGGATATGAACTGGTAATAAAACCTGAAATTGTGAACATCCGTGCGTCTCAATTTATGGGGTTTTTTTACGCTCTCATAAGCATTCTGCAAATGCGGGTGTCGTACAATGATTTGATACCATGCGGGAAGTTAGATGATCGTCCTAGATTTTGTTGGAGAGGACAACATCTCGACTGTGCCAGACATTTTTATGAAGTAGAAAGTATCCTGCGTTTGCTAGATATAATGTCTTTATTGAAACTGAATCGTTTTCACTGGCATTTGATTGACGATGAATCTTTTCGCCTTGAACTTTCAAGTTTTCCTGACTTGGCCACCCGAACTGGAATGCGCGGTGATGATTGCACTATACCTGGAGTATTTGGTGGTGGGAAAGGTCCAACTGGCGGAACATACTCTGTGGAAGATGTAGCGAGGATAATCGATCATGCTTCCAGTCTGGGTATTTCAGTCATGCCCGAAATTGAAATTCCAGCTCATTCAATGGCACTTGTAAAAATGATTCCGGAGATGAGGGACTCTGAAGATAGAAGTTGTGAAGAATCCGTGCAGGGATATGCTGAAAACACCATTAATCCTGCAATGCCTGCAACATGGGAGTTTTTAGGTAAAGTTATTCCTGAGGTTTGTAATCTGTTTCCATTCGGGGTGATTCATCTTGGATGCGATGAGCTCCCAAGAAAAATTTGGCAAAGTTCACCAGCCATTGAAAAATTGAAAGAGAAAGAAGGTTTGAAATCTATCGAAGATGTGCTGGAATGGACAATGAAGAAAGCAGCGAAAATACTCGTTGAAGCAGGAGGACGTCCGGCTGCCTGGGAAGAAGCAGGGACAGGTCAAAATGGAGGAATCGGCAATGATGCCCTGCTCTTTTCCTGGAATGGTCTGGAACCGGGACTGCAAGCTGCGCGCGAAGGCTATGAGGTGGTCATGTGTCCTGCGCAGCACGTTTATTTTGATATGGCACACACGTCTGAAGTACATGAGACGGGTGTTAACTGGGCAGCTTTTATTTCCCTTGAGGATGCTTTGGAATGGGAGCCTGTTCCAGTTGACGAACCTGAACTAGAACAGAGAGTTGTTGGGATTCAAGGTGCTCTTTGGTCTGAAACAATAATTAAAGACAGGGATATGGAATCAATGCTTGCTCCGAGAATACTTGCACTTTCTGAAGGAGCATGGTCTACTCCGTTGAGGAAACGTAAGTTAACTGAATTTGTGGGGGCAGCCAGATACTTTGGAAAGATCTTCGACAAATTTGACTGGGCATTTCATGAACTGGTTTGAAAGATATTAAACTTAATGTAATAAAATGGTTTCAGAGAATTCAGATTATAACTCTAAGTGGCAGAATTTGGTTCGCTCTCAAACTTTCTATGCATGGCTGCTCATCGCGCCTTCGGCACTTTTCTTAATCATAATTGTTGGCTGGCCACTTGCTGAAACGGTACGACTCTCATTTACCGATGCGGGACTGGGCGGTGAGAAGTACATAGGCTGGTATAATTTTGAAAAACTACTCAATAGCCGGAAATATCCTGGAATTGTGGGAAGGACATTTTATTGGATGTTTCTCTCTGTCAGTCTTAAAATGATTTTGGGGATAATTGGCGCTCTATTATTAAATGTAAAACTGAAAGGGCGGGCAGCCTTTCGTGTCCTTGTGATGCCACCCTGGGTAGTTCCGATGGCTATTGGCTGTATTGGTTGGCTCTGGGTATATAACGGACATTTCGGCATCATCGCTGGAGTTTTGATGCATCTGGGTATACTAGATGGTCCCTTTGAATTCTTAGCTTATAGAAACAGTGCATTTTACTCAGCAGTCGTCACTGATGTCTGGGTGGGTACTCCCATGGTAACTGTTTTTTTCCTTGCTGCAATGCAGGGTGTTTCACAAGATCTATATGAAGCTGCATATGTGGACGGTGCATCAAGATGGTATCGGTTCCGCCGGATTACCATTCCACAGATAATGCCTGTGATAATAACTATGTCACTGTTATCTGCAATTTGGACTTTTAACTCTTTTGAAATTATCTGGATACTTACTGAAGGAGGACCAAGAGGAGCCACTACTACCATGATTATTGATACTTACAAAATGGCAATTGCGAATTACAAGTTCGGTTACGGTGCCACAAGGGCTTTGATGGTGGTCATTTTATTAGCTATCTTTTCATTACTTTATCTCATTGTACTGAACAAAGTAAACGAACGATTCAAACTAAAATAATTATGGAAAGGTTTACAATTTTCCAGAAGATATTGCTTTATTTGGCGATTGCTGTATTCATGACATTCATTCTGCTGCCATTTTTTGAGATGTTCATGGCGTCATTGAGGCCTTTACAACATCTATTTCGTTCTCCCTACCAGTTCTGGTCAGATGATATGTCTTTTCAGGCATATACTGATATTTGGGATACAGTACCTCTTTTAGGAAGATACATTTTCAACAGTGTTTTTTTGGCAACTGTCACTACTTTTCTGTGCATGAGTTTTGTTATCCCAGCTGCCTATTCTTTTGCGCGCTTTAAGTTTAGAGGAAAGAAGATTAGTTTAGGTTTGTTTTTGGGAGTAAATATGTTTGCTGGTGCAGTACTTTTAATTCCTTTATACAAACTTTTGCGCTCATTCGGTTTTTTAAATACATATGCAGCGATGTTTGTTCCTGGAGCAGCATTTTTGGTTCCAACAGGTATATGGCTATTAAAAGCTTATCTTGAAAAAATTCCGATAGAGCTGGAGGAATCAGCATGGATTGATGGTGCATCCAGGATGTATATTCTTAAAAGGGTGGTGCTCCCTCTCGCAGTTCCGGGATTGATTGTGGTGGCTGTGGCTACATTCATAGGTGCCTATGCTCAACAATTTCTTTTTGCAATTACTTTTAATCAAAAAAGAGAATTTATGCCTCTTCCTGCAGGGATTTTCGAATTTATTGGTTATCAGAGTGTAATTTGGAATCAGATGATGGCAGCAAGTTTAGTGGGTATAATTCCTGTTTTGATTATTTTTCTTTTTTTACAGAAATATCTTGTGGAGGGTTTGACTAAAGGTGCGGTAAAAGAATGAATCTTGTCTAGTCGGCAGATTCTCAGTTAAACTGTCTATCGACTTAAATTTAGGAAAGGAGGTGTAAAGTATATTAGAATTTTATAAAAATTTTATCATATAGAATGATGAAATTGATACTAACACACGTCTGGATTTGAATTTTATTCAATTAGCATTTTAATCAGGTCTCAACGTGAAATTTTCTTGGTCTTAGGGCCATTCATTCAAGTAAATAAGGTGAATATGAATACAATGAAAAAAACGCAACGATTCTCGTTGATTGGCGCATGCCTGTTCCTGATTGCTGGTTTATCTCAAATCCAGGCACAGGAATTAAAATTTATAATGTGCGGAGGTGAGGTTCGCGCGGCTGATCAGAAGGTAATTGATGCCTTCAAAGCCAGTCACCCTGGAGTAAAAGTGAACATGGAAGCAGTTCCCTGGGGAACATGTCAGGATAAGTCGACAACACTTGCTGCTGCAGGTGATCCAGTGAGTCTGTCTTACATGGGTTCAAGGACACTGAAACAGTTAGGAGAGAACAATCTGATTGTTCCGGTTACGATTCCTGAAAAAGATCAGGCAAAGTATCAGCCAGGTATTTTAAAGACAGTAAGCCACATGGGCAAGTTCTGGGGGTTCCCCCATGCATTTTCAACTAAAGCCCTGTTCATCAACTGTGGAATGATTGAAAAGGCAGGAATGCAGTGTGTTGGTCCACATACCTGGGAAGGTATGTATCGTATGGCCAAGACAGTCAAGGACAAGTTGGGGGTTGCCGGTGTTGGTCTTGTGGCCAGAGATTTCGATAACACCATGCACCAGTTCCTGAACTATCTGTATAGCAACGGTGGGCAGGTGATTGACCCAGACACCAATAAAATTACATTAAACAGTCCTCAAACTGTTGAAGCACTTGAGTTTTATGGTAAATTAGCTAGTGTTGCACAGGATGGACCTACGGCTTACGAAAGATCACAAGTTAAGGATCTTTTTAATGACGAGAAAGTAGCCATGTACATTGATGGACCATGGGGTGGGGGACAGCATAAAAAAACGCTGAAAACCATTAATGTTCCAATTCCTGCAGGACCCAGCGGTAACAATGGGACCCTGTTGATTACAGACTCAATTGCTGTGTTTAAAGGAACGGGTCATGAAGATGTTGCCATTGAACTCGCAAGAGCTCTTTCTTCTGGCGAAGCACAATACGATCTTGATAGTAGTTGGGGTTTGACGCCAATCATGAAGTATGAAACCATGGTAGATAATCCGTATTATACCAACAGTTCCTATTGGAAAGTTTTTGTAGATCCAATTGGGTCTGGTGGACCGGAGCCTCTATTTGTGGAATACAAATCCCTGCAGACTGTTATGAACAACATGATCCAAGGAATTGTACTTGGTGAAGGTTCCGCAGCAGATTTGGTTGCTACTGCCGCTGAAGAACTTGAGGAGTTCAAATAATAGCAAATAAAGGCGGGAGAATACTCCCCGCCTTCCCCCCCCTCTTTACAAATAATCTTTTTATATAGGGAAATTTCATGGCAACGGTATCTCTAAAATCAATCAACAAGTGGTTCGACAGTTTACAGGTCCTATATGACATAAGTATCGATATTGAAGATAAGGAATTCGTTGTCTTTGTTGGACCATCAGGGTGTGGTAAGACTACTCTCTTGAGAATCGTTGCTGGGCTAGAAGATGTTTCCAGTGGTGTAGTTGAAATTGATGGTATCGATGTTTCATCAGCGCACCCGGTTGAACGTGGGATTTCCATGGTCTTTCAGTCATATGCTCTTTATCCCCATTTGAGTGTTTTTGAAAATATTGCGTTTCCTCTTAGAGTTGCAAAAACTCCCAAGGCTGAGTTGCAGGAAATGGTGATGCGTGCAGCAGAAATTCTCCGGTTGACCGATCGACTTCAACATAAACCGGGTCAGTTGTCAGGAGGTCAGCGTCAACGTGTTGCCATTGGTCGATCGATTGTGAGGCAGCCGAAGGTTTTTCTTTTCGACGAACCTCTTTCAAATCTTGATGCCGCATTGCGTGGTGAGATGCGTGTTGAACTATCTAAACTTCACAAGAGTCTCAATACAACTATGATTTATGTAACCCATGATCAGGTTGAGGCAATGACAATGGCAGATCGGATTATGGTACTTTCTGAAGGCAAGCTGGAGCAGTTTGGAACACCAATGGACTTGTATCACCGTCCAAAGACTAAGTTCGTTGCTGGATTTATTGGACATCCGAAAATGAATTTTTTGTCTGCTACTTGCCTTTCCACAGACTCTGATGGAGTAAAAGTAGAACTCCCTGCAATTGGGCAACAGTTATTGCCTGTAGAACCTCTAAAAGTTAACCAAGGTGAAGAACTTGAAGTAGGTATCAGACCTGAAGATTTGTTTCTTTCAGACACAGGTAAAGGTTTGCCGATGAAGGTTGAAGTTCTGGAACGCCTTGGTGGCAGTACACTGGTTTATGGAAGTCTCGAAAAATATCCAAATTTTTGTGCCATGCTTCAGGGTGATGCTAATGTTCGCGAAGGGGAAATTGTCAATTTAGATGTAAACCCGGCTAGTGTCCATGCATTTGATTCTAATGGAAATGCAATGAAGCGTCGCCAAGTTCCCGAAATCCTAAAATAATCTGATTATTATTACAGGTCTGTATTATATAATCTTAGACACAGGGCAATTGGATAATGAAAATTAGTGCAAGTTATTGGATCTTTGAAGGAGGGCTGGAAGGAACATTGCCCATCACCTCAGCAATGGAACAAGCCAGTCAATTGGGATTTGATGCAATTGAACTAGGCATTGCAAGTCAAGGTGTTCTCACCCATCAATCGACTAAAGCCGAGTGTGATAGCATCCTGGAGGAAGCTCATAAAAAAGGACTTGAAATTTCAGGAGTCGCCAGCGGGGAAAGCTGGACAAACTCACCAACTGCTACCGACGTGAAAGTGCGTGAAACGATACTCGACTTTACCCAAAAAGCATTGCAAGTCACTCAGTGGCTCGGTACGGATGCATATTTATTTGTACCCGGAGCTGTAGATGTTTTTTTTATGCCTGAAGCTGAGGTAATTCCTTATGATGTGTGTTATGAACGGGCTAAAGAAGGTATTTCCCGCCTTGTTCCTACTGCTGAAGATCTGGGAGTGTCGATTGCCATTGAAAATGTATGGAACAAATTTTTGCTGAGTCCATTGGAAATGCGAGACTTCATTGATTACTTCAACTCCGAAAATGTAGGTGCTTATTTTGACGTTGGCAATGTTTTGTTAACCGGCTATCCGGAACAATGGATTCGCATTTTGGATTCCAGAATCAAACGTATTCATATCAAAGATTTCAAAAACTCCATCGGAACTGAGGATGGTTTTGTAGATTTGCTAGAGGGAGATATAGATTTTGAAGCTATTAAAAAAGCTTTGGCCGAAATTAACTACGACGGTTATGTGACGGCAGAAATGATTCCATATTTGCCTGATCGTCCTGAAAAAACGGCTGCTGCGATGAAGAAAATTTTTAAATAACCAAAGCTGCTAAATGTTAAAGATTGGAATTGTTGGTTTGGGTTTTATGGGCAAGATGCACTTTCGCTGCTACAAGTCCCTCGAAAATGTGAAAATCAGCGCGATTTGTGATGTCGATGCCAAAAGGTTAAAAGACAGTTCTGGATCTTCCGGTAATATTTCCGGTGCGGAAGACGATTTGGATTTAAGCAATATTTCTCTTTACTCCGATTTTTCCAGGATGCTTGCTGAAGAAAAACTAGATGTTGTGTCTATTGCATCACCCACGTTTCTGCATGCTTCACAGACCATAGAAGCACTCAAGGCGGGATTGGATGTATTTTGTGAAAAACCGATGGCCTTGAATTCAGAAGATTGTCATCAAATGGCAAATACAGCCCGACAAACCGGAAGAAATCTTCAAATCGGCCATTGTATCCGTTTTTGGCCGGAATATGTGCAAACCAAAGAAATTATTGATTCTCAAAAATACGGATTAGTTTTAGCTGCTAGCTTTCAGAGGTTGAGTCTCACACCGACTTGGAGTTGGGATAATTGTTTTCTTGATGGAAAGCGTAGTGGAGGAGCAATGCTAGATTTACACATTCATGATACGGATTTTGTGCAATATGTTTTTGGTATGCCCAAAGAAGTTTTTAGTCGTGGCCTGATCGGGCCGAGCGGAGATTTTGATCACACGGTCACACAATACTTGTACGAGGATGAGAAAGTCATTACGGCGGAGGGAGGTTGGATAATGGCACCGGGGTTTGGTTTTGAAATGAGTTTCAAAATCATGTTAGAAAAGGCGACTTTGCTGTACAGTTCTGTGCAAAAACCGACATTCAGAGTTTGTCCTCAGAACGGTGAAAACATCACTCCGAAAGTTCCGGAAGGAGACGGATACTCTTTTGAAATTCAACATTTTGTTGATTCAATTTCCGGAAAGCCAGTTCAGGAAATCATCACCCCGGAACAATCTGCAAATTCGCTAAAAATCATTGAAGCTGAAAAAGAATCTATCCGTACTAAAGAAAAAGTTTCACTCTGACAAAAACAGAAATCATGCTCTCTTGTCAAAATTGGCCAATTGCAATTTGCAGTTGGTCACTCGGGAATGACATGTCCGTCTTAGCTCAAGTGATGGATGCATCCGGAATCACGCACATTCATCTTTCCCTTGATCCGGCGTTATCTTCGGAGAACCGGGGTTATTTGAACGCGGTTGAGAAACATCAGTGGCAACCGACTGCTACCATGATTGGTTTTACACAAGAGGACTATTCGACCCTTGAAACAATCAAACAAACGGGAGGAATTGTTCCTGATAAACATTGGGAAACAAATAGACAAAAAATTTTGCAAGCAGTTGATTTAACGGCTTTGCTGGGTCTTGAATATTTGACATTTCATTTTGGTTTTATCGACAACTCAGAGCAAAAAATTCGGGAGCGTGTCCGGTTTTTGGCTGATGCAGCAGAGCAAAAAAATGTGATGCTTTTAATGGAAACCGGCCAGGAAAGTGCGCAGACGCTACGGGTATTTTTGGAAGAGCTCTCTCATCCTGCGCTGGGTGTGAATTTTGATCCAGCGAATATGATTTTGTACGGAAAAGGTGACCCCGTTTTGGCCCTGGAAGTGCTGGCTCCTTGGGTCAAACATTTACATATCAAAGATGCCCGACGAAGTGTGATTCCAGAACAATGGGGAGAGGAAGTTGTATGGGGCGACGGCGATTTTGACAATGAAACATTTTTGAAAACCTTAAACAGTATCGGCTATCAAGGCGCCTTAGCCATTGAACGTGAAGCTGGCCCCCAGCGTTTGCAAGACATTCAGCACGCCGCTTATGCCTTACGGGAATTTTCAAATTGAAAAAGTACAATGCTTTCCATAGGAATTGACGGCGGAGGCTCCACTTTGCGTGTCGGAATTTTTAATGAGAATCTGGAATGTCTCCACCTTCACAAAATTCCCGAAACAGCGAATCCCAGCAGTATCGGTTTTGTGGAAACCGAAAAAAGGTTGCGATTTTCGGTGCTTCAAACTCTTGATGAAGCAAGACTCGATTCTTCGGAAGTACTCCGTGTTGGTGCAGGGATGGCTGGGGTTGCGCAAAATTTGGATTGGCTCCGGGAAGTGCTGGTTTCTGTTTTTCCACAGGCGAAAATAACGGTTGCTCCGGATTATGAAATTGCACTGATTGGAGCTCATGGGAAACGATATGGAATTTTAGTTCTTTCTGGTACCGGGAGTGCGGCTTGTGGTATTAACGCTTCCGGAGAATTGGCGCATTCCGGAGGTTGGGGCTATTTGTTGGGTGACGAGGGAAGCGGCTATTGGCTGGGCTTAGAAACCTTAAAAGCCGTCACCCGTGCTGCAGATGGACGTGAGAAAAAAACAAAACTTTTTGTGGAAACTCTGGCCAATTTGAAAATTTCTGATCCGGATGAGTTGATTACTTGGCTCTATGCTCCGGAACGCAATAACCGGCAAATCGCAAAAATGGCATCGCTGGTTTTTTCCGCCGCTTCTCATGGCGATTCTGTCGCCGAAAAAATTATTGAAAGTGGGGCAGAGCATCTTTACCAACTCCATATGAGTGTGGTCACACGCCTCAATTTTGCTGATCCTCCCGTAATGTTTGCCGGGGGATTATTGAGTTCGGAAACGCCTTTGCGACGTTTGTTGATGCAGAAAATTGGTCTCAATAAAGTGCCTTCTCCAAAATATTCACCTGCAGCTGGAGCTGCGTTGATGGCACAGCTGTCATGAAATTTCACCCACTTTCCTGAAATGCTGTTGACTGAGCAGGTTAAACAACAAACCATTGCTTTCCTCAAAATGTCCTCAAAGGAAGTCGTGAAGTCGACAAACTCAGAGGACGAGACTATCGGAAAAGTTGTGCAGCAGGTACTTCCGGAAATTACTTCGGCAGTGGAATTGATTACTGAACGTTTGAATCAGGGCGGACGGTTACTTTACTTTGGAGCAGGTACGGAGTGGACGTAAGGGAATTTTGGATGAGTCCGAGTGTCCTCAGACTTTCGGCAGGCTTCCGGAAATGGTGCAAGACATTATCGCCGGAGCAGACATAGCGGTGGCCGACAAGTTGGAGGGCTCGGGAAACGACCTAAACGCAGGAGATAACGCTATGCAAAATAAAAAGTTTATCAGCGGGATAGTGCGGTTGGTATTTCGGCCAACTTGTTGAACCGCGGTGACAAAGAATCAATGCTGTCGAAATGAAAAGAAATCTTTCTGGACAGAATTATTGCTTAGTCGGTAATTTAAGAAGACTGCCGGAACCACATTTTTGTTGATTTATACTTTTTCCTGCCTGAGACTATAAAAAAATTAATGTACTGTTGCAAGCCTTGAAAAGGGCCATGGCAAGCATCTACATTTTGCGAACAATTACATGTTTGACGATGATCAGAATATCAAGGCCATCAGAGAAGGAATAAAAGACCTGTGTCTCAAGTTTCCCAATGAGTACTGGAGGGAAAAAGACTGTAAACGGACTTATCCCTTTGAGTTTGTGAAGGCACTGTCAGATCAAGGGTACCTTGGATGTTTGATCCCGGAAGAATATGGAGGCAGCGGGCTAAAAATCAGTGCAGCTTCTGTGATCCTGGAGGAAATTCACAATTCTGGAGGAAACGGTGCTGCCTGTCATGCTCAAATGTACATCATGGGAACCTTGCTGCGGCACGGATCTGACGAACAGAAAAAACGATACCTCCCCGGAATTGCAGAAGGCAGTTTACGCCTGCAGGCATTTGGTGTAACCGAACCAGGCAGTGGTACCGATACGCTGGCCTTGAAAACTACTGCCCGAAAAGATGGTGACTCATACATCATAAACGGTCAAAAGGTCTGGACATCTCGGGCAGAGCATTCAGACCTGATGTTATTGTTGGCTAGAACTACACATCGTGACAAGGTAGAGAAACGGACCAATGGATTGTCTGTTTTCATTATTGATATGCGAGGTACCATTGGTAAGGAGCTGACAATCCGCCCTATCCGAACAATGGTTAACCATGCGACGACGGAAGTTTTTTTTGACGAGTTACGAGTTCCTCAAGAAAATTTAATTGGCGAGGAGGGGAAAGGATTCCGTTATATCATTGACGGTATGAACGCGGAACGGATACTTATAGCGTCAGAGTGCATTGGTGATTCCCGCTGGTTTATCAAAAAAGCGACAGCTTATGCCAACGAAAGGATCGTATTTGATCGTCCAATCGGTATGAATCAAGGCATTCAGTTCCCAATTGCACAAGCATATGCAGAAACAGAAGCCGCAGCATTGATGACAGAGAAGGCAGCACTTTTGTATGAAGACGAAAAACGACTGGGAGCGGAGGCGAATGTGGCAAAATTACTTGCTTCCGCAGCGAGCTGGAAAGCGGCTGAAGCATGTATGCAAACTCATGGTGGTTACGGTTTTGCCGAAGAGTATGATGTTGAACGCAAGTACAGGGAAACACGGTTGTATCAGATAGCGCCGATTTCTACCAATCTCATACTTTCCTACATTGCCGAGCATGTGCTTGGCTTGCCGAGGTCGTACTGATGGGTACGTTAGATGGGTTGCTAGTGGTGAGTTTGGAGCAGGCTGTTGCCGCACCGTTTGCTGCTTCTAGGCTGGCTGATGCCGGTGCGAGGGTAATTAAAGTTGAGCGTCCGGAAGGAGATTTTGCCCGCAATTACGACCATGTAGTAAATGGCCATTCGGCCTACTTCGTCTGGCTCAATCGAGGTAAAGAGTCGATTACAATGGATTTGAACCGACCAGAAGATTATCGACTTTTATATTCAATGTTACTAAAAGCTGACATATTGATTGAAAATTTAAAGCCAGGTGCCTTAAAAAAACTTGGAATTAACCTCACTGGGTTGCGTAAAGAAAACAAAAAACTGATCACCTGTTCAATCAGCGGTTATGGGAGTCAGGGAGATTGGTCGAAAATGAAGGCATATGATCTGCTGATTCAGGCGGAAACAGGACT
>Ga0209752_1001400_pt1 | contig 11639 bp, 10 predicted proteins | sample METZYME_3_250m_FD_187548 | JGI IMG/M metagenome (GOLD analysis project Ga0209752, IMG submission 187548) | Marine microbial communities from oxygen minimum zone in mesopelagic equatorial Pacific - METZYME_3_250m (SPAdes) (version 2) | ecosystem: Environmental > Aquatic > Marine > Oceanic...
AATTTTTAAAAGTGCTCTCATATTGTTTCTCCTGTGAACACATTATAGAAAATTCTACCCCCATTATATTTGGAGGTAGACTTTGATCAAGACCGATCATTGTATAGGTTATACTGTACGTGTCAAGTCTAAATGAAAAAATAAAAAAAATGTAAAAAATAATTTGGACTTGCTAAAAATTAATATTATTCAAAACTTACAATAAGTAATTCTTTGATTCAGGATGTTATTTGTAAGGGTTTTTTCCAACAAACAGAACAAACCATGCAGAACGGTTGCTTGAGTTCCTCACCCTACGGTTTTTTTAGCGGAGAATATAGATTTGCCACTTTCGCTTCTTCTCCACTGTCATTCCGTTCTGAGCGAAGTGAAAACCCCGAATCCAGGGGTGTTGTTCCAAATCTTGTTCTCAAACCGGTCGGGGATCTTGATCCCGGATCAAATCTGGTATGGCAAAAATATTACTTTTTCTTTGAGCCTTGACAAACACGTAAAAAGTTGTCATTACCGTGGAATGGAGAACCCGGAAACATGTAAGTATCTAAAATAACAGATTAGAAACGACAAACTAGTCTGGTATTCTTAACTTTTTGTGAAACCATCGTAGAGGGCTAAAATAATGAGTTGATTATTTAATCAAACAAGTTATCAATTTTTCTTTGGAAATCTGCACGGCGTTTACGCTCCTTCGGTGGTGTATTGGATTTCAGCAAATCATCTGTGGAAAACAAACCAGACTGGTACAACTCATTTTCCAATATTATTTCTTCCTCCTGATTCAGTTCCCAAAATGGATGTTCCACTTTTTCAGAATTCGACAATTCTTTCATGAACTGCACTTTCCAGCCAAGGAACTTTTTCCCTGAAGCACTGTGCCTGTAAAGACAGCGCAGCAAATACATTCTGTTGAATTTCGGCAGCCACACTGCGGATTGGAAAACTGCTTGCGGATACTCCCAGTTCCAGCCCTTCTTAAATGCAGCCGCTAAGTCATTGAGGTGCTGAGGGTCCAAGGAAGATGAGTACTGTTTTATTTTATATATTTTTCTCAGTTTCTTTTGTGGTAAAAATAACATCTTGAACGTGCCACGATCCCGTCCATCGTACAGCGGGATTTTGTTTCCCGGGAGTTCATCTGCTAAAAGTCGGACGATTTCAAAGCTTTCCCGCACTGCACCGCGTTTCATTTCTGGAGCAGGAAACCATCTAGGACTCGTTACTAACTTGCTAATTTCATCATTTTGCGCTTCAAGTAACTTACGATTCTCTGAGGCCAACAACCATTCCATAACTTCTTCTCGCGAATTTGCCCGCACATACAAACAGCGAAAATTTTCTTTTTTCCGTAGATCCAACAGCAAAAAAATCTGTCTTCCTTCGCTCTGGGCAACACGCATCCAGCCGAGGGGAAACTGCTTCAGCCACTGGTTAAAAATAGCAGTGTTGCCATCATTTTTTGTGTGTCCCTTCTGCCTCTGATCGAATCGAATCTGGGCAAGTTTCGAGAGCGCATTTCTGTCGGGCTTCAAGTCAGTTTCAACCAATTCAGGCCACGGTAAAAACAAATCTGGAACTTTGAAACTGGCCAGCCGCTTTTCTAAAAACTGCCGCAATTCTGACTCTGATGCAGACTCTGCTGATTTGACAAAAGCTACAGGCCGTTCCCCGAATTCTGAATCTTTTACTGGAACTACAATTGCCTGTTCTATATTTTGAAACTGTAGTAAACAACGCTCGATTTCCTCCGGATGAACATTTTCTCCACCGGAAATAAACATGTTGTCCTTGCGGCCGAAGATAGTCAATGAGTCCTTGCAGCCTTGAATTTTTGGATCTTTGATGCACCATGCGCCCAAATCTCCTGTCTTAAACCAGCCGTTTTTATCAAATGGCCGATGCAATCCTGCTTCGTCCAGATAACCTAAAAAACGAGTTTTACCACGCACTTCGATTTCATTGTCCGCAGCAATCCGGACTTCACGAAACGGCAGAACTAGGTAAGGTTCGCTTTTTCCGGTTGACACCTGCGAAGCCATTTCGGTGGAGCCGTAGGTCGTTTGCACATTCAGTCCAAGCTCTGAGGTTTGTTCGAGCAAGGTTTGCGGAATGGGCGCACCGCCCAGCAAAATTATCTTGAGCCGGCGTAAATTGTCTTTTCCTTGTGAAGTTTGCAGCAAACGTTGAAGTTGTGTTGGTACCAAAGAAAGATGTGTGACTTTCCGGCTTTGGAGTGTCTCCACCAAAGATTTGTTTTTTGAAGGAATTACCATTGCTGCTCCGGAAAGCAGGGTGCGGAAAAAAATGGCCAGTCCACCCACGTGATACAGTGGTAATGACAAAAGCCAGCGATCTCCAGGATACAGTGGCATCAACTCATTTGCACCAAGTGCGCTGAAAAAATGGCTGGATAGCGAGTGCACCACTGCTTTTGGTGAGCCCATACTTCCGGAAGTGAAAAAAATTGTGGCCCAAGCCTCGGGATCAATTAAGTGTTGGATTTGAGGCTTGGCTTCGTATTTTAGCTGATCAGAGCGGGTAGTGTTTTTCTGTAAAAATCTGTGAAAATCTGCGGATAAATTTGGGTCATCGATACCATCGATTTTCTGTATCAATTCATTTTTCTGGGAGTGCGGAAATTTTGGATTGAGGGGAACTGCCACTGCTCCAAGCATCCACAAAGCGAATATGCTTTTCAGCACAAATTCCTGATTTTCAGAACACAGGATGATGCGTTCCTGCGAATTGATTTTAAATGATTTGCTGAGAGTGTGAGTTTCTGAAAAAAATTCCAAAAACGACCAGGAACGCTCGTCATTGATCAAAAGGAGTTGCTCGTCAAAATGTTCCAGAACTTGATTCAGCAAATTTGTGCTAACTTCAAACATCAGTCTAGGACTCCATTTTCCCAGGTACCATCATCAATTTTTTCCAATAAATCATCATTAGCTTTTGGCCAGGAATTTGGTAAAAGATAACTTCCCTGATTTGTAGAAAAATGGGGATTGATCAAGTCCTGCGCAAACCATTTTGAGGTGTCCAAGCCGGTTGGAATGAGTTCAGACAGAAGTTCACCGGCCATGAAAGCAATCCAATTCAAGCCAAGTCCGCTTTCAAAACAACTACTAAAAACGCTTTGTACACCGTTTTTTTGTGCATGATCGATCCACATTTTTGTGCTGTCCCAACCGCCCAAAATTCCTGGTTTGAGAATCAACGCTCGGACCCAGGACATCGATACATTTGCCGCCGGGAAATTCTGTTCCGGAGTTGAAGCATTCCAAAGCGTTTCATCCAATGCCAGGGGCATTCCAGTTTGTTCGTACAATTGTTCCATTTTTTGAAGGTTTGACAGCTGACCTTCAGACCTCAAGGGTTCTTCGCAGTATTCGATTTTGCAGTTCTTTACCGCCTCTGCAAAAATTAAAGCATCGTCCCATTCCCAAGATCGGTTTGCATCAAGACGCAATGCGGTTTCATTACCCAAAATTTTTCGAGCAAGCTGAACACGCTCAATGTCTTCTTGGAGAGTCAATCGTCCAACTTTTAATTTTATTGTCTTAAAACCATCTTTCTGGAGCTGTTCACATTCTCGTTGAAGCGCAATTCCGGATCCGGTTGCAAAACCATTAACTGGAATTATCGTTCCTGAAATACTGCTCTTGGCGGGCTTGAAATTCCTCCCTGACGCTTCTGAACCATGTAATTCTGATACTTTGCGGCTTTTAAACAAGGTCCTCAGGGACATATCCAAACCAAAAAGGACTGAAGCAAATAAATTTTGAGGAGATTGGCCGGCAGCGGATCTTTTGCCGGAAAGATAATTCCTGATTTGCTTTTCTGCCTCTGACAGAGATTCCGGATGCATTCCGGGGAGCGGTGCAATCTCGCCCTCGCCGAAATTATTGGCAGTAGAATTTTCATGGTTTTCAAGGTGAAGACGAAGAATCATTCCAGTGCGCTCGTGCATTTCATGCCCAAGCATCCGCAACGGTTTTTTTAACGTAAGTGAATAACGGAAAAGTTCCCAGCTGAATGAATTCATTTTTATCCGATCCACCAACCCAGTGAAAAAAGGATGCTATAAATTATAATTAGTTTTCCAGTGGTAGTTAAAGCATCATTCAGTTCCTGACCTTTTACTCTTGAAATAATTTGGCGAATTGCAGAGTAGCCCGGAATAGTTATCAGTGCTGAAATACACGCATACCAATGTGCATCTGTCCAAAAAGCTAAAATAAAAGGAAGCAAAACAGCAAAAGCAAAGGCCACAAGATATTCTGCTCGAACGAAGGCTGGGCCAAAACGCACAGCTAATGTCAGTTTACCAACTTTTTTGTCAGTTGGTTCGTCACGTAAATTGTTAACTGCAAGGAGTGCAGTAGCTAATAGTCCTGGACCAAGTCCAGCAAAAATGACTGCCTCTGAAACCTCTAGTGCCTGTACATAATAAGTTCCACCGACTGCAACTGGTCCAAAAAAAATCAGTACAAATATATCGCCCAGGCCCAAGTAACCGAGTGGGCTGGGGCCGCCGGTGTAAAGTATGCCTGAAGCAATGGAGAGTACCCCGATAATCACAATAGGCCAGCCTCCACGTAAAACTAGATAAATTCCGACAAAAATCGTCAGTCCGAAGATCACCACAAAATTCCGGAGCATTGTTTTTGGAGTGACTAACCCGGCTTGCGTCGCACGGACAGGACCGAGACGTTCTTCGGTGTCTGCACCCTTGATAAAATCAAAATAATCATTGGAAAAATTTGTTCCAATTTGAATCAGCAATGCACACAAAAGAGCCGTCATGGCTGCCAAGAAATGGCCCTTTCCTTCTGCATAAGCCATGGATGTACCGATCAAAATTGGGGCAACAGCTGCTCCCAAAGTTTTTGGACGAATTGCCAAAAGCCAGACTTTAAAAACTTGATTAAATTTCACTATAAAATTTTATTTTATAAATTTTGCATGTAGGCGCAGAGAGCACTGGGATATATTATTTACTTTTCATTTTCACCATTCACTATTCACTTTTTCTCAGAGTCCTTTTTGATTTTGCAGCTTTTTAATAACAGTTCATGGATAGCGAGTGAATTTATTAAAATCTGGTTTGCGTTTTTCCAGGTAGGCATTTCGTCCTTCCTGTCCTTCTTCGGACATGTAAAACATCATGGTTGCGTTTCCTGCCAGTTCCTGTAAACCAGCTTGTCCGTCACAATCTGCATTGAGCGCCGACTTCAAACAGCGTAAAGCCAAGGGTGAATGCTGCAGCATTTCCCGGGACCACTGCAAGGTTTCTTCTTCAAGTTTTTCCAAAGGAACCACCGTGTTAACCATTCCCATTTCCAAAGCTTGTTGTGCATTGTATTGTCGGCATAAGAACCAGATTTCACGGGCTTTTTTTTGACCTACTATTCTTGCAAGGTAGCTGGATCCGTAACCGCCATCGAAGGAACCGACTTTTGGTCCGGTTTGACCGAAAATTGCGTTATCGGCCGCAATAGTAAGATCACAGATAACATGCAAAACGTGTCCGCCGCCGACGGCATATCCGGCAACCATTGCCACCACCGGTTTGGGGCAAGTTCGGATTTCACGCTGAAAATCCAAAACATTGAGGCGCAAATGCCCTGTTTCGCTGTCTTCGTATCCTGCATCGCCGCGTACACGTTGATCTCCTCCTGAACAAAATGCTTTGTCTCCTTCACCGGTTAAAATAATCACTCCGATCTGTGTGTCTTCCCTTGCGTCATCCAAGGCTGTTCGCATTTCACGGACAGTCAGTGGCCGGAAGGCATTACGAACTTCAGGACGGTTGATTGTAATTTTAGCAATTCCTTCTTTTGATTTTTCATAGTAGATGTCAGTGTAGCTCCCACACGATTCCCAATAATTATTGCTCATTTTACTCCGTTTTTGATATATTAGATTTATCAAGATAAAAACTAATGCTATCACACGTTGCTGGTCAAGACGATAAAAAATCCTGCAGGTGACTTTTTGGAAGGATTTCGATGAAAAAGCTTGATTTCAAGTTTCAAATAATGTGACAATTAAATGTTATCATATAAATCACTTAGACACTTAGAACTAGAAGATGTTTGCAATCATAAGTACAGACGGAAAGCAGTACCATGTAGCCCAAGGAGAAACTATTCGATTGGCACGGATTAGAGCTGAACCAGGAGATGCTTTTGAAACAGATCAAGTACTAGCGATTGGGGGAGAAGAGAGTGAACTGAAATTAGGGAAGCCAGTTATTGTTGGAGCAAAAGTTCAGGGCACGATTCTACAGCATGGAAGAGACAAAAAAGTTATTGTTTTTAAACGCAAGCGACGAAAAACATATCGCCGAAAATACGGTCATCGTCAAGCGCACACCTTGGTGAAAATCGACAAGATCATCGCCAAAGCTCCTGCAGCAAAAAAAGTTGCTCCAGAAAAGACTGCTTCCGAAAAAGCTGCAGTTAAAAAAACTACAGCCAAAAAGGAACCAACAACAAAAGCTGCAGCAAAAAAAGCTGTACCAAAAAAGGCTGCGGCTAAAAAAACGACAACTAACAAGGCTGCAGATAAAAAATCTACAGACGAATAACCTCTAGCCTGAAAAAATTAAATGGCACATAAAAAAGCTGGCGGCAGTAGCCGCAATGGTCGTGATTCTCAAGGGCAAAGACGAGGAGTGAAAAAGTTCGGCGGAGAACTTGTTAAGGCCGGAAACATTCTTGTACGTCAAGTTGGTTCCACTTTTCACGCAGGTACAAACGTTGGTACCGGAAAAGATTTTACTCTGTTTTCAAAGGTCTCAGGACACGTAAAGTTTATTCAAAAGGGTAGCGGAAAAAATAAGCGTAAATATATCAGCGTTATTCCGAACGAAGCTGCAGCTTCTGCTTCCGTTTGATATATGGGTTCTAAACCCCGTTCACTTTCGGGCATAAAGCCAACCGGAACTCCCCATTTAGGCAACTATCTGGGTATGATAAAACCGGCGATACAATTGCAGGAAACGCATGAGACGTTTTACTTTATCGCCGATTATCATGCTCTGACCTCCATGCGTGATCCCAAGCAGCTCAGGGAACACACCTACGATCTCACAGCCATTTTCGCCGCACTCGGAATGGACTTTGAGAGCCATGCCTTTTTTCGACAATCAGATATTCCGGAAGTTACCGAACTGACTTGGATCCTTTCCTGTATTACATCAAAGGGGCTGATGGAACGCGCACACGCATATAAGGATGCAGTTTCCAAAGATCAGGAAGTCAGCGTGGGGTTATTTTGTTATCCCGTTTTGATGGCATGTGACATCCTGATTTATGACTCAAATCATGTACCTGTTGGTCAAGATCAGCGCCAGCATCTTGAAATCACACGAGATTTGGCCATTCGTTTTAATCATCTGTACGGAGAGGTTTTTGTCATTCCAGAGGCAATAATTGAAAAAAATATAGCCACCATTCCCGGACTTGACGGCCGGAAAATGAGCAAATCTTATGAAAACGTAATTCCATTGTTTGCACCGGAAAAACAATTTCGAAAAGCTATTATGAAAATTACCACTGACTCAAAATCAGTTGAAGAATCGAAAGATCCGGAGACGTGCAGTGTTTTTGCTCTTTACAGTTGTTTTTCAACTAAAGCAGATCAAGAAGCATTAGCCGAACGTTACCGTGCTGGTGGGATGGGCTACGGTGAGGCGAAACAGTTATGTTTTGAGGCACTTAATGCTGAACTCAATGAACCTCGTGAAATTTTTCAGCAAATCCGGAACGATCAGTCAGAGTTAGACGGTATCCTCGAATCCGGACGTGACAAAGCGCGCGCTATTGCCCGTCAAGTAACTGATCGAGTACGCAGCAAAGTTGGTTTGTGATTTCTGCATACGCAACAATCAGTTTTTCGGCCATAGATTGTTCCGGATAACTATCCATTTTCATCCGCGAAAATCCGTGGCTGAATCGAACCACCAACCGGTCACTAAAAATGATTCCAGATATTCTTGCATCACGTTACGCTAGTACTGAGATATCAGCAATTTGGTCACCAGAAGGGAAAGTACGTCTCGAACGTGAATTCTGGATTGCAGTGATGAAGGCACAACGAAATTTGGGTGTTGATATTCCGGAAACTGCAATTGCGGCATATGAAAAAGTCCGGGATCGAATCGACCTTGAAAGCATTTCTCAGCGTGAACGGAAACTTCGGCACGATGTAAAATCCAGGTTAGAAGAATTTTGTGAACTGGCCGGATACGAGCATATTCACAAAGGACTCACCAGCCGCGATTTGACCGATAATGTGGAGCAACTGCAAATTTTTCGCTCACTTCGGATACTACGGATCAAGGCAGTAGCGGTTTTGCATCATTTGGCTGATAGGAGTCTGCGGACCAAAGAAATCATGATCGTCGGACGTACCCACAATGTGCCTGCACAGCCGACAACTCTGGGAAAACGGCTGGCGATGTTTGGAGAGGAAATTATGTTTGCACTTAGTCGTCTCGATCACCTGATTGAACATTATCCTCTGCGTGGTTTGCAAGGTGCAGTTGGTACCAGACTCGATCAATTGGTGTTAATGAACGGTGACGAAAAGAAGGCTCGGCAACTGAGCAGACAAGTACTGGAGCATTTTGATTGTCCTGCAGCAATGAATGCAGTAGGACAGGTTTATCCGAGAAGTTTGGATATGGAAACAGTTCAGGCTTTGATTACGCTCAGTTCAGGAATTTCTAGCTTTGCTCGAACCATGCGTTTGATGGCTGGACAGGGATTGGCGACTGAAGGATTTCAAAAGGGGCAAGTCGGTTCATCCGCCATGCCTCACAAAATGAATGCCCGTACCTCCGAGAGAATCAACGGTTTCCACCAAGTCCTAAACGGTTATGGAAGCATGCTTTCCAGATTGAGCGGTGACCAATGGAATGAGGGAGATGTTTCATGTTCAGTAGTACGGCGTGTGGCGTTGCAGGGTGCTTTTTTCACTTCAGACGGTCAATTGGAAGCGGCCCTGACAGTCTTAAGCGAAATGGAATTTTATGAAGCCACGATCGCACAAGAACTTCGACAGTATCTGCCTTTTTTGGCATCAACCACTTTGCTGATGGAAGCAGTACGTAAAGGGGGAGGACGCGAAAGTGTGCATGAGGCCATCAAAGAACACGCTGTTGTAGTAGCAGAAAAACTCCAGAAAGATGAGCTCTCTCAAAATGATTTGGCACAACGCCTGGCTGAGGATGAGCGGGTTCCTCTGGATTTGCAGGAAATTGAGGCAGTGCTGAATGACCCGGAACGCTTTGCGGCTTCTGCACCGGAACAAGCAGAAACTTTTGCTGAAAAGGTCGAGAAATGGACAGGTCGATTTCCTGAAGCAAAAACAATTGTACCGGAAGAGTTGATTTAAGGGGAGTTAAGGAGCCGTAAAACCGGCTCCTTAAGAATAGATAAACTTAAGAATACAGAAAATTTATTCTGCAGATTGGTATTTTTTCAATTCTGCAGTTTTTAATTTTGCGAGACGTAAACGCGAATAGACTTCAATGATGAAAGGACGAAGTTCGTTGATATCTTCTTCATCGGCAAATTCTGCAAAAAACTTTTCGTATTGATCCAAGGCTGGAACCAGCAGTCCATTATCTTTTAGCAAGCCGGCATAAAGAAATCCGCTTTCATCCAGACTTTGTAATTGACCTTTTTGTTTTTGGAACTTGGTCAGCTTCTTTCCGGAGAGTATTTTCAGGTTTGAGGGTTTAGAAGTGAAAGCTACTGAACCACTTCCATCCAAAACTTCTACAAAATATTTTTGATTTTTGCTGACTGGTTTTATCTTGGTACGTACAACGTCATCTCCTGTTGCCTGAACATCATAGACAGCGGAATCTGTCCAGGTTTTGGTTTTGCGGTCTTTAGATCCCAAATGCAGGCGGTAGGAATAATCTGCACCAGCAGTTTCCCAGGCCAACTCAGAAAAATCTGTTGAAACGGTGTTTGTCGCTAATTTGAGATTGATACCTTCTTTTTTCGCGGCACGCCGCACGGTTGTGTATTTCTGAGTCTTTTTGAATTGCTTGGACAATCCGGACAACAAACCACCTCCAGCATCAGTTCCTCCGAGACTTCCCTCAAGCACTTCCAAACCTTCAGGTGTGACCTTGACTTTGGAGTTGGCTATGAGCAGCGTGGTTTCGTTGGTCTTCTGATTCAGAAACTTGATTGAACTGTCTGCACTGACCCTGACCTGATAGTTTGCATAAACAAACTTGTTACGGCGGACTTTTTTCCAACGTTTTCCTTTTTTGCTGTATTCAATTTTTCCTTGAATTTCAACTAGCATTCCCACGGGAATTTTTTTAGCCAGTGCCGGCTGTAGCGCAAATGATGAAAGAAAAAGAACAAGAATAATGAGTTTTACGAAACGCATGGTACCTCCTGCGATTGAGATTGAAGAAATGTTACTGTCAACAAATTATTCCCTAGTGATTGTAGGCTATCATATCTTTTTCAAATAGGCAAACTTCAATTGTACTGATCAATCAGCTTGCATCAGGCAAAACGAATCGTTATCATTTACTTGTATAGTTTATAGATTGAGGATCTGCAGCATGAGAACTTCTTTCATGATACAGAATGACCTAATAATGAAAAAAACAGTTAAACTAACCGGTCTTATTTTCCTGTTATTTCCTGTTTTGCTTTCAGCAAAACCACTGGATCCGCAGATTGCCCACTCAATTCAAGTCACGGATTTGATTATCAAGGGGAATCTTTACGATTTTAGAGAGTGTGGAGCTTATGTTTGTGAAGTGGTTTCAACCGATGGAAGCGCAAGCCTAAGGCTAGTCAGAAGTAATATTCTCGAGAGCCGGGACGATGATACAAGTCTGCGTCTTAAAATATTCATTAAAGGCTCTGTTCTCAATGCCGACGTGTCTTTAAAATATCTGCAAGACAAAAAAACAATTAAAATTGACAGTAAAACTAATGGCCGACACACTGTAACATTAGAGTTAGATCCAGTTATTTTTAAGGTTCTTGTTGGTTGGACAGAATGGATGATGGAAAAAGATCATGGTTGAGGGCTTTCCATTTCCAGGAAAGTTTCTGCAAAGGATTGGGCTGTTTCTGTCTGCTCTTTATGGTTTTAATGATTTGAAAACATTCAGCCAATCAGCCAAGACTTGAAAACCATCTGATCAAATTCAGCAAAAATTCATAGTCCGTTGTTCATGTTTGTGTGATGATTTTTACCAGCATTCCGACCTCCAACCTTTCCAATTTTTGTGCTATCAAATTCTGACCAAACAGAACTTTGCCATTTTGTTTTCGATAACTTGCCAGGGTCCGCAAGGGTTCCTTTCCGGAAAATTCTCCGGTTTCTGGATCAACAGTGGTCAAGACACAGCGCGAACAGGGCTTTACTATTTGCAACTCACAGTCTCCAATCTTGATGAGTTTCCAGGTGTCTTCTTCGTAGGGTTCTGTATTGTTTACAACAAGATTTGGACGGAAACGATTCATAGAAAATGTCTCTGGAAGTCGCCGATTGAGATCTTTCAATGATGCTTCAGAAATCAGCAGCAATGGAAAAGCATCTGAGAAAGCAATCTGATGATCGCCAAGTGAATAGTCAGGGTCTATCGG
>Ga0209752_1001404_pt1 | contig 11614 bp, 11 predicted proteins | sample METZYME_3_250m_FD_187548 | JGI IMG/M metagenome (GOLD analysis project Ga0209752, IMG submission 187548) | Marine microbial communities from oxygen minimum zone in mesopelagic equatorial Pacific - METZYME_3_250m (SPAdes) (version 2) | ecosystem: Environmental > Aquatic > Marine > Oceanic...
TGTGTGGCGTACGGAAGCGAGCTTTGTGCGGAGGTGGTGTCGCACCTATTTCATTTCATGGGTGCGTCGGCGATATTCGAGGGGAGCGTTCTTGAGCGCTGTTTTCGCGATGTACACGGGTCGGTTCAACACTTGGTCGCGAGCAACGAGGCATACGATCGGCTCGGTACGGACATCTTGAGATAGTCGCGTGAACTAACTTGTGCTATCCGAAAATTGTCTAAAGGGTGGTTAGCGTAAAGGCAGCGGTGGAAAACATCGTCAGACCGAGCAGAACGCCGTAGACAGTGGTCAGGGTGGCAAACTTGATGGACGTTTTCATCCACGACTGGTCGTAATACCGCATCAGCGCCAGGTAGTGGTATACAAAATACGCAAGGACTAAGCCGGTTTGTAACCAAAGCGAACCGGTAGCTGGATTGTCTCCCCGTGTGTTAATGAGTGCGAGACAGGACAGTGCGGTGAGGACGATGAACCCGACACTATGTAAGTGCATTGAGAAAACCAAATGTTCGATGTAATAGCGACGGCCGACACCTAGGTAGAAAAGCTTAAGAACCAAGGCGTATACCGGAAGGAGCATGAAAATCGCGATAGCCACGTTGTCTAGTAGCACTTCAAACGTTCTTTTCGGCGAGACCAACGCATCGATAACCAAAGGCAACAAAACTGCAGTGAGGCCCGATTCATTCAATTCGTCATCGGATTCAACGAGAGCCGCCCACTGCAAAAGAATGAGTCGTCCGACCCCACTTTTCCGCGCCTCAATCAAGGCAACCTTGGCCCGGTACTCGGCATCTAGATAGAGATTGAGTGGGCGGGTGTCGGTTTGACTCGTCATCTCGCTCAGATCAACGTCGACGACCCTTTCTGTTTCCGAACGCGAACCGGCGCTGAAGGCGAAGACAAAGAAAAAAAGCAGGCTGGTAAATAAGTACAGCCGTACGGCGGGAACGTGCCGGGCGCGACGATTCATACTGAATTCCCGGGATAGCTCCCCAGGTTTTAGGATCAACAATTTGAGCGTATTCACGAATCGCCCGTCGAAATGAAAACTCTCTTCGAGCACGTTGGACAAAATAGATGGAAATGCTCGACGGTAATCGCGGGCGTCCTGGCCACATTGCGTGCAATACGGTCCGACTTTCTCAGCGGAGCAATTCGGACAGACAGGGTTGGGTTCTATCTTTGTCTCCTCCAGCGTATTACCTCGAATGTACGCACATGATACGCGGTCGCTTATCTAGATACGGGCTTCTGACTCGTCGCTGTCCTGTTGAATCAATTTGTTACGGGGTTCTTCCGATAGAGGTCTCGGACGTAGGGTTTTGCGTGGCCTTTGTAGGTTGGATGTAGGGCCTTAACCAGCGTAGTTGCTTCGATGGGCCAGTCGGTGGGTATTTTCTGGATTTTCTGCACCATTTGAGCTTTAACTCGGTCAGATAGCGAGGCGTAGTTTGGCTGAAACCATAACGTGATGACCGTTCTCCATTCAGTCGACTTGTTAGCATGAGCGGCATGCAGTAACCGCGCGTCTCCGATTACGAGATCACCGGCTCTGACGGGAACATCTACTTCATCCGGCCGCATCGAAAAAGCGAGTTGGTCGAGATCCTCGGCACGAGAAAGCATGCCTGAATGTGGATTACCGATATGTTCGTGTAGCACGTTGTGACGGTGATGCGATCCGGGAATGACACGTAGACACCCATTGGTGATGGAAGTATCCGTGAGGTAATACATCAAGAAAACTTGTTGTGGCGCTGCGTCATAGGCCCCGGGGTCCTGCCACGCGAACCAATCGTAGTGCCAGAACAACTGGGGACTCTTGGGCGGCTTGCTGATGATATAGCCGTCGGTATACGTAGGGTTCTCAAACCCCATCGAGGAAAGCCGGTCGAGCGCTGGTGACCATGAAATCAAGTCGGCGAATAGGGGGTCGGCCATGGCACTACGCATTTCGCCTTGGGCACGATGAGTGGCGCTCGGTCCGGGGGAAGCGCTTTGTTGAAGACGTGCGACAACGCTGCGTATGCGAGACAAGAAGGATCGGGTAAGAATGTTCTTGCAAACGAAATACCCATCGTCGATCAAGCGCGACGATTGAATCGTATCGGCGTTCAGGATCCTAGCCCATTAAGAAAAAGTGGCATCCTACGCGTTCGTACTTTCATAAAAACTGAGGAGCACGACCACAACGAGGATGACGACGGCGGCGACCAACCACTTATTGATACGTGGAGATGTTGCTTGGATCGGGGAACTCGATGGTATCGCCTGGGGAGGAGGGGCACGATCTATTGCTTGATTGGTCGGCTCATGTGTTTCGACTGGTGGTTTCTCGATATCGGCGCTCTGCTCGGCCGTTGCCTCTGGGTCGAGACGTTTTGATTCGCTACCGTACCAGTCAATTCGATCGTTACGATTGGTTTGTTTGGCAGAAGCCTTGAAACGAAGCAGATAGAAAAAAATACATGCGGACGCGGCTCCGAGCATGCCGATTAAGATGGTGGACGTTGACACGGCTATCGCGAACGAAGTTTAGCCAGGAGCCGGAGAATTTCGATGTAGAGCCATATAAGTGTCATCACTAGGGCCATCGCCCCGAACCATTCAATATGCTTAGGCGCCCCTCGTTCTGCACCTTGTTCGATGATGTCAAAGTCGAGTACGAGGTTCAGCGCAGCAATAGCAACGACCAACAGACTGAAGCCAATACCCATCCAGCCATTGTCCGTGAGAACAAAAAATACGTTACCGGTCACCAGCGTGTAAATAAGGTTGGCAAGGTACGTCAGAACGATGCCCATCGTGGCGGCGAATAGCATCAACATGAAGTTTCGGTCGGGTTTGATGATGCCGGTTTTATAGGCCAGTAGCATCGACGCCGCCACGAAAAATGTTAGCGAAACGGCCTCGAGTACGATTCCAGGGAACTGCGCCTCAAAGGTTCGAGAAATCAATCCGACGGCAAATCCCATTCCAAGCGCGTAGATGGGCGCTGTCTTGGGCGCGATATGGGGTCTAGGTTTCAGGATCCATCCGACAAAGAAGAAATAGAACCCAAACGTTGCGATCGCTGCGATGAGAGCCGCCCCGATACCGAGCGTCGATATCAAGCTCATGGTTGGCGTTTGGATGTTCCAGCTTAAACCGGCTGTTAACACCGTCATCGCGAGGAGCATGCTGGTCTTGTTGACTGCTCCTTGCAGCGTCATTTTTTCGTCACCGAGGGTCGCTGTCGAATCGAACGCATTGGATCGAATGAGCGGATTTCCGGATCTCCCGAACGTGTCTAAGGCGGCGTGTCTCGACATCGCTAATCCCTGTGAAAAACACCGATTATATCGCACCCTCGGGCCAACGAACTCAGGTCGTAAGCACGCTCTTGGTCTCTTACCAGAATTTCGGTTTGGCACAGTACGGTGTGACATCGACGTTCAGATCGATACTATTGTGGTGAAGAGAGGTGTCGGTTGCGGTACGCCACGCCGTCGTCGAAGTTCGATGTCCGTTTGAACCAAGAAAAATGAGATGCAGTTCTATATAAGAAGCCTAGTCGTTGTCGCGTTAATCGTGGCTTCAGTATCCTGGTCGGCGGAGAGTGAATTGTTTCCGAACATTCGCAAAGCGCGCAAACAAGCGGATCAATCTGAAGCGTCTTCCGTCGTCGTGGATGAAGAGATGATCGTTACCGCGCCGAAGCCGAAAAGAGGACATGTGCCACAGTTTGAATATTTACTAGAGACGTATAAGGCTCGTAGCAAAGGGTCGCTTCTGTACCGTCAGGGAAAGTACGCCGAGGCCTTTCCATACTTACTTGTCGCCGCCAAGCGCGGATTTAAACTTGCCCAAGCGCGGGTGGGCTTTCTGTTTCAACAGGGTCTCGGAACCGAGCGCGATGGTGAGGCGGCGATTGCCTGGCTTGCACTCAGCTCGACGCCCGACACGCTTCCTGAGATTAGGAATTATTTTCGCCAGCAGTGGGCGAAGATTCCTCCTGAATACTTGCCCTATCTCGAAGAGCTTATCGAGGAATACAGGGAGGAATTTGGAGATCGCGAAAATCGAGTCGTGTGTGACACGTCCCGAAAAGCTGGCACCCACTTTGGAAAGCTGACATGCCGCTTTATGGATGAATCGTTCTATCAGGATTTCAGTGAGGCAATCAATTCAGACGAAGCGATTCCGCAAATTGGCGGTGGCGGTGCGAGTGGTTCTCAGTCGCAGGGAGGAGGCTATCCCGGCAGCGGAGCTGGCAGTCAATAGGACTTGTCGATCCTGAAGTCGTTCGAAGATTAAGTCGAGTGTCGAATGCCTTTGGGGAGTCAGTCCTTGCGCACGTCAGATCGGATCGTCGATTTGATCTTGCGAATGGGTCCGCTATGAGGTCCCAATATTGTGGCGAGAAAACCCAGGCCAAGGTCGGTTAAAGTGGTGCGCAACCAAAACCCGATGGGAGAAAGTCAATCGCTACTTCGCTTTACGACATAAGTATAAAAACGTACGCGCAGATTCTTGGAGCGGTCACTAAGTTCCTTGAAAAAGGAAAAGAGCATTGCAATGCCAATGGTATTGATCTCGATGCGGTCGTTGAAACGAGTCTGTACCAGGATATGCTCCCGTTTCGATTTCAGATCGTCTCAGTTGCGCATCATTCGTTAGGCGCTATGGAAGGCGTACAAGCGGGCGTCTTCGGCCCCCCATCCATGGCGCCGGATCTTGACTACGAGGCGTTGCAGGCAATGGCCGGCGACGCACAGGAAAAGATTCAAGCGTATACGCCGGATGTTGTGAATGCGCTGGAAGGAAGTGCCGTGGAGTTCAAGATCGGCGGACAAAGTATGCCGTTTATCGCGGAAGACTTTTTAATGTCGTTTTCGCTACCTAATTTTTATTTCCACGCGACGACGGCTTACGACATCCTCCGCATGCAAGGGGTTCCGCTAGGTAAGCGCGACTTCTTGGGGCAAATGCGTCTCAACATGTAGTGAATGAAACGAGATGCGAGGACGGATTCAAGCTCGTCCTCGCGTCGTTTTGAATCAATTCGTCCGATCAGAATCGCTTATTTGATTGCGTAGTAGACTCCCTTAATCGTCTCTTCGCGGAGGTCGAGAGTCCACTTGACGAAGTTTTGTGCGCCGTTCGAGACATTATCTAGAAAGTGGACGGTGACAAGATGTCCGGCGCGTGACCAGTTGCCCATAAAGGGAGACCCTACCATCGAACCGTCGTCGAGTAATGCGCGTCCTTGGCCACCCAAGACACCTTGGCTTCGATTGTTATCTGAACTCGTGAGTTCGAGCGTAACCCAGACTTTTCCGTAACCTTCGACTGTCCCTCTGCCTGTGATGGTGGAACCGGTCTCGTGTGAAATGATCGACGTGACGCGCATGTCGATGGCGGCTGAATCGCCCGAAATCTCGAACGCGAACACTGAGGTTGTGGTCGTAATAAATACAATTGCTAAGGCTAATTTTGTAAACATTTTCGCGGCCTTCTCTTCATCATTGTTGGAGGCGTCATGTTATGGTCGCGGAGGTTGATTGTCATGATGCCTGACCGAAGATATTGAGACGTCGCATTTCAGGTAGCTTCGTTAGCCGAGATCACGAAGATGCATTCCACGGGTAAAAAGATTGTCGGTTATACGGTTGTCGTGTTCCTGGTGAGCATAGTTCTAGGTCCGTTTCTGGTGCCTGTTCCCGAGCTAGAAGACACGAAACCGGTCGCTGAATTGGCTGGTGACTCGGGCAGGTTTCTTAACGTTAGAGGATTTAACGTCTATTACGAGCGTCAAGGGTCGGGCCCAACGACAATCGTTTTATTGCACGGGTTTGGCGCTAGCGTGTTCTCGTGGCGCGAAGTCGTTGAGCCGCTGTCGTCCCGATACTCGGTCGTTGCGTACGACCGTCCGGCGTTTGGGTTAACCGAACGTCCGCTGGATTGGGACGATTGGAATCCGTACGGATCTGAAGAGCAGATCGATCTCTTGCTCGAAATGCTGGATCAAATGTCCTTGTCACAAGTCGTTCTTATCGGGAATTCTGCGGGCGGAACCGTTGCGGCAAGATTTGCTGTACGTGCTTCGGAGCGTGTCAAAGCGTTGATTCTAGTGAGTCCAGCCGTATACACGGCCGAGGGCATGACGATCTGGCTAAGACCTTTGTTAAGAACACCTCAAATGCGTCATCTTGGCCCCAGATTAGTCAGAGGGATAGCGTCAAGTGGCCGAACCTTAATGAATATGTCTTGGCACGATCCGTCACGGATTACGACAGAAATTGTGGAGGGATACCGACGCCCCCTCACCGCCGAGAATTGGGATGTCGGTTTGTGGTTCTTCACCTCGTCGAGTCGGCCGCGCAATCAGCTATCGACGGAACTTGCAGCACTGGATCGACCGATACTGATTGTGACAGGTGACGACGACCGAGTTGTACCGACCAAAGATAGCGTGCGGTTAGCTCGGGAAATCAACGCCCCGTTACGGGTGATTGAAGCGTGTGGTCATTTACCGCAAGAGGAATGCCCCGATCAATTCTTGCGGGTCGTCGACGAATTCTTGAGCACAATCTAGACAAAGTTTCACGTATGTGGAGGGAAAGATTGGATATTGATGGATTGCTGGAACGCATAGAATCAGGATCGATGGAAACGGTCGTTTGTGACACCGAGACCTCATGGTGTGATGAGTGGGCGAAGCACGAGATCGGCGAACTCGACTCGGTTTCCATGGCCGTCGCAGGGGGCGCATTGGCGGATCGATTGGCCTGGGTATTCCATGCGGGATATCAAGCGATGATGCGATGTGCTTTCCCATTTTGTCCCCGGGATGGATGGTCGAGTTATTTGGTGGCGGAGGATAGATCCGGAGAGTATCCGGCGGTCGTATTGGAGAGGACGGCCAACGGAAACTGGTTGTCAGGGTGTAAGAGTTGGGTTGCAGCATCGGAACACGTCGATCACATGGTGGTTCGCGCGATTTGTGAAGACCACCATGAATACGTCGTGGTTGAGCGCGAAACTCCAGGCGTTGGGTTATCGAGTCGCGAATCACCCGGCTTTCTTCCAGAGCTAAGCCAGGGGTTCGCGGTCTTTGAGAGCGTCGCTGTTGACGAAAAGCAATTGTTCTCCCGGGAGCACTTGTCCAACAATTTTTCGGGTGAGGAGCCCTACCATGTATTGCTGGCGCTTTCCGCCTATATGGCCGCGCAAACGGGAGCCCATGGCGGTTCGTTGACCGCTGAGATCGTTGCCCCGATTCGTTTGGCTCGCCAATTAGCTGACAACAAAGACGACGGGGATTACTTTACCAAGGGCGTGGCTTTGCTCGACAAGGCGACCACTACGGCGGCGCTTGAATTCGAACTTTTTATCGAGCACAAAAATGACGAATTATTCCGTCGTTGGGAAAGGGATAAACGTCTGGTTAATATGTTCACGCGCGGGTTGCAGAAGAGGGCGAAATAGATGCAACGAACGTTACTTAATGAAATAAAAACGTTATTAAACAATTGATTATAAATATATGTTAACGTCGTATCGAGTACTTGATCTGACGGTTGGCGCGGACATGTTCTGCGGATATCTGCTTTCCCATCTAGGCGCGGAAGTGATATCCATTCGCTCCCCGCAAGAGCCATCTAACCATCCTGTACACCCGACACTCGGCGGTTCCGATCGCAGTCTTTGGTGGGAAGCCTACGCTCGGGGACGAACGCACGTTGATCTAGACGTTTGGCGTGATCGGCGGGCGTTTGATGAACTGGTACTAGGAGCCGACATTGTTGTTCATGGCTTCACCGACCGTGTTGCGGCCGAGAATGGGTTAGCGTACGAGGTTCTCAACGACTTAAACCCGAGCGTTATCGTAGTCGCGATCACGGCATTTGGGGCAAGTGGTCCGAAAGCCGAGTGGCCCGCGACCGATTTGACGGTGTGGGCGTCTAGCGGTGCTCATTTCTTAGCCGGTGACGCTGACCGAGCGCCGGTACGAACCTCAGTACCACAGGCATTTTTCCATGCGGGCGCGGACGCTGCAGGTGCCGCCCTCATTGCCCTTTATGAACGCCACCGGAGCGGTTTGGGTCAGCACGTGGATGTGTCGGCACAGCAGTCGTCGGCGCAAGCTGCTTTGGCAGCTATTCTGGCAACGCCCAATGGTGGCGATTTGACCATTAATCGTACTGCGGGCGGTTTGGCGGGACTGTTTCCCATTCAGCTTACCTGGCCCTGCAAAGATGGGTACGTGGCTCTCACGTTTCTTTTTGGCCCGCCATTTACTGAGCCAAATAAGCGCCTGCTTAACTGGCTGTACGAAAACGGTGCGTGCACCGAGGCCGAAGCGGGGTTGGACTGGGGCATGGAAATTGCGGCGATGAATGCCGCAGCGAAATCGCCCGAACCGTATTTCGCCCTATGTAAAAAGATTGAACAGTTCACGTTGTCGAGAACGCAATCGGAGCTTTTTGAAGAAGGATTGCAAAGGGGTATCTACATCGCGCCGGCGTTGGACATCAGCGGGTTGATGCAAGAAGAACACTTCAAGGATCGGGATTTTTGGCACGCGATCGAAGTCAGCGGTCGCGATGTTGTCGTTCCCGGCGCGTTCGCGAAATTCTCCGATACACCGCTCAAATTACCAGCATCGGTCACGGCCCCCGTGCTATCCGCGAGATCGAAAAAGCGGGCCGATCCTAAACCTCCATCTGAGCCGCAGAAAAGCGATGCTCCGCCGTTAGCTGGACTTAAAGTTCTCGACTTTATGTGGGTCATCGCGGGCCCGTTCTTTACTAGAGTCTTGGCGGACTATGGCGCGACTGTCGTTAAGATTGAATCGAGCACGAAACTTGAGCCCGCACGTGGTCAGCCGACCTTCAAAAACGGTGAACCAGGTCTTGAAGCGGGCATTCCCTTCGCGAACTTTAATGCAGGGAAGCTTGGGATCACCGTTGACCCGTCCAACCCTGTTGGACGCGAGGTGATTCTAGATCTAGTCCGTTGGGCAGACGTTGTGACCGAATCATTCTCGCCCAAAGCGATGAAAGCTTGGAATCTTGACTACGATACGCTGCGCGAGGTGAACCCAAACATCATCATGGTTTCGAGTTGTCTTATGGGTCAAACGGGGCCGCGGGCGAAAGTTCCGGGCTACGGAAATATGGCCGCAGCGCTCACTGGTTTTTACGATCTGACCGGGTGGTCCGATCGATCGCCCGCCGGTCCCTATCTCGCGTATACCGATGGCGTGTCGCCTCGATTTATGCTGGCATCGTTGATGGCGGCATTGGATAACCGTCGACGAACGGGAAGAGGCCAACACATTGATCTGTCGCAGGCCGAAGCGGCCATGCACTTGTTAGTTCCTGCAATTCTCGATTATCAGTTGAATGATCACGTTTGGCATCGTGACGGTAATCGGGATCTCGATCTCTGCCCTCACGGCGTATATCCGGCGCTGGGCACCGATAGTTGGATCGCAATTGCGTGTCAAACCGATCGAGCGTGGTCCGCTTTGCAGCGGGCGTTGGGTTGGATCGAGGACGAGGCCTTGGCGACGGTAGATGCACGGCGTTTGCGTCAGGATGAACTGGATCAGCGCATTGGGGAATGGACCGTGACACAAGACGCGCGGTCAATCGAAACGATTCTGATCGATGCTGGGATAGCGGCGCATGTGGTACAAAATTCAGCTGAGTGTTGGACCGATCCCCAACTAGCGCATCGGCAACACTTTGTTCGTGCGGAGCACTCGTCGTTGGGTGATCTCGTGGTTGAGGGATCTCGATTCAAGCTCTCTCGTACTCCGGCCGATACCCAACTAGCGGGTCCGGAGCTCGGTGAACACAACGTTCACGTGCTGGAGACTATATTGGGTTACGAGCCAGATCGACTTGCCGATGTCTTCGCTTCGATGGCGATGGAATAGAGACGATCCAACAAACGAAAAAGTCCGATTCATTGTTGGCTTAATTGGACGACCGTGAATTGGCATAGGAAGGAGTAGTTAAAAAAGCCGCCCCAAGATGATCAGAACTTAGGGTCAATTGGACAGATTTGTCCGACGACGGTTTCGATGGCTTCGGCTCCCGACAACGCGAGGTCGTCTCGCCAGCGGTCTGCATAGATTTGCACCCCAGTTGGAAGACCATCCGTGACGCCTATTGGTATAGCTGCGCTCGGTAGACCCAAGACGTTGGCAGGAGAAATGAAACGTAAAAGATCGATAGCCAGTTCGAAGCCGGAAACGCCATCTATATCCGCATCGTGCTCGAATTGGGGGCCCGTCCAAATGGGACCCACAATGATCGGAACGGCAGCGAAGAATTCAGACCACAACCTGCTAAGTCGGTTCCTTTCGGAATGAATGTTCGCCAGTCCCAGGGCATCGGGGTCGGCCCGTTCACAGAGCAATCTTAAGAATTCGAGCGGCGCGTCGCTCATGACCGCCGACATATCCCCCAATAGCGGTTTAAAGTCGGCGGATAGGTGGTGTATCCATACGTCATGGACGCGTGCCAGTTCGGGTGGTTGAACCTCGGCCGTTTCCCATCCCATGTCCCGCAGTGCCGCCGCCGCCGCAAGAACAGCATCTCGCGTCGCATTGGGTAGCGCGACTCCGGGTATTTCCGTGACGATCGCGGCCCGTTTTTCCACTACAGGTCCATAAAGCGGTGCATCCGTGGACTGGGGATCTCTGGCATCTCGACCGCTCAGCGTTTCGTACGCGAGTCGTAGGTCTTCGACGTGGCGGGCCATGGGTCCCTCGACCAGTAAAAGCTGGGAGGCTAGTCGAGCGTCCTCCGGCGGTATTGAGGATGCATGCGGGATCCTGCCCGCGGATGGTTTCAGTGATGCGACACCGCAACAGAACGCGGGATTTCGCACGGAGCCCCCGATATCGTTGCCAAGTCCTAGAGGGCTCATGCCTGACGCCAAGGCCGAGGCTTCACCGCCGCTCGAACCACCCGCCGTCCGATCCGGGTGCCAAGGGTTGAGCGTTTTGCCGTGCAGAGGATTGTCGGTGGTGATTCTCAAGCCCAACTCGGGCAAGTTGGTTCGGCCTAACGGAATCGCGCCCGCAGCCTTCATACGCGCGACCACAGGGGCGTCGAGAGAAGGCATTGATTTGGCCAGCGCTGGCACTCCCCTTGTTGTGGGAGAATCGAGACAGTCGATGTTCTCCTTGATGGTGAAGGGAACGCCATGCAGAGGCCCCGTGGGTTGTTGCCGATCCGCTTCCACTGCCGCAGCGAGAGCCGAATCGGCGAGAACGAGGGTGATCGCATTTAAGCTACCGTTCACCGCATCGATCCTATCTAGATGGCTTTTGACGACTTCCTCGCTAGACGTTTGCTTAGTCCTGATTAACTCGGCGAGCGCGGTGGCCGATTGCTTCCAAAGATCTTCCGCCATGTCGATATCGTATGTAGAGACCTGTCAAAAGTACTCGAAAAGTCTGCTGATCGGCTATCTCGAGTTGTAAAAGCTATATCCAGACGTCGTTTGTTGCTGTTTGTTTGCCGCCGGCATCCCCGGTGTTTACGGTGCCTCTTGGTTCGACAAGCAAGACTTTACATTCCTCAGTCGCAAAGGGTCGATGCGGTTG
>Ga0209752_1001411_pt1 | contig 11594 bp, 10 predicted proteins | sample METZYME_3_250m_FD_187548 | JGI IMG/M metagenome (GOLD analysis project Ga0209752, IMG submission 187548) | Marine microbial communities from oxygen minimum zone in mesopelagic equatorial Pacific - METZYME_3_250m (SPAdes) (version 2) | ecosystem: Environmental > Aquatic > Marine > Oceanic...
ACAGGAGAGGGGAAAGTGGTACCCCCGGAGAGGGTCGAACTCTCGTCTCCGGCTCCGGAGGCCGGCACTCTATCCACTGAGCTACAGGGGCACGTAAACCAAAGAATAGCATGGTTGGTTTGAGGTCAACAAGGATGGCCTGCGCGCTTTCGTCATTGAGGCCTTCGGCAGGAGCGTGGGACACTTCCAGCGGGGTACGCGGTAGACAAAGTCTAGGCACCGCACTAGACTAGGGGCACTTTCCCACCGAGGTTAAAACATGCCTGTCTTCACGCCCGAATACCTGCATAAGGTCGCCTACCATATCTACTGCGCCAAGGGCACTCCCGAAGACGAAGCGGAGATCGTGGCCAGGCACCTGGTCAAAGCCAATTTGTGCGGCCACGACTCCCATGGAATCATCCAGACCCCAACTTACGCAGAGCGCATCGACGTAGGGCATATAGTCCCCGGCGCTCCTTTTGAAGTGGTCCAAGAAGCGCCCTGCACCGCCGTCATCAACGGCAACTGGGGTTTCGGTTTCGTGGTCACAGAAAAGGCCACTCGCATGGCCATCGAGAAGGCCAAGATAAATGGCGTGGCGGCCATCACCGTCCACCACCAGAGCCACATCGGCCGATTGGGCGACTATCCCACCATGATGGCCACCGAGGGCATGATCGGCATGATTACCGCCGACTCCGGGGCCGCGCCTAAGCACGTGGCACCCTTCGGCGGCGTGGCCAGGAAACTGGGCACCAACCCCATCTGCATCGGCATGCCCAGCAACCTGGACGGTCCGGTCCTGATGGACATGGCCTCGAGCACCGTGGCCCTGGGCAAGATCGCCCTGGCCCGCAACCGCAAGGAAGATATACCCGTGGGCTGGATTGTGGACAAAGACGGCAATCCCACCACCGACCCCAACGATTACTATTCCGGCGGGGCCATCCTGCCCGTGGGTGTTGACCAAGGCCATAAGGGTTACGCCCTGTCGTTCATGGTGGAGGTCTTTTCAGGCCTACTCACCGGCCTGGGTTTCGGTATCGACCCCGAGGGAAGGCACAACGATGGCGTGTTCATCGCCGCGTTTAATCTGGAGCATTTCCGGCCCCTGGAAGAGTTCAAGAAAGAGATGGGCGAGTTCGTGGAATTCATCAAGGACTCACCTCCCGCCGCCGGCTTCTCTGAGGTGTTATACCCTGGCGAAATCGAGTGGAACAAAGAGCAGGCCCGCCGCAAAGAGGGCATCTTTGTCGAAGATGAGACCTGGGCCCAACTCAGCGACCTAATGAAGTCGCTTAACGTCGAATCGGAAGTGGGCCAGCCGCAGATCATAGGGAAATGACCGGGGGATTTTGATGAGCGGTCAAGATATCAGGGATACCTATCTGGAAGCAGGGGAGTACTTCGCCAGCGTCGTTGACCAAGTGGACATCGACGGGTGGGACGAACCGGCCCTAGGCGAGTGGTGTGTACGCGACCTGGCAGGGCATACCTACCGTGCCTTCACCACCGTGCTTAGCTATTCGGCAGCGCCTGGCGACAAAGTTGAGATCGAACGACCCGTGGACTATTTCCTGAAGGTGGCTGGAGGGAGTGTTGACCACAAACGGGTCGCAGAACTGGGACGGGCCGCCGGATTGGAGATTATCGATGACCCGCGGATGATGGTCCGCGGTTTCGCCATGTACGTCAAAAACAAGCTGGACGAGTTGGGCGACGACCACATCATGGACACTATTGTGGGCGGGATGCGGCTCATCGACTACCTACCCACCCGCACCTTCGAGTTGATCATCCACACCATGGACCTGGCCAAGGCTGTTGGGGTGGATTCCAAGCCTCCGGAAAAGGGCATGACGGCAACGCTGGAGATACTGGGACAGATCGCCTTGTACCGCGGCCAAGCTTCGGACTTGGTCTTGGCTGCCACCGGACGCAGAGGCCTGCCGACTGGTTTCTCGGTGCTGAGCTAAGGCACGTTTCGGGGTTCAGTGAGCGGCCGGAATCACGCCGGCCGCGTTGCCCGGCCCAAGGCCTTATGCTATAATCTCCGGGACGTAAAAGAAGAGAAGAGAGAGAAGCAAACACACATCTGATGCTAGACGGAGAGACCAAAGCGCGGATCATCAAGGAATACCAGATAAACGACAAAGACACCGGGTCAGCCGAAGTCCAAGTCGCCGTGCTCACCGAAAATATCAAGCAACTCACGGACCATCTACGGGAACACAAAAAAGACGTCCATTCACGCCGCGGGCTTCTTGGCATGGTTTCCCGTAGGCGTAGACTCCTCAAGTACCTAGACGCAGAAGACGTCAACCGTTACCAGGCACTTATCACCAGGCTTGGTCTGCGGCGTTAAGTCCCCTCGAAACAGCACCCTTCTAGGGTGCTGTTTCTCGTCTAGCTCTCACCCCATCTATCGATTGCGCACGTTATTCATTGCGAGGTTGCCCTAGGCATATTATGGCTACAGAAATAGCTAATCCCACGTCGGTCACTAGCCAGGTCGGCGGCAAAACCCTAACCATCGAGACCGGAAAGCTGGCTAACCAAGCCCATGGCAGTGTGACTGTCACTTACGGCGAAACCATCGTCCTCGTCACGGCAGTGATGTCCAGCAGGCCCCGGGCAGAGGACATCGACTTCCTGCCCCTAACCGTTGATTATGAAGAGCGAATGTACTCTGTCGGAAAGATTCCGGGGAGTTTCTTCCGCCGGGAGGGCCGTCCCGGACAGGACGGTATCTTGGCTTCCAGGCTAACCGATCGTTCCATCAGGCCCCTGTTTCCCAAGGGTCTGCACAACGACATCCAGATCACCTTGACCATACTTTCGTCAGACATGGAGAACCCGCCCGAGGTCTTGGGCATGATTGGCGCTTCTGCCGCCATCTCCATGTCACAGATTCCCTTCAACGGCCCCATCGCTTCCTGCCGCATCGCCTATCTGGACGGAGAATACATCATCCACCCGACCTACGAGCAGAGCAGTGAGAGCACGTTGAGCATGGTGGTCAGCAGTTCCCGCGAAGCCATCTTGATGGTCGAGGCGGGCGCTAATGAAGTTTCCGAGGAAGTTATTCTGGAGGCCATCGGCAAGGCCCAAGAAGCTAACTCAGCTACCATTGATCTGATAGAAGGCCTGACCCGTCAGGTCGGCAAGCCCAAGGCTGAAGTCGAATACGACTCGGCTGGCGCCGACGCCCTCGTCGCCAAGGTTAAAGAAATAGTAGGGTCTCGCTGGAGCGACCTGCTCAGCCGGAACCCCGGCATGTACGAGATGGACGACGGTGAGCACGAGATATCGGCGTTGGTCACCGAAGCCTTGAAAGACGATTATTCCAAGAACGCCATAGGCGACGGCTTTAAAGCCGTGTTCAGGGAGGCCGTTCGAAGCCGCATACTGCAAGAGCATGTGCGTTCAGACGGACGGGCGATGGACCAGGTCCGCCCCATCACCTGCGACACCGGCATCCTGCCTCGCACCCACGGTACGGGGCTGTTCACCAGAGGCGAAACCCAGGTCCTGTCCATTGTTACGGTGGGCTCTCTCAGCTTGAAGCAGACCATCGACTCCGTCGGGCCTGAAAACACTCGGCGGTTCATGCACCACTATAACTTCCCGTCTTACTCCACCGGCGAAGCCCGGCGGGCCATGTCCCCCGGTCGCCGCGAGATTGGGCACGGGGCGTTGGCCGAGCGGGCGATCTCGCCAGTACTGCCTTCCGAGGACGATTTCCCCTACGCCATCCGAATCGTTTCCGAGTGCCTCAGCTCCAACGGCAGCACTTCCATGGGTAGTGTCTGCGGCAGCTCATTGAGTTTGATGGACGCCGGCATCCCGATTAAAGCCCCAGTGGCGGGAATCGCCATGGGCCTGATCACCGGCGAAGACGGCGAGTACGCCATCCTCAGCGACATCCAGGGAATCGAAGACTTCCTGGGCGACATGGACTTCAAAGTGGCGGGCACCTCCGAAGGCGTGAATGCCCTCCAGATGGACGTCAAAACCACTCATCTGACCCCATCTATCCTGAAGGAAGCCTTAGAGCAAGCGCGCCAGGGCCGCATGCACATAATGGGCAAGATGAACGAGGCCATCTCCGAGGTCCGCGGACAGATGAGCGAACACGCTCCCAAAATGATCCGCATGAAGATCGAGGTTAGTAAGATCGGCGCCCTCATCGGCCCTGGCGGCCGGGTCATCCGGGCTATCATTGAGGAGACCGGCACCAGCATTAACGTTGAAGACGATGGCTCAGTGACCATCGGCGGCGTAGACGCCGCCATGCTGGAGCTGGCTGAATCCAAGGTCGATGCCCTGACCCGTGAGTTGGCCATCGGCGACATATTCACCGGCAAGGTGGTGCGCCTCACGAACTTCGGCGCATTCGTGGAACTGGTTCCCGGCAAGGACGGCCTGATCCGCAACGGCGACCTGGGCGATATGGAAGAAGACCTGGCCGAGGGCCAAGAACTCACGGTGATCATCCGTGAGATCGACTCCCAGGGACGGGTGAATCTGTCGCGCAAGGCCCTGTTCGGAGATGATAGCCCTCTCGCCCCCCGGCCCGAGCCCAGCGGCGGATTCAACCGTGATAGGGGCGGCGACAGGGGCGGACGCGGTGGCTTTAACGGAGGACGCGGCGGCGATCGCGGTGGTCCTGGACGTGGCCCCGGAGGCCCGGCTGGCGGCGGACGCTTCCAAGGCGGCCGCTAGCCGGACACCTGTCAACTAGCAAGCCAACAGTCCCGATGGTCCATAGAACATGGACCATCGGGACTGTTTTATTTTTACCAGATTCAGGCTGCATGCTATCATCATTCCAGAGAAGTATCCCCAGATTTTGCTTGTTAGGATGGATCCACCATGGCGTCGATAAAAGTCGTGATCAGTGGCATGTCTGGCAGGATGGGCCTTGAGACGGTAGCGGCCGTTTCTAAAGAAAGTGATCTTGAACTGGTCGGTGGTTCTCGCAAACAGGACCAGGAGCGGTACACGTTGGGCACCCCTTACGGTACAGCGGTCCCCATATCCACCGACTTGGATGCCATTCTGGAACAGGCCAAGCCTGACGTGATGGTGGACTTCACCAATGCTGCCTTCGCCATGGAGGCCGCTGCCATGGCCACCGCCAGGGGGATCAACGTCGTCATGGGAGCCAGTGGTTTCTCTGAGGACCAACTGAAGCAGTTGGACGCCATGGCCAACGACAACGGAGTCGGCATCATCGTTGCGCCCAACTTCGCCCTGGGGGCTATCGTCCTCAAGAAGCTCGCCGAGCAGGCGGCCCCCCACTTCGATTATGTGGACATCATCGAGTCCCACCACGAAGCCAAGATCGACTCGCCCTCTGGGTTCGCGTTGGCCTTGATGCGCAGCCTGAGCGAGAACAAACAGTTCGCCCGCAACAAACCTGAGAAAGAGAACCTGGCCAATACCAGGGGCGGGGAGCACAACGGAGTATCGGTCCACAGCGTCCGCATGCCCGGCAAGAGCGCCCACCACGAGGTGATCTTTGGCGCGGCGGGACAGACCGTCTCCCTGCGCCACGACACCCTGGACCGGAGCTGCTATATGCCCGGCGTGGTGCGCTGTATCCGCGACGTTGTCGGCCATCCGGGCCTTGTGATAGGCTTGGAGAACGTGCTGGGGCTCTAGTCGCCCGTAGGCATGAATTTCAGAGTAGAAAGAGCTCTTCAGTGCAGGACCTAACCATTGCTGTAGTAGGCGCCACCGGGGCGGTGGGCGCCGAATTCCTCCGCATCGTTGAAATCCGCTATCCCAACTTGCCTAAGCTGAAGTTACTGGCATCCCGCCGCTCGGCCGGCAAGCACATCACCGTGGGCGGGAACGACTTCGTTGTGGAGGAAGCGACCGAGAGGTCCTTTGACGGCGTGGATGTGGCCTTCATCTCAGCCAATGCAGAGGTCAGCCATCGCCTTGCCCCAGCGGCAGTGGCTGCTGGCGTGGTGGTGATCGACGACGGCTCCGCATTTCGCATGGAAGAAACGGTGCCACTGGTGGTTCCCGAGGTGAACGGCGCCGACGTTGAATGGCACCAGGGAATCATCTCCATCCCCAACTGCTCCACCACTCCGTTGGTGATGGTCGCCCACCCGCTGCACCAGGTGAATCCCATAAAGCGCATCGTGGCCGACACCTACCAGTCGGTGTCGGGAGCGGGCGGTGGGGAAATGGCTGCTCTACGGGAACAGTCGGAGCGGCTGATGGACGCCGACTCCAACACGAGCAAGTCCGGCAAGGGCCAGATTGCCTACAACGTGGTGCCCCAGATTGACCGGTTCCTGGACACTGGTTACACCTTTGAAGAACAGAAGATGCGACAAGAGTCCCAGAAGATACTGCACGCCTCGGAGATAGCGATCTCCGCCACCTGCGTGCGGGTGCCGGTGTTCATCTCCCATTCGGCGTCAGTGCACATCGAGCTCACCCGGCCGATGCCTGTGGACGAGGCGAGGGAGCTTTTGGCAGCCATGCCTGGCATTACCGTGCTGGATAACCCCGAAGGCGGTAAATATCCCATGCCCTGGGACGTAGCCGGCGAGGATGACGTGTTCGTGGGACGCATCCGCCAGGACATGTCTCACCCCAACGGTTTGGTGCTGTGGATCGTCTCCGACAACCTGCGCAAAGGCGCGGCACTGAACTCGCTCCAGATCGCCGAGGAACTGGTCTCACGGGGCCGCCTGAAGCCAAAGCACACCAGTGGAGTGACCAGCTAGACCAACGTTGCTTCGGCGATCTGGGATACTCTGCAAAACGGCCGTCAATCGGCCGTTTTTCTTACCTGACGGCAGGGGATGCGATGTCAAGTATTCACGAGTATAATGCAACGAATCCACAGCCCAGATGCTTCTATGAATGAAATGGATGACAGGAGGCGGATATGGCAGAGATAGGTAGACTCCTCACAGCGATGGTTACTCCCTTCGATGACAAGGGTGCGGTTGACTTTGAGCAGGCTAAGAAGCTCGCCCATGCCCTTCTCGACTCGGGGAGCGACGGCATCGTCCTGTCCGGCACCACCGGCGAATCGCCCACCCTGACCACCGATGAGAAAATGCGCCTCTTTAGCGAGGTCAAACAGTCGATCGGTGACAAGGGTGTGGTCATCGCCGGCACGGGCACCTACAGCACCGCCGAGAGCATCAAGCTTAGCCAGGAAGCAGAGAAACATGGAGTTGACGGCCTGCTGTTGGTGGTGCCCTACTACAACAAACCCCCGCAAGAGGGGATGTACCGGCACTTCAAAGCCATCGCGGGCAAGACCAACCTGCCGTGCATCGTCTATAACATCATGGGCAGAACCGGGGTAAATATGACCGACGAGACCACGATACGGCTCAGCCAGATCGACAACATCGTCGGCACCAAGGAAGCCAGCGGCGACATGAACCAAATCGCCCGCATAATCGAAGGCGCTGGCCCCGACTTCAAAGTGTGGAGCGGCGACGACAACCAGACGTTCTTGATCATGTCCATGGGCGGATACGGTGTGGTCAGCGTGGTGTCCCACCTGGTGGGGGACCAGATAAAGCACATGATGGGCCTGCTTTTGGAGGGTGACATTGAAGGTGCGGCCACCGAGCACCGCCGTCTGCTCCCCATATTCCTCGGCATGTTTACCGAGTCCAACCCCATCCCGGTGAAGTACGCGGTGAACCGTGTTGGCATCAAGGTTGGAGACCCAAGGTTGCCAATGATACCGCCTAGCGACAAGGCCGCGGCCCAGATCGAGAAGTTGCTAGACGAGTACGATATTGATCTGCCGGTTTCAGCCTAAGCGCTGCCCGGGCCAGTTAAATAAAACTAACCGAACGTAGGGGCGGGCTTCTAACCCGCCCTTTTTGTCGGAACCAGGGTTCTAGGGGCCAATAAATCTGGAGGCCAACAAGCCATTCCCTAGAAGCCGCTTTGGTTGCACAATCGTTTTGGCAAAGTAAAAGGGCAGGTTCCTAACCTGCCCTTACGTAATTTTCCGAACCAAGGTCGATTGGATCTAGGCAAAGACCGGTTCCACTTGAATCGTCTCTTCGCGTCTGGGACCGGTGGATATGATCTGCACCCGGCACCCCACCAGTTCTTCGATACGTTTGACGTACGCCAGCGCGTTCTCAGGAAGTTGGGAAAGTTCGGTGGCGCTGGCAGTGGGTTGGTCCCAACCGGGCAATTCTTCGAATATCGGCTCACAGCGTGCCAATAATCCTGTGTTGGCAGGGAACCTGTCCAAACGCTCTCCGTTCACCTCGTATCCAATACACACTTTCACCGAGTCGAACTCGTCGAGGATGTCCAGGCGGGTCAGGACTAGTCCGGTAAACCCGTTGACCAACTGGCTGTATTTTGCGGCTACCCCGTCGAACCAGCCGATGCGCCGGGCCCGCCCGGTGGTTACGCCGAACTCTTGGGCCTTCTCACGGATTTCCTCAGCTTCTTCATCTGTGATCTCGGAGGGCATGGGCCCGCCGCCCACCCGGGTGGAGTAGGCCTTGAACACGCCCAGCACGCCCTTGATGGCCTGTGGGTTCAGTCCCAGCCCCGTACAGGCGCCGCCGATGGATGGAGAGGAAGAGGTGACGTAGGGATATGACCCGTGGTCGATGTCCAGAAGGGTTCCCTGGGCGCCCTCCAACAGGACCTTTTTCCCATTGTCCAACAGGTCCTGGATGAGTTGTTCGGTGGCTTTGGCGTAAGGGGACATCTGGTCTCCCCAGAGTCGGCACTTGGCCACCACGTCGTCCAACGCCAGGGGCTCGCCGCCGTAGATCTTGGTGATCAGAGCGTTCTTGTGCTTCAGCAACTGTTCCACCATGGGAACCAGCGCTTCCCAGTCCAAGAGGTCGCCGACCCGGATGCCCATGCGGCCCGTTTTGTCCATATATGCGGGGCCAATGCCTCGGCCGGTGGTGCCGATGGCCGCCTCGCCGCGGGCTTCCTCTTCCAGGCGGTCGAGGACAACGTGATAAGGCATGATTACGTGAGCGCGTTCGCTAATGAAGAGCTTGCTGGTGTCGATGCCCCGTGCTGCGATCTCAGTCAGTTCGCCGACCAGCACATCGGGGTCCACGACCACGCCGTTGCCTATGATTCCATAGACATTGGGCCAGCAGATGCCTGATGGCACTAGGTGTAGTTGAAAAGTGCCCTTATCGTTGACGACCGTATGGCCGGCGTTATTGCCGCCTGCATAACGGACTACGCTGTCAACGTCCCCGGCAAGGTAATCGATAACCTTCCCCTTGCCCTCGTCACCCCATTGTCCGCCAATAACGGCGTATGCCGGCATCCTTAAATAGCCCACCTTACAAAAAACATGCCCGCCCCCAGCTTTGGGAAAGGGCTACACGAGTATAGCAAAATCATTTTCCTTGGGAAAGTGAAGGCAGGCAAGGGAGACCAGCCGCATTTTCTACGGGCTCCGAGTGAATCTGATTCCGAAAAGAAAGGTTTCTTGCCTCGTGGTCACATTGACACACAATTTCGACGCCAACTATAATCGCCGCGCTGCGCCCAAGGGGTAGAATGGAAACGCGGCCTAGTGGCCCGAACTAAGCAACTGCATCAGGAACGGTATTTCACTATGGCCCTCAGAGAAAAATTGGAAGATGACATCAAGTCATCCATGCGCAGCCACGACCAGGCGCGTCTGGACGCCCTGCGTTTCCTAAAATTCGCAGTCCAGGCGGTGGAGAAAGAACAGAAAAAGGGGCTAAACGACGCCGGCATGATCGAGGTGGCCACCAAACAGGCCAGCGACCGCCGCGACAGTATCAAGGCCTTTGAGGAGGGTGGACGGGACGTCATGGCCGCCAAAGAGGCCGCGGAGCTTTTGGTCCTGGAAGAATTCCTTCCACCCCAGATGCCCTCTGGAGAGATCATGCAGTTGATAAAGGACACCGTAGCCGAGGTGGGCGCGACTTCCACTCAGGACAAGGGCAAGCTCATGGGCAAGCTCATGCCCCAAGTGCGGGGCAAAGCCGACGGCGCGGTGGTGAACCAGATGGCCACCGAGTATCTGGAATCCTTGGCATGATGCGTTTCGGCATTCTAGTGTTCCCAGGCACTTGGAGCGACACCGACTGTTATTACCAGGTAAAAGACGTCCTTGGACAGGATGCCGAATACGTCTGGCATGACGAAACCAGCTTGGATGGCTTCGATTCGGTGATCCTCCCCGGCGGGTTCTCCTACGGCGACTACCTGCGTCCCGGCGCTATGGCCCGCTTTTCCCCGGTCATGGACGCCCTTAACAGGTTTGTTGAGTCCGGGAGAACGGCCATCGGAATCTGCAACGGCTTCCAGATACTGTGCGAGTCCGGCCTATTGCCCGGCGCGCTGCTCCACAACCAACACCTGGAGTACCGCTGCCAGCCGACCTATCTGCGCACCGAGCGGACCGACACACCATTCACTCGGACCTGCGCCCAGGGCCAGCTTTTAAATGTGCCCGTGTCCCATGGTGAGGGCAACTATTTCGCCGATGCCGCCACCCTGATCCAGCTTGAAAAAGAGGGGCGGGTGCTCTTCCGGTACTGCGATGCTTCCGGTCAGGCCACCGAGGAAGCCAACCCCAACGGCTCGGCCAACAACGTCGCTGGGATCATCAACGAGGCAGGCAACGTCTTGGGCATGATGCCCCACCCCGAGCGTAGCTGCGAGGCGATCTTGGGCAGCACCGACGGCAACCTGATCTTCCAGTCGATCATAGAAAGCACGATCGAAAGCAATAGGCAGGCCTAACCAGCCCGATGGCGGCTGTTGCCTTTTCTATACTTGCCGCCTTTGGATTCGCCAGTTCGGCAATCCTTACCCGTCAGGGTATGCAGGCCATATTCCCTCTTCCGGGCGTCATGGTCTCCCTTTTCTTCAGTCTGCTTTTTTCGACGATTATGGTGTTGCTGTTCGCGTTTTCAGATATGGGCGACATCCCGAAGGTGGCCTTCTACTGGATATTGGGTCTGGGAGTGTTGAACTACGTGGGGGGCCGATCCCAGAACTTCCTATCGGTCAACCTGATCGGGGCTTCCCGTGCCAGTCTTTTCGTGGCCTCACAGGCGCCGTTTGCGGCCCTATTCGCAGTGGCGTTCACCGGCGAGAGCATGCACGTTCTGGTCGGCCTCGGCACCGCTGGTGTAGTTGGCGGACTGATTTTCGCCAGCGGAACCTCGATCTTGGAGGGCTGGCGGAGCGACAAGATATTCGTGCTGGGCTATCTGATGGCCCTGGGCGCCGGAGCCTCCTACGGGGCCACCAACGTTATGGCCAAGCAGACCTTGGAAGTGTTTGATTCGCCTCTAATCATCACCATGCTCAGCATGGTGGTTGGCATGGTGGTGCTCGCTCCGCTGGTGGGTGTTAGCGCCGCCCAGAGCGGTGTCCACCGCGACAAAGACCTCAGGTTTCCGAGGTCGCTGTGGGCCTTGCGTTGGGTTGCGCTGGCCGGCGTTGCATCTGGAATTGCGGTCATCTCTCTGTACTTCGCGGTACAACGGGCCGACGTGGTTGTGATCAGCCCTATAGTCTCAAGCAGCCCGTTGATTACCCTCCTTCTGGCCCACCTGTTCCTGGCTAGATTGGAACGG
>Ga0209752_1001413_pt1 | contig 11564 bp, 14 predicted proteins | sample METZYME_3_250m_FD_187548 | JGI IMG/M metagenome (GOLD analysis project Ga0209752, IMG submission 187548) | Marine microbial communities from oxygen minimum zone in mesopelagic equatorial Pacific - METZYME_3_250m (SPAdes) (version 2) | ecosystem: Environmental > Aquatic > Marine > Oceanic...
GCCAATTCTTTGCGGTGGAACAGGCTTTTATATTAAAGCAGTTCTCATGGATTTTCAACTCTCAAAAACTGAACCGGATAAACAACTGAGAAAAAGATTAGAAAATTGGGAGCTTGAAGATTTGATAAACGAACTGGAAACCATTTCACCAGGAATATCTGCAAATACACCTGTGGATACCAAACGTCGAGTGATAAGAGCGATTGAAGTAGCGAAGAGCAGGGGCAGAGAAAAGGAGACCGGAAAAAGGGGGGCGGAAAATTCTAATCTCCAAGATACAACTGTAATAGGTATTGAATACCCCCGAGAGGTCATACGGGAACGAATAACCAAACGCCTCCATAGCCGATTAAACAGCGGTATGATTGAAGAAGTGGAGGCCCTGTTAATCGGAGGTGTCACCCATCACCGTCTAGACACTCTTGGATTAGAATATCGTTTCATTAGTAGATTTTTAAAGGGGGACTATTCCAAAGATGAAATGACGGGACTACTCAATACAGCTATTCATAAATTTGCAAAAAAACAAATGACATTTTTCCGAAACATGGAAAATAACGGCATAAAAATTCATTGGATTCCTGAAGGTGATTTTGAAACGGCGTTAGGAGTTATATCAACAGGATGACATCTTTTCCCCATGGTTCAACATTGAAAGATGACATCCTATAATTCCACTCATTCTTACCTTAAAAAAAGAGGGATTTTAGGTCCGTGGAAAATTGGGGCCCCTATAAACCGTACGTTTAATCAGGCAATCGTTATTCCAGCTTATTCAGAATTCAAATTTCTTCCCCAAGCTCTTGAAAGTATTAATAAAAATGAACCTAAATTACTAAATCAAACGCTGGTGGCTGTGGTAATTAATAATACTAATAACTCACCCCAATCTGTGAAGGAAAACAACCAATTAACCCTCCAAAAACTCAATGGGAATAATTATCAATTTACACATGCCGTAATTGATGCAGCTTCTTCGAGGCTTGAACTACCTTTAAAACATGCGGGAGTTGGTTTAGCTCGGAAGATCGGTATGGATTTAGTTCTCCCCCATTTGATTTCACCCAAAAGCCTCATTTTCTGCACTGATGCGGATACAAAGGTAAGTCCTGATTATCTTTCAAAAGTGACGCAGTATTTTGATTTCCATAATACCTCCGCTGCTGTCATTGGTTTCGACCATTTACAATCAGAGGATTCCGCTATTAATGATGCTATTGGAAAATATGAAAATTTTCTTAAAACCACTGCTGAAAAAATGAAGAATGCAGGTTCTCCCTATGGCTATGTATCCATGGGATCCACCATAGTATGTACTGCTGAAGCATATTGTGCTGTGGGTGGTATGTCTCGGAAAAAAGCAACAGAAGATTTTTATTTTTTGCAGGAATTAACCAAATACTGTGGGGTACATAATATTCCAGAAACATTGGTGTTTCCTTCTCCACGCCCAATTTCAAGAGTGTACCTTGGCACCGGATACCGAATGGAACAAATGCAAAAAGGATTTGATATTACCAACCTATATTATTCTGATGATGCTTATCGATATTTATCCAAATGGCTTCAACTTGGAGGCCACGCTTGGGAGAATAGTCTCAATGATTTATTGAAAGATATAAAATCAATTCATCCCAATCTTATTGGTTTCCTCAAAATAGAGGGAATAGAAACTATTTGGAGCAAAATTCAAAACAACGCTCCATCTGAATTACACTTTAAGGAACAATTCCACCGCTGGTTTGATGGACTGAAAACAATTCGCTTTTTGAAAAGGTTTTCTTCATAGATACCTATGTATTGGCTTTACAACCAGGACCTAGAACCCATTCCCCTAAACACTTTTTTTATACCTTAAATTATCTGTAACCTTCAAATGCCGTAATTCAATGGATAGATTAAAAAATGAATAAAATTACATATTTAGATGGCACTCGATTGCATCGGGCAATGGTTGCAGGGGTAAATAATGTACTTTCAAGACAGGATTACCTAAATAAAATCAATGTATTCCCTGTTCCTGATGGAGATACGGGTACCAATATGGCATTTACATTGACTTCCATTCTGGATTCAACCTCAAATATGGTACATCCTCGAGTGGATGATATGCTGGCTCTTATTGCTGATGCAGCATTAGATGGTGCCCGTGGCAATTCAGGGGTAATTTTGGCTCAATTTTTTCAGGGACTTAGTGATGGTGCTGCCGGAGTAGAAAAAATGACCCCCGAATCTTTTGCCAAAGCCGTAAAATTCGGAGCAGAATATGCACGAGATGCATTGGCAGAACCCCAGGAGGGAACCATACTCACAGTACTCACTGATTTTTCAAATCGATTAATTGAATTGATTCAATCTCAAAATCATGATTTTGAACATTTTCTAGAATTGGGAATTAATGAAGCAGAAAAATCTCTTAAAAATACTCCTAATCTTTTGGCAGTATTAAAAAAAGCGGGGGTAGTAGACGCAGGGGCTCAGGGCTTTGTTGATTTTCTCCATGGGATTTTCAGTTTTATTAAAAATGGTGACTTAAAAGGATTTAAAACAGACCTGGCAAGTAAGCAGATAACTGTTGATATGGATGATAATAGAACTGATTTTGAAAATTCAGAATTCAGGTATTGTACCGAATGTATAATAAAAGGCGACAAAATAATTCATAAAGATTTGCGGGAATCTCTACTCACAAATGGGAACAGTCTGGTTATTGCTGGAAGTAAGAAAAAAGCGAAAGTACATATTCATGTAAATGATCCCTCAGAGGTGTTTAAAATTTGTTCTAATTTTGGCACTGTAACAGGAGAAAAAGCAGATGATATGTGGCAGCAACAGGAAGCAGCACAAAGTCACAAGACCAAAGGAGTTGCCATTGTAACTGATTCAGGCGCAGATATTCCCGATGATATTGACCTGGATATTTTTGTGGTTCCTGTTCGCTATAATTTTGGTGATATCGGGTATGTGGATAAGGTTTCACAAACACCTGAGGAATTCTTTAAAGAGCTGGAAACCAATCCAAATCATCCTCAGACTTCCCAGCCTACACCTGGTGATTTTAGACGGCAGTACCAATTTCTCAAATCCCATTATGACTCAATAATTTCTATTCATATTCCCCATGAATTGAGCGGCACCTACCAATCTGCATTAAATGCTGCCAAACGGGTTGATAAAAAAAATATTACCGTTTTGGATGGATTTTCTGCTTCAGCTGGACTTGGGTTGATTGTGATGAAAGCAGCCTCTCTGGCAAAAGCAGGAAAAAGTCTGGAGGAAATAAATGCTTTATTACCTGAAATTATTTCCTCTTCAAAAATCTTTCTGGCAATTAAAAATTTGAAATATGTAGTGAGAGGCGGCCGATTGCCTGCATGGGTTAAAACTATCGCCGATTTTCTCAATATCCGTCCTGTATTAAAAACAAAAGATAATGGAACCTTAGGTGCAGCAGGAGTTTTATTGGGTACAGAAAATCTCCCTAAAAAATTAGGGAAATTCGTATTATCTAAAATGGAAGCCGATACATATTATACTATAATTATTGGTCATAGCAATACGCATGACGATGGTAAATTATTGATGGATTTAATTCAAAAAGGTCATACAAAAATAGAAAAGATTTACTTGATTGATATGGGCTGTGCCTTGGGTGTTCATGCCGGTCCAGGGAGCTTGGTGGCAGGCATCCAAGCTGTAAATTAATAATTTCAATGGAACTCATTATAAAATTAGGATTAAGCTATCTAATTGGTTCAACTTCTGGAAGCGTCCTCCTTGGAAAATTAAAAGGGGTTGACATTCGTAATTTAGGCAGCGGCAATGCTGGAGGAACAAATGCATTTCGGACCCAGGGGGCAGCTTTTGCAGCAGGGGTTTTATTTGTTGATATAATGAAAGGTTTTATTTCAGCAAAATTTATTTCGGCAATGAATCTTCCCATTTTTTCCGGAACCCTTGATCCAAATCTGCTCATCATATTATGCGGGATCGCCGCTATATTGGGACATGTATATCCAATTTATCATGGATTTCGAGGTGGCAAAGGTGGTGGAGCAGCAGTAGGAATGGTTTTTGCAATTTCATGGCCTACTATTTCCCTTGCCATCCTTTTATGGCTGGTTATCCTATTACTCACCGGCTTTGTGGGATTAGGAACAATGTTGGGAAGTATTTCAGTTATTTATTTTGCACATTATTTTAAAGATGCAATCCATAATCCTTATTTCTTACCATTTACCGTTTTATTAAGTTTATTTATTATTTACACCCATAGAAGTAATATCAAAAGAATGGTGAATGGAACGGAAAACCGTTTTGAAAAGGCAATGATATTTCGAAAAAAAAGTTAGTTACTATCAGAAAGGTGAAGAAACTTTTGGCCATATGGATTAAAACCAAAGTCTATCCCAATTACACCCGCACCTGAAGCAAAAAATCTAAATCCAAATCCAAATCCAATTAATGTTTCCTGCAATCTAAATGAGGAAATCTTATTGGCACTAATTCCAAAATCGTAAAAGTAAACCATATCAATACCCAGTTCTACACCACTATAATCCTTCTTTTCAAAAAGTGTATGCTGTAATTGAAATGACTGATAAATAATATTAAATCCTTCTATCAAAGGGGATACTTCACTGTCATTTTCTTCAGGCAGTGGTGAATATCCTCTCACAAAATCTTCACCTCCCAAATACTGATATTCAAAAATTGGGAGAGCTTTGGAAAATTGTACATGCAATTTTGAATAAACAGAAAATACTGGGTTTAAATAATTTTTAGAAAGTTGATGAAATTTTGAGTACCTAAATTGGAAGCGATAATAATTATCAGAATTGCCAATTGAAATTTTTGGTTTAAAGTAAAAACTGACTTTTTCCCCAGATGTTGGATCCAGATAAATATCCCTCTGATCAAACACATATCCAAATTCCCCTCGAATATATTGATAGTCTGAAAATATTTCATAAGGGTAGTTTAAATCTAAATTTTTAGACCCGGCGGTGTCAATTGATGCAGTCTCCAAGCCTAGTAGAAAATTGAATTTATGAATGTCCTTTTTATAAAATCCTGAACCTATATTAATACCACTTTCCTTATATTGATATGAATAAACAGGATTTTGTGTGTGAAATTGGTAAATATTCCCAGATAAAGACACATGATCTCCAGCTATCCATGGATCATTAAAATCAAGAAAATAAGTTGTTTCTTCTCCTCCAATTCCACCAAAAATTAGTTTTTGATTCTTTCCATTGAAGTTTAAAAATGCAATTCCTCCCCCATAAGACCAACCTTTTGATTCATTATAATCTGCAATGGGAATAGGGAAAAAACGAAAGGTTTCCACTAAAGTTACTGTATAAAAGGAATCAATCCGCTGAATATCAACAGTGGAAAATAAACCTAAATTATAAATACGGTTTCTATCTTCTTTTGCCATTGAGGAATCAAATTCTGCAGGGTAGGGATGATTAATTTCTCTGAGGATAATTTCATTTCTAGTATTCTTATTACCTATAATTTTTACATCCAATATTTGAGCTGTAAAACAAATTGAATTAATAAAAAGTAGGAAAAGAAAGGATTGAAGATTCATTAATGGAGGAGAATTCAATATAAACTAAAAGCCCCAATCAATTTAATGATCGGGGCTTTTAATAGCTTTTAACTGGGTTTTACTAACGGCCTCTCGCCATTTTTGCACGAGAAACATCGCCGTCCTTATCAATGAAATAAAGCCAGCCAGATTCGCGATTTACACCGGCATTAGCAACAACTTCAGCATTGCCACCTTTGTTTGAGCCACGAGCCATTTTAGTTCTGGAAACATTACCATTTTTATCTAAATAATATAAAAATCCAGATTCTTTAGTTACACCAGTTGATTTGACTTTTTCTGCCATAAGTTATCTCTCCTTATTCAATTAGTTGTTTGTTTTTCTTACAATCGACGGTCAATTATATGACATTCTCCTCTATAATATCAAGAGTTATTTTAAAATTATGGTATAAATTTGACTTTTGGTGGTATTTTTTATGGTTATTCTTCCTTCTGGAGGTGTAAAAATTGCTCTATTTGCTGGAAAAATTGAAAAATCACTGAAAATGGGGATTATTTTTCATTTTCCTTCTTTGGATGTATTACTCGAGATTATAAATTATGGTTAAATCCGGCGGTTTTTTTCGAATTGTTCCATAACTTTCATAAATTCCTCCTCAGAAGTACACTGAAAAAAGGTGGATAATCTTACGTTTTCCCTCAAAGAGATTGATTTTTTAAACCCATAATGATGTCCAGAGTATATAATAGTCTGGGGAGGTAATATCAATAATGTTTCATAAATACTGTTATAGAGGTGTGAAATATTACTTTTGGCCCCGATGGTCCGCCCTGTTCTACCTACAAACATTGTATCACCAGTGAATACACTGTTGTCTTTTTTATTCCAAAGACAAATACTGTCTGGGTAGTGGCCAGGTGTATGTAAAACCGTAAGTATTTCTGTCCCAATGGGGATAATTTCATGATGGGTCAATCCTCTATGATTAACTCCAAAATCTTCTTCAGGCAAATAATAACCACATAGCTGTAATTGGGGAAACTGATCTCTTAAATCTTCAATATATTTGATATGATCAAAATGCGAATGAGTAATAAACAATTTTTCAAGAATGAGATTTTTTGATTCAATAAATTCGATGATTTCAGAAATATCTACGGCTGCGTCAACAATACCAGCTCTTCTGGTAGATTCACACCAAATTAAATAACTGATATTTTTATCAAAACCACCTATAAATGATTTAATTTTCATAATGATAAAATAATTTTGAATAAAATTGTAATAGTTTTAATAATTCTCCAAATTTGAATATTACTCCACCATTAGAAAAAATTTCCTTATGTTCGTATAAATAAGAAATATACAGTTCAGAATTTTGTAAATATTCAGCAAGTTGAACGGATTCTGTAAATGGCACCATTGAATCATGTGCACCATGTAAAATAAATACTTTTCCAGATATCTCTTTAGACCAATGTTTCGGCGATAGTTTTTTTAGCGACTCCTCTTCATTTTTAAAAATTGCCTGTGCTAACTTTTTTACTTCAGGAGTTGCTTTTCCACTAATAATTGAATTGAAAATGTCTTTTTGAAAATTAGGGAGCTTAGCAATTTGAATTTCGTATTCATTGTTATTATCTTCAATGGTTAACTGGATTGCTTTTTGAAGTTCAGAGGAATCCCAATTTGTCTTTAAATTTTTTAAATAATTTTTAAAAAGGACTACTAATCCCCATTCGTTGGGAGGGATATGTATTTGCTTTCCATTTACAGATAAATTTCCTGTCAAAAAATATTGCAATAGTGATTGAACGTCAGAGTAGGTACCAAATGTCATTATAGATTTAGGCGGTGGAATCCTACCGTTTATCTCTTGGAGCATTCGCAACATTAGTCCACCACCATAACTTATCCCTGCCATTAATATCTGTTGTGGATTTACTCTTTCTGAATTAATAATCCACTTGTAAAAATATGTAAACCATTGAACATTTATTATAGTTATATCCAGATTTTTTAATGGAGGTATTCTGGGTATATAGACCTTAAAACCACTTCGAGCTAATACCTGACCAAGCATTAACATTTTAGGATGATTTTCTCCAATTGGTGATGCACCTGGAAATATAATTACGACCCTTTCTCTGTGGTTTTGGGGAGTCAATATTCTCACAGGAGGATTTTCACCATTTATACCTTTGTAATATTGGGTATTATTTTTTAATGATGAATAGGATTCAGCATTATACCTCATCAGAGGATAGACGAATTTTATCGATTGATAATATGATTTAATATTTTGCAGAGTGTTAGATTCTAAGTTGAAATGTTAAACATGATGTCCTAATAATATTGATAGCTAATTATAATGATTCTAAAAAATAAGAGGATAATTTAGTATTAATAGATAAATAGAATTTCAGCATTATATTTATTGATCAAAACTATTATTTTTCTATGTTTTAAAAACTATTTTGCTTTAGATTAAAGGGTTTATTTACTATAAATTGTGGTTTATAATTATTCTACCTCAATATATAGTGTTAAAGTATTACTTTAAATAAGTGTTGACTTGAATTAATAAAGTTTCATAAGTTGAATTATACGGATGGCAATGATTTTAGATGTCATTCGAGGTTTATTGAACAGAAAGGCTAATGGGTGGTTCCCTCCACCTTATAAAAAGGGGAATAAATTCTCAAATTGCAGTAAGTTTAGTTTGAGAAGCAAACAAAAACAAAAAGGAGAAAAACAATGAAAAACGCAGCAGCAATGATTAATGATGCAGCAGGTGCGCTGGTAGGCTTAATTAAAGGCTTAATAGTCGCGTCTGTATTTGCTGGAATCCTCTTCACCTTACCTGGTGGCTGGGGCAACCCAATTGGTGGGATTGTCACCCTGGTTAACGCATTTATGGGTGGTGGCTTAGCAGGATTACTTGCACTTCTTGTATTTGCTTCATTTATAAAATAACACACCTATATGGGGAGGATCAGTTGATCCTCCCCATCGTAATTTCATAAATATAAGGAGATTCGGATGAAGCAAGTTATATCCTCAGTAAACGGGTGGGTCAACGAAATAACTGAATTTTTGCAGGGGCTTATCGTTCTTGGGGTTGTCATTGGTATTCTATTTAATGATTATTTTGGGGTCATTGGTGGAATTGGCAATCTGATGGGACAAATTGGAGAAAATGGTCTTGCAGGTTTAGTGGCCCTAGTACTTGTCGTACTTTGGTATAAAAAATAAAAGCATGTAATAATACCTGCTTTTAGAGAAATTAATTTGAACTATTAGCAGATTATTCAGGATCTCGTCGGATAGGAAAAGCCCCGAAAGGGGCTTTTCTGTTTTATCGAACGGGTATTAAATGCCCTAAAATATATCCCAATACAATTCCTGTTAACAGGGTAATGGTTATGAGACGGTGACTCATAATATCTCTGCCGTACCCCTTTTTTATGGCATAGGCTGAAGTAAAATAACCCATTCCATTTAATAACCAAAAAAATGGTATAGTAAAAACCTTTACAATCAATGGTCCTATAATAGGAACCAATCCAACCAGCGTAGTTAATCCAACAAATACATTCGTTATAAATCCTAATAACAGGGTGATAATTGTAATTGCCCTTACATCTAAATTGAAAGCCAACATTAAATATACTGAAATACCAATACCCAATAAGGTAAGTATTGTTTTCGGATTAGATTTGATGAATTGACCTAATTTCATTAAATTGGACTCCTTATAAAATTTTGTAATAGATTATTGAATTGTTATCGGCATCCACTCTTATCGTCCTTTCCAACTAAGTTGATTTGCGAAAAAACTACCTATACCCATAGAAACAATATAGGGAATATGTATTATAAACCAGAATGCAAAATCCAAAACTTGAATCTGCTTATCAAGCTGGCGAATTCCAACAAAATATAAAATAAATTCAATGATTAAATGAATTGAGAAAAACTTGGTGAAGGTGGTGAGATAATAAGGGTTATAAAAAAATCCCGCGAAAAGTGTAACTAATAATAAAAGTGGCAATAAAAAGGTTACCAGAATCGACAGAAAAAATACAGGGTTAAATTTCCACATAAGGTTTGCGTCTCCTGCCCACCTCATTCTTTGTTTGAAAAATGAGAACCAACTTGTTTCTTGTCGGGAAATGGTTCGGCAACTGGGCTTATCTGCAAATAATATATTAGCAGATTTATAATTTCTGCAAATCTGGAGAAAAAGAGAATCATCTCCCTGTAACTCTTTAGCTATTTGAGTAAACCCTCCTACTGAATTAAAAAGACTCTTCCGATATGCCTGATTTTGCCCAGTACTTGCCCATGCCCTTCCTGAATTTGTTGTTCCCCGAGCTGCAATCATGAGCATCAAAAAATCTAATGCTTGAAATCGTGTTACCCATTTCTTACCCCTATCCACTTCCGAGTAGCCCACAACATAATCTACATCATCTTCAAAATAAGATGCCATCCCTGCTACCCATCCTGATCCGAGCCTGCAATCCACATCTGTAAAGAGCAACCATTCATTTTTTGCTCCATTAATTCCAGCATCCAAAGCTCGTTTTTTATGAGTGAATGAGGGGTTTCCATTTGAAGAATTTTCAATAATAAATCGTTTATCAGTTGCAGATATTTCTTGAATTATTTTTCCTGTAGAATCAGTCGATTCATCATCAACCAAAATAAATTCTACCTCACCTAAATAATCCTGTGCAGAAAGATTCTCAATTAAATTGGGAAGGGATTTTTCACCATTTCTAATTGCAATAATTACGGATATAGCCGGTGTATCTTTTGAATTTCCCTTTGAATCTGAAAATAAATTCCCAGCAATAAACCAAAGAATCATCCCAAAGTAGTATAGTAATGAGCCTAAGGTTAAATATATAATTATGTCCATATTACAGGATAATTGAATCCAATGGATTAAGCTACTTCGAGGAACCCCTGTTTTTCCATCCACTCATCATCTACAAATTTGCTGAGATAATTACGAATGGAATCTGGAAGAATTACCAAACATTTATCTCCCTTTTTTAGGTGGCTTGCTGCCTGGACTGCCGCCCATACAGCACCGCCCGAAGAACCTCCAATAAGCAGTCCTTCTTCTTTCACAATACGGCGTGCCATTTGAAATGACTCCGGATCAGGCAGTTTAATATATTCATCAATAAGATCATTATTTAATACATCGGGAAAGAAATCGTACCCAATACCCTCTACATGATAGGGATAGACTTCATCACCACCGCCTAGAATTGATCCGAAAGGATCCACACCAATAATGGTAATTCCCGGACGTTCTTCTTTTAGGCGTTTTGCCATACCAGTAATGGTTCCACCGGTACCAACTCCAGCCACTACCATTTTTAAAGAATCATCAAAATCATCTAATATCTCCTGAGCTGTACCAGCATAATGGGTATCAGGATTTGCCGGGTTGGAATACTGATCTAATATGTGAGAATTAGGTATTTCAGACTGCATTTTTTTTGCTACGCCAATATGACTTTCTGGGGAATCCCAAGCTGCTTCGGTGGGAGTTCGAACAATCTCAGCCCCCAGGGCTTTCAATACCACTTCTTTTTCTTTGCTCATCTTTTCAGGCATGGTAATAATCATTCGGTACCCTTTTACAGCAGCAACCAATGCCATGCCGATTCCCGTATTTCCAGAGGTAGGTTCTATAAGGGTATCTCCCGGTTTTATACGCCCCTCTGCTTCGGCTTTTTCCACCATTTTTTTCCCAATTCGGTCTTTGACGGAACCACCGGCATTTAGATATTCACATTTTCCATAGAGGTCACATTCTAATTCAGCGCCAATTCGATTTAATTTCACAATAGGAGTCTTTCCGATTGCACCTAATATATTTTCTAGAATCATGTTATTCCTTTAATTTTTTTATTACCACAAAGGCAGGGAGGCACGGAAAAATAGCCTCTCCATGGCATTAAGTCTCTGCGATTT
>Ga0209752_1001414_pt1 | contig 11556 bp, 9 predicted proteins | sample METZYME_3_250m_FD_187548 | JGI IMG/M metagenome (GOLD analysis project Ga0209752, IMG submission 187548) | Marine microbial communities from oxygen minimum zone in mesopelagic equatorial Pacific - METZYME_3_250m (SPAdes) (version 2) | ecosystem: Environmental > Aquatic > Marine > Oceanic | place...
TTTGGTTTCAATTTGTGTGTCAAAATCAAAATATTCATTCCTGGTTTTAATCGCCATACAAATCTCTTCTAAGGAAGTATTCCCAGCTCGTTCTCCAATGCCATTGATGGTGCATTCTACTTGTCGGGCTCCAGATTCTATTGCCGCTAGACTATTGGCTACAGATAATCCTAAATCATCATGACAATGGGCACTAAAAATAACATTTTCACTACCCTCGCAATTTTCAATTAAATATTTAAATAGGCTTCCATATTCAAATGGAATCGTATAGCCAACAGTATCTGGAATATTAACGGTTGTCGCTCCTGCTGCAATTGCTGCATTGACTACTTCGACCAAGAAATTGCGGTTTGTCCTGGATGCATCTTCAGGAGAAAACTCTACATTATCGCAAAATGTTTTTGCCAACTTTACACCTTCAAAAGCTGCTTTTACGACTGCATCTTGTGTCATATCCAACTTGTGTTCCAAATGAATGTCACTTGTGGCAACGAATACATGAATTCTTTTATTGTGGTTGGCATCTATTGCTTGCGCAGCCGCCTCGATATCTTGTGAATTACAACGGGCCAAGCTACAAATCGTTGCTCCATCAATCTCTGATGCGATAGCTTTTAAGGACTCAAAATCTCCAGGAGAAGCAGCTGCAAATCCTGCTTCGATAACATCGACATTTAACTCATTTAATGCATGCGCAATCTTGAGTTTTTCTCTTAATGACATGCTACAGCCTGGCGCCTGTTCTCCATCTCTGAGAGTTGTATCAAATATAAAAACTTTACTGTTTGCTTCGTTTTGCATAATTTTCTATTTTCCAGTTCAATTTCTTAACCAAGACATTCTTTCTCTTAATTCTTTGCCAACTTTCTCAATTTGCTGGTTCTGATCGTCATTCATCATTCGATTGTAGTTTTCTTTGCCGGATTTATTTTCTTCGATCCATTCCTCAGCAAATGTTGTATTTTGTATTTCAGTAAGAATGGTCTTCATTCTTTCCTTGGTTTCTGAGTTGATAATCCTAGGGCCTCTGGATAAATCTCCATAAATTGCAGTTTCGCTGACAAATTCATGCATTTTCTCAATTCCACCTTCATAGAGCAGATCGACAATTAACTTCAATTCATGCATACACTCGAAATAAGCAACTTCTGGTTGATAGCCTGCATCGACCAGTGTATCAAATCCAGCGACGATCAATTCGGTCACTCCACCACATAAAACTGCTTGTTCTCCAAATAAATCTGTTTCGGTTTCCTCAGCAAACGTGGTGGTTAAAATTCCAGCTCTTGAACCGCCTATGCCATGTGCATAGGCCAGTGCGTTTGCTTGGGCCTGGCCGGAATTGTCTTTTTCAATCGCCATCAAACAGGGGACACCTTTGCCTTTGGTGTATTGTCTTCTCACTAAATCACCTGGAGATTTTGGAGCAATTAAAATTACATCCAAGTCATCACGCGGTTTAATTTGTTGGTAATGGATATTGAAACCGTGTGCAAAGAGAATGGTAGCTGAGTTTTTAATCTTTGATTCCAATACAGCATACAATTTCGGTTGAGCCATATCGGGTACTAAAAAGGATACTAAATCCGAATTGATCACAGCTTCATCGGTCTCTAAAACCGTTAAACCATCTGCAATGGCCTTATCCCAGCTAGACCCAGTACGTCTAAGTCCAACTACTACATTTAAACCACTGTCTTTTAAATTCATTGCATGAGCTCTGCCTTGACTGCCATAACCTAAAATGGTTATTTTCTTTGACTGCAGTTGAGCTTCATTCACATCACGTTCAGAAAATATTTGCATTGCTGGTACCTCATAAATTATTTGTTCTGTTGTTCCTAAAAAAAACCCCGCTATTCGGCGGGGCTTGAATTATTTTTGTGCTTTTGAAAATTTAATTTTCAGCCCCATTATCATACAAATCCAGAAGCAGTAGTGCTCCTAGAATAAGATTCAAGGAAATAATTCGATCCTCCTGCCTTCTTAATTTAGTTTTCATGTACGAAATGGTCATGGATCCAAAGAATTTTGTCAACTATTATTATAAACTTATCAAATAAATAGATTGAAATATTATAGCTATAAAAGAGTTTGTCGTAAGCCCCACACTTGGGTAATAATGATTAATCTAATAATAAGTAACTGAATTTGATTTTGTGTTTGGAGTATCTTTTCAATATAATATTTACAAATTTTTTTAAGGGCTAAGGCTCAACCAATCTTTTAATTCACAAGAGGAAATTTCTATGAGAATATTCCGAGGCACAGCTTCCATTGTGTGTATTAGTCTTATGCTAATCACCATACCAACGATACTCCCAGCACAAATTTTAAGTCAAATTCTGGAAACGCAAACAGGAAGAACACTTATAGCTCAAGAATCGCAGGTGAGAGTTGATAAAGTAGTAACACAAACACGATCCATGGAGGACCAGTACAGAGCCAATCTAAAAGAAATTGATGGCCTAAAAATCTACAACAAGTTACTGGAACTGCAAATTGAAAATCAGGAAAGAGTAAAAGTTGATTTGGAGCAATCCATTGCCAACGTTGCAATTGTCAACAGGCAAATTGTACCGGTCATGACACGGATGATTGACTCGCTCGAACAATTTATTGCACTCGATGTGCCATTTTTGAATCAAGAAAGAACCAACCGAGTAGAGGACCTAAAAGAGCTCATGTCAAGACAAGATGTGACCGTAGCTGAGAAATTCAGAAAAGTGACAGAAGCTTACCAAATAGAAAACGATTACGGTCGTACCATAGAAACCTACAAAGACACTTTGGACGTTGACGGTGCAATTTTGGAGTTAGATTTCTTAAGGATAGGAAGAATTTCATTGATGTACCAATCAGTCGATGGAAAAATTTCCGGTGTATGGAATCAAGGCACTCAATCCTGGGATGATGCAAGCAGTCAGCGCAGTCAAATAAAATTAGGCTTAAGCATAGCTAAGAAGCAGGTTCCACCTGATTTAGTGATACTGCCAGTTGATTCACCGGAGGCTGCATAATGAAAACCTTTAGAATATTTATAGGACTATTGGTTGTTGTATCACTTCCAATTGCTGCCCAGCAAGCAAGCACTCTGGATGAATTACTTCAAAATGTTGAACAGGGCAGAACACAAGATGCCTTGGATAACCAGAAAAGAGAGAATGAATTTCGGCAAAAACGAGGTCAGCAGGAGATTTTACTTAGTGAATCTGCTGCAACTAAAGTAAAAGAAGAGGAACGCAGTGCAAAACTTGAAAATGTTTTCGAAGACAATGAAAAAGAACTCAATGAGTTGACTGAAACCCTGAACGAACGCCTGGGGGCATTAAAAGAATTATTTGGGGTAATGCAACAGGTTGCAGGAGATGCCAGGAGTCGCTTCGATAATTCCTTAACCAATGTCCAGTATCCGAACCGTGGCAATTTTCTTGAAAATCTAGCAAAGAAACTCGGCAGCAGTTCGAAACTACCTTCTATTGAAGAAATTGAAAAATTATGGTTCGAACTGCAAAGAGAGATGACTGAAACAGGTAAAGTTGTTAAATTCACCACCGATGTTATTGATACACAGGGCAGCAAAAGCCAAACTACAGTTGTTCGAGTGGGTGCTTTTAATATTGTTACAGATGGCAAATACCTTAACTATGAACCAACAACGGGTAACGTCTCTGAAATTCCAAGACAACCCGAAGGCAGAAGATACACCAGCAGTACATCTGAACTCTTTAATTCAACCGGAGGGAAAGTTGTTTTTGGTTTAGATCCAACATTGGGTGGGGTCTTGAGCTCACTGGTAGCACGACCCAATTTGATTGAACGCATTCAACAGGGTGGAATAGTAGGTTATCTGGTCATCGCACTTGGTTTATTTGGTGTTGGCCTTTCATTTGAACGACTAATCAAACTGGTTAATGCAGACAGAAAAGTTACTGCTCAACTTGAAAGTGATGTGATCAGTGAAGACAATCCTCTCGGCCGGGTCCTGAGTGTTTATGAACAGAATAAAACCGTTGATACCGAAACCCTTGAACTAAAAATGGCAGAAGCTGTCTTTAAAGAGGCACCGGATCTCAATAAAGGACTTCTGCTAATCAAAGTTATATCTGTTGTGGCGCCACTGATGGGACTTCTTGGAACAGTAACAGGAATGATTAAAACATTTCAGGCTATTACCCTGTACGGAACTGGTGATCCAAAACTAATGGCTGGAGGTATTTCACAAGCACTGGTGACAACTGTTCTGGGGCTAACAGTAGCTATCCCAACTACACTTTTGTATACCATCGTTAGCGGCAGAAGCAAAAGAATTACTCAAATCATACAAGAACAAGGTGCCGGCATTATTGCGGAACACTCAGAAAAAGAAGCCGGCCGTTCTTTGTAACAGAGGATGGCTCAATAGAAGCTTGAGATGATTCAAGACATTATATTGTCAGTCCGTGACTTCCTTGAACTGGGAGGGCCGGTCCTGAACATCATTGCAATTGTGATTTTCGTCATGTGGATGTTAATTCTGGAGCGCCTTGCGTATTTTCGAACGGGATTGAAATCTCTCAAATCTAGCATTCAAGCCACTTGGGCGGATAGAGGACAAAAAAGATCGTGGGAATCAGATGCGATACGGGAAAAGCTGATTTCTCAATTTAGCATGTCTGCCAATCAATACCTTCTCATCATAAAGACAATGGTTGCTATTTGCCCATTGCTGGGATTGATGGGAACGGTTACGGGCATGATTGAAGTGTTTGATGTAATGGCAATATCAGGATCAGGAAATGCCCGATCCATGGCTTCCGGTGTCTCCAAAGCTACCATCCCTACCATGGCTGGAATGGTAGGAGCGTTATCTGGGGTTTTTTTGGTAACCGTATTAAACCAGAAAGTAAACAGAGAAGTTGAAGATCTTGAAGACAATTTAACGACCGACGATTAGAATAATCTGTGGAGACAATAAAAAATGAGAAAAAATTTATTCCAATACGTAGAAGAAGAAGAAGCTGAGATCAATTTAACACCGATGCTTGATGTTGTCTTCATCATGTTGATTTTCTTTATTGTCACGGCTTCATTTGTCAAAGAATCTGGTTTAGATGTCAACCGACCGGATGCCCCCACTGCTGTCAAAAAGGAGAGTGCAAACATTCTTGTTGCAATAGGAGCAAGCAATGAAATTTGGATTAGCGGAAGACGCATTGATCCCAGGGCGGTTCGAGCTAACATCGAACGAATGCATGCAGAGAATCCAGAGGGAGCAGTCATTATTCAGGCTGATAAAAAAGCATTTACCGAAACCCTGGTGTTAGTAATGGATTCAGCACGCCAAGCTGGTGTTTTCAACGTCTCCATAGCTGCAGAAACAGACTAACTTATAAACATGCCCGAATCCTTTCAACAAGCAGAAGATCCAAAAATAAGACTTGCATTAGCTGCTCTCGCAGCTGTCTTTACGACGTTTGCAATCCTTTGGCTCATGCAAATACTCATTGCTACTGGTAAAGGTGCGATTACCTCAAAATACGAAGGACGTTTTGTTGATTTTGTTCGTATTGAAAAAGATGAATCCTTGGAGACCAAAACCTTAAAACCCAAAAAACCACCTGAACCAGAACAACCCCCTCCCGATAGCCCGCCTCAATTGGATGAAATCGATGCATCGGTCCAAACAGTCAGCATTGGAGCTGTTGATACCGGGACTGGTGTGAATGTAGGAGGTATAGGTGGTTTTAATGCTGCAGAAGGCGAGTATTTGCCCATTGTCAAAGTCGCACCGATTTATCCTAATCGGGCTTTAACCAGAGGCATTGAAGGGAATTGCATTGTGCAATATACAGTTACTAGAAATGGAACCACCAAGGGTGCTGAAGTTGTAGAATGCACCAGCAGCCTGTTTGCCAACGCTTCGGTCAAAGCCGCGGCAAAGTTCAAATACAAACCAAGGGTGATCAACGGACAGCCCATTGATGTTCCTGGTGTTATGCATAAAATCACTTTCGAATTAGAGAATCAGTAAAATGGACATGCGAATAGGTGTATTGGTTTTAGTATTTATAATCACTACTTTTGGATTCAACCAACAGGGGTTTATTGGCTTTTCAACTGCACAAGCTCAGGAAGAATACGAAGACAACACCAAAAGCAAGCGAAAAACAAAAAAAACAGGGGCCATGACCGAGAAAGTGGCCAAAAAACTTCAAGTTGCCCAGGAAGTAATCGAGGCAGAACAATTGGAAGAAGGAATCGAAATATTAAATGAAATCCTGGAATTGAGAAGACTGACGGATTACGAACGAGCCCAAGTCAACTATTTTTTTGCTTACGTTGCTTATCTAAAGGAAGACTACAGAGGGGCAATCAATTACTACAATAAAGTCCTTCAAGAAGAAGAAGTACCGGAAGGACTGCTTTCTTCTGCTAGATACACAATCGCTCAATTGTGGTTTCAACTGGAAGAGTGGGAAAAAGCCATCAGAGCGGTTGATGATTTGCTGGCCAATTCAGAAAGTCCAAGACCTGATCTCTATATTTTAAAAGGTTCAGCCCTTTATCAACTTAAGAAATACACTGAAATGATTCCTGTGATCAGGGCAGCCATCGATTTGTCTGAACAAAGGAACCCTTTCAGGATCCAGTCATTGCAGAACAATATAAAATCAGTCGCTGATGAAAACAGACTTAAATACGATACAAGCGAGACAACAGAAATCAACTACCCACAACTTGTGCGAATCATCAAAGCAAAACTTAAACAAGATATGGCTAAATTAAGAGAACGAGATGTTGAACAGAAAACAACAATAGAAGAGTCGATGGTTGATTTAGACAGATCTATCGCGAATCTTGCTATTGGCCCGACAAAAGAAAATTGGTGGCTATTGCTGAGAGCAGCATACTTTGAGCTTGATGACATAAAGAACGTGCGTGTTATCCTTGAGCGCTTGTTGATTGAATGGCCCAAAAAAGAATATTGGACGCAATTGTCTGCAGTTTACGGTCAACTAAAATTTGATGACAAACAAATATCAAGCTACCGGACTGCCTATGAAGAGGGCTTTCTAGTGAAAAGCAATGAACTTGTGCAAATGACACAACTCTATCTTTCAATGGAGGTTCCTTACAAGGCTGCCGTCATCTTACAAAAAGGCATAGATGCTGGACAAGTGGATCTCGAGGTCAAGAATTGGCGGTTGTTGTCCCAGGCTTGGTTTCTAGCTCAAGACGATCAAATGGCTATTGCAGCTTTACGGGAAGCAGCAAAATTATCAGATGATGGGGAATTGGACATACGTTTAGCTCGCTCGTTAGCTAATACCGCCAACTTTGAAGGTTGTGTTAACTCTGCAACAACAGCAATCAGTAAAGGAGACCTGAAAAGAGACGACGAATCATACATCACATTAGGCATGTGTCAATTTGAAGTGGCCTCCTATGAAGATTCAAAAGAATCCTTTGGTTTTGCTGAAATTGATGCTGAAAGGAGAAAAGAACTGGCTCTGGATGCCTGTGCAGCAAACGAGGAGATGACCAAGGCTGACTTTGTTGAAACTCTTGAAAAACAAGAACAAGATCTAAAAAAAGGAAAAGAAATTGAAGACAAGATACTTTCATGTATTTTGCCTGCATCTTTGAGAACCGTTAACAACTGGCAAAAATTTCTTGAAAAAGAAGTTGCACGTGTCACCCAACTACAGAGTCAGCTGAGAGACATTGAAGAGCAATTGAAAAACAGAGAATCCCAAGCTATCTCTTTTTAATACAGCAACATTAAATCACGTCAGTGAACATTTTAATTGCTGTGATGCCTAAAAATAAGGCAAACAATTTTCTCAATTTATTATGCGAAACACGGTGTGCAAAGTTAACACCAATGGGTACGGTGAGCAATGTGGCCGGAACGATAAGACCAAATGCGATCAAGTTAACATAGCCAAATGAAAAAGGAGGCAAAAGTGGCTGCCCCAACCCCCCAATAATGAAGCCTATGGAACCGGGTATCGCAATAAGGGTTCCAAAAGCTGCCGATGTTCCAACTGCCTTCCTCATCTCTATTCCTGTGTAATTCATAACAGGTACACTCAAGCTGCCTCCCCCAATTCCCATCATCACTGAGACCAGGCCGATAAAAATTGGAGCTATTCGAAATAAAATTTTAGAAGGCACTGCCTTAGATCTTTTTGCTGGCCTATTCAGAAACATTTCTATCGAAACCAATGCAGCAATGGATGCAAAGATACCCGTCAATACTTCAAAGGTGGTATAACCTGCAAGTACGGCTCCGATGATTGCTCCCACTAATAAAGGGATGGTCCATTTTGTAAATACATTATGATCAAAAGAACCTCGATGTTTATGCTGGATTGCTGAACGAATGCTGGTAGGTACAATAATTAACAAAGAGCTGCCCACCGCAACATGCATAATAATCGACTGATCGTAATTTAAATAGTTCAGAACGTAGTAGAGCAGGGGAACAATCACAATGCCCCCGCCAACACCTAACAGTCCAGCCAATATTCCTGCAATACAACCAGAAAGCAGTGTCAAAAGAACCAAGCTGATTAAATTAATGTCCACAAACAAGCATTGACTTTTTTAGTTTAAAAAAAATTGGCCGGCAACATGTACCGGCCAATCATTCTAGCAATTATTAAATACTATGTTTTATTTTAAAATTCCCACTTTAGATTTGCTGTATAAGTTTTAGGCAGAGGATAGTAAGGAACAAATAAATTTGAAGTTGTATAAGTATTATCACTGCAATTTTTACACTCTATACGAAGAGTCCAAGGACCTTCATTTGATAGAGCAAAACCAGCATTAACTATAGTTTCCCCACTTTTATTATGACCAAGATGCCTAGTACCTGCGACATTCTCGCCAATGATTCTTGCACTAGCGTAAGGGCTTATTTTGAACCCACCTCCCACTTCATAATCACCACTAAATCCAATGGTATATGTACTATCTGGTGTTCTCTTGGGATCAGCTGCATTACAATCTGCATCAAATGCTGCATAACTTGTATTTGGAGCAGTGCAACCTAGAGGTAAATCTACGTAACTTGCATTTTGAATACCCATAGCAAAAAACATTCGAGTATTATCATTTGGTAAAAAAGTAATCTCAGCTTCAATACCTGAATTACGTAAACCACCGGCATTTGTGGTTAAAAATTGCCCATCTGGGGTCGCTGCTGTTGTCTGTAAATCCTCAAGATCTGAACGAAATAATGTAATATTCGTTTGAAGTCGATTATCCATGTAACCACCCCGAAGTCCAAATTCATAAGACCAGATTTGTTCTGGCCCAAATGATGCAGCAGCTGGACCGCTCGTTGCTCTTGAATTCCAACCTCCAGATTTAAAGCCTTTTGTTGCAGACACATAAACCATAGCATTTTCATTGACATCAACTTTATAAGCAATTCTAGGAGTAAACGCAGATGTTTTAAGTCTAATGGGTACGCCTGCATCTACTAGTGCTTGTGTTGTTATCCCTCCTGTATAGGCGATAGTTTTTTCATCGCTGGTATGACGACCACCAATTGTTAATATTCCGCTTCCTACATTAACGTCAACTTGGGCATATATTGATGAACTCTCGGTATCATTGAATAATACACGATCAGCAAGTTGAACAACTGCTTGACCAGGAGCTCCTGCAAAGGCACCAAAATCAAGATAATCCGCAAAGTCCGTTACATTTTCTTCGTCCATGTAATAAACACCATATGTCACACTTGCATTTTCAAGGTCTCCCGACCATTTTAATTCCACGGAAGTCATCTCATGATCGCCATCATTATCGATAGCAAAGAAATCATCGCTTAGGGCATTTGGGAAATTAAGTAGAAACTTCTGTTCCATATCTCTTTTTCCTACTATAAAATTAGCCGTGCCATTTCCCATAGCGAATGATAAATTGGATACAAAATTTGTCGCTTCCACATCGTTACCATAACCATTTGATTTTAAGCCTGTACTGCCAACTAAAACTTGGTTTGGTGTTGCTGACGCTGTTGAAACTCTATCGTCTCCAACTAGTGCACCCCGAACATTAGCAGAAGAAGTATCAGATACATCCAAAGCTACATCCCATGTTGTAGTATCAGAGATAAGCACTCTTGCAGCAGCTCTAAATCCTTGTTTATCCATATCGTTAAACTTCTTATTTAGAACTGTATTTTTTAGATAACCATCGTCTTGCACAGAGTAAGCTGAAAATTTAGTTAATAGGGTCTCAGACATTGGAATATCAACGGACCCACGAAGCGTGGTTCTTCCAAAAGAACCAACACCAGCTTCAATAAAGCCACCTCTTTCCTCTGCTGGTTTCCTCATAACAAGACTGATTGCTCCGCCTGTAGTATTTCGCCCATACAAAGTTCCTTGAGGCCCACGAAGTACCTCTATTCTCTCTACATCAAATAATGCAAAATTATTTGCATTTTGACGGGTTACATAGACTTCATCTATATAAGTACCAACTGGAGGATCAAACGTGGAAATTGATTCGTCATTACCTTGACCTCTGAGATAATACATATTGGCTGTTCCCAATCCAGTATTGTTACCGCCAAATAAGTTTGGAACTACATTGATAAGATCGATGGTATTATCAATTTGTAGAATTTCCATCTGTTCTTGACCATATGCACTAACAGCAATTGGTGTATCTTGAACTGACGCAACTTTTCTTTCAGCAGTAATGATAATCTCTTCAATTTCTGCTGCAGTAATCGTTATGATGTTTCCGGTTAAAAGTAAAACCGTGGCAAATAATAGCTTGCCGAAATAATTGTTCTTCATAGAATTCCCCCCTATGTGTGCGAACATTCTCTCACGTGTTAAGTTAGATCCAATATTACTATAAATATAGCTAATGATGAATTAATTCAATCAACTCATCGGTTGTCCCTTTCTGCACTGAACACAATCTGGATTCGTGAGAAGGTAAACTTGAATGGTATGTGTTCTTGAGTCTTTCTCCTGATTCAAAGTGAAGAAAACTAACCATAGCAATACCTGCAGGCAAATAGCCATACAAGGAGGATCTATTGTTTCCTGCTTTGGGCAGCTCATCGAGCTCAATCATGGACTGATCTTTTAACCCTAGAGCAGCTGCTTTGTATTTAGTATCTGCTGGAAAATTAAAAACTCTTGATATTGATCGAATTCTTGATTCTATAATGGTCGCTTTAGCCAATCCAAAATTATTATGAAAATAATTCTGCATTTCATCCAAAGACTTTCCTGCTAAGACAACAATGAAGGTCTGATCTACAAAACAACGCGGCTTTGGGCTATCAAATTCTGGGACTTTATTTTTAAATTGGGTAAGGTAAAGAATTTCATTGGCCGGACCCATGACTTGCATGGCTCTGATATCTTTAGTAAAAGAAAGATCTGCGGGTGCACCAATTATTTTAAAAGGTGAGTTTTCCAATTGGACAGCAAGCCCATCAACGTCCTCAACAATGAGTTCAGCAGCATTCCAACCCACACTTTTAAATGCAATGTAATTGGATTGATCCGGCTGATGGATAAACCTGAA
>Ga0209752_1001421_pt1 | contig 11536 bp, 7 predicted proteins | sample METZYME_3_250m_FD_187548 | JGI IMG/M metagenome (GOLD analysis project Ga0209752, IMG submission 187548) | Marine microbial communities from oxygen minimum zone in mesopelagic equatorial Pacific - METZYME_3_250m (SPAdes) (version 2) | ecosystem: Environmental > Aquatic > Marine > Oceanic | place...
GGGGTTATCTTTATGCTGGGTCGATACTGGAAGGTGAAGGGTCCAGGACTCATCATCGTTATTCCCGGTATTCAAAAAATGGTTAAGGTAAGCCTGCGCACAGTAGTCATGGACGTCCCGCCACAAGACATCATCACTCGAGACAACGTAACAGTCAAGGTTAACGCAGTTATATACTTTCGCGTAATGGACTCGAAGAAGGCCATTATCGAAGTTGAAGATTATCTTTACGCCACATCGCAGCTAGCACAAACTACACTGCGAAGCATTCTGGGCCAGAGTCAACTAGATGATCTTTTATCTAAACGAGACGAGATTAATGCCCAGTTACAAAGAGTGATAGACGAGCAAACTGAACCATGGGGAGTTAAAGTTGCTAATGTTGAGGTTAAAAATGTTGACCTGCCTCAAGAAATGCAAAGAGCGCTCGCCAAACAAGCGGAAGCAGAGCGGGAGCGACGTGCCAAAGTAATCAATGCTAAGGGTGAATTTGAAGCAGCGGAAAAACTAGGCCAAGCAGCAGATACCATAGGGCAACACCCGCCTGCATTACAATTAAGGTTCCTGCAAACAATTTTAGACATCTCGACTGATCGCAATACAACTACCTTCTTTCCACTCCCCATGGAACTGTTTGAGGGATTCTATAAACAGAGGAAACCTGAGAATAACAGTCATGATGATTAAAATGAGCTAAGCTTCAGCTTGTCACTTACTTTCAAGCGAAAGCAAATGCAGTAGAACTTCACGCTGATCTGCTTTCATAAGTTTACAACCATGGAATCTCAAACGATCATCCCAGACTTCTTACATAGAATAAGACGGCTGCGTTTATATGCCTACATCCTCCACGGAACATACATTCTCCTAACATATATTGTCAGTTTCTCTCTTTTAACTTGTCTGGCGGCACTGAGTTATAAACCGATTGCTGAATGGGCTTTTTCAGCAATAGGAATTTTTTGTATAGGGTTAGCCTATATAATTTATAGTCATTTCATTAAAATCTTAACCACACCGTTTTCTAATGATGATGCAGCGTTACTTACAGAGTCACATTTTCCGGGAATAAACAACTCTCTAATAAACTCCAGCCAGTTAAGTCAGCATCTCAATGATTCGCATTTTAAAAACACCGCTTCCCTGGACTTAATCAAGGAGTTACATAGAAGGACAAGTAAAGAACTAGACAAAATTGACCCATCTTCAGTAATCGACCAAAGCAGAATAATTCTTAGCCGAAACTTGTTTTTAGGTGCATTAGGATCGCTGCTATTAACAACCATTTTCATTCCCGAACTTCTCACAGAGGGCTATGAACGTTGGACCACTCCAGAAAAATTAACTCAAGCTTCACAAGAGAAAATAACTAACAAAAATCAAGTAAAACCTTCACTAAGTAATATAAATTACTCAATTGAGTCTCTAGGTTTGAGCTTTCATTTCCCATCTTATACCGGGAAAAATCCGAAATTCGTAAAACCTTCCGATGGGTCAATCCATGTCCTACCGGGGACTGAGGCCCATATATCAGCTAAAACTAACAGTCCGGTAATGAGGGCCAACCTAATCTTTAACGAGCATGATGTGCTTGCTATGAAAAAAGAAAACAATACCTCCTTCAATTCAAGCCTCTTAGTTAAAGAAAAAGGATTTTACCAATTCAAAATTAAGGACCCAGAGAGTAAAGAACGCCTAATCTCAAAAAAATATCCGGTAACACTTGCAAAAGACCTGTCTCCTAATATTGTTTTATTTTTGGCTAACCCTAAGCCTGTATATTTTAATACCGATAAAGTGCAGTTATTTTATGAGGGAACTGATGATTTTGGTATCAGTGCCGTGGATTTAGTGTTTTCCATAAATGGCAAAATAAATCGGATTTCGGTAAAAAAATACAAAAATCGAGAAAAAGAGGCTAAAGGCGATTACACCTGGTCTCTTGCGCAAATAACTATAAACCCGGGCGATGAGGTTAGTTACTACCTAGAGATAAATGATAATGACAATATTTTTGGTCCCAATAAAGGACAGTCTGAGACTTACAGTTTCAAAATCTTTGACTCGGAACAAGAGATGGAAAACCTCGTTGAGATGCAAGAAGAACTTACTGAAAAAATGATTGCTCTTCTCGCTACAGGATTAGTAAAAGGAGCCTCTCTTAAAAATCAACCAAACAACCTGATAGGCTGGAAACAATTATTAACGACCAATATTGACGAGCTAATCAAAATAGTAAGCCTCACCCAGAGAATTTTTGATCGAGGAAAAACAATAGATCAGTTTCCTCAGCATTATTTAGATTTACTTAAAAACATCACAAGAGGATTATCACAAATTCGAAAAAGCCAGATAAAAGATCTAAGTGATCTTCAAAGCCAGATAAATAAGCCTAGCCAAGCAACACTAAAACCCACATCTCCATACTCTCCCGTCAACAACCAAATGACAGAACACCTCGAAAAAGATATTTTATTCCTGGTTAAAATGACTAACCAGCACAAACTAAATAGAACAAAAACTCTAGAAGAAGAACTAAACGATCTTACCCAAGCTCTACGGGAAGACCTGGAAAAATCTAGCAACGAGAAACCTTCTAAAACCTCAAAGGAATTAAAAAATAAAATAAATAAAATCCAAAAAGTCCTACAGGAATTAATGAATCAATTGTCACGCCAGACGCAATCGATGCCAGATGAGTTTTTAAACCCAAATGCGTTTAAACGATTGGACATGGGAAAACTTTCTGAGGCTCTAAAAAAGATGCAACAGATGGTAAGCCAAGGGAAGTTTAAAGAAGCTATGGAAGAACTAAAAAAAATGGAAGAGGACCTTAAACTTCTTGCGAACAAGATACACCGTGCTGACTCAGAAAAAGAAAGTTTTCTTGATCCTGAAACAATGAAGACAATTGACAATGGCATTAAAGATCTCGACCAATTAGAAAGGCGACAAAAAAATCTAACAGAAGCAACTACTCAGATGAGTCAGAAACTGAGGCAGCAGCAATCAAAGGAATTTGAAGATCAATTGGACAAATTATTCAAAGACCTCCTACATGACGTAGATACTATCCGCAATCTTTTTAAAGGAGATAAAAAGTTTCTTGCAAATCATGAAGTAATGAAACAAATGGAAAATTTAATCGACAAAGAAATCGAAATAAATAGAACGATAAAAAAATTAAGCCAGGCAACAGTTGATTCTTTCCAGTCACAAAAGCTAGACCAGAAATTCAGCGAACTTAAAGAGGCACGTAGAGACCTCTCCCAGTTAATCGAACAAAAGAATTCACTTCACGTGAATGAGTCCCAACGGTTCAAGGAAGCTCTTCCTCGGTTACTAAAAAAATACGACTCTTTGAACAAACTGGCCCAACGACAAGACCTCAATGAATTTGCAGACGTTTTCAAACAAGCGTACCCAAATGTATTGAAATGGCAGCATAGATTACGCACAGCACTCAATCTACGGGAAGAACTTTCTAGCAAACTGGAGAAGGACTTAACTCGAGCGTCACAGGTAAACAACTCAATATCTAAAAAACTCGGATCAATGATACGTTCAATTAGAAAAAATTATAATTCGCCGGTCACATTAGGACAAAAAAAAGAATTAAAACAATTGGAAAAACAAGAGCATCAGATACGAAAAGAATCACAAGAACTATCTCAACAGTTTAATGAATTAAGCAAAAAAAACCCAATGATACCATCAGAACTCTCACAAGGAATGAAACAAACCGAGCGTTACATGAAACAGGCGGAAACAAACCTTAGAGAACAGAACATGCGGAAAAGTATCGAATCTGAAAACCTAGCTCTCAAGGGACTAAACGAGACTCGCGACCTATTAAACCAGATAAAAAACTTTAAGGGAGAAACCAAGCAAGCAAAAAGACAAAACCCCAGAAAACTTGGTACGGGAAGCAATCCAGATTCTCGACGCGGAGGCGCCACAAGAATGCAAAAGGAACGCGTGCTACTACCAGATGAAACACAATATAAGGCTCCAAAAGAATTCCGCGAAGAAATACTAAATGCGATGAAAAAACAAACACCTAAAGATTATGAACGCATGGTCATGGAATATTACAAGGACCTAGTGAAGTGAAACATACCTTTTTGACCATAAGTTCCTGCTTGGTTGGGTTTATCTTAGCTTTTCCACCCATTACGTCAGGGGTTGAGTTACCTCCAGAAGAAGTATACGCGGGACATAAACTAATAGACGACTGGAATACTGAAGCGGCAGAACACTTCACAAATACCCTGCTTAAAAAATACCCTAAATCAGGAGATGCCTATTTTCTCAAAGCACGCGTGGAGTTTTTAAAAGGAAACCATGAACTTGCCACAAAAATCCTAAAACAAGTAACTGGCAACCATAGCGAAGTCCACGAATTTAAGAATCTCGTATACGAGACATATGAGGAAACAAAATTATTTGCAACCAGCGAGTCAAAACATTTTATCTACCGATATCAAAAAGGATCAGATGAAATACTGGTACATTACGCAACCAAAGTTCTGGAAAAATCATATACGATCCTAGGAAAAATTTTTGATTACTATCCAAAAGAAAAAGTCCTGGTTGAGTTCTACCCCAACAGAGAATCCTTTTCCAAAATTTCCCCATTAACTCTTGACGACATTGCCATCTCCGGCACCGTGGCTCTCTGTAAATACAACCGAATTATGATGATCTCGCCAGGATCTCTGGTACGCGGCTATAATTGGATGGACACCTTGAGCCACGAATACACCCACTACATACTAACTAAAAAAAGCCGAAACAACTTGCCTTTATGGATGCACGAGGGGATTGCAAAGTATTTCGAGACTCGATGGCGAAACAACTACGCATATCTAACGCCTATCATGGAAACAATGCTTGCAGGAGGACTGCAAAAAAACTATCTAATATCATTAGACGACATGATGCCTTCGTTGGCAAAGCTAAAAACAGCCGAAGACGTCCAACTCGCGTATGCTGAAGTTTCTACAATGATTGAATATCTTACCCAAATCCATGGAGATGAAGTGATTTCTACTCTTCTCGAAAAATTGGCTAAAGAAGAATCTTTTGACTTGGCAATGTCTGACACGATAGGAATAAACTTGGATATCTTTCAGAGAAAATGGAAGAACTTCGTAAAACAAAAAAAACTCAAAACTATCCCAGGGCTCAAACCTCCAGGGGTCCATTTCAAAGCAGACCGTTTATCTGGTGAACCAAACAAAGAATATCGTGAGATTGATGATCGAAAGAGCCGAGACCTGACATTTTTAGGCGATATTTTACAATCAAGAAATTTCTACAAAGCAGCTCTTATCGAATATCAGCGCGCCATCGACCAATCAAAAGTATTCTCCCCTATACTCCATAATAAGTTAGCCAAGGCTCACCTCATCACCAAGGAATACAACAAGGCCGAAGTTATCCTAAATAGGAGCTTAAATTACTATCCTATGTTTCAGTCAACTCTAGCAACTATGGGCGAATTATATTTTGATACAGGCGACACAAAAAGATCTCGTGATTTCTATGAACGGGCTATTCAGATTAACCCATTCAATCCTTTTGTACATATGCGGCTAATGACGATCTACCAAAAACTCGAGTGGAAAAAAGAAAAAGAATTGCAAACAAAGCTTTTCGGATATATAGATCATTAACCATACCTTCTACCAGAGATTAGAATGACTGAAAACTTAGAGCTAGCAAAAGAGCTAGTCGACTCAAAAAGTCGCATAGTAAATGAAATTCGCAAAGTAATCATAGGGCAAGACGAAGTGCTAGAAGACTTACTAGTAGCACTTTTTTGTAAAGGACATTGCCTTTTTGTCGGCGTCCCCGGTTTGGCAAAAACCCTACTCGTAAAAACTCTAGCAAGAGTACTTAACCTTAGTTTTAGTAGAATTCAATTTACTCCTGATTTGATGCCCTCCGATATTACTGGAACGGATATACTTTACGAAGATCAAACAACCAATAAAAGAGAATTTCGCTTTATCAAAGGTCCGATTTTTTCAAATATTGTTTTAGCAGATGAAATAAACCGAACCCCACCAAAGACACAAGCCGCACTACTCCAGGCGATGCAGGAACAACAGGTAACAGTTGGCGGGAACACCTACGAACTTGATCAGCCTTTCCTAGTTTTTGCGACACAAAACCCAATTGAACACGAAGGTACTTACCCCTTACCTGAGGCGCAACTTGACCGTTTCATGTTCATCATAAACGTCGCCTACCCTACCCTGAAGCAGGAAGTGGAAATCGCGACGACCACTACTTCTGGAGTACGCCCGGAAATGGATATGGTGTTAAATGCGAAACAGGTTCAGGAATTCCAACACCTGGTACCTAGTGTTCCCGTTTCAAAACATGTCGCAGAATACGCGGTAAGACTCGCGCAAAGTTCTCGCCCGAATAAAAATGGGACCACCCCGGATTTTATAAACGAGTGGGTTGACTGGGGGGCCGGGCCACGCGCGTCTCAATATCTTCTAATGGGAGCAAAGGCAAGAGCCCTGATGGACAACCGGGTCGCTGCCACCATCGAAGATGTTAAACGTGTAAGCCGTCAAGTGCTGGAGCATAGAATCATACTCAACTTCAAGGCCGAAGCTGAAAGCATTACCACCAATGATATTATCGAAAAACTTTTGAATTCCATCAAACCATGAGCTAGGCAGGACTTATTAGGCTGGCTCTTTTCCACTCTACTTTCAAGTCTTTAGCTACCCCCGAGCGAGTAGAATATTTTACGTAGCCATGTGATTCTCCATAGAGAAACAAATCACGGGTGATTTCTACATCCTGTTTGCAATACTCAATGATCTTATCTATCTTCCCTTCTTTGTACCATTGTAACGAGACCAAACCATCAGCGCTTTTTTCAGCATTCAGTGTATTTTCTGCCAAGTGATTCAGACTGAGTCGATGGCCAAGTTTTTTATTCACGTCAATAAGCATGTCGAAAGTGGTAATTTCATCAAGATCAAAATCAGCATATGGTTGTAGCACTCCATAATCGAATTTCTTGACATTGAACCCCACAACGAGGTCAGCTGTCCGAAGCTTTTTTACCAGTTGTGAGGCAGCGCCTTCTAGATAGCTGAAATATTCTTGTTCACAACTGTCCCAAACCACGCCGACTGCCAGTTTCATCTCATGAATATTTCCCCATCCGCCAACATCATCGGCGCTTTTTTGAGTCTCCAAGTCGAAATAGAGAATGCGGTGCTCATTTGAAACTTTTGGAACAATTTCAGAGTCTAATTTATCTTTTTCAGGTTCTGCAAATAGATCTAATTGCTCTGACATAGCACTCGAACTCCGAATATTGAGACCACTCCCCTTAGACCACCATTTGGACCGAATTTGACAACTCTAGCACTCCCCAGCACCAAATCAAGGAAAACAACTCAACATTAGATAAAACATGTATTTATCGAAAGTTGCTTTAAATTCTTTATGACCATGATTAAATAGTTACAAACAATGGCTTAAACCCTTTAAATCCATTAAAGGTATGAATTTTATAAGCCGATAAAATTATGAAGAGATTTGTGAAATTATTCCCGTCCTAGAGATCTAATTCATCTAATGGCACAAAACGCAGTATTTGGCATTAATTCTAACTTAGATACCCAAGACATCATCAACAAGATGGTTTCTCTGGAAGCTCGATCAATGGATCTGGTCGAAGCCAAAAAACAAATCGAGCAGCAAAAATTAGCCAGTTTTCAGGAATTAAAAAATAGGCTGCAAACATTCAAAAGCGTTGTGACCACACTAAATACCCAAAGTCGCTTCATAGTCAATAAAAGCGTTTTTTCAAATAATAGTTTTTCAGATAGTAATAAGGTTGTAGATATTACTACCACTAGTTCAGCGTCATCTGGAACCTATTCTCTCATCGTTAATAACCTCGCCACAGAAAGTAAACTCATAACAAGTGGGTATGCAGGAACTACAACATCAATTGCATCTGGAACCGTAACAATCGTTATTGGATCATCTGCTTCCGCAACAGTAACTATTAATAGTACTAACAACACGCTTGATGGGTTAAGGCTAGCTGTTAATAATCTAGGACTCGACGTCAAGGCGTCCTTTCTTAATGACGGTGACGCCACCAATCCTTATCGCCTACTTATTTCAGGCACCCAAACAGGCAGCAGCGGTACTGTAACAATGAGCCATGCTACAACTCAAACGCCTTTTTCGGCCAGCTCGTCCGCGATTTCTTTTGAAACGACACAAACCGCAAGGGATGCGAGCTTGTTGCTAGACGGTGTTTCGATTACCAAATCATCCAACACAGTTACAGACGTTATTAGTGGTGCAGCACTTAAACTGCAATCAGCAGGTTCAGGAACCATTTCTCTTTCCACTGACACAGAAGCCATAACAACCAAAGTCTCTGATTTTGTTGATGAATTTAACGATCTCTCAATATTCTTACGTGAACAATTAGCGTTAGACTCAGAATCTGAAGAAACCGGCGTATTATTTGGCAATTTTGCAGTTCAAAACCTGCAGCAAATTCTTCGAAGTTCGCTAAGCAGCAAAGTAACGGGGATTAGCGGCGACTATACTTATCTGTCACAAATCGGTATCACCACTCAATCAGATGGGACGATCATTCTTGACACCGATGATTTTTCTGATGCATTGGTAGGCGACATAGAAAATGTAAGCCAGCTTTTTTCAAGCAATGGCAGCGTGACAAACTCATCTGTAGCTTATGTAGGATTTACCAGCGATACGGAACCCGGATACTATGATTTACAGGTATCTAACGGAGTCCCTCAACTAAGCAACTCAGGGGCAAGTACTTTTGTGAACGCTTCAGGATCTGGAAATTTTTGGGCAGGTTCCTCGGGAGACTCAACTGGCCTTAATTTTCGTATCAGTAGTTTAACTGACGGGAGTTATGGACAAATTTCTCTCTCGATCGGGGTAGCAGAAATTCTTAATCGCGAATTAAAAGACATGGTTGATTCATCCTTAAACGGGCCATTGGTCACAGAACTCGACACTATCAAAGAGACCGTCGACGATTACAACGAAACACTCCTAGAGCAAGCAGAACGCCTGCTTGAATTCGAGGAAAGCCTTAAAGCAAGATTCACAAACTTGGAAATTGTACTGGGAAGACTTAACGCACAAAAAGATACCTTTAACAGTGCTCTGGCAGGAATTCAAAACATTTTCTCTAAGAGAAAATAATAACTACCTTTTTTACTCTTAAGGACGTCTAAATATGGTTCCACGTAGGTTTCACAACCAATACCGTCATAACGAAGTAGCAACTTCTAGTCAAGGGAAGCTAATCATAATGATGTACGAAGGGGCTTTGAAGTTTGTCACTTTGGCTATAGAGGGAATTGACGCTAAAGACCTGTCGAAAAAAGGAACATACATTAATAAAACTCACGATATTATAAATGAATTGTCCTGTGCTCTTGACATGAAAAAAGGTGGCGATGTGGCTCATAAGCTGGAGTCACTTTATCAGTTCATTCTTCATCAATTAACCTTAGCTAATATTAAATCAGACCGTAAGGCCCTCGAGTCGATAGTAAATGTACTCACACCCTTGATGGAAGCTTGGAAAGAGTTATTAGCGAAAAGCAACAACGATGACGCGAATAATGGCCGCAAAAACCTAACTGCCCACCCACACAAGAAAATAGCCTCCAAGTGTTGACCGAATCTAACTCTTTGTAGTTCCAAAACTTCTCTTTTTGCCTTTCCGTTCACCCAAACTCAATTTTTTATACATCCATATCCAGCACCTTTTAGCACTAAATGCCGATGGATTATTTTTGACAAGCCATGCGAGCTATGATAAAAAATCCGACTTGCGTACAGTTTTTTTCGGTTATCGTCTCTAAATTTCTTTATTTTTAAAATCATGAATATTCACGAGTATCAGGCAAAGGAAGTCCTCGCAAAACACGGTGTCGCCGTTCCCAAGGGTATAGTCGTCGACAATCCGGATAAAGCAGAGGCCGCTGCTCGCGAGCTGGGAACAGATGTTGTCGTAGTTAAGGCACAAATTCACGCTGGTGGCCGAGGCAAAGGCGGGGGTGTAAAACTCGCCAAAAGTCCAGGAGAAGCTAAAACTCATGCAAGTAAGATTATCGGGATGACCTTGGTAACACCACAAACTGGATCAGAGGGGCGAAAAGTCAAAAAAGTTCTAATAGAGGAAGGCATGCCCATTGCCAAAGAACTGTACCTAGGTATCCTACTTGATAGGCAAAGCAGTCGTGTAATGATCATGGCCAGCGAAGCGGGGGGCATGGCAATCGAAGAAGTCGCCGAGGAGACACCTGAGAAAATCATTAAAGAATTAGTCGATCCTATAATCGGAGTTAAACCTTACCTCGCCAGAAAAATCGCCTTTGCTCTTAACCTAGAAGGCGCCGCACTCAAGCAAATGATCCCCTTGATAATGAACCTCTACCAGGCGTTTATTAAGGAAGATTGCGATATGTTAGAAATCAACCCCCTTGTCATCACTAAAGACGATCGAGTCCTCGTCCTTGACGCAAAAGTTAATATTGACAGCAATGCACTCTATCGCCAAAAAGAAACCCTCGCTTACCGCGACCTAGCTGAAGAGGATCCGATGGAAGTGGAAGCCAGTAAATTTGACTTAAACTATATCAAGCTCGACGGGAATATTGGCTGCATGGTCAACGGGGCTGGTTTGGCTATGGCGACAATGGATATCATCAAGCATTCAGGTGGCGAACCTGCAAACTTCTTGGATGTTGGGGGTGGAGCTGATGAGGAAAAGATTGAAAATGGATTCCGAATCCTGCTCTCCAACCCACATGTAAAAGGAATTTTTATTAATATTTTTGGCGGTATCTTACGTTGCGATATTCTAGCTCGAGGTGTTGAGATCGCGGCCAAGAAATTAAAAGTAAAGATCCCCATCGTGGTAAGAATGGAGGGAACTAATATGGAAGAAGGTCACCAAATTCTTAGCGATTCGGGGATAGATGTTATTGTGGCAGAAGGTATGAAAGATGGTGCGCAAAAAATTGTAAAGGCAATACGATGAGCATTCTGGTTGACGAAAAAACAAAATTAATCGTTCAAGGTATTACTGGACGCGAAGGACAGTTTCATGCCGAGCAATGTATGAAGTATGGCACTAAGTTGGTTGGTGGGGTTACGCCTGCCAAGGGAGGGCAAACGGTTCTAGGGAAGATTCCCGTATTCGATACTGTACGAGGCGCAATAAAAAAAACGAAAGCCAACGCAACAATGATTTTTGTGCCACCCGCTTTTGCCTCCGACGCCATTCTTGAAGCCGCCGATGCAGGAATCGAGCTGATCATTTGTATTACAGAAGGTATCCCTGTATCAGATATGGTGGAAGTTTATCGCTATATCAAGGCTAGTGAGTCGCGGTTGATCGGCCCCAATTGCCCTGGTATCATCTCACCTGGGAAATGTAAGATCGGCATCATGCCGGCCCACATTCATAAAAAAGGGAATGTAG
>Ga0209752_1001425_pt1 | contig 11524 bp, 7 predicted proteins | sample METZYME_3_250m_FD_187548 | JGI IMG/M metagenome (GOLD analysis project Ga0209752, IMG submission 187548) | Marine microbial communities from oxygen minimum zone in mesopelagic equatorial Pacific - METZYME_3_250m (SPAdes) (version 2) | ecosystem: Environmental > Aquatic > Marine > Oceanic | place...
CTTCACCATTTTTAACGAAGGGCTTTTTTGTACCGCGGAAAGGGCTCGAACCTTCACACCCAAAGGGCACCAGATCCTAAATCTGGCGTGTCTACCAATTCCACCACCGCGGCAAAAAATTGGGGTGATAAATTACAAATTTTTCTCAATAAAAAAGCCCTTCACCTACAGGAAAAGGGCTTTTTAAATTGCTCTGTCTGAGTCAGATTATTTCATCAAGACCATTTTTCGGGTGAATATCATATTTCCTGCTTGCAGCCTATAGAGATAAACACCGGCACTAACTTGATTACCAAGATAATCATTTGCATTCCATATCACAAAATGGCGACCGACAGATTGGTTTTGATTAACAACCGTATTGATATTTCTTCCCATGAGATCATAAATATCCAACTGTACATCTGATGCATCAGGCAAATCATAAGCGATCATTGTTGTTGGATTGAATGGATTCGGAAAGTTTGGATGTAGGGCAAATTCACCAGGAATGCTTACTTCTTCATCCAAGGCAACAAAATACCCTGCAAACTGGCCAAAACCATGGAAAACGGTTGTCAGTGGGTTTGCACCCGCATCTCCGGTAGCATAACTGGCCATTAACATAATAATGGATGAATTATCCAAGTTGTCATCAAATTGAACCTCAAATTCAAGAATGGGCCCAGACCCTGCTTCAATCCCTGAAGAAAAATCATAACCAAGGAAATAATAAGAACCATCTTCTTGTTCTTCCGAACTGCCATCGACTGTTCCATCATCAAATCGGCCCACAGGAGTTACATTTGTTATTGTCATACTTTCGGGAATATCAACCAATGTAAATTGCAATGTTCCCACCAATTCAGTATTATCCAAGTGAACATCGAATGTTCCAGTCCCGCCGGGAATAAGTGCACCAGACGTGTTTTGGATTGTGTAAGCTGCAGGTGGAATTCCGATATAGACCTCACCCGGAATTGATTCGGCATGCATGGGCAAATCATTATAATCTGTAATCTCAGCATCCTGTAAATCCAAAATAACTATGGATGCATCTGGTGTGCCGGCAGGAATTTCAAATGTAATATCAGCTATATGAGAAATTCCTGGATTGATTGGTGAATTATGAGCATTGTTCACCAAGGTTACTCGATAATAATTCCCAATCACCATTCCTGATACTTCCCAGTCAGAAAAATCATGGGCGTCACTTACGTTCACTTCGGTCCCCATCATAAATGGTGGATCAGGTGCTATATCCAATTGAAGTCCATAAACCGATTGTGTATTCTCTAAAATTAATGAAGATGTAAAGTTACCACCATCATCCCCATAACCACCGGTTAAAGTGATATATTGTGTTTCAATCCCTACCTCATAGGTTGCACTTTCACTGGTCCAATTCAAATCAACAAAGTTTACGTCCTGAATAGCAGTGCCGTTGGAGTAGGAAAGTGAAACTGTCATTGCCTCATCTGCATCCGGGTAAAGAATAGCGCGGCACACAGCGCCATCTCCGGCTGTTAGGGGACCTCCAAGACTTATGCCAGTAATAGCAATAGTACCATTCCCCTGATTTGAAATCTCAATGGACCAATTCGAAGTTCTTTCCGTGGGAATAACATTAATACTGCTAATTACATCAGGATAATCCACAATTTCAAAGTAAAACAATCCAAGATCAGTTTCATTATTGATGAAAAAATCTAATGTATCCATTTGCCCTGTGAGCGAAGCACCATCATCCATCCACAATTCAACCCATTCGACCGGCGTGGCAGAGACTGTGTTGGTAGGCTGGGATTCAGTACCATCCGGGTAAATAGCTGTAACATAATAATAATAAGTAGTACTGTTAACTACACCTTCGTCTAGATAGATTGTTGTATTGCCATCTACTTCCGCAATTTCTTCAAAATCGCTATCTTCATTATAAGATCGATACACTTTGTAGGCATCAATTTCTACGGGACGAGTCTCAGGTGTGATAGGATTATCAATATCCACCCTTACTTCATAAGGAATTCCACCGCCAAAACGTTGAATCACATCTTCCTTATCAGCAGTAACAACCCAGGCACCTGTTTCAGTCAAATTAAAATGAACGGTTTGTTCAACTGCCCTTGCACTAAAATTAATCATGATATCATCCACAGCCCAACCGGACGCCCAAGCCCCGTTATCATTTGAATGGAATGCAATGTAAAGATTCGGTGCACCACCGTATTCAGATAAATCTATAGATTCCATAACCCATTCTGGTGTAGGATTCAAAGAAGTAACTTCAGTGAAATTAGATCCATCCGTACTCACTTCAATATGTGCTGTTTGACTATATGAACCATCATAATAAGATGCAAAATTCAAAATGATACTTTCTGCCCCACTAACATTTATGGGCGGTGTAATCAAATAATCGACGGAACCATCATCATCAGCCATATCATCATTGGAGCACATATACCAGGTGTGGGAGGGAATGGCCCAGAATGCACTTGAACCATCCTGCGTAATGAACCAGCCCTGGGCAGAGTTGGTGGTCATCGTCCAACTTTCAGGAATTTCACCTTCTTCAAAATCTTCTTCAAAATCTTCAGGGATTGGCCCATAAGGAGGATCCCATGATAAAAGGACCTGTGCATCCATCCCATCTTGTGCTTCTAAATTGTGTGGCTCTTCAATATAACCTGGGGTAACTGTAACTGTTCCGGAATCTGCACCAGCTACCCAATAGGTTCCGCCAATTTCATCCGTGACAATCGCATTATCAAAATTCACACCAACATTTGAATTGTAAGCATTCGTATGAACAGTCATGGTCATATTTAAAATTGCACCTTCACCTGGAGCAATATTCCCATTGTTGCCGTCATACATGATAACACGAGTCATCCCATTATCTAATTGGGTATAATCCACAGAAAATCCGCTTGAACGTTCTGTGGTAGTAAAACCAGATACATCAAGATAGTCGGGTGTATCATAAAGATCAAACTGGAGACCTCCGACAATCCCAGGATTATCTAAATTAATATCGAGAAAAACTTCTTCATCCACATCACCCGTATCAGATGTTGCACTTATTGTAACAACATTTCCAATTGTAATTGATCCGCCCTCTGTACTGCTTTCTAATATGTTTCCATCCTCATCACTTACAGCCAATGAGAATATATCCAAATCCAATGACGCAGATAAAATGGCTGATCCATCAAAATGAAGATTTAAAACGACACCGTTACCACCTGCACCAATACCCGTGGCATTATTTGAATAAAAAACAACGCGACCGGATCCGTCTTCAAAAACAGTATAATCTGCACTGAAGTTTTCTTCATCAGATGGCGTTACATCTGAAAGTTGAACTAATTCAGGCAGAGCAATTACGTCGAATTGGAACCCTCCAACGCCATCATTGGGATTGCTAAGGTTTACCGGGACAATAATATCCGCAGTATATCCATCTACCTCTACGTCACTCAGTGATACCGTAACATTTGAAAACGCAAATCCAACCAGTACCATTAAAAGGACTAATGGATTAAAAGTTTTTCGCAATAAGATCATATTGTCCTCCGACAATTTTGAAAATTAAAAAAGGTAAAAAAATTAATTAGACGAATCTCCTCGAATATTCTCGAAGATAGAGCCAAATGTCTTTCATTAAAATAACGATTTTCTACCGATAATTCACTCATAATTTATTTTTTCAATGCTTGGGAAATATCGGCATATAAATCTTCAATATGTTCTATACCAACCGATAAACGAATTAGGCACTCCGTGAGCCCTATTTCATTTTTGATTTCCACTGGCACGGATCCATGAGTCATGCCAAATGGGACACATACCAAACTTTCTACACCACCAAGACTTTCTGCTAAGGTAAATAATTGAATTTTTGATAAGAAATGGTCACGTGTTTCCACCGATCCCAACTCCATAGAAATAATGCTACCAAAGATGGGTACACCATCTGAATTAAGTTGCTGACACTTTGCCAATTCAAACTGAGGGTGAGATTCAAGACCGGGATACATGATTGATTCAATGGAAGGATGAGATTCTAACCGATGCGCCAATGCCATGGCATTATCCGATTGTTTCTGAACACGAAGCCCCATGGTTTTTGTGCTACGAAGCAACATCCAACAGTCAAATGCACTCGGTACAGCTCCTCCAGATTTTTGGATAAAATAAAGTCGGTCTGCCAATTCTTTCTCATTTGTTATTAATACTCCACCTAGCAAATCACTATGTCCACCAATAGATTTTGTAGCACTGTGCATGACCAAATCTGCACCAAACGCTAAAGGGTTTTGTCCATAAGGACTCATAAAAGTGTTATCAACAGCCAACTTAACATCATGTGTTTTGCATAACTGTGCAATTGCTTTTATATCACATAATTCCAATAACGGATTAGTTGGTGTTTCAAGAAAGATCCATTTTGTATTGGGCTTGATTACATTTTCAACTTGATCCAAAAACTTCGTATCTACAAACTCAAAATAAAAACCATGTTTGGATAAAACTTCAACCGCCATTCGGTAGGTACCACCATAAGTATTCCTACCAATAATAACATGATCTCCATGAGTCAAGGTTTGGAATAGAGCTGTTGTGGCGGCCATCCCACTGGCAAATGCAATTCCATAATTCCCACTTTCCAACGATGCAATATTTTCTTCATATCGCTGTCGGGTTGGATTGGCTGCACGTGAATAATCAAAACCACGGTTTTTGCCCACACCACTTTGCTGATATGTTGATGTAAAGTGGATCGGAGGCGACACAGCTCCAGTCTCTTCATCCGGTATATTTCCAACATGAATCGCTTTAGTTTCGAACCGTAATTTTTCATACATTATGTCACCTGAGTATATCCTCTATTTAAATAATTCTGGAGTTTTTTATATTTAATCTCAATTTGTTTTCCATCAGGACCTTGAACCGTTATTTTTTCATTTCGGCCATGTTTTTCTCCGACTTGGATCGGTGTTCGAACCTGTTGGGGCTTGTTTGCTTTTTGCCCATCTGGCTGCCCCTGAAATCCCATGCCAGTTGTATCTTGATGAGATGTCTGGACGTTTCTGACGGATCGTTCCTGAACACCCTGTGTTTGATCCATCCCTTGAAGTTGTGTTCTGAATAAACGTTGAACCGTAACAGAATTCATGTCTGTCATCATTTCCTGAAACATTTTGAATCCTTCTGATTTGTATTCTAAAAGTGGATTCTTCTGCCCATACGCACGAAGATTGATCCCTTCTCTCAACTGATCCATGGCATAGAGGTGATCTTTCCATTTATCGTCGATAGTTCGCAGAATAACAAATCGTTCGAACCCGCGCAACGCATCTTCCGGTAACAAGGATTCCCTTGCTTTATAAATGGATTTTGCATTTTCTACGACCCAATCTGCAATATCGTTTGCAGTTAAATCTAAATTCCCAGTTGACGTCTGGATCTGCTCTAAAGATGCATCTACCAGGATATGAGAGGCAAAAGATTGTTTCAAATGATCCCAATCCCACATGTCCGGTGTTCCCATAAAAGATTGGGCTTCGATCTCATCCATGATAAAATCATCCAAGATCTGCTCGGTTGTCCCGTACATATCTTCTCCGGATAACGCCTGGTTACGAATATCATAAACCACCTGCCGTTGTTGATTCATCACATCATCATATTCAAGAAGATGTTTCCGAATACCAAAATTTCGAACCTCCACTTTTTTTTGCGCATTAGAAATGGCTCGTGTGACCATTTTTGCAGAAATGACCTCACCTTCTTCTATTCCCATTTTATCCATAATGCTTGCCACGCGATCTGAACTAAATAGACGCATCAAATCATCTTCAAGTGATAAATAAAAACGGGATGAGCCCGGGTCACCTTGTCGACCGCTTCGTCCCCGTAACTGTAAATCAATTCGACGCGATTCATGGCGTTCTGTTCCAATAATATGGAGCCCACCTAATTCCTTAATCCCTTCACCCAGTTTAATATCGGTTCCCCGGCCAGCCATATTGGTTGCAATCGTGACAGCGCCTCGTTGACCGGCACGAGCCACAATTTCGGCCTCACTTTGATGTTGTTTTGCGTTCAAAACATTATGGGGTATATTCTTCCGTTTTAGCATACGTGCTAATAATTCAGAAATTTCTACAGAAATTGTTCCAACTAAAACAGGTTGACCGCGATGATGGCATTCAGAGATCTCATCAATAGCCGCATTATATTTTTCCCGTTTTGTTTTATAAACCAAATCTTCCCGATCATCCCGGATAATATCTCGATGGGTTGGTACCACTGTCACATCTAATCCATAGATGGATCCCAATTCTTCCGCTTCAGTTTCTGCAGTTCCTGTCATCCCTGCTAATTTATCATAGAGCCTGAAATAATTTTGGATGGTGATTGTCGCCAATGTTTGGGTTTCTCTTTCAATTCGGACATTTTCTTTTGCTTCCAGAGCCTGGTGAAGTCCATCGGAATAACGACGACCCGGAAGAACCCGGCCCGTGAATTCATCCACAATCATTACCTTCCCATCCTGTAGAACATATTCCACATCTTTTTCATACATAGTGAAAGCACGAAGCAATTGATTAAAATTATGGATAGTCCCGCTTCGTTGCGCATGGAGTTGGTGGGCTTTCTCTTTCTCCTGTTCCTTTTCAATTGAAGAAAGTTCATCTATCCCGTCAATCTCTAAAAGCATTTCACCCAAGTCCGGAATTATAAATGTCTCAGGATTATCTGGTGCCAATAAATTTCGGCCCTTATCAGTCAAATCCATGACATGGCTTTTTTCTTCAATAGCAAAATAAAGGTCTTCATCTACCTCATCCATTTTCTTATCACGGATATAGATAGATTCTATATCATGAGCCAACTTTAACATGCCTGTTTCCTGGAATATCTTCATGACCTGCCGATGTTTTGGCATGCCTCGTTGGGCTTGGAGCAGTTTTAATCCGGCAGCATCCTCATCATCATCTTTCAATAATTTTTTGGCTTCCTGGACAAGCTCGGAGACAAGACCAGTTTGTTTTTTCACCAATTGTTGAACACCAGGTTTTAGAGTGGTAAACGTTTCATCTACAGGGGCATCCACAGCACCGGAAATGATCAAAGGTGTTCGGGCTTCATCAATAAGAACACTATCTACCTCATCAACAACTGCAAAAGCATGGCCGCGCTGAACCTTATCTTCTTTCTGAAGTGCCATGTTGTCACGAAGATAATCAAAACCAAATTCGTTATTGGTACCATAAGTAATATCCCGATCATACATTTCCCTACGTTGAACATTGTCCATTGAATTCAAAATAAATCCGACAGTAAGTCCCAATCGTTTGTACACTTCTCCCATCCATTCTGCATCACGTTGAGCGAGATAATCATTCACAGTTATCACGTGAACACCCCTGCCGGAAAGTGCATTCAAATATATGGGCATGGTGGAAACAAGTGTTTTTCCTTCACCGGTTTTCATTTCAGAGACTTTGCCGGAATGGAGAGTGATGGCACCCAATAGCTGAACATCATATGGAACCATTTCCCAGAGTGTTTCTTGACCGGAGACACGCCAAGAAGACCCGCAAATTCTACGGCACGTTTCTTTCACGATGGCAAAAGCTTCTACCATAATAAAATCGAGGGCACCTTGCTCCGCTTTTAAGATCTCTGCTTCTCGCTCCTGTTGATCCATATCTGCATGGAGAGATTGAGCTTTCTCTAAACGCTGATTGATCACAAACTCTTTCAATTCTTGTGTTCGAGTAACCAGATCTTCATCCGTTTTGGAAGAAAGTGTCTTATATAATTGGTTTATCTTGTCCAAGGTAGGATGGAGTTTTTTCATCTCCCGATCAGATTTTGTACCAAAAAATTTTGCTAGTATCATTTTAATTAATTCTTATGTTTTTGTTGAAATTCTTTATAAACCGCATCCAGAATCCCATTGATGAATCCTGAACTTTCTTCTGTGCTGTACACTTTGGAGATTTCCACCATTTCGCTAATGGAAACCTTGGGTGGAATATCATCCATATAAAAGATCTCGCAGATGCCCATTCTTAATAAAACTTGATCTATTTGAGCCACTCTGTCAAATTCCCAATTTTGGAGGTGGCTTTTGATCATATCATTTGCCCAATCCACATGATCCAATACGCACTGAAAAAGAGACGAAATAAATTTGAAATTCTTCTTTTTTTCAGGATATAAAGCCATTATTCTGTTTAAAACAATAGTGGGTTCATCCTCAGAAAACTGTTGGGCATATAATGCTTGCAGTACACCTTCACGTGCGATTCTTCGTGGATGTATTTTTGAATTTATCATTGATTTAATTAGTTTACAGGTAGAACCCAACCGAATGGATCTTCAATTTCTTCACGCTGAATTCCCACCAGCATTTCCCTAATTTTCTTTGCTATTGGTCCCATTTGATTTTGATTTATCTCAGTAGTTTTCCCTTGGTAGGTTATTTTCCCAACTGGTGTAACAACCACAGCCGTTCCCGTACAAAATATTTCTTCTGCGCTTAAAAGATCATCAACTGTGATTTCAGTTTCTTTCACGGTAATTCCTAAAATATCCGATGCAACCTGGCATACTGATTGTCGTGTGATTCCACCTAGGATTGACCCATTCAAAGCAGGTGTTATTAATACTCCATCCTTATAAATAAACACATTTGCAGACCCTAATTCTTCTACAAACTTTTCATCTTTTGCATCTAAATAAATATTTTCATCAAAACCTTCTGCCTTGGCCTCCATAAGAGAGAAAAGAGATGCAGAATAATTTCCAATTGCTTTTGCATTCCCAATCCCTTTGGGTGCTGCACGATGGTAATCAGTATTCACTTTTAAATTAAGCGGTTTAATGCCTCCTTTAAAATAAGGACCCACCGGTGAAACGATAACCATAAAAGTATATTCAGATGTTGGACTCACGCCAAGAATAGGCGCTGTTCCCCAAACAACCGGACGAATATAAAGACTTCCCCGTCCATAGGGCGGAACATAATCTATATTATCTTTGACTGTTTTAATCACAGCGTCCACAAAAAAGTCTGGATCCATTTCTGGCATACAAATTCGTCGGGTTGAAAAAGCCATTCTTTTTCCATTCATATCGGCCCGAAAAAGCACCACATTCCCTTTCGATGAGCGAAATGCTTTAACCCCCTCAAAAACACCTTGTCCATAATTCAGGACACCTGCAAAAGGAGACAAAGAAATATCACTGTAAGGAATTAAATCACCGCCAGACCATTTCTCGCCTAAGGCACAGGTGGAGCGAAACATACTTTTTGTTTCCGTAACGTTAAACCCCAAGGAGTCCCAATCAATATTTGGTTTTGTATCTAAACTCATTTTAATAAATCTCTGCCAATGACAAGTTGTTGGATTTCGGATGTGCCCTCATAGATCTGTGTAATCTTCGCATCCCTCATGAGTCGTTCCACACCATATTCCTGCATGTATCCATACCCGCCATGAATTTGCACACATTCTGTTGCTGCTTTCATGGCTGTGGATGATGCATAAAGTTTTGCCATGGAACTTTCTCGATAATAATTTTTACCGTCGTCCTTTAATTTTGCTGCACGCCATACCAGCATTCGTGCAGCATCAATTTCCGTAGCTATATCGGCTAACTTATTCTGGATAGCACCAAATTCACCAATGGTTTTTCCAAACTGTTTTCGTTCTTTTGCGTAGGATATACTTGCATCCAATGCAGCACGGGCTAATCCAAGTGCCTGTGCAGCAATTCCGATTCGACCACCACCCAATGCTTTCATAGCCACTTTGAATCCTTGACCTTCTTCACCAATCATATTTTCACCAGGAATCCGACAATTCTCAAAATAAAGTTCACACGTGTCCGACGCACGAATTCCTAATTTGTTTTCTTTTTTTCCAGTAGATAGTCCAAGCGTTCCTTTTTCAACAACAAATGCAGAAATTCCTTTATAACCAACACTTTTTTCTGTCATACAAAATAGAATGACAATATCCCCGTTAATCCCATTTGTGACCCAATTTTTGGTTCCATTGATCACATAATGATCCCCTTCTTTTTTTGCAAACGTTCTCATGTTGCTGGCATCTGAACCTGATTCGGGTTCGCTTAAACTGTAGGCACCTAGTTTTTCACCTATTGCCAGTGGTTTTAAATACTTTTCTTTTTGATCTTCGGTACCATAATCCACTAAAAGTTGACAAACGAGAGAATTATTCACGGACATGATTGTAGATGTTGCTAACTCTACCGCGGCAATCTCTTCCATAGCGATCACATAGGTCAAGGTATCAAACCCTGCGCCACTCCATTCTTCTGGAACCATCATACCCATAAAACCCAATTCACCCATCACTTTAATTTGTTCAGTAGGAAATTCAGCTTTATCGTCCCGTTCAATTACACCGGGTGCTAAATGTTCTTTTGCAAATTCCCGGGCAGTTTTTTGGATGAGTTCCTGTTCAGATGTTAGGGTGAAATCGATCATACTTTTTCCACGATCAAAGCGGATGCTTCTCCACCACCAATACAAAGAGTCGCTAATCCGTATTTTGTTTCGGTCCTGGTCATGCCATTCATCAAGGTTGTAAATATCCGTGCTCCGGAAGCACCGATGGGGTGCCCGATAGCCACAGCACCACCATAAATATTTACCTTAGCAGGATCAATTTTAAAATCATCAATGGCGGCCATGGTGACTGCTGAAAATGCTTCATTGATTTCCCAAAGATCGATATCATTTGTGGATAAATTTGCTTTTTCTAATACTTTGCCAATGGCTTTACCCGGCGCCGTGGTAAACCATTCTGGTTCATGCGCTGCAGAAGCTTGAGCCACAATACGTGCAATCGGAGTGAGTCTCAGTTTAATTGCTTTTTCCTCACTCATGACAAGGATAACAGCTGCACCATCATTCAGTTTTGATGCATTTGCTGCAGTAATTGCACCATCTTTTTCAAAAACTGGCTGTAATGTAGGAATTTTATCAAATCTGGCCTTACCCGGTTCCTCATCTTCCGAAATAAATACGGAATCCCCCTTTCTTTGTGGGATTTTTACCGGAACAATTTCAGAATCGAAGACACCTTCCGCCTGTGCTGTTTGGGCACGTTTGTATGAAGTTACAGCAAATTCATCCTGGGCTTCACGGGTATAATTCCGTTCTTTCGAAAGCATTTCTGCGCAATTCCCCATATGGGTATCATTGTAGGCATCCCAGAGTCCGTCATGAATCAAACTATCTATCATTTTCCCATGGCCTAGTCGTTGGCCGGATCGTGCATGTTTCAAAAGATAGGGTGCATTGGACATACTTTCCATACCACCAGCAATTACCACTTCTGTATCACCACACCGAATAGCCTGATCTGCCAACATCACAGCTTTTAATCCGGAACCGCACATTTTGTTAATGGTCAGCGCTTCTACCGAATTGGGTAATCCTGCTTGAATGCTTGCCTGCCTTGCCGGTGCTTGTCCGATTCCAGCTGATAAA
>Ga0209752_1001427_pt1 | contig 11515 bp, 8 predicted proteins | sample METZYME_3_250m_FD_187548 | JGI IMG/M metagenome (GOLD analysis project Ga0209752, IMG submission 187548) | Marine microbial communities from oxygen minimum zone in mesopelagic equatorial Pacific - METZYME_3_250m (SPAdes) (version 2) | ecosystem: Environmental > Aquatic > Marine > Oceanic | place...
AGCATCATCATCGTCGATGCCGTGTTGGAAATCCACATTGATAAAAACGCCGTTGCCATCATGAATCCGAGAACGATGCGTTTCGGTTCCGTTCCCATTGCTTTGATGATCCACAGCGCAAGACGTTTGTGAAAATTCCATTTCTCCATGGCAAGAGCGATCATGAATCCACCTAGGAACAAAAAGATAAGATGATTGGCGTAGTTGGGAGCCACCTGTTTGCTAGGCATGATGCCGAGCAGTGGAAACAATACCAGAGGCACCAATGCTGTCACGGCAAGCGAGGTGCCTTCACCGACCCACCATATCGCCATCAAGGCGACCACGGCGAACATGCGCTGTGCACTTTCTGTCATACCGTCAGGAAGCGGCATGAGCAAAATTCCACAGGACATAACAAGTCCGGCTAAAAGCACAACAATCTGTTTTTTGAATGCGTTTTCGATCAAGGGAGGCTCGTCAAAAAGAGTTCAACGAATTGATATTAACAGAGGAAAGAAACAAATCCTATTCAGAAGGGATGGACAAACGTATCACTGGGAAAGAAACCGTCTTATTAATACTTATTGTCACCGGTCAGTGAGCAGCCGAATGCGAGCCGGAAAGGATCTGGTTTATTTTGAGGGTAGAGACGATGTGGGTGTCCATTCCCAGTTGTGTGGGTGTGTAGCCCAATGCCAAAGCCACCAGTTGTGGTAAGTGCAGAATGGGAATGGATTGGTTTTTCTTTTGCAATAATTCTATTTCCGGTTGATAAGAATCGAGACTCAGGTGACAGAGCGGACATCCGGTAGCAACAACATCAGCACCGTGTTCGATCGCATCCTGCAATGCATTGCCTGACATACCTAAAGATGCGTCTTTGTTCATCATCACGATGGGGAAGCCACAACATTTAATCCGACTTGGATAATAAACCGGCGTTGCTCCCAAGGCAGCAAAAATATCCTCCATTCCCGTAGGATTGTCGGGATTTTCAAAGTCAGATCGTTCGGACGGACGCAGAACATAACAACCATAAAACGCTGCAACTTTTAATCCAGTCAAAGGACGTTTGATGCGCGACTTTAATCTTGCCATTCCCTCTTCGGTTGCGAGGATGTTGGCAAAATGTTTGATTCTTGTTTTTCCGTTGTATTGATGCCCCCCCTCTTGGAGGATGTCGTTGACTTTTTCTTTATACTCTTTACTTTCGTTCAAATGTGCTTCGGTTTTTTTTAAGGTCCCCTGACAGGTTGAACAAATGGTGACAATATCCAATCCCTGTTTTTCAGCGATGGAGAACGAACGCGCGTTCAAGGCATCTGCTAATAGCGGGCTCTTTTCGGAAACCACACCTGCACCACAACAGGATGCACTTTTCATTTCTACAAACTCAAAGCCTAGACCTTCTGCTGCTTTGGTTGTGGAGAGCATCAATTCTCGAGTCGCCCCCTTGGCGACACATCCGGTAAAAAGGGCAAACTTCATTGATCCAACTCCTTGAATATGCGTTTTACGTCACGAACCTCTTCAATGGAATGATGAAAGATCGGTGGAACTTTTCCTTTGAGCAACATTCTTAGTCCAACCGGAATCAAGCTGAGCAGTCCGGGGATATTAAAAATTCCCATCGACTCAACGGGAATTCTGTTTTCATTTAGATTGCCACTCCTCTTAACCGAATTGGTGAAGGACAGTGCGTGACGTGCGCCATTATTGTTATGCACACCTTCCTCTAATGCCACGGTCATGATTTCTTTGATGCGATCGAAAGGACGTGCCGGTTTCGGACATCGCTCCACACATTCACCACAATGGGTGCAATCCCAAATTCCTCCAGGCTCGCTTAAGTCCTGCACGCGTTGCAGGGTTTTCGAGTCGCGGGAATCGCCGACAAACCGTTGCGCTTTTGCTAGAGCAGCGGGTCCTAGAAAATTATCATCCACTTCCAAAGTATTGCAGTCGGAATAGCAGGCACCGCACATGATGCAGGTGCTGGCGTCATCAATGATTAAAAAATCTTCCTGCGACTGACGTCTTTCTTTTGCCGGTGCTTCGTCTTTGGGTTCCAGATAAGGTTTTACTTTATTGACTTTGTCCCAGAACGGTGTGAAGTCGACCACCAGATCTTTGACCGGTTTCATATTGCCCAACGGTTCCAGAGTAATAGTATCGTTGTTATCCACAAGGTGTTCCGCCTGTTGTTGGCAGGCCAGCAAGGCATGGCCATTTGACTTGACCGCACACGACCCACAGATCGCACTACGGCAGGACATCCGGTAAGAAAGACTGCCATCAAGAGTCCACTTGATCTGGTTCATGCAGTCCAACAGCGTGGCGGCCTCAGGAATATCCAGATTAAATTCTTCGTAGTAGGGCTCGGGCTGTTTTTCCGGATTGAACCGTTTGATCCTGAATGTTGCCATCAATAAGTTCTCTCAGCAGGTTGGTATTTGGTAATCACCACCGGTTTGGTTTTTATGACAAATCCATCTGGCGAATCATAAACCAGGGAATGATGCAGAAATTTTTCGTCATCGCGTTTTGGAAAATCGGTACGAAAATGACCGCCACGGCTTTCCTGCCGGTAAAGGGCGGCGGCGGTGATGATTTCTGCCATGCTCAGCATATTGCCCAATTCCATGATTTCGTAGATTTCTGTATTAAACAACTTGCCTTTATCGGTTACTTTACCTTTTTTGAACCGTTCCTGCAGTCCTTTCAAGGTTTCGATGCAGACTTTCAATTTTTCTTCATCGCGGAAAACACCGCAATGGGACATCATAATTTCTTTCATTTCGTCGCGGATTTGGTTGTAGCTTTCGCTGCCAACTCTTTGGAAAATATCCTCAAACTTTTCCAGCACCCTGGCTTTTTCCTGGCCTTCATTGACGTTGCCGTAGTCCTTACCTCTTGCATATTCGAGGACAGATTTACCCGCACGTTCGCCAAACACCACGGCTTCAAGGAGGGAATTGGTTCCCAGCCGGTTTCCTCCATGAACAGACACACAAGAACATTCACCGGCGGCAAAAAACCCTTGCATTTTTGTTTGATCCGCATCAATGACAACGTGGCCTTCTTTATCTACAGGTATACCGCCCATAGAATAATGCGCTGTGGGTTGAATGGGTAGAGGATCGGTAACGCAATCGATACCGAGAAAGTCGATTGCCAATTGTCGAATTTGTGGAAGGCGTTCCATGATTCGCGTTTCGCCCAGATGTCGAAGATCGAGGTGAATACAGTTTTCTCCGTTGATCCCGCGTCCCGCATCCATTTCACTTTGTTCAGCACGAGCGACAATATCGCGCGGCGCCAGTTCCATTCTGGAGGGAGCATAGGTTTCCATGAACCGTTCGCCTTTATCATTGAGCAGGTAAGCACCTTCGCCACGAGCCGCCTCAGAAAACAAAATTCCCTGTCGGTATAACCCAGAAGGATGAAACTGCACAAATTCCGGATCCTCTAAAGGAATGCCAACTTCAAAAGCTGCCATCACGCCATCAGCAGTACTGGCAAAAGCATTGGATGTAATTTTAAATACGCGGCCATAACCTCCGGTACAAAAGACCACAGCTTTGGCCCGGATAACTTCGACTTCACCTGTTTGAATATTACTTACAATCACACCGTTGCACCGGTCACCATCGACCACCAGAGAATGCATATACCACTCATTATAAATTTTAACGGACTTGGAATTTTTCATCAGCTGCTCATGAAGAGCATGTAAAATCGCGTGACCAGTTCGGTCAGCGGAGAAGCAGGCCCGGGGCTTTGAATGACCACCAAAACTACGTTGCGCTATCTTTCCTTCCGGGGTGCGACTGAAAACACAACCCATGTGTTCGAGTTCATAGATAATTCTGGGAGCTGCCTTGACATATTCTTCAACCGCATCCTGATCGTTGAGAAAATCACCGCCTTTGACGGTATCGTACATATGCTCTTCCCAGCTATCCGGCTCAGAATTTCCAAGAGAAGCTGCAATTCCACCCTGGGCTGCCCCGGAATGCGAACGGGAGGGATAAACCTTGGTCAACACGGCGACATCGAGCTCTTTACAAACCTCAAGAGCGCAGCGCATTCCTGCAAGGCCGGCACCTACGATCACCACATCATGTTCGATCACAAAAATACCTCAAAACGAAGCAAACATTTTAATTCTTGGCCATAACAGACTATAAACTCATTGCCCTGATCGAGCCTTTGCTGTCATGATTTTATCCAGAACCCCCACGACATGAAAACCATTGAAAAGCCTAATAAAAATTAGTTGTATTCCGTTCGGAGAGGTTGTCAATCGGGGCCTTGGCCGGATATAAAATCAAGGAAGAATTTAAACACTTCCCCCCCTTTAAAGTCAAGCAAAATGAAATTGGGGTTGCAAAAGCCCAGCAAGCCTATCATAATAACCCCTGCCAACGAGAATGAGTAGCAAACGATTGAAATTTAAGGCCCCCCTCCAATAAGTACAAATGGCAATGCCTCATTAATCCACAAATCGTTTTCCCGTTGAAGAAAAGCTATATCTAAACAGACCCGCAGTAATTTCTGCGAAATGGAGTATTCATTTGGAACTGATTAATTTTGAATCTATACCGCTCCCTGAACCTGTTCTAAAAGGTGTTCGAAGTGCTGAATTCAAAACTTGCACCCCCATTCAGAGTAAGTCTCTTCCCATTACTCTGGCTCGAAAAGATCTCGCAGGACAAGCGCAAACAGGAACCGGTAAAACCGCAGCTTTTTTAATCACTCTATTGACTCGATTAATAGAAAACAAACCTGCGCCTGTAGTAAAAGGAAAAGAAGGACCTCGAGCTTTGGTTCTGGCACCCACCCGGGAACTGGCCCGACAAATTGAGAAGGATACCTTACTGCTTGGAAAATATTGCGGCTTTAAATCAGCTTGCATCATTGGCGGACTCGACTACGAAAAACAACGTAACCTAATTAAATCAGGAGTTGATATCCTCATCGCTACTCCGGGAAGATTGATCGACTTTTACAAGCAGCGATTCTTCAGCCTGAAACAAATCGAAGTGCTAGTTGTGGATGAAGCAGATCGCATGTTCGATATGGGTTTCATTCAAGACTTGCGCTATCTCTTCCGCAGTTGTTCCCCCTACAATAAACGACAAACAATGTTATTTTCTGCGACGCTCAATTATCGAGTCATGGAACTCTGCTATGAGCATATGAACAATCCCGTTAAAGTTGTCATCGAACCTGAGAAAGCGGTTGTAGATGAAATAGAGCAGTCTCTTTTTCATGTTGGCCAACACGAGAAATTCAATCTTCTACTGGGACTATTAAAAAAGGAAGAAGGGAAAAAAGTTCTTATTTTCTGCAACACGAAGATTGAAGCGGAACAACTAGAATGGAAGTTAAATCATAATGGCTATAAGTCGGGTCAAATAAGCGGCGATCTTCATCAAAAGGCACGTATAAAAGTATTAGAAGATTTCCAAAAAGGAAACATCTATATCATGATCGCTACCGATGTTGCATCGCGTGGATTGCATGTCGATGATATTACCCATGTCATAAACTATGATCTTCCCCAAGATGCAGAAGACTATGTCCATCGAATTGGCCGCACTGCCAGGGCAGGAAAAAAAGGTACAGCTATCACCCTTTGTTGTGAAGACTTTGCTCAACATCTAGAACGTGTCGAGGTTTATCTAAAAAAGAAAATACCCGTGGCCTGGGCGGAAGAAGAACTATATTTGGAAGAAAAATCAGGGACTCCGCCAGCAAGAAAACGTCGCAGGGCGACAGCAACCAAAGCAAAAACCGATTCCAACAACCGTTCTCGCAATGGCAAGGGAGCACAACGAAGACGCCCTTACTCAAGAACACGTTCTACAACCTAACAACATCAAACCGATCCAATTATTTTTTGTAATTCTTTTTCATCGAGAACAGTTATTTTAAGTACTTTTGCCTTTGCTAATTTCGAGCCCGCATCTTTTCCTGCAACGAGGAAATCCGTTTTCCCCGAAACTGAGGATGTGACTCTTCCTCCCAACGATTCAATTTTTTCCTTAGCTTCATTCCGAGAGATTTTTGATAAAGTTCCTGTAAGTACAAATTGTTTTCCAGTCAAAACACCCTCTTTTCTCGCTTCGCCCTGCTCTTCTACTACGACTCCCATGCTAGAAAGATTTTCTATATCCTGTAAATTGGTTTTCTGATCAAAAAAACTTTTCAAACTTTCTGCTATAACTGGACCAATCTCAATTACAGATTCGATGTTTTCATAAGGTATTGTTCTAAGATTTTTAATGGACCGAAAAGTTTCTGCAAGAATGGAAGCGGCTCTTTGTCCCACATGCCGAATCCCTAATCCAAAAAGCAATCTAGCTAAACCTGCTGACTTACTTTTTTCGATTGCATCTATCAGGTTTTGCGCAGATTTTTCAGCAAGCCGCTCAAGACCGGCTACTTCACCCTTTTTTAAAGTATACAAGTCAGAAAAACTTTTAACACGACCCGACTCCACCAATTGCTCTATTACAGCTGGACCCATATGGTCTATATCCATGGCCTTGCGAGAAGCAAAATGCTTGAGACGCTCTTTCAGCTGCGCTGGACATATGGCATTGACACACCGCCATGCTGCTTCTCCTTTAGGCCTGAAAATTTCCATCTGGCACTCAGGGCAAACGGTCGGCATTGCGAACGGGGCTTTCCGTTTACCCGTAGGGTCAACCAAGCGGACGACTTTAGGAATGATCTCTCCCGCTTTTTCTATAACAACCCGATCACCAACCCTAATGTCTTTTCGTTTGATTTCGTCTTCGTTATGTAATGTGGCGCGACTAACAGTAGATCCTGAAACAAATACCGGCTCTAAATATGCAACAGGAGTAATGGAACCCGTCCTTCCAACCTGACATACGATTTTCAAAATCTCTGTTTCTACCTGTTCGGCTTCATATTTATAAGCCACTGCCCATCGTGGGAATTTAGATGTATTCCCCAATTTTTTTCTATGGGCTAAGGAGTTCAGCTGAATAACCAAACCATCTACTTCATAATCTAAATTATTCTTTCTTTGTCGCCACTCTTCGATGGTAGCAATTGTGTCTTCAAAATTGGAACACAAACGATTGTGTTCATTTATCGGAAACCTAAGAGATGTAAGTGTTTGTTGCAACTCTAAATGAGTCTTACAAACATTATTGTCCAAAAAACCCACCGTATAAATAAATATCCCCAGCTTTCTTGAATCGGTAATGGCGGGGTCAAGTACCCTAAGAGCTCCTGCAGCAGCATTTCTTGGGTTGGCAAAAGGAGATTCCCCCTCCACTTCACGGATTGCATTTAATCTTTGGAATTCTTTTTTCGGCATATAAACTTCACCGCGTACTTCAATTTTTTTAAATGGTTCGGATGAGATTTCAAGAGGAATTGAACGAATAGTTTTCAGGTTTGCTGTAATGTCTTCACCCTTTTTTCCGTCTCCGCGTGTAGCGCCACGGACAAGCCTTCCAGCTTCATAGGTTAGAGCGACAGCTAATCCATCAATCTTCAGCTCAACAATATATTCAATGGAATCCTCTGCAACATCTGGCAGGCCTTTAATTATGCGTTGGTGAAATGCACGTACCTCATCCACATTATAGGTATTGTCCAGACTGAGCATTGGAACTGGGTGTGCTATTGGCTGAAATCGTCGCTCTACTTTCCCGCCAACACGCTGGGTCGGGGAATCAGAAGTCACCCATTGCGGATACCTTCTTTCTAGTTCTTTAAGCCGGTAATATAGAGAATCATATTCTCTATCAGAAATGCTAGGAGAGTTTTTGACGTAATACTTATAGTCATGTCCATGGATCGTTTTTCTTAATGATTCAATTTCATTTTTATCCGTTTCTTTCATTTTAAGGTTCCAACGTCACATAATATCCCTGTCGCCCTCTTTGCACTAGCAACAAAATACGATCTGGATTATTCAGGTCAGCAATGGACTTATTATAATCCTCTTCATTATCGATACGATCTTGATTCACTTGCCGGATAACATCTCCCGGGCTAATTCCTATTCGATCACCAGCACTTTTAGGAACTACATTAATAACCACCATCCCTTTGCTGGTTCCCAAGCGATTTCTCCTTGCAAGAAGAGGATTATTTTCCTGAACCTGTAAACCTAGCCAGTCACGCGTGAACTCTGCAACATATTGTTTGGGAATTGAGATAACTCGAACATCAACCTCCATGTTTTTCCCATTTCGTAGGATTGAAAAGCGAACTTTATCGTCCACGGTATAAGAAGCCATTCGACCATAAAAGTCAGACCTGTCTATCACTTCGTGACCTTCAATTGCCAAAATTATATCGCTACGTTTTATTCCTGCAACTTCTGCCGGACTTTTCCCAGCGACACGAATTACCAGCACCCCTTTTTCCCGATCGAGTTGAAAATGGCGGGAAAGTTGAGAATTCATTTCTTGCACCGAAACTCCTAGCCAACCTCGTCGCACTTTCCCAAATCGAATCAGTTCATCAACGATTCGCTTGGCCTCGTTAATGGGGATGGCAAAACCAATGCCTTCTGCTTTCTGGTAAATGGCCGTATTAATACCAATTAAAGACCCATTGATGTTCAGAAGAGGACCACCACTGTTCCCTGGGTTGATAGATGCGTCCACCTGGATAAAATCGCTGTACACCTTATTTTTCCCAACTCTTATATTTCTATTTAAGGCACTGATTATTCCCGTGGTCACGGTATGGCGCAAGCCAAATGGGTTTCCAATGGCAAGAACCTGTTCGCCTATCATCAAATCGTCAGAACGTCCCATTGCGATAAAAGGTAAAAACTGGTCTGAATCTATTTTAATAATTGCAAGATCAGATTTCATATCCGCGCCTATCACTCGCGCCTTAAACTCCCGTTTATCACCCAAAGCCACACGAATTTCTGATGCCCGTGCCACTACATGCTCGTTGGTAATAATATATCCTTCTTTATTTATAAGGACTCCTGAACCCAGACTTTTTTTATTGTTTTGATTTTGTGAAAAGAAATCGTTAAAAAATTGGTCAAAAATATTATTTCCAAAATCCCTGAAAGGATTACGAGGAGAACGACCGGTTTCGGAGGTATAAATATTTACAACGGAGGGGCTTACTTTTTCTGCGGCGACAACAAGGGGTGTTCTGCGTTTATTTAGCTCCTTGGCCAGACCGGAGGACGCATCAAGCAAAACGAAACACAAAAAAAACCAAAGCCAATAGATGCGCACGTTAATATAAAAAAGAAGTTATAAGTAATATTGGAGGGAAAGCCAGATAGCCTAGCTTTCCCTATTTTATCTTAGACAAGATATTTTCTATCCCACTTTAACAGCTATATAAATCGTGGTGCCTCCCCTTTTAACAAGAAAAAGAACAGAATCACCTATTTTTACAGAGCCCGCTAAACGTTGGTAATCTTTCATATTAGTGATGGGAGTACGATTCATTTCTGAAATAACATCTCCTCGGCGAATCCCAGACTCTGCGGCAGAATTACCTGGGCTCACATCAGAAACCAAGACACCCTGATTAACTTCTAACTGTAGGCTTTTTGCCAATTCCGGGGTAATATCCTGAACCTGCATACCTAGAGGGTCTGCTTTGGCGACTACAGTTGCTTGCGTATCCGTAAGAGTTTCAATTTTAATACTCAAGGTTTTAGGAGAACCTTCACGAACAATCTCTACATTCACAACCGAACTGGGAGTTGTTGCAGCAACTATTTTGGGCAAGTCTTCCATATCTTTTACATCCTTGCCATCAAACCTTACAATGACATCACCCCGCTTGACCCCTCCCTTGAATGCCGGTCCACCGGGTATAACATCGCCTACTAAGGCTCCTTCGCTCTGGTTTAGCCCAAACGATTTGGCAAGTTCAGGGGTAATTTTTTGAATCATAACTCCCAGCCAGCCACGGGTTACCGATCCTTTCTCCTTCAAGTCTTTTAAAATTCCCTTTGCAATATTAATAGGTATGGCAAATCCAATACCCACATTACCACCACTATTACCTGAGATAATTGCAGTATTAATTCCGATTACTTCGCCTTCTATATTAATCAAAGGGCCGCCGCTATTACCAGGGTTAATCGATGCATCAGTCTGTATAAATTCATCATAGGGCCCCGCGCCAATACTTCTTCCTAAAGCACTCACCACTCCTACTGTAACGGTATGACTAAGACCAAAAGGATTTCCAATAGCCACGACCCATTCGCCCACTTCAAGATTCTTAGAGCTTCCTAATCTCAAAAATGGAAATTCTTTAGGGGTATTCTCGTCGCGATTAATCTTAATTAAAGCAATATCAGTTTTTGAGTCAGAACCGATCAAGGTGGCGGTATATTCTTTTTCGCTACCCGCATCCTCGATCAAAACAACGATCTCATCCGCACCTTCTATTACATGATAATTAGTGAGGATATGGCCCTCTTTATCTATTACAAACCCTGACCCCATACCGCGTTTGGGTTTTTGGTTAGGTCGTTGTTCTCCAAAAAACTTGTCATAAAAATCACGAAAAGAGTCAGGCGAACGTCCCTGACCGGGCCCTGGACGGCCACCCCTTGGAGGACGAAAATTCCTGTGCGTTTTTTCTATTTTTGATTTTGTGCTGACATTTACCACTGCGGGATTCAGCTTTTTAGCAATATTCACAAATAAGTTGCTTGAAAGTGGTTGTGCAGTACTGCTCAATGCAAACGAATATTTAGGGGTGGAGACCACAGAAAAGATAAAAAGGAAAATTGCGCCGGCTAAACTAAATAAAAGATGAAAAGATTTGTGCATTTTTATTAACCCTCAATTGTATAAGCTTAAAATTTGTTTTCGCATATAAAACATTTGTGCTTAGAAACTCGGCCTAAAAGAACACAAATACAATTATCAACTCTATTTGGTTGATATTAAACTGCAGTTAAACGACGATTAAATATTTTTAATTCAGGTAATAATCACCCTAATTAATAATCCAACTTAAATGGCGGACGTTTGAAGGGGAAAAAATTAGTAGTAATTATATTTAGTAGTGATTATATAATGTTCTTTTTGCCATTTACAACCTTAAAACCCCTAGTGCAACTTTACTACCTTTACTTTAATTTTTAAATTTAGATATTGACTCAAAATAGCAGATAAATGATAATCAAATAGGGTATAGACCTTCCTAAATGGCCGCTACTATCGGTTAACATGAGTCCGTTACAAAAACCTGGGTTTTATTGGTCAATATTTTGCGTTTATTTAAATGTGAAAAACATAGTCTTGTCCGGTTATGAGTTTTTTTCTTTCCGCATTAGGTCTAATGATGGTATTCGAAGGCATCCCCTACTTTTGTTTTCCCAAAAAAGTAAAATCGTTTGCACAAAAATTGCCCGAGATACCTGACTCTACATTAAGAGTAATTGGTTTTTTTTTAATGATGATGGGATTACTGGTTGTGTATTTAGGAGGGGCTAAAAATGGTTAAATCTGCAGCGCTATCATTATTTTCTTTATTG
>Ga0209752_1001428_pt1 | contig 11510 bp, 9 predicted proteins | sample METZYME_3_250m_FD_187548 | JGI IMG/M metagenome (GOLD analysis project Ga0209752, IMG submission 187548) | Marine microbial communities from oxygen minimum zone in mesopelagic equatorial Pacific - METZYME_3_250m (SPAdes) (version 2) | ecosystem: Environmental > Aquatic > Marine > Oceanic | place...
ACACACCCACCCGGGACAGCTCTACCAAGGGCCTCGGTTCCTCTCCAGGAATACCTTCACGGCATCTTTCTGACCCACGGCCATATGGGACATTACACCGGCTTGATCCACATCGGGCGTGAGGGCGCCTCAGCTAACCGGTTGCCGTTGTACGTGTCACCTTCAATGGCTGCGTATTTGAGCGACAACGAGCCCTGGGCTTTCCTTGTGAGGAATCACCATGTCCAGCTTGTGGTCCTTCAGCCTGAAATTCGCCTAGTCCTCACCGATTCGTTATCCCTGACGCCCTTTATCGTCGATCACCGGCAAGAATTCACCGACACTCTCGGCTTCCTGATCCATGGCCCGGAGCGCACGCTAATGTTCGTTCCGGACGCAGACGTTTGGGGAGGTTGGAAAGTTCCATTCGAACAGTTGCTTGATCGTAGTGACGCTGCTCTCCTGGATGGCAGCTTCTTTAGCTACGAAGAGCTCGGACACCGGCGTCAAGGCGATGTCCCGCACCCCCCGGTACAAGCTTCGATCGATCTTCTCAGCGCGCGGGAAGGAAATCCCGAAATATGGTTTACCCACCTCAACAACACCAACCCACTATGGGACCCGGATAGCCATGAAAACGTCGTGGTAAGCGACGCTGGATTTGGAATTGCTCGCCGGGGCCAAACCTTCGAGCTCTAGAAGATGCTTTTAAACTCCGATACAACCAGTTTGCAAGTCTTCTAGGCCTGTATCAGTTAGCTTGAGGCACTAACGCGTCGAGCATTATCATTCGAGTCTCATCCTCAGTGGGGTGGCAGTCAATCTCAACTATGACTGCGTCCACTAAGTCCCAACCAGCCTCCTCCAAGCGTTCGGCCCATTCGACCGCGACTACCTGCCCGTCACCGTAGATTTCTTCGAGACCGAGATCCACCAATGAGTCAGGACTGAGACGGTAAAGGTCGGCATGGAAGAGGCCAACTTTCCCGGGGTGCTCGTTAATGAGCGTGTACGCAGGACTATGGACATCCTCAGGTCTCAGGCCTAACCCTTCGGCTAGGCCTCGAACAAACACCGTCTTCCCCGCGCCTAATGCTCCGAACAGCAAAACAACTTCCCCGCCATGCAGTCCTTCGCCGAGGGTTCGCCCCACTTCGTGTGTCTCCGCCGGGTTACGAGTCACAAATTCACGTGAAGACCTCATGCTGCCTCCCCTCCCGGCCCAGGATCAAAACAGGAGAATGCATCAGGGAGCGCTTCGATGATGTCAGAGGCAATCAGTGAAGTCTCGCCTACTCTTTCAGCAGCAATATCACCAGCCTCTCCGTGCAAGAACGTGCCCAATCGTGCTGCTGAAAACAACTCCAGACCCTGGCCGATCAGAGCCGCTAAGAGTCCCGTAAGAACATCACCTGATCCCCCTGTTGCCATTCCGGGATTTCCTGTTGGGTTGATCGCGACCTTGCCGTTCGGTTCGCACACCAACGACCGGTACCCCTTCAAAACGACGATCGCACCACTCCGCGCGGCGAGCAATCGCACCGCCGCTAACCGATCAGCTTGAACTTCCGCTGTGCTCATACTGAGCAGACGGCCCAACTCACCCGGATGTGGTGTCAGGATACAAGGGGGTTTTACCTCTCGAAGCGCTTCGGGATCGCCCGCGAACGCGTTAAGGCCATCAGCGTCTAAAACTATAGGCGCCGGGCTCTCCATCACAATCTCCCGCACTAGCTGTTGAGTTTCCTCGGATGTGCCAACCCCCGGGCCAACGGCAATAGCATCGGCAGATGCAGCCAGCCTTAACAACCCCACTTTTGCAGCAAGAGCAAGACGGCCGTCGCTGTCGCTAGCGTGCGATCTAACCATGGCCTCCACTACTAGGCCCGCGATGATGCTAGAAACAGAATCGGGGGCGCCTACGGTAACCAGTCCAGAACCCCCCCGAAGTGAGCCACGTGCCGCTAGCGCCGCTGCCCCAGACATTCCAGGAGAGCCCGCAACGATCAGGACGTGCCCATAGGTACCCTTATGCGTATCGGCAACGCGCGGCTTGAGCGAACGTGCACATTCCTCTGGCGTGATCAATTCGAGGGTACTTCCAGCCGCATCAATCACCGCTGTCGGGATTCCTATGTCAACGACGCGAAGCTCGCCAACAAACTCGAAAGCAGGTGGGAAAATATGGCACAACTTTAGCGCCGCAACGGCAACAGTAAGATCCGCCTGTACCGTCGGTCCAAAAACCTCATCGCTGTCAGCCGACAAGCCGCTCGGCAGATCTACCGAGACAACTATGGAACCAGAATCGTTAACTGCCTCAACGACGGAACCAAAGTAGCCACGAAGCGGCCCCGTAATTCCCGTGCCAAACAACGCATCGACGATACAGTCGAAGCCAGCTATGTAGCTGGAATGTTTCTCCCAGGATTCAGCGTCGGGAACCTCGACGATTTCAACGCCGAGCTCTTCCGCGATGCGGTGGTTCTCAGCCGCGGCCCCCTGTAGGTCAACAGCCGATGCGAATAGATAGGCCCTCACCGAAGAACCCGCAGCGTAAAGGTGCCGTGCTACAACAAAACCATCGCCACCATTGTTGCCCTTGCCGCACATTACGGCAATTAGTTCCGGTACTCCGTCGCCGAAGTATTCGTCCATGGACTCAACGACCTGGACGCCAGCGTTCTCCATTAGCACAGATTCGGAGATACCATAGCCGTTGATCGCTTCGCGGTCACATTGCTGCATCTGTTGGCTATTGAGAACCTTCATGGCACTTGGATTATAGCCTTGCGTTCCTAGCACCACGGGTTCACAAAGCCTCAAATCTTCCGGTATTACTCCTGGCCAGAAGTCGTCAAGCCCCTGATATACTGGGTTTTCGTTGCCATTTCTTCCTTTCAACCACTCCAATCGATGTCCCTTCGAATCCTCCGTTTGCTGACCGCGGGTGAGTCCCACGGTCCCATGCTCGTCAGCATACTCGAGGGCTTACCTGCTGGTGTGCCGATCGAGATAACTAAGATCGATGCTGATTTGAAGCGTCGCATGGGCGGTTACGGTCGAGGCAAACGGATGAAAATAGAAGACGATCAAGCCCGCATTGTCGGCGGAGTGCGCCACGGTCAAACACTGGGTAGCCCGATCGCCTACTTAATCGAAAACAAGGATTGGCCAAACTGGCAGCATGTCATGAGTGCTGAAGGACCAGCGGCACAGCAAAGGGAGGGTGGCGCCGTAGCCGAAAGCGGCAGCGTACCAACGAGAAACCCTGACCCTCGGCGTGTCAACCGACCGCGGCCCGGGCATGCCGATCTTGCTGGTGGGCTCAAGTACAACCGCCCTGACCTGCGTGACGTCCTCGAACGTGCCAGCGCTCGAGAAACTGCTAGCCGCGTCGCCGCTGGGGCGCTTTGCAAACAGTTTCTTGCTGCTTTTAAGGTCGAGATCGCTAGTCATGTCGTTCAAATCGGCGGAGCGGCGGTTGCACCGACCGGTGCATCCTTCGAAACAATCCGGGCCACAGCAGATGACTCACCAGTCCGCTGTGTGGACGAAAGCGTCGCGCGTCTCATGATGGAAGCCATCGACAAAGCATCCGACAATCTCGACACTCTCGGTGGTGTCTTTGAGGTTGTTGCGCGCAATGTTCCCATCGGGCTCGGCAGCCATGTGCAGTGGGACCAAAAGCTTGATGCGCGGATTGCTCACGCGATGGTTTCGATTCCAGCCCAGAAAGCGGTCGAGATCGGTGACGGCATTTGGGCCGCAAGCCAACAAGGTTCAGCAGTACATGACGCCATTGCGTTCGACGCAACAAACAGAACCTACAAACGCCCCACTAATCGCGCTGGAGGCACCGAGGGTGGCGTGACTTACGGTGGGGAACTTCGGGTACGTGTATACATGAAACCTCTCTCGACTTTGCGCCAGCCACTCGCCTCGGTTGACATTGACACGGGAGAGGCTGTCGAGGCCGTGGTTCAGCGGTCCGACGTATGCGCCGTACCTGCTGCAGCCGTTATCGGCGAAGCCATGCTAGCTCTCGTCCTCGCAGATGCCTGCATAGAGAAGTTTGGGGGCGACAGTTTGTGCGAAACACAACGGAACTGGAGAGGCTTTCTCGAGCAGGTTCGTGAATTCCCAGCCGGATGTTAGCCGCTTTTCTCAATTAGGTTCCTACTGGCAGGAGCGCTGAAATCCACTTTCAATTGCGTGTATCGGATTACCCCCCGATAACTCCACGCGCTGCATCAATCGCAAAATCGATATCAGCTGCATCGATATCTGCGTGCGTCACCAGGCGCAAAACATTAAGGCCAGTCTTTAAGCACACCACACCTTGCTCTTCGAGCCGGTTTCGGATCTCTCTCGCGTCAACGCCACAGCCACCAACATCGACAACCACGATGTTGCTGTCGCAATGACCGTAAGCAAGTTCGACACCATCTAGCTGAGTGAGCCCTTTGGCTAAGCGTTGAGCATTATCATGATCCTCCGCTAAGCGATCGATCATCTCTGAGATGGCAACCCTACCGGCAGCCGCTACGACGCCAACCTGGCGCATGCCGCCGCCGAGAAGCTTACGGACCCGTCGCCCGTCCTCGACCAGTCCAGAAGAGCCAGCCAGAACTGAACCCAACGGAGCGCACAGCCCTTTGGAAAGCGAAACCATCACAGTATCGAAGCCCGCCGCAAGCTCAGCCACTGCAGTGCCACTAGCAACTGCGGCGTTGAACAGTCTCGCACCATCAAGGTGCAGCGCAACACCGCGTGCGCGCGCCAGTTGTTGTACCTTAGTCATCTGATCGTGCGGCCACACACGCCCCCCAGCCATGGCATGAGTGTTCTCGATAATCACCAGTGAGACTCTGGCTTGAATTGACATTCGATCGGCCAATGCCTCCTCAACGTCATCAACGTCAAAGACACCCCGGTCGCCAACCAATACACGCGGTTGCACACCTGAAATTACTGCCATTCCGGAAAGTTCCCAATCATAAGAATGACCGCTCCGTTCAATGAGAACTTCATCACCTGGGCTAGTAAGGAGATGGATGGAAATCTGATTTCCCATTGTTCCTGTGGGCACGAACAATGCAGCTTCATAACCGAGGAGCTCGGCGCATTCTTCCTCAAGTGCACAAACCGTCGGATCCTCACGATATACATCGTCGCCCAATTCAGCTTGGGCCATAGCGCGACGCATTCGCTCTGTCGGCATCGTGACAGTATCCGAACGCAAGTCAATTAAAGGACTCATCGGCACCTCTCGTCGACCGGCTAGTCTTCAAAGTTTCAACACCTTTCTTATGTAGTCCCCGGTGTGTGAGTGTGGTGCTACCGCAATATCTTCGGGCGTACCCTCAGCCACTATCCAACCTCCGTCGTCGCCACCTTCCGGGCCCATGTCAATGATCCAATCGGCGGTCTTCAGAAGATCAAGATTGTGCTCGATAACAACCACTGAAGCACCTGCATCAACCAAACGGTTCAGGGCAAACAATAGTTTGGAAATGTCGTCGAAGTGCAGTCCCGTGGTTGGCTCATCGAATAGATAGAGAGTATTGCGTCCAGCTCCCTCGATAAGATGGGCGGCAAGCTTGACTCTCTGCGCTTCACCTCCTGACAGGGTGGTGGACGGCTGGCCGAGGCGAAGATAACCGAGGCCGATGTCCTGGAGGATCTGTAGCCGCTTAGCCGTCACTGGTACGTCTCGCAGGAAACGCCTTGCCTCATTTACTGTCATTTCGAGAACTTCGCGGATATTCTTGCCACAATACTCAACCTCCAGAGTATTAGCCCGATAACGACTTCCTTCGCACTCTTCACAAGGCAGGCTCACATCGGGCAAGAACTGCATCTCCACAACCACTTCACCGCTCCCATCGCAAGCCTCGCAGCGACCTCCTGCGATGTTGAACGAGAAGTGGCCAGGCTTTAAGCCCCGCGCCTTGGCCTCGCGTGTTTTGGCGAAGGCCGCGCGTATGCCATCGAACGCCTTGATATAGGTAACCGGGTTCGATCTAGAGGAACGGCCAATCGGTGATTGATCAATCATTACCACACGAGCGACCTGTTCCGCGCCTTCTATGCGGTCGTGGGCACCTATCTTCTCCGTCCACGGGCCCAAGCGTTGGCGCAGGCCGTTGTGCAACACATCGTGAATCAAGGTGCTCTTTCCCGAACCAGAGACACCTGTGATACAGCACAGCACTCCGAGCGGTATTTTGACGTTGAGGTCTTTCAGGTTGTGTTCCCGAGCCCCAATCACCTTGAGGTAGCCCTCGGCGAGCCGGACGCGCGCAGGCTCTGGGACACTCTTGTCACCCCGCATGTACTCCGAGGTCAACCCGCTTGACGCTAACAGCTCACAAGGCGCCCCCTCGAAGACAAGCTCCCCGCCTTGTTCCCCGGCTCCGGGGCCGAGGTCGATAAGATGGTCGGCCGCCTCGATCATTTCCCTGTCGTGCTCAACGACGAGGACACTATTGCCAAGATCACGCAAACGCCGAAGAATCCCCATTAACCGCTCGTTGTCACGTGGGTGTAAGCCAATACTCGGTTCGTCAAGGACGTACATCACACCAACTAGAGCTGAACCAAGACAAGTAGCCAGGTTGATCCTCTGGGCCTCACCACCTGAAAGCGTCCCCGTAAGGCGATCCAGTGTCAGGTATCCGACCCCCACTTCAACCAGGTACGTTAACCGAAAGCGAATCTCGGCCAGCAGCGGCTCAGAAACTACTCCATCTCCTTCTAGTAAATTAGGCTCGAGGAAAAAACGCTCAGCATCCTCGATACTCATTGCCAATATTTCACCTATGGTCCTCCCGGCAACCTGAACATTCCGGGCCTCGCTCCGGAGTCGTACACCACTACAAGCGGAACAGGCGACATAGCCTCGGTACCGAGCAAGTAGAACACGCACATGCAGGCGATAGTTCTTTCTCTTGAGCCTCTCAAAAAAACCGAGAACACCCGAAAAACCATCGGAACCTTCGAGTACAGCCTGGCGCTGCGTCGCCTTTAGGTCCTGCCAAGGAACATCCATCGGAATTTCATGTGCACTGCAATAATCACGCAGTCGTTTGCGCCAACGGCCCCGGCTCGCCTTGTCCCACGGCTCGATAGCCCCGTCCTCCAGCGTCGCCGTCTTATCAGGAACAACCTTGTCGAGGTCGACCTCAATAATGTTTCCAAATCCCTTGCACTCAGGACAGGCACCATAAGGGTTGTTGAACGAGAAAAGGCGAGGTTCTGGTTGCAAAAAGTCCAGGTCACATCTGGAACAACGGAAGCGCCGGTCGAACGAATGCTTCCTCTCCGACGACTCTTCTCCATTGCTAATTACGAACGCGCTAGTTTTCCCACCACCCCCATTGAAACCCGTCTCCATTGAATCAATGAGTCGCGTGCGGGCTTCCGGATCAAGTAATGAACGATCGACAATGACCTCTACAGGTCCGCTGCCGAGTTCCTTCGCAACGTCCTGGAGAGAACGCACCGACATTTCAAGCATCTCCCCCTTGTGCCATAGACGCCGAAACCCCTGCTGCAACAAGCCAAGCAGGACCGTTTTTCGGCCTTTGACCGAACGTGGCAGGGAAGTTTGGAAGGTGATCACTACGGGGCAGTGTGCAGCCACATCAATAAGTGTGTCGACCGCTCCAGCCGGAGTATCAGAACAAACAACTTGATTGCACGAGGGACATACGGTGTGTCCGACACGGGCGAATAGCAACCGTAGGTAATCGTGAACTTCCGTGGTGGTCGCTACCGTCGAACGCGCGCTACGTGGCGGCACTTTCTGCTGTATGGCGACGGCCGGACAAACACCTTCGATAGAATCGACGGCAGGTTGCTTCATGCGCTCAAGAAACTGTCGGGCGTAGGCGGAAAGCGACTCCACGTAGCGACGCTGTCCCTCGGCGTAAAGTGTGTCGAAGGCAAGGCTTGACTTGCCTGAGCCAGAAACACCAGTAATCACGACCAGCTTTTGGCTGGGAATATCAACATCAATGTCTTTAAGATTGTGTACCCTGGCCCCGCGGATTGAAATCGTCTGGTGCACGGCTTTAAGGGGTTCGGGAGTTCGTCGAACGAACATTACCTTGTATCCCAGAAGAAAAAGATAGCCCCAACAGTCTCCTTGTCCCTGGCGAAATCAACACTAGCGACCGGAACTACCATGTTAGAGTCTCACCCTTTTCCGGACAATCATGCCATCTATCGAGTCTTCTTCCCGTAGAACAGTGCTTGCCGTATGCTTCGGAAACCTGTGCCGCAGTCCAATCGCAGAGTGCCTCCTGAGCCATTACCTTCCCGCCAACAAATGGGAAGTGGTCTCGGCGGGTACCCACGCGATCGGAGGCGATCCTCCCACCACCGGCTCTTGTAATGCCATCGCGAAACTTACAGGTCTTGATATATCGCGCCAACTCTCGTTGCCCTTGACCTCAGACGTATTGCAACGTAGCGACTACATCTTCGTTATGTCGCGCCGTCAAGCAACCTGGTCCGCTGCCTTGGATCCCGGAAGCGCGCCGCTTATTCGACTCTTGGGTGCCTTTGCCCCAGCACCCAGTCCTGCCTACCAGCTGACAAATCCTTATGGCGGTCCGACAGACGCGATGAAGATACCCGACCCCATAGGCGGGAACAGAAAGGTATATGAGGCCTGCTGTAGAAGGCTTATTGATTGCACTAAAGCTGTAGTCAAATGGCTAGATGCCGGTGCCCCAGCCACAGAAGACCCCGGTACGTTCGCCGACTGGATCAAAGAGCAAGGCCCTCTGACATAACCCAAGCCAATGGATCCATCTCGCAACAGCAACTAATGAATAGCTAACCCGATGTCGGATTCAGGTCACGAACAATATTTCGACCGGATTGAGGAGTATTTTGGCCGTCGACGTGGTGGCCCACTCGTACTCTCACCAAAGGACTGGAGTCTCATCGAGGCGTGGCACGAAAGTGGTATACCGCTAAAAATCGTCCTGCGCGGTATTAACCAGGCTTTTGATCGTTTTGCAGCTTCCGGTCCGCGCCCTGATCGTATCAACTCATTGCGCTATTGTGAGCAGGAGATTCAAGCAGCATGGGAAGACTACCGCGGCACATATCGACATAGACAATCTCGTACGAACCCCGAATCTCCAGGACTACCAACAGCATCAGCGCACTTGCGTATTGTCTCTGCAGCTTGCCGTTCCGCTGCCACGGACGTCCTTGAGACAACAGCGTCCCGGCTCCTTGCTGCCGCAGCAGAACTTGACGAGATTGAGCGTGCCGCCGCAGACGGCGACTTGAAAGCCCGGTCCGTCGACCGAAGGGCCAACGATGTCGAAAGCCGCCTGCGCAGCGCCTTGGAATCCTACGAGGGAACCGATGGGTTCAACGCGCTAAGCTTGCCGCCTTTCAGCCCCTACGACGCATGACCCAGCTCGGAGACAGAGCTCGCCATTGTAACTGCGGGATTGATATCAATAATGGGCATTTCTACTGATGACGGTCGGGGCTAAAACAGTCCCGGCAACGTGCTTCGTAGACATCCTCTGCACCCACCACAACCCTCTCCTCACTGGCAATAAGCCTTTGAGAATGGTTTGCCGGTGCGCCACATTGGATACAGATTGCCAAGGTCTTGGTGATGTACTCGGCAAGCGCCAGCAGCTGCGGGATAGGCTCGAACGGCTGGCCGAGGTAGTCTTGGTCTAACCCCGCGATAATTACCCGCCGGCCTTCGGCAATCAGCCGCTGACAGACCTCTATCAGTCCATCGTCGTAAAATTGAGCCTCGTCGATACCGACAACATGGGTGTCCGAGGCAACTGAGCCATACAGTTCCGCCGATGTCGTGACCCGCTGACTCAAGATTCGCTGCCGACTGTGTGACACGATGTGGTTGTCGTCGAAGCGATCGTCAATGCGTGGCTTGAAAACCTGAACTTTTTGGCGAGCAATTTCAGCGCGGCGCAGACGCCGGATAAGTTCCTCACTCTTGCCAGAGAACATGCTTCCACAAATCACCTCGATCCATCCTCGTCCACGCTGGTCGTTGCTAGCGTCTGGAGTGCGTATGTCGGTAGCCTCTGTGACGGAAGCATCCTCACGAACACTAAGGTCAGTCTGCACCCGGCTGTCCAATCCGACTACCTCCGCATTTGCAACGATTACTGGATAATCGTTAAACCCTTACCCGATGCTATAATCCGGCCTCTTCTGCTCTCCTGACCACAGTAGCCCTTCCTCGTGGACACTGCCACTATCCCGGATCCATCGGGCCCAATAGTTCCTTGGGACCATGTGATCAACCGGATAAACGCGCTACGACGCAGCCTTTTATGGGTAGTGGCTGCACTCCTGCTAGGTACTGCGAGCGGCTGGAGCGTTGCTGATCAGGTCTTTAATTTTTTGGCCGCACCGCTCACAACGGCACTTGCAAACGCAGCTCGGGACCCACGGCTTGCGTTCACAAACTTAAGTGATCCGTTCATCATCTATTTCAGTGTCTCAATGCTGCTAGGGTTACTCTTGGCCCTCCCGGTCATCATGTCTCTCTTCTGGCGCGTAGTTGCACCCCTGGATTTGGGCCGTGGCGCAGCAAAGGCGGTCGCGTTTGCCTTCGCATCATCGGTGTTGTTCCTAGTCGGCCTGGCGTTCGGCTATTGGGTATTACTACCCTTCGTCGTCCGATACCTTCTCAGGGTCGCTGAAGAATTCCGATACGCCGTCACAATACGAGAATATCTCCGCTTCGCGTTGCGCATGCTCATTGCGATGGGAATCTCTGCCCAACTGCCTCTGATGAGTTTCGTGCTCGCTCGCTTTGGGTTAGTCACGGCCAGACGCTTACTCCGCTGGCTTCCCTACGCGGTGCTGGTCGCCTTCGTGCTCGCCGCTGTGATTACACCACCTGACGGCATCAGCCAATTACTCGTCGCTATCCCGATGCTGGTGCTGTACTTGCTGGGCGTAGTCGTTGCAGCATTGGCGACACCCCGAAATTAGTAAGACTGCACACAAAGCACCCATCTAGCCAGGAGCTTGCAACAACATAATCAAGGGCTCTTCTCTAAGAATTTAACCTCGTCCCAGAGAGCGTCCATCTTTTCAAGATCGAGTGCGTCCCCCGACTTTATACGCGATTCAATAGCACGAAATCGGCGTTCAAATTTTTCGCTCGCGCGTCGGAGCGCTACCTCCGGAGAGACTCCCACATGGCGCGCAAAGTTAGAGATCGCAAACAACAAGTCTCCGACTTCTGTCTCAATTTCCACTGAGGGCCGCTCAGCGTCCCGTTTAACTTCAACTATTGCCTCCTCAACTTCCGCAAGCTCCTCACGTACCTTCCCAAGAGCACCGGTCGCATTAGGCCAGTCGAATCCAACATTAGCAGCCCGCCGCCCTAGCTTTTCTGCGCGGACAAGAGCCGGAAACACCTCGGGAATATCGTCAAGCACTGATCCCCCACCACGTTCCTCGAGTTTGATTGCTTCCCATCGAACCAAGACTTCATCGGCAGTGTC
>Ga0209752_1001431_pt1 | contig 11490 bp, 13 predicted proteins | sample METZYME_3_250m_FD_187548 | JGI IMG/M metagenome (GOLD analysis project Ga0209752, IMG submission 187548) | Marine microbial communities from oxygen minimum zone in mesopelagic equatorial Pacific - METZYME_3_250m (SPAdes) (version 2) | ecosystem: Environmental > Aquatic > Marine > Oceanic...
AGAATTTAATATGAAGTCCGGGGCACAGGACCGACTTGGCTCTCAGATTGTGTTTCAAATCCTTTACCTTGATCCGGTCAGAGTCAAAATACTTTCCATTGGCCCAGAACCTTATGGTGGTTCCTGTATTGGCCTTGCCTACATTCCCAACTTCTAACAGTTCTGATTTTTTTTCTCCATTTTGAAAACTAAGGTTGTATTCACATCCCTCGCGTTTTATCCAGACCTCAAGGTTTTTTGAAAGTGCGTTTACCACCGAGACACCAACGCCGTGAAGGCCACCGGAAAACCGGTAACTCTTATTGGAAAATTTTGCGCCTGCATGCAATCTTGTCAAAATAAGCTCAACTGCAGGAATCTTTTCTTCCGGGTGATCATCAACCGGCATACCCCTGCCGTCATCAGCAACCTCAAGGGAACCGTCTTTGTGCAGAATCACGGAAATTTTCTTGCAATGACCGGCAATTGCTTCATCCACACTGTTATCAATGACTTCATAAGCTAGATGATTGGGACACTCCGTGTCGGTATACATACTGGGTCTTTTCTGAACAGGTTCGAGCCCACTTAATACTTCAATATCCGAAGCGGTGTATTCTTTTGCCATGATTTTTAATTATTCTAAAGAAACTAGGTTTGATCAAGGTCCTTTATAATTGATTCTTTGGTAGCTTTGCAAATATCTTTCTGATATCGGTAATTATTGTGATCAATTCCAATCGTAATAGGCACCGATGTGTCAAGATATTTGGCTTGCTTTGTGATTAATTCAAAGCGTAAAAAATGAACAGATGATGTCTTTTCTGATGTACTTCTATCCAAATCCTCATCTGCTATGGCAAAAATCTTATCTCCATTATCAATCCTCACCCAGACCTGTTCCTCAATGCCAACCAAAAGAGACAATGCTTTTTGCCTCTGTTCAGGCTCAGGATATTCGATGAGCATGGTCGTCTTCCAGTTGCTGCCGTCAGGTATTAATGGATTATAGGTATCCAATTCATCCTGTATGCCTTGCTGTTCAAATATCTTCTCAACACGCAGCATTTCCTGAATTTGGTACTGAATGGTTTTTCGATCTTCAAAAAGCAACCTGACGTGGTTGCCGACGACCAAGTTCCGCTCTAATTTATGGGCTAAAATCTCCTTTCTATATAACTCTCTGATCTTTGAATACTGTTCTAGACTATACAGATCCTCGATGGTTAGCTTTTTCTGCACTGACCCTCCTAAATCTCGTAGGCTTTTCTCAGTAATGTCATTGGGTGCGAATAACCAACTTCATTTGAACTAATTGTTTCTATTTGTGCACCTGCCATTGGACAGTCGGATGTAAATTGGTCGTAGTGCTGCTGATCCAGTTTTTGAGCAACCGGTTTGCCAATTTTTACCGATGATTGTCTAAATTCTTTTTTTACTCCATAAGTCCCGTTATGACCTGAACATCTCTCTATGGGAGTAACTTCTGTCTCAGGGATCATATCCAGGATGTCTCGGGTTTTTAAACCAATACTCTGAACCCTCAAGTGGCAAGGCACTTGATAAAAAACAGATCCCAAAGAAGATTTGAAATTTTTATTAAAATTTCCTTCCTTGTTGAGTTGATACAAGTATTCAAATGGATCTACAAAGGCTTCTGCTACTGCTTTAACTGTTTGCTCTTCCGGGAAAAGAGAAGGCAATTCTTGTCTAAACATGAGCACACAAGAGGGAATTGGTGAAGTAATTTTCCAGCCATCGACTGCCCATGAGTAAAGTTCCGGTATATTGATATTTTTTGCAGCTTCCACTGATTTTATATCACCGAGTTCCAACTTGGGCATGCCACAACATTTCTCTGTAGAAGCAAATACAATCGGGACATTGTTTTGTTCAAAACAAGCGATGGTATCCTCAATAATTTCAGGGTTATTGTTGTTGCCATAACAAGTCAAAAACAATACCACCCCTGGGTTTTTTGAATTTTGTTTCATGTTTTGATTGTTCTTGGAGTAATTTGAAAGTCTTTTTCTGGCAGTCCTGCGATGAAAAGTAGGTCGTGGTGCAGTACGATCCACGCCAAGAGTTTTTTCAACTACCAGTCGGCCTAACTTTGAATTATTGGTTGCATTGACCGCTTCTGCAACCACCGGGATTCCAGCAATAGAACCAAGCTTCTCTGGATTACTGAGTATTTTATCCCTGATAGTAGAACCTTGTTTTTTATATTTCAGTGCTTTTGCCCTCAGCATTAAATTTGGGAAATCAACATTGAATTCATGAGGCGGAACGTAAGGACATTTAGTTTTAAAACAAGTATCACACAAGTAACAATTGTCTATAACTTGCCAGAATTTATCCTCATCCACAGTATGGACATCTCCTGTTGGGGTCTCATCCACTAAATCAAAAAGTTTAGGAAAAGCATCGCAAAGGTTGAAACACCTGCGGCAGCCGCTACAGATATCAAATACTCGTTTCAGTTCATCAAACAGCAGCTTGGGATCGTCGAAATCATCTCCTTTCCAGTCAATAGGATGACGAATGGGAGCGTCCAAGCTTCCTTCTCGTATTTTCTTCACTCTCTGTCCATTGATAAAAAAAGGGGCGAAAAAGTTTCACCCCTTGAGTTTAATATTTTAATTTCAACAATCGTAACAATGATTAAAAATTGCTTAAATCAGCCGTCCAAATTGTCCAATGCTTGCTGAAAACGATTCGCGTGTGAACGCTCGGCTTTGGCTAACGTTTCAAACCAATCTGCTATTTCTTCAAAACCTTCGTCTCTTGCCGTCTTGGCCATTCCGGGATACATATCAGTGTATTCATAGGTTTCCCCTGCAACAGCAGCCTTCAAGTTGTCTGAGGTTCCACCTATTGGAAGACCCGTTGCAGGATCGCCCGTTTCTTCAAGATAATTAAGATGTCCGTGTGCGTGACCTGTCTCTCCCTCTCCTGTGGACCGAAAGACTGCAGCAACATCATTGTATCCTTCAACATCTGCCTTTGCTGCGAAGTACAAGTAACGTCTATTTGCTTGGGATTCACCCGCAAATGCGTCCTTTAAATTTTGTTCTGTTTGACTATCCTTCAAACTCATTTCAACCTCCTAAAACTTTAAAATAATTAGAATGATTCTAATTTTACAACAGATGTGCTGTTTCAACAATACTCAAAGTTTATTTATTTGATTGATTCTGAGAAAAGTCTATGCAAACCTAATATTTCATCTTTAAAAAACCCTTGGTGTTCACTTAATGAGTAAAACAAAGAATCAAAAGAAAACAATTGAACAAAGTTTGTCTGATCTTGAAAAACTGGTTGCAGAACTTGAAAATGGCGAACTTGAATTGGATCAAGCACTCAAAAAATTTGAACAGGGAGTCAAATTATCCAGAGAGTGTAAAAAAACCTTAGATGAAACAGAGATGAAGATAAAAATTCTTATGGAAGATGAACTCAAAGCAACGGATGAACAATTAAAGTAATTGACGAACGATAAAGATTAAAAACCCACCGATCAATACAGCCACTAGATCATCCAGCATCACGCCTAGTCCGCTCTTAATTTTGGCATCAATTATCGAGATAGGCCACGGTTTAAAAATATCAAGTATACGGAAAGTCAAAAATGCAATAATGACCCAGATACTCGATGTTGGAACGGTGATTAAAAGCAACATCATTGCCACTGTTTCATCAATTACAAGTGCCGGATGATCAGAAATCCCAAATTTTTCTATAGTTACATTGCATGCCATAAGCGCTAAAAAGAAAAACAGAAGAACAATCAACAGTTCCCAAATAAGCATCCAGCCCAAGGAGTGTAAAGCTAGATAAAGAAGAATACCTAGTAAACTGCCCCAGGTTCCTGGTGCATAAGGGATTAAACCAATGCCAAATCCTGTAGCAAGAAAAAAAGCAGGATGGCTAAAAACGTCTCTGAGTTTGATATTTGTCATGCTTAAAATCTATCTCTTTGCACCAAGAATAGTGTAGAGCCCCCAGAACCAATTGATTTTATAACTTTCAACACTTAGACATTTAAAATCCAGTTTCTCCAACATTGCAGTTGTTTCAGAACTTTTTAAACTTTTGTAATCGGCATCATCAAACAATTGAGTGTAGAGATTTACAATTCGCATGACCAGAAAATCTCTAGTCCAATCAGTGATAATTATTTTTCCATTCTTTCTTAAAACTCTATGTGCTTCAAACAAAGCAGTTTCTTGGTCGTTGATATGACCAAAGCAATTGGATAAGACTACCCAATCAAATGATTGGGAATCGTGTGGAAGCGACTCGGCATTTCCTATTTTTAGATCGACCTTACTTGAAAGTTTTTCAGAAGCTTTTGCCAACATGGCTTGGTTGGGATCAAGGCCACTGAACTTAGTATATGGAAATTTTTTTTCCAATATTTCTAAAAAAATACCCGTCCCACAACCCACGTCTAGAAGAGTTGAATCTCCATTGAGATCTAGAATTTGTAAAGGTTTGGAGAAAGAAGGAAGGCAATAATGCTGCCACCTTTTGTCATAGTTTTCGGCTCTTTTGGTGTAATCCAACATTTTATATCTCGATCATGCGCTCCCTAAAAACTAAAAATGGGAAAAGGGATTGCCAGTAAGACTGTATTCATTTTCCTGGTCTAGTAATTTCAATTCATTCTCACTTGTTATTTCACCGATGTATGTATATTCAATTTCTTTGATGGATTGGGTTAATAGGTCAAATTCTTTTTGTCTAATTTTAGGAACTGTAAAACACAGTTCATAATCATCGCCGCCTACAAGCGCCTTCTCAATTGATTTTTCTCTTCCCAAAGAATCGTTTAATGTTTCTGAAATTGGCAGTTTGGAAACATCAATCCAAGCTCCCTTTCCGCTTGCAGATAAGATTTTTCCTAAATCACAATAAAGACCGTCAGATAAATCGATCATAGATGATGCCAACTTATTGAGTTCTTTTGCTTGTTTCACTCTGGGGATCGGGTATAAAAATTTTTTTACCAAGGGCTGATTGATTGGGGTAACCTTGTCTTGCTCAATTATTTCCCTGCCGTATGAAGCACTGCCTAAGCATCCGGAAACATAAATAGAATCTCCCAGCTGAGCACCTGCCCTTGATATGTATTGGTTATCAGCAACGATCCCTTGTAGAGAGACTGCAAAAAATTCTGGACCACGAACTGTATCACCACCGATCAGAGCAATATTGTATTCATTCGCGAGCGATGCAAATCCCAAAATAAATTTATCTACCCACTCTTTGGCAATAACTGGAACACTGAAAATTAAATTTGCCCAAACTGGAGTTGCTCCCATAGCGGCGATGTCACTTAGGTTTACCGCAAGAGATCTATGCCCTATTGCTTGGGGATTAATGCCTTCAGGATAGTGACTGCCACAGACTATGACATCGGTCGCAGTGACCAATTGATACCCTGACTCTACTGAAGTAACAGCTGCATCATCACCAATCCCTAAAATCACATTCTCAGGAGATAGAGATGTTGACGCTTTCAATGCTTCTATAATTTCTATTTCTTTATTCGATGGCATGAAAAATAGTTCACCGCGGTGATTGTTCTTTTAGAAACGAATCCAAAACTCCGTTGATAAATTGGTAACTATCCTGAGCACCGTAAATCTTTGCCAGTTCTATTGCTTCGTTAATAACGACATTCGCAGGTGTGTCTTGATGAGACAACAGTTCAGTTAAACCGATCCAAATAATTGCTCGCTCAATTGGGTCGAGTTGTTCGTTTGGCCTGTCTAAATGTTTGGACGAAATTTTATCCAATTTATCTGGATTCTTTAGAATTTCCTGCAGAAGATATTTGAAGTGTGTTTGGTCAATCCGTGAAAATTCCTTTGTTTGCTTTAATTGTGAAAATAATACATCAAAACCATCGCCATTGAGTTGATGCTGGTATAGAGCTTGTAGCAGCAATTGCCTGGAACCAGAGCGACCTTTTTTTGTCAATCTGGCTTCTTCTTTTTTTTTATTGCTCTTGGACATATTAATCCTCATTTTCCAGTCGATAGCTAATTAAATCAGCAATGGTTGCAATTTTGAGTTGATGTTCAGTCGCAAATTTAAAGAGTTCATTTCTACTAGCCATTGCTCCTTTTTTATTCAGCACCTCTACGATAACAGCCGCAGATCTGAGACCAGCTAGTTGAGTGAGATCACATCCAGCTTCGGTATGACCTGGTCTGGTTAGGACACCCCCTTTTTTCGCCATTAAGGGGAAAACATGGCCTGGTTGCTTTAAATCTTTAGGTTGTGCATCGACAGCAACTGCGGTTCTGATTGTTCTGGTCCGATCGTTGACAGAACTTCCTGTACCAACACCTTGGGCAGCTTCTATGGAAACGGTAAAATTGGTTTCATGATCACAATTTGTCTTGTCGACCATGAGGGGTATGTCCAATAATTTACATCTGTTTTGGGTTAAAGTGAGACACATTAATCCACGTGCGTACTGCAACATAAAATTGATGTCTTCAGGCTTTATCTTTTCAGCAGCCATCATAAGATCGCCTTCATTCTCCCGATCTTCATCATCCACAATGATAACCATTTCCCCTAATCGTACATCCTCAATGATGTCCTTGATTTGAGCAAACTGGTTTAAATTTTTATCGTTCTTTTCCATGTCAATTCGTATTTAGCCGTTGATGAACATTGTCAAACTGGGTTTAATTTCTTCAAAATAATCCTTACATCGTCACCAGTTTTATCGACTTGAGCTAAATTAAAATTATACCTATCTGACATAACCGATAGCACCGGCAAGCTGAACATACTGTTTGCTTGATTGCCCAGTATACAAGGGGCCAAATAAATAATAATTTCATCTATGAAATTTTGTTCCAGCAGTGCGCCATTTAATATTCCTCCACATTCAAACATGACCTCATTGATCTCCTTTTTTGCCAAATCACGAAATACAGATTCTAGCGAAACATGCCCATCATGCTCTTCTATATTTTCAATCATTCCCTCAAAAATTGGGTCATTATGAACCTGCTTCAAACTGTATACAATCACATCCCCGGCTGATTTTAGAATTTTATAATGGTTTTTAATTCTCAATTGTGAATCCAGAATGACTCGCACAGGTTGGTTGTTATCTAAAAAATCATTAATTCTTACATTCAAGGAAGGATCATCCGCAATGACTGTGTCAATCGAGGTTACTATTGCACAACTTCTCGCCCTCCAAAGTTGCACATCGTCTCTGGATTTTATTGAACTAATCCATTGACTATTCCCATTCATTAGAGCTGTTTTCCCATCAATACTGGCAGCAATTTTGGTACGAATATAAGGCAGCCCAGTTTTCATACGCTTATGAAAACCAATATTTAAATCTTTGCTCTCTTGACTTAAAATCCCTGCAATGACTTCAATTTCCGCTGATTCAAGTATCTTCCTGCTCTGACCGGATACTATAGGATTAGGATCCTCCACGGCATAAACAACTTTCCCAACCCGAGCAGCGATCAATGCTTCTACACAAGGAGGAGTTTTTCCATAGTGAGTGCATGGCTCGAGTGTACTGTAGACGGTTGAGCCTTGTGCTTTATTTCCCGCTTCTGATAGAGCAATCGATTCGGCGTGAGCTTCACCAGAAGCCCTGTGCCATCCTTGGCCGACAATTTGATTTTCATGAACAACGATACAGCCAACTCTGGGATTTGGCATTGAAGTGTGCATTCCTTTCTTCGCTAAATCCAATGCAATCTGCATGTATTTTTCGTGTTTTTCGATTTGTATAACTACTACTCCTCTTCTTCCGGAAAAATAGAAAACTGAGTTCCTTGTACCTCCGTATTTGAGGATTCACGAAGCGATTCTATTTCTTTTTCGAATTCCTCTATATCTTGGAATCTTCTGTAAACAGAGGCATACCTAACAAAAGCAATTTCATCAATTTCTCTCAGTTCCTCAATTACTATTTCTCCAAGGAGTCTTGACTGAATCTCTCTTTCTCCCATTTTTTGAACTTTTCGCACTACTCGTGAGATCAGTTCTTCAATAACTTCACTGCTTATCGGTCTCTTTTCCGTTGCTTTAAGTATTCCACTCCTCAATTTGGTCTCATTGAAGGGCTCACGTGATTGATCTCTTTTTATAAGTTTAGGTAAAACAAATTCTGCAGACTCAAAAGTGGTAAACCTTTCAGAACATCCTACACACTCCCTTCTGCGTCTAATTTGGTATCCATCTCCAGCTAATCTGGAATCTACCACCTTGGTTTCTTGGTTACCGCAGTAAGGGCAGTGCATAATTCTAAATCAGATTGTAAACAGGAAATTGCTTACACAGTTTCTGAACTTGATTCTTAACCAAGAGAATTTGATCCTGGTTTTCAATGTCTGCAAGGATTGAGATTACCAGTTCCACCAGCTCACTCACCTCATCTTCTTTAAAACCGCGAGTTGTTATTGCTGGGGTACCAATTCTAAGACCGCTTGTAATCATGGGCGGTCTTTTATCATTGGGTACTGAATTCTTATTCAGCGTTATATTAGCCTGCCCAAGAGTTGTTTCCGCCTCGGCGCCTGTTATATTTTTGTCTGTTAGATCCAACAAGAATAAATGGCTGTCTGTGCCTTCAGAAACTACTTTGAAACCCGATTCAATAAAGAGTTTTGCCATGAGTTTGGCGTTGGCAATAACCTGCTTTTGATAGCGAACAAAATCTGGATGCATAGCTTCCAGAAAGGCAAAAGCTTTTGCTGCAATCACATGCATCAATGGGCCACCTTGTGTACCTGGGAAGACTTGTTTATTAATTGCTTTTTCAATATCTGCATTGGCTCTGCCTAAGATCAGACCTCCCCTGGGCCCTCTTAATGTTTTGTGTGTAGTAGACGTTGTAACATCTGCAATTGGAACCGGATTTGGATAACAACCAGCGGCAACTAGACCTGCAATGTGTGCCATATCAACCATCAAATATGCACCAACAGAATCTGCTATCTGTCTAAATTTATCCCAATCGGCAATGCGAGAATATGCAGAAAAACCCCCAACAATCATCTTCGGTTGCTGTTCTTTAGCTAAGGCCTCAAGACGCTGATAGTCAATCATGCCCGTTTTCTTATCTAATCCATAGCCGAAAAAGTTGTACAATCTACCGGAAAAATTAACCGGATGCCCATGTGTTAAGTGGCCTCCTTCAGCAAGGCTCATTCCAAGAATGGTGTCTCCCGGCTCAAGCAAAGACATATAAACAGCCATGTTGGCTTGAGAGCCTGAATGGGCTTGAACATTAACAAAATCAGCCGAAAAGAGTTGTTTGGCCCTGTCAATCGCTAGATTTTCAGCAACATCAACATTTTCACAACCACCGTAGTATCGGCGTGATGGGTATCCCTCCGCATATTTGTTTGTCAATACAGATCCCTGAAGTGCCATAACACCTGTACTTGCATAATTCTCCGATGCTATTAACTCAATATGCTCTTCTTGTCTTTGTAGTTCAGCCGCAACTGCAGCACTGAGTTCGGGATCTAAATCCGAAATTTTTTGATCTATAGTCATTATCTTAATCAGAATATTATTCTTGGTACTGTGATTTTACTTACTTAGAGAAAATAGATCGATTTTTTTATGGGTGATCTACAAATGCTTTTACCACCTGTGTCCATGCTCTGCCAATATTGTCTCTGTTATAGCCTCCTCCACCCAAGGCGATTATTCGTCCTTTTGCATGTTTCTCAGCCAATACTGTGAGCGATTGGGCAGCAAGATAATGCGACTTCTCAGATAGTGCTAGATTGGTTATGGGATCACCCAATAAACTATCTGCACCACACTGAAGGATAAAAAATTCCGGTTCAGAATCATCAAGGAAAGTCTGAATGTGGGACCAGTTCTCCTGAAATTCAACATCGCCATCTCCAGGTTTTAGTGAAATATTTTTTTTCGTTCCTTTAGCAGGTCCAATGCCGATCTCTTCAGCAAAACCGGTTCCAGGAAACAAAAAACGTCCGTCTTCATGTACGTCCACAAAAATCAGATTCGGATCTTTTTCGTACGAATAATAAACACCATCTCCATGATGGGCATCGATATCAATATAGGCAATTCTATTGACCCCATGGATCTTCCTTAATGTTTCGATCACCACACCAATATCATTAAAAACACAGAAGCCACCGGCTGAGTTTCTTCTGGCATGGTGTAATCCGGCAATGGGAACGAATGCCTTTTTAAAGCGTCCTGAAATTACTTCTTCTGTAACAAATAAAGAGGCTCCAACGACAGCTAAGGAAGACTCATAAAGACCTTGAATCGCAGGCGTGTCTCCATTATCCAAAAATCCTTTGCCCAACTGACAATGTGCAATTACTCGATCAATATATTCATTGGTATGAAACCTCTCTATATCTGCCCTAACAGCCATGTACTCAGAAGCGGCCAAATGGACCAGACTGGAAACACCTGAATCAGTTAAATAACGGTGGAAGGCACCGTGTCTGTCTGGACCGAATGGATGATCATCACCAAACCCATAGGATGCAATATTGTCATCCTTTACTACCAATATTTTAGAATCAGCCAATCCAATCCCTCGCATTCTGAAACATTTTCAGCCAAGGTCCATATTCACCCCATTCTGGTGGGCACCAAGAGTATTGAATGGATCGAAGAACTCTTTCTGGATGGGGCATAACGATACTCACTCTTCCATCAACAGAACAGAGACTGGCTAAACCTCCGTCGGAACCATTTGGGTTTGCTGGATACAGAGAGGCTGGATTTTTGAAATTATCAACATATCGGATACAAGTTTGTTGATTTTCGCTCAAAGCAAGATGATCTGAATGGTCATAGAATTGGGCCCTACCCTCGCCATGGGAGGTAACAATAGGTAAAAAGCTACCCTCCATATCGGTAAAAAAAAGTGACCGACTTTTCAGAATTTCAACAACATTTAACCTTGCTTCAAATTGTTCTGAAAGATTGGTCACAAATTGTGGCCAATGATTGGTGCCTGGAATAATGTCCCTTAACTGAGAGAACATTTGACAACCATTGCAAACACCAAGAGCAAATGTATCCTCTCGAGAAAAAAACAATTCGAATTCTTGCCTTGCTCTTGAATGGAAGAGGATTGTTTTTGCCCAACCACCTCCTGCACCTAAAACATCTCCATAGGAAAAGCCACCACAAGCAACCAAACCAACAAAATCATCCAAACTATGCTTGGCATCAAGAACATCAGTCATATGAACATCATGAGCTTCAAATCCTGCCACATCAAAGGCTGCTGCCATCTCAACATGACTATTCACCCCTTGGTCACGAAGTATTGCCACCTTTGGTCTTTTTTGGTTTTTCTGAACTTTGGATTTATAAAGATTCGACATATCAAAACTAACTACAGGATCAATGCCTGGGTCTGTTGCATCAAGTAAGGCTTCAAAACCCTCTCTTGCAGTCACTGGATTGTCTCTTAAAGACTGCATTTTACAGGATAATTCAGAC
>Ga0209752_1001434_pt1 | contig 11477 bp, 9 predicted proteins | sample METZYME_3_250m_FD_187548 | JGI IMG/M metagenome (GOLD analysis project Ga0209752, IMG submission 187548) | Marine microbial communities from oxygen minimum zone in mesopelagic equatorial Pacific - METZYME_3_250m (SPAdes) (version 2) | ecosystem: Environmental > Aquatic > Marine > Oceanic | place...
GGCGCACAAACAGAAAGTGATGCTAAAAAATTTCTTGAACTTGGTGCAAAACAGGAGAGAACGTTTATCACTGGAAATATCAAGTTTGATTTTTCACCACCTGAATCTACTTTGCAAGAAGCTAATCATTTTAAATTAGAACATTTTAAAGACAGGCAAGTTTGGATCGGTGGTAGCACACATCCAGGAGAGGAGGAGTTAATTTTAGAATCACATAAACAGGTTTTAAAGCGTTACCCTGAGAGTCTTCTTCTTATAGCACCAAGAAAACCAGAACGATTTAAAACAGTTTATAAACTAATTATTGATTCTGGCCTTACGTGTTCTCTCTGGTCAGAATTTGAAAACTTAGACCCAAAGATTAATGTTCTATTAATAGACACATTAGGAGACTTACCTTTTTTTTATTCTGCTGCAGATATGGCATTTGTTGGCGGTAGTTTATTTTCTGTTGGTGGTCACAACTTATTAGAGCCAGCAAGTTTAGGCAAGCCTGTGATAACAGGTCCAATTTTGCATAACGTCGAAGAAATTTCATCTCAATTATTAATCAATGATGGTTTAGCTATTGTCAATAATTCTGCTGAGCTTGCAGAAACAATCATCACACTTTTTGATGACAGCTCCAAAATAGACACCATGGTGTCAGGTGCCATGAACGTTATGAAAGATAATAAGGGTGCTATTGAAAATATTTTGCAATTAATTAAGCCTTTGATTAAGGCCTAGCAACGGATTACTGTAACCAATTATTAATTTGCTCAAGATCGCTTCTGGTAAGAGTCCCTGCCGCTTGTTTCAGTTGGATAATATTTATCAAATAGTCGTATTTACTAATGGCCAAGTTTTTTTGTGATGAATACAATCGTCGTCTTGCATCCAAAACATCTACAGTTGTTCTCGTGCCCACTTCATAACCCGCCTCTGTGGCTTGTAATGCAGTTGCCGAAGACTTGACCGATTGTTGGAGAGCTTTCACTGTCGCAATACCAGAGATAACGCCTAGGTAGGAATCTCTCGCAACCCTTGTGGTTTCTCTGCCAACTCTTTCAAGTTTTTCTTTGGCCGCTCTATGCTTTGCAACAGCTTGTCTGACCCTTGAGTTGGTTTGTCCACCACTATAGAGAGGCAAGTTAAGTTGAATCCCAACACCTTCATTAATATTTTCACTATCAGCTGGGCTAAATTCACTGCCACTATCGGAACGGAAGCTATCGTTATCAGTATCTCTTTTAGAAGCCTGTACACCTAATGTGGGTAAATGCCCTGATCGTTGTATCTTTATTTCACTTTTGGCTATTTCTACACCAACCTGAGCTGACAAATAACTGAGATTCTGTTCCAAAGAGGTATCCACCCAATCCATTTCACTTTGTGGATTCGGCATAATCAGGGGGAGGTTATTGTCAGGTTTTTCTAATTGTCCTGGATAACTATCAGTAATTGCTCGCAAAGATTCTTTCGAAGTTGCTAGATTGCGTTTTGAGGTAATTACATTAGCCACTGATTGATCATAGGCAGCTTGAGCTTCTTGAACATCAGTAATCGCTATAAGGCCAACTTCAAATCTTTTCTGAGCTTGATCCAGTTGTTTTTCTATGGCTTGTCTTGCTGCTTGCTCTGACTCAAGCGTATCTTGAGCAGCTAACACATTAAAATAAGCATTCGCAACTCTAACGATCAGGTCTTGTTCAGCCGAGAGGTAATCAATTTCTGCTTGAGCAACAGTTTTGTTGGCTTTTCTCATGTTCATCCAAGCCCCGTAATCGAAGATGGTTTGTTTAAGGGTGACATCCCATTGAAGAGTTTCAGATTCTTGTAAGAATTGTGTGTTGTTAGTGATGACAGCTTCATCACCGGTGATAGGGTTAACGATTTTTTGTTGGAAGGTGCTACTGCCATCAGCATCAATGTCTGAAAAGGTTGCACTGCTGGTGAGCTGCGGAAGAATAAAACTTCTAGCCTGTGGTTTTACTTCGATCACTGCTTCTTTATTAGCTAGAGCTTCTTTAATGAGTGGGTCATTGATTAAAGCTTCTTCATAGACTTCGATAAGTGAAGCTGCATTCCCATAATTAATAAAAATAACGGAGAACAGTATTGTATAAATAAATTTTTTCACTGTGCCTAGTTTCGCTTTAAAACATCTTTTAGATTGAATTTGAAAAGAATAATACCCCTCTCTATATGACCAAACAAGCTATTCATGTAACGAATTGTAACCGCCAGTAAGAACAATATTATGAATTAATGATGAACTTATAAAATAGCAATCATTAATAAGGCCACAATATTAATTATCTTAATCAAAGGGTTAATTGCTGGTCCTGCGGTGTCTTTATATGGATCGCCCACAGTGTCTCCAGTGATTGATGCATTGTGTGCTTCTGAACCCTTGCCTCCGCAATGACCATCTTCAACATACTTCTTCGCATTGTCCCAGGCTCCACCGCCAACAGTCATAGAAATTGCTACAAATAAACCGGTGACAATTGTTCCGATCAACAGTCCTCCTAAAGCTCTAACGCCACCGTCTTCTGGCATCAAAAAGTTCATCGATAATGCCAAGACGATAGGGACTAGTACCGGTAATATTGAAGGAATAATCATTTCTTTTATTGCCGCTTTTGTAAGCAGATCTACAGCTTTTGAATAATCAGGTTTGCTAGTGCCTTCCATGATTCCTGGAATTTCTTTGAACTGTCTTCTGACTTCAGTCACCACTGAGGCTGCGGCTCTCCCAACAGCTTCCATAGCCATTGCAGCAAATAAATAAGGCACCATTCCCCCGATGAAGAGACCAATGATGACAGCAGGATCATCTAAACTAAAGCTTACAAATATTTGTTCAGCTTCTAGATTAGCAGTGAAATCAGCAAATAAAACAAGTGCAGCTAGTCCAGCAGAACCAATTGCATAGCCTTTAGTAACAGCTTTAGTTGTATTTCCAACAGCATCTAATGGATCAGTAATATTTCTGATCTCAGACGGTAATTCAGCCATTTCAGCAATACCGCCAGCATTATCAGTAATAGGTCCAAACGCATCCAAGGCCACAATCATACCAGTCAAAGAAAGCATTGAAGTGGCTGCAATAGCAATACCATAAAGACCTGCTAACATATAAGATCCCCAGATACTTAGACAAACTGCCAGCACAGGCAGTGCAGTGGCTTTCATCGAAACCCCTAAACCAGCTATAATGTTGGTTGCATGACCTGTTGTTGAAGCATCTGCAATCTTTCTTACTGGGCCATAATCAGTGCTCGTATAGTATTCAGTAACCACAACCATAAAGGCAGTTAGTGCGAGGCCTATCAGTGCTGAATACCAAAGATTCATTCCCATATTCATCATGTTAGTAACCGGATAAAATGCTATTGCTGCAATAACCCCTGAAACAATGACACCTTTATAAAGTGCACCCATGACTTTGCCGCCTTCTCTTAACTTAACAAAAAACATACCAATAACTGAGGCAATGATAGAAACCGCACCTAAAACCAATGGGTAAAGAATGGCATTGCTCGCTTGTTCACCAGAAAAAACTAATCCCCCTAAGAGCATCGTAGCAATGATAGTTACCGCATAGGTTTCAAAAAGGTCTGCAGCCATTCCGGCACAATCGCCAACATTATCACCAACATTGTCTGCAATTACCGCTGGATTTCTTGGGTCATCTTCAGGTATGCCGGCTTCAATTTTACCCACTAAGTCAGCACCAACATCAGCACCTTTCGTAAAAATACCCCCACCTAAACGTGCAAATATTGAAATAAGTGACCCCCCAAATGCCAGACCTATGAGCGCATGAAGACTGTCATCAGGTGAAATATTTAGACCAGATCTGAGCACAAAGTAATAGCCACTTATGCCCAGTAATCCTAGGCCAACAACCAAAAGTCCTGTTACAGCTCCACCTTTAAAAGCCATTGAGAGAGCCGCATTCATTCCATTATGAGCGGCTTGTGCTGTTCTCACATTAGCTCTGACAGAGATATTCATTCCAATGTATCCAGCCAGTCCTGAGAAAATTGCACCAACTAGAAAACCTATTGCACTTAACCAACCAATCGTTACGGCTAAAATGATAAAGATCAATATACCCACAATAGATATGGTTAAGTATTGGCGATTTAAGTACGCTGTCGCCCCTTCTTGAATCGCACCAGCAATTTCTCTCATTCGCTCATTGCCATCAGATCCTTGTAATATTTCCCATGAGAAAATAATTCCAACAACAATCGCAGTTACTGAAGCAGTCAACGCTCCCCAAAGCACTATGGTTTCACTCATTGTGTACTCCTAAATTTCATTAGTGTTCTTTTGTCGTTTTAATGTGATAAAAAATTTTGAGGATCATACCATAAATTTAGTTTTTAGCCTCTTTTCAACTAATTTATTTTTCAGTTGAGCAAACACGGGAAGGCCGTTTTTATATAAAGGATAGCCTTCACCTTTAATTAAAGGTCCCATGTAAGTTTTACAGGCATTTGTGATTCTGTATCCATTTTTAGTAATAAATCTTCTTGGCATCATCTTTTCATTATTAGCAACTTTTGATAGTGCGGTTGACCCTACTTTCCATTTGTAAGGCTTATCTGATAGTCGGTCTATGGTAATCATTTGTGATTTCTGGCCTTTAATTGCCATTTTAACTGCTGCTTCTCCCACCGCATAAGCTTGTCTCAGATCTGTTTCAGAAGCTAGGTGTCTTGCTGACCTTTGGAGGTAATCAGCAATTGCATAATGATACTTATAGCCCAAAGTCTCTTTAATCATTGAGGCCAGCACAGGAGCGACTCCACCAAGCTGCTTATGACCAAAAGAATCTTTGGTTCCAGCATCAGCTAAAAATCTTCCATTTTTGTATCTTGCACCTTCGCTAGCCACGATCACACAATAGCCATTCTTCTTCACAGAGGTATCCACTTGTTTTAAAAAATCTTTTTTATCAAAGGGTATCTCGGGAAATAAAATAATATGAGGCGGATCATTCTTCTTTGAGGTTATAAGTCCAGATGCGGCCGCAATCCAACCTGCATGACGTCCCATAACTTCCAATACAAACACTTTTGTGGAAGTTTCAGCCATAGATAAAACATCCAAACTGGCTTCATGTGTGGAAACTGCAATGTACTTTGCCACTGAACCAAATCCAGGGCAGGTGTCTGTGATTGGAAGATCATTATCAACCGTTTTAGGAATGCCGATGGAGGCAATAGGGAAATTCATTTTTTCACCCATTTCAGAGACCTTATGTGCCGTATCCATAGAATCACCACCGCCGTTATAAAAGAAGTAACCAATATTATGAGCCTTAAAAACCTCTATAAGTCTTTCGTATTCTCGCTTATTTTTTCTAAGGCCTTTCAATTTATATCTGGCAGAACCAAAAGCACCACCTGGGGTATATTTTAGGAGGTTAATTTGTTTATCTGATTCAAAACTGGTGTCAATTAGATTTTCTTCAAGTGCACCTAATATCCCGTTCCTTCCAGCAAACACCTTGCCTATTTTTTTAGGGTATTTGCGAGCCGTTTGGATTACAGCAGCTGCACTAGCATTAATTACAGCTGTAACTCCTCCAGATTGGGCATAAAAAACATTTTTTAATGTCATATTTCTTCCAAAAATTTTGAATTTACATATGATAACTATTGATTCTAGTTTTTAATACCTTAAATCTTTATTAATTAAAGCGTAATTCGAGTTAGGCAAGTGTGATGAGAATAATTTTATTGGGAGCTCCAGGTTCAGGAAAAGGAACTCAGGCGGAAAACTTAATGCATGATTATGGTTGTCCCCAGATCTCAACAGGTGTTCTGCTTCGAGAAGCAGTTGAGCAAGGAACATCAATAGGTAAAATTGTCGAAGAGATTATGGCAAGAGGAGAGTTGGTTTCAGATGACATTGTTCTAGACCTAATCGCTAGTTCTTTGGAAGACATAGAAAATGATAAAGGGTATCTCTTAGACGGTTACCCTAGAAATATTAATCAAGCGAAATCTCTCGGCATTCTTTTGGACTCAATTGACCGCCCTCTACAGCACACTATACTTATTGATGTCGACCCAGAAATTTTAATTAAGCGACTTGCAGGACGCAGAACATGCTCACTGACAGGAAAGACATTAAACATCTATTTTTCTAGCCAAGAAGAGTTGGATGATTGTACAAATTCCGGGGGGGAGTTAATTCAAAGGGATGATGATCATATTGAATCAATTACTAAACGAATCGCAGTTTATAAAGAACAAACTGAACCCATGATTCAATTTTATAGTGAAATTGGAATTCTAAAAGTTATTGATGGCGAAGGAACCGTTGATGAAGTGTATTCTAGGCTTTTATCTCAAGTTAATTAGTTATTCGCTTGAAGCAATTAATTGTTGAAGTTTTAGCCCTAGTATAGACTTCCTCCACCCAGAATTAAGGCGACTCTCATCTTTATTAACAAGGCCAATAACGTCTTTTTTAGTAGCTAAGACTTCTTGTGTTATGCCTAGCTCACTGGATTGTTTTGTTATTTCCTTAGTTATCTTCTGCATTAATTTATTATTCTTTTCATAATAGTGTCGCCCCTTTTTTCTGTCAGAGAGATTCGCCGTTATATTTTTCTCAGGATTTTTTATTAACTTTTCAATCTCATTGATATCTTGATCATTGAAATTTTTTCCAATAAGCCAATTTAAATCTATGGTTTTAAGAGAGTTAATATTGATTTTTGAAAGTTGAATCAGGTCGGAATCTTCCATCAACCATTTTCTTGGGATATTTCTTTTTGCCGCTGCTGCTTCTCTCCAATTGGCTAGACTGATTGCAATATAGCTCTCATTCAATTTGAGTTTGTTTATCCCTGGTATCTTTTTCCAGACATTATCTTGATCCATCAGACCGGTTCTTAGTTTCAACATACTTTTGCAATCTTCAGTATTCCAATGCAGTCTTTTCTTCAATTTTAATTTTTTCTTTAACGATGCACTAAGTTTCAGTAGGTAAGCAATATCGTCTATGGCATAGATAATTTGTTTTTTGTCTAATGGTCTTTTACTCCAATCACTTCTGGTTTCCGATTTAGAAATACTAATACTTAACTCTTCCATGAGAAGATTCTTAATGCCAATTTGGGTGGGGTAACCAAGAAGTGACGCAGCTATTTGTGTATCAAATATATTACTGGGTAGGGTTTTATTAATCATGTAAAAAATTTCTAGGTCCTGTGATCCAGAATGAAGGACTTTCTCAATATCTTGAGAATAGATAAGTGACCACAGTTTAGACATATCAACGCCTGCAAGGCAATCTATACAACTCATTGTATTGGCAGATGCAATCTGTATCAGACAGAGTTTTGGAAAATAAGTTCGAGTTCTGACAAATTCAGTGTCAATACCGATGATTTTTTCATGCTCTAATTTAGAAACCAATTCGTCCAATGACTTTTGTGAATCAATAAATTTGAAGGCTTTCTTTTTTTCTCTCATGAATTAGGTATCTTATGCTCTGAATTATAATAGAATTAGTTGTTTATGATTAAATTATTAACTGCTTTTTGGAATATCATGCTGAAAAGATCAGGCCAGGAAACCTTGCCTGACTCAAATTTTTTTCTTGGTTTGGTGTTCATCTTTTATTTTCTTACCCAATTAGTTTCAGGAATTAAAGTTTCAGATTCCATTGATCTGTTTTTAATCTCCTTTGTTATTGATGCAGTCTTTTTAGCAGCCTGGTTAAAACTTTTAGTGGAGTTCTTTGGTACACAGTCATATTTTAGAAGATCACTGGTTGCATTGTTTGGAACAGGTGGAATCTTTAATATTATTGCTAGCCCCTTAATTATTGAATTTTCTAACTACATGCAGACTACTGAAATGGTGGACGAGCTTCAAATCCCTGTCTGGTTAACCGTCTCCTTTTTATTAGTGGCTATTTGGTCGGTCATTATTATGGCTCATATTTTTTCAAAGGTGATGTCTAAGCCAAGCTATTCTATGCTGGTTGCGATCGCATATATCATGGTTAATTTTCTTATTCAATCATTGGTTCTAGGGGCATAGGTACACTCGTATGCATATCCATATTTTAGGCATTAGTGGAACATTCATGGGCAGCTTAGCCGCCTTAGCCAAAGAGTCTGGATTCGAGGTAACTGGCTCAGATCTTCATTGTTATCCACCGATCAGTGATCAATTAGATCACCTGGGTATTAATGTCATACCAAACTATGATCCTGCACAACTCAACTCAAAGCCTGATTTAATTGTGGTGGGTAATGTCATGTCAAGAGGCATGCCGATTATAGAAACAATGCTGAATGCAAACATTCCCTTTACGTCTGGACCTCAGTGGTTAGGTGATAATGTCTTAAGGGACCGAACAGTCATAGCGGTTTCAGGAACACACGGGAAAACCACCACATCAAGTTTAATTGCTTTTATATTAAAGGACCTAGGATTAGACCCTGGTTATCTAATTGGCGGGGTTCCCATAGGATTTAATACTTCTGCAAGCATCGGTTCTAACCCTTACTTCGTAATAGAAGCTGATGAGTACGACACAGCTTTTTTTGATAAACGGTCCAAGTTTATTCATTATCATCCAAATTTCTTAGTCCTAAATAATATCGAATTTGATCATGCCGATATATTTAAGGATATAGATCAAATTTTATGGCAATTTCATCAATTGCTAAGGACGCTACCATCAGACACTAAAATTATTGCAAACGGTCAAGATAAACATATTAATGAACTCTTTGATCAGGGAGTCTGGTCAGAAAGAATCTTATTTGGTCAATCAGAACAATTTAATTGGTCAGCCAATACGGATACCCATGGTTCGATTAAGCTGTTACATAAAAAAGAAACAGTTGCTCATATTAATCCTCAAATTATAGGGGATCACAACATGATGAATATACTGGCCGCCGCAGCGACTTTATCTTTAGTTGATATTGATGAGAGTCAAATGCTTGAAAGCATTGAGCGATTTCCAGGTGTTAAAAGAAGATTAGAATTCTTGGGTGAGTTTTCCGGTGTTCAAATTTTTGATGATTTTGCACATCATCCAACTTCAATAAAGGCTGCTATCCATTCCCTAAAAGCAAAATTTCGAGAATCATCTGTGTTTACTATTACCGAATTTGCTTGTAACACCATGAAAAAAGGGACTTTAAAAGAGGAACTACTCGATTCATTTGATGAAGCTGATTTTGCATGGATTGTTAATGAGGAAGACATTAAATGGGATATTGAAAATCAATTTTCTTCTAAGAAGAATATTTCTGTTATTAATGATTATGATGGATTAAGTGAAGAGTTGAATCGAAAAGTTAAACCCGGTGATATTATTCTCATCATGACCAACAGAAGTTCTGTGCCTATTAGAGAAGTTCTTATAGACATCTTTGATTCATAAAAACCATGACAGAAATAGAGAATGCTCCAATATTCCCCCTAAGGACGATCCTCTTTCCTGAGTCGAGATTGCCACTAAGAATATTTGAGCCAAGATATTTAGACATGGTCAGTCAGTGCATGCGGGAAGACAGTGAGTTTGGAATCATATTAAGTCGTGAGACTAATCAACCAAAGATGTTTGAAACCTACAATGTTGGCACCATGGCTAAGATAGTTGATTGGAACCAAGGCAATGATGGCTTATTAGGATTAACCACCATGGGCACACAGAAATTCAAATTATTAGCCATGACTAAACAGGACGATGGATTAAATATAGGTCAAATCGAAAGAATAGACGAAGAGGGGGAATTTAAGCCAACTGAGAATTTTGCTTATCTAATCAATTTATTGCAAGCAATTCTAGATGACATCAATCTTTATACTGATGATGAAAAGAAATTTGATAGCGCCTCCTGGGTGAGTTTTAGATTTGCAGAAATTCTGCCATTAAAACTCGAAGATAAACAAAAATGCTTAGAGATAGACGATCCCATTATTAGGCTTAATTTTCTTGAGCCTTTAATAAAAATGATAAGAGAAAACTCTCAACAATAGATTACTATTGTTGCTTAGTACCTATAGATTTCTGGTTTATAAGGGCCTTCTTCAGCAATACCGAGATACTCAGATTGTTCTTTAGTGAGTTTGGTTAGTTTGACACCAATCTTCTCTAAATGAAGTCTAGCCACTTTCTCATCCAAAGTTTTGGGTAGAACATACACGTCATTGTCATATTTTTCTGAATTATTCCAAAGTTCAATTTGTGCCAAAGTTTGATTAGTAAATGAATTGGACATTACGAAACTAGGGTGCCCAGTAGCACAACCCAAGTTAACTAATCTTCCCTCAGCGAGCAGGATAATTCTTTTTCCATCAGGAAAAACAATATGATCTACTTCAGGTTTTATATTGATCCACTCATAATCATTCATGGAGGCCACATCAATTTCATTATCAAAATGACCGATATTACAAACAATGGCTTGATCTTTCATTTTTTCCAAATGGTTTTTATTAATAACATGGTAATTACCAGTGGCGGTGACGAAGATATCAGCTTCTGAACAAGCGTCATCCATAGTTACCACTCGATAACCTTCCATAGCAGCTTGTAATGCACAAATAGGATCAATTTCGGTTATTAAAACAGTGGCTCCCAAGGCACTAAGACTTTGAGCTGAGCCTTTGCCAACATCCCCATAACCGGCCACCACTGCAATTTTACCTGCAACCATGACATCCGTGGCTCTTTTAATTCCATCAACCAATGATTCTCTGCAACCGTAGAGATTATCAAATTTAGATTTAGTAACTGAATCATTCACATTAAAAGCAGGGCATAGCAACGATGAATCTTTAACCATGTCATAGAGTCTTTTAACACCAGTGGTGGTTTCTTCTGAAAGCCCTTTAATATCTTTCATCATCTCTGGGTATTTTTCATGCATGAGCTTCGTCAGGTCACCGCCATCATCAAGGATCATATTGGGCGTCCAACCGTTCGGACCATGGATGGTTTGCTCAATACACCACCAAGCTTCTTCTTCTGTTTCACCCTTCCAGGCAAAAATAGGAATACCTTTATTGGCTAATGCTGCTGCTGCGTGGTCTTGAGTAGAAAATATATTGCATGATGACCATCTAATTTCAGCTCCCAATTCAATAAGAGTTTCAATAAGAACCGCTGTTTGTATGGTCATGTGCAAGCATCCAGCGATCCTCGCTCCTGCCAATGGCTTCTCGCCAGCAAACTCTTCTCTAAGACTCATTAACCCTGGCATTTCAGTTTCTGCAATTTTGATCTCTTTCTCACCCCATTCAGCAAGGCTAATGTCAGCAATTTTATAATCATCTTTTAAATTTTCATGCTGTTTTTCTGCTGGATCATTCATCTTAATTCTCTATATTGTTTAAATCAGTTATCTTGTTCGTTTTAAATTATAAACCAGATTGGCTTCTCAAATCTTCCGCTTTATTAATTTCTTCCCATGGGAACCCTTCGTTTGATCGTCC
>Ga0209752_1001436_pt1 | contig 11469 bp, 7 predicted proteins | sample METZYME_3_250m_FD_187548 | JGI IMG/M metagenome (GOLD analysis project Ga0209752, IMG submission 187548) | Marine microbial communities from oxygen minimum zone in mesopelagic equatorial Pacific - METZYME_3_250m (SPAdes) (version 2) | ecosystem: Environmental > Aquatic > Marine > Oceanic | place...
CGGAACGGATCTGACTTTCCCGGCCGCCCAGGCCCCGTAGCAGGATGCCGTCCCTGATCAGGTATTCCTTTTCAGCTTTCAGGCCGCCGTCATCAAAACCGTAGGAGGCAAATTCTGAAGATACCGTGGGATCAAAGGTGACATTCATAACCTTGGATCCGTATTGCAGTTTTCCAAAATCTTCCAGTTTCACAAAACTCCAGCCGGCATAATTACGCTCATCCCCCAGGATGCGGTCCACTTCCAGGGCGTGGCCGATACTTTCATGGATCTGGAGCATCATCTGGTCCGGGGCAATGACCACATCCATTTCCCCGCTAGGACATTCATCTGCTGCCAGCAGTTCCAGGGCCTGCTCGCCGATTTTGCTGGCCTGGGCCATGATCTCGTGGGAATCAAAATATTCCATACCCATTTGACGGCAGGTTCCGCGCATACCGCCAAAGGAACGGGTCTGCTGATTCGTCCCGTCTGCCGCTGTGGCCCGCAGGTCAAACTCCAGCATCAGGAAGTCCTGACTAATGTCGCTGCCGTTGGAACTGACAAACTTCGTGGCAATTTCGATTACCTGGCACAGGGATGTTGCACTCACGATCTTGTCTGATACTTTGAGATGGGTGTAGGCATCCATCAGCAGTGCATTGAGTTTCCCGGCGGATAATGATTCTCTGTCCTTTACAAAGGGGGAACGATAGCTTCCCGTGTGCATAGGCCTGGCGCTTTCGTCAAAGTGAAAGGTAGCTGACCCGGCAGCCAATTGCGCCTGTTGAAACGCTTTTTTGGCGGCCCGGTCAATGCCAGCCGTGGTCATATCCGGTGTGCCGTAATAGCCGAATTGCCCATCGATCAGCACTTCCACCATAATGCCGTGGGTGGAATAACGCATATTGGCCACAGGTACACCATCGCGAATCATGCGCGGCGTCTCTGCTTCAAACACTTCTCTTAAACCCACCCACTGTGCCGGCACGTCCACCGCGCTGAGCAGGTTTTGCAGGTCAATATTTGTTCTCATAACTCCACCTTAAAAGTTTAGCGTTAAAAATGAAAAATCGGGGCCTGAAATTAGTCTTGAAAATGATTTTCTGACAATGAAACGAAAAAGCAGATTTTGATATATGAATTACTAGTATGCGTCTATTTGTCATATTATATGGTAACAATAATACCCTACTATGCCATAAAGACAGTTCAAAGTTATATTTTTGCAGATATTTTGTTTTGGCACTGCAATTGTAGGAAGAGTTTGATTTTCAAAATAACAACAAAGGAGTCAATCATGACTTTAGTAAAATGGACACCAAGACCGAAATCGATCTTTAACGATATGGAAAGCATGGTGCGTACTGTTTTTAACGACGACTGGAATTTTCCAACTATGAATATGAAACAGTGGACACCAGCGGTTGACGTGGAAGAAAAAGAGAAATCTTTTCATATAACTGCTGATATTCCAGGTCTTACCAAGAAAGATGTCAAGGTTAATATTACCAATGGTATCTTGACCATCAGTGGAGAACGGAATACGGTAAACGAATCTGAAAATGACCATTACCATTACCGGGAACGCCGCCATGGATCTTTCAGCCGCTCTTTCAACCTGCCGGAGACCGTAAAGGAAGATGATGTATCTGCATCCTTTAAGAATGGTATCCTGGCCATCACCCTCCCCAAGCATGAAGAAGTGCTGCCCAAGGAAAAGGAGATCAAGATCAGTTAAGATCCGCTGTAAATCTACAAGGGGCTCGCATGAGCCCCTTGTTCATGTTAAACACAGGATAGTATATTTATGAATCAACAGCAAACACAAAATCCAGAATCGGGTATTGACCCGCTAGAGGAATATGGCCTAAACCTTACGGCTATGGCGAAAGCGGGAAAAATAGATCCCGTCATTGGTCGGGAAGATGAAATCAGGCGAATCATTCAGATCCTGTCTCGCCGGAAAAAGAATAACCCTGTATTAATTGGTGAACCCGGTACGGGTAAAACAACAGTGGTGGAAGGTTTGGCCAAAAGAATTATCGAAGGCGATGTGCCGGAGAATATCAAGGGGAAACAGTTGATCGCCATGGATCTTCCGGCAATGGTAGCCGGCGCCATGTATAAAGGGCAGTTTGAAGAGCGCCTGAAAAATTTCATTAAAGCAGTCAAGGAAAAGAATGGTGATATCATTGTTTTTATTGATGAAATCCATATGATAGTAGGTGCCGGCGGTCAGGGTCAGATGGATGTAGCGAACATTATTAAACCCGAACTGGCCCAGGGTACCCTGAAAGTCATTGGCGCCACCACCCTGAATGAATACCAAAAGTACGTTGAACCGGATGCAGCGCTGGAAAGACGGTTCCAGCAGGTGTATATCCAGGAACCTTCCGTGGAGGATACCATCACCATTTTGCGGGGAATCAAGGATAAATACGAAGTCCACCACCGATTGGGTATTCGCGATTCTGCCCTGATCTCGGCAGCCACACTTTCGGAACGATATATCTCGGACCGTTTTTTACCGGACAAAGCAGTGGACCTGGTGGATGAAGCGGCATCGAAGCTGCGTATGGAAATGAATTCTGCCCCTGAATTAATTGATGACCTGAACAGGAAACTGATCCAGCTTGAAGTAGAGCGGGAAGCGTTAAAAAAAGAGAAAGATCCTAAATCAAAGGAAAGATTATCTAAATGCAAAAAAGAAATTGATAAAACACGAAAAAATCTGGATCAGTATACGAACATCTGGAAAAATGAAAAACAAGCTGTCTCCCGGATCTCAAAACTGAAGGAAGAGCTAGAAGATGTAAAATTCAAAATGGAAAATCACTTCCGGGACGGGAATTATGCGGCAGCGTCAAAAATGCAATATGATACAATCCCAGACCTGGAAGAAAAGATCGAATCCTTAATACAGACTCTTGAGAATTCACAATTCGTGAAACTCGACGTCCGCACCAATGACATTGCAGAAGTGGTGTCCAAATGGACGGGCATCCCGGTTCAAAAAATGCTGGAAGGCGAAAAGGAAAAACTGCTTAACCTGGAATCAGTATTTCGGAATCGCGTTATTGGTCAGGAAGAGGCCTTAAAGAAAACCGCAGACGTTATCCGCATGTCAAAACTGGGTGTTTCCGACAAGGAAAAACCGTTGGGTTCCTTCCTGTTCATGGGGAAAACCGGCGTAGGTAAAACTGAACTGGCAAAAACGATTGCGGAAGCACTTTTTGACGATGAAAAAGCACTGATCCGGATCGACATGAGTGAACTCATGGAACAGCATTCCATTTCCAAACTGATCGGTTCCCCTCCCGGTTACGTAGGCTATGATGAAGGCGGATATTTGACCGAAAAGATCAGGAGGCGACCCTATTCCGTAATTCTATTTGATGAAATTGAGAAAGCTCATCCCGCTATTCTCAATATCCTGCTTCAGGTCCTGGATGACGGCCGGCTCACCGATTCCAAAGGCAGGACCGTTAATTTTAAGAATACCATTATTGTTATGACCACCAATTTGTCCCAGCAGGAAGTCAATACGTTTCTAAAACCGGAACTCAGGAATCGCATCGATGATATCATCCATTTCAATGACCTGAACAAGGATGCAATTGAAAAGATCGTGGATATACATATCAAACGTATGATCGACGCCCTGGCACAGCAGGGACTTGTCTGCACCGTGGATGATTCAATCAGGAAATACCTGGTTAAATATGGGTATGAGCCAGAGTTTGGCGCGCGGCCCATCAAGAGACTTATCCAGCGGGAAATTCTGTCCGAGTTATCAAAGTTTATGCTGGAAAACCCCGAAATACATGAGATCAATCTAGATTTTAACCAAGGGATAATAATTCAGCAAAAAAACATCGGACAACGCAACAGCGCGGCAGCTGCCTAAGCTGCAGGTTCTTTATACAACAACACCACCATCCACATTTAAAACGGTCCCGGTAATATAACTGGCTTCATCGCTGGCCAGAAAGGTATAGGCGTTTGCAACATCTTCGGGTTCACCCCAACGCTTTAGTGGCACCTTACCTTCCATCATTTGAATGATGTTTTCAGGCATTCCCGCAGTCATGCCGGTCTTAATGAACCCGGGAGCAATGGCATTGACCCGGATTCCCTCCTTTCCCAATTCACGGGCCCAAACCTTGGTCATTCCAATGACACCTGCCTTGCTGGCCACATAATTTGTCTGACCAAAATTACCATGGTGAGCCACCACGGATGCGGCATTCAGTATAACGCCGTTCCCCTGCTCCATCATGATACCCGCTGCAGCCTTTCCACAGAGATAGGTCCCGCGGAGATTCACATTGAGCACGGCATCAAACTGATCCGAATCCAGTTTTTTCAAAGTAGAATCAGCCAGGATACCGGCGTTATTGACCAAAATGTCCAGCTTCCCAAATTCACTCATAACATAATCAAACAGAACAATGACACTTTTCTCATCACTGACATCGGTTTTATGGAAAATTGCATTTTCACCCAGTTCATCTGCACAATTCCGGCCTGTTGTATCATCGAATTCCGCAATGACGACCCTTGCGCCTTCACGAACAAATTGAGCGGCTGTAGCTTTACCAATACCCCGGCCGGCACCGGTGACAATGGCAGTCTTTTCTATCAGTAACCTATCCATAATCAGAATTTCCTTTGACTATAAGAAATATCCTGCTTAAGGCACTCTTTCTGGAGTTTACCTTTCAGTTTACTTGGGCCACAGTAAAAAAGATCCACCTTATTCGTACCGGTATTTTTCTTTATCCTGCTCATTTCCTTGTTCCAGTCAGGCAGTCCAATATGAGTCTTGATACCATGATCATCCAAAAGCGTAATATCTGTTTTTCCATTCAAAATATCTGTCTTCAGGTACAAGAGTCTGTCCTTCAGTTCCAGGGGATTTTTATCGATAAAATACATATGATAATGAAAAAATCGGGTGTCTCCAATAAACTCAATCTCCTGGAGCAGTTTAATAAACCATTCAAAATACATATCATCCACGATTAGCCAGTAAAGGTGAATCTTTTCGAAGGCTAAATCCTGATCATCATCCCGGTAACGTATTGCGATATCCTGGAGGATGGGAGCCAGCTTTGTCACCCCGTGGCCTGCGCCCACAAGGATGGGTTGTTCCGAACGCATAATACGGTTGGTAGATGATCCATAGGGGCCATCAATGCGTAGCGGCCAGCCCAGGGTATCCGATTTCTTTATGGCATCAATAGTATCATCATACAATCTCTGTGTCCAGCTATTGTTTGATTTTACGTGCATTATCAGGTTACCATCATCATCTTGACGGATAATGGTAAATGGATACCATTTTATTTTGGAAATTGGTGGACAATTGATATAAAGATAATCCCCTGGTAAAAACATGAAATTTTCAGGTGGTCTGATAACCAGTTCCATCACTCTCGAAGGCAGAAGATGGATCGCTTCCAAATCCACAAAGGATCGGTTTTTCTTGCGGTTAAGCAGCATATTGTACATATATATCATCCGCGGTATAAGAAGCCATTCAATAGCCCCAAGATCCTGAACCTGCAAGGAAGAATCAGTTATTATCTCATCAACCTGATCGATAGTTTTCTTATATCGGTCAGGATTCAACCAGGAAACGGGGTTTACCGCAAAGCCGGTAATAAAATCCGGGTACTTCCGGGCAATCTCCAGGAATTCATTAAAATCGATGGTACCGCTTTTATCTGCATCACCGCGACTGAAAAATTCATCCACCAGAAAGTCCAGCTGGAAATCGTCAAAATCCAGATTGTTCTCTATAAAACTCTGTTCGATGAGGACCCTCAATTCGGGCCGATCAATATATCCGCTGGCATCAACATCGTGAATGTCAAAAGCAAACCGGATTTTATCTTCTTCATTCCCGTTGACGATGACTTCGATGGCAGACATGAACTCAAAAGAATCGATATAGCCGTTGTGGTCCGAATCAAAAAGGTCGAAAAGCCGGTTGGATATTCCATCATCCCGGATATCCAGCCCCTGTTTGAACTCATTGCGGTCTATAAGTTTGTCTGCCCCGGCAATCTCATTGAACGTATTTCTCAGATTGACAAGGAAGGGACCAGTTAATTTATTGGAAGCATTGCTCAATGATGTTTTCCATGTTTAGATCAATAGATGTCCTGTAATTTATTTCCAGTTATTTACTTTATCAGAAAACTTTTTCAGAGGATTACAGATGATTCATGATACTATTTTAGACACCATCGGCGGCACCCCAGTTGTAAAGGTCCATAAGATCGGCAGTGAACTGGATTGCGCACTCTTTGCCAAGTGTGAATATTTTAACCCCGGCGGATCTGTAAAGGACCGCATCGGCTGGAAAATGGTGACAGACGCGGAAGCTTCCGGGCGCATCAAACCCGGAGATACCCTCATTGAACCTACATCGGGCAATACAGGGCAGGGTATGGCCCTGGCCGCGGCGGTACGGGGCTACCGCTGCATCATTACCATGCCGGAAAAAATGAGCAGGGAAAAACAGATCACCCTGGAAGCCCTGGGAGCAGAGATTGTACGCACACCCACGGAAGCAGCCTGGGACGACCCGGAGAGCCACATCGAGGTAGCCAAGAAACTGCAGCAGGAAATTCCCAATTCCCATATCCTGGACCAGTACTCCAATCCTTCCAACCCCAACGCCCACTATGATCATACCGCACAGGAGATACTGGATGATTTCGGCACCAGCCTGGACATGGTGGTCATGACTGTGGGTACCGGCGGCACCATTACCGGTGTGGCCAAAAGGCTGAAAGAAGAAATACCCGGTATTACGATAATCGGTGTAGATCCAGTGGGATCCATACTTGGCGGCGGCACGGAAGTATGTTCCTATCTTGTGGAAGGCATCGGTTACGATTTTTTTCCGGACGTACTGGATAATTCCCTTATTGACCAATATATTAAAACTGAAGATGAAGAATCCTTTACCATGGCCCGGCGGCTTATTCGGGAAGAAGGCCTGCTCTGCGGCGGATCTTCCGGGGCAGCCATGGTGGCGGCACTTAAGACATCCGCAAACCTGGACCAAGGGCAGAAATGCCTGGTACTGCTCCCTGACGGCATTCGCAATTATATGACCAAATTCCCCAATGACCAGTGGATGCAGGAACAGGGTTTTCCAATCTGAACCTATCCGTTAAAACAGTTCTCTTTCCCATTGCGGCCCTGTTGCTGGTCGCGTGGATTATTCCTGTAATGTATTTCACCAATTCTGAACCGGAAATACAATGGGACTGGAAAACCATTGAACAGGAGGAGATATTTTTCCCCAGGAATTTTGCCTGGGGGACCGCTACCGCCGCCCACCAGGTAGAAGGCAATAATACCGCCAACAACTGGTACCAGTGGGAATTAGCCGTGGATGAAAATGGCAATTCCCGGATACACAATGGCCAGCGATCGGGCCTGGCCGCGGACCACTGGAACCGTTATCCGGAAGACATCAAACTCATGAAAGAGCTTGGTATCAGCCATTACCGCTTCTCCGTGGAATGGAGCCGAATCGAACCTGAATTCGGCAATATCGATGAACAGGCACTGAATCATTACCGGCAACTGTGCCAGGAACTGCTTACAGCGGGTATCACCCCCGTGGTAACCCTGCACCACTTTTCCCACCCAGCCTGGTTTGAAGAGCTGGGTGCTTTTGAAAAAGATGTCAACATTGAATATTTTATCAACTTCTCTGAAATCGTCTATAATGCACTCCATGACCTGGTATCCATGTGGTGCACCATCAATGAACCTGCTGTTTTCGTATCCCAGGGTTATTTTAACGGTGTTTTCCCACCAGGGAAACAGGATCCGCAGCTGGCAGGCGTGGTCATGCAGAACCTTCTTAACGCCCATGTACGCCTCTACCATCATTTAAAGGGCCTTCCCGGCGGCAACACGGCCCAGATTGGCCTGGTCAAGAATATTTTACAGTTTGACCCGCTAAGGAGATGGCATATCCTGGACTGGTTCTTCAGTAAAATCCTTGATGATATATTCACCAATGATCCTGTTCACTTTTTCAATACGGGAAAATTCCGCTTTTATTTGCCGGGCATGGCAGACATGACCATGGAAAACCCTGATGCCGCCGGCGCCCTTGATTTTATCGGCCTGAATTATTACTCAAGATATCATGTAAAAGGTCAATTGGACCCCAATGAACCATTTATATTTGAAACACGGCAGCAAGATGTTCAGACAGATATGCCTTACCCCATATATCCCGAAGGCTTTTACCGCGCCCTGCACACCATAAGTCAATTAGACCGGCCCATCTATGTAACCGAAAACGGTATCGCCGACGCCGATGACGACCAGCGGGCCCTGTTCATCCGGCGCTACCTTTATGCCATGCACAGGGCCATTCATGACAGCCTGGACATTCGCGGTTATTTCTACTGGACCCTCATGGACAACTTTGAATGGAGTGAGGGCTACCAGATGAAATTCGGGCTTTATGAGGTTGATTTTACCACCCAGGAGCGAACCATGCGCGAAGGCAGCAAAACCTTCCGGGACATGGTGAAAAAACCAGGTGTAGACGAGCGGGGTTATATTGTCGCCGTTGGCGACATTGTTCCGGACCTGGAACTAGAGTATACCACGGGAGAGAAAATAACATTATCGGACCTGCGCGGCCAGGTGGTTGTCCTGCAGTTTACTGCCAGCTGGTGCTCTGTCTGCCGCCAGGAAATGCCCCACCTGGAAAAGGACGTCTGGCAGCGCTATAAGGATGAAGGGCTGGTGCTCATTGGCATTGACCGGGATGAACCACTGGATGTGGTCCAGAAATTTATAAAAGAGATCGGAGTCACCTACCCCCTGGCCCTGGACCCGGGAGCGGATCATTTTGCCAAGTTTGCACCGAAAAAGGCTGGCGTGACCCGCAATATTGTTATCGACAAGAGCGGCAGGATCGCTTTTTTGACCCGGCTCTTTGATGAAGCGGAGTTCCAGGAAATGATTGCTGTGATAGAAACGCTACTTTAAAAGCATCATTTTAGTAATTCGCACCTGCCTGCATCTTAAAAAAACCTTAATATATCCTTACAAAATGACTGTAAGGTTATTTTTTATACTGTGGAAGCATTACCCATCCAATAGAGAATCATAATATTCCCCTGCTTTCTGGTAATTGATATGATCCATAAAAACAGAAAAAGCGAAGTAGCAGATCAGGTAATTCAGGTCATCCGCCCAGGGCGGAATATATTTTGGATCCTTGATAAGGCCGTCCTGCTTCATCTTTATCAGCACCGGGATGTCATCCAGGTCTATTTTCCCCGCAAAGACCAGACGCAGTGCGTCAGCCCTGCTCTTCTCCACAGCGCTGCGGAAAAAATTATGCACCCGAATCAGCCCATCCAGGTATACAATATCTTTCGTGAAAGGTGCGCCGCCGCTTACCACACCGCCCCTAAATACCCGCCGGGCCTGCTCAAAGGCCTGGTGCCTGCTGTCTGTTTTTTCCAGGGAAAACCGGTAGACATCAATGAAGTCAGCACCATCGATGGCCATCTGGACGGCAACCACCCGATCCGCCAGGCGCCGCATGCGCTCAATATCCATGGAACCGGTAATAAACTCCGAGAACACGGCCAGGCCTTCCTGGGTCTTGGTGACAGCGCCGTAGTTGGCGCCCAGGATCTTCATCTGGCGCTGGGCCCTGCCGTTTAAGGTTGTGGCCACATGCACCAGGGCCTCGTGGTTGATAAGCTGCCGGATATTTTTGTAGGTAAAACGCCCCTTTTTACGGATCTTTATTTCCCTGGATGTGGCTGTGGCCTTGGCTGACAGGTTATCCGCCACCGTAACTGCTGGTGCCTGGCTGCCAAAGGTGAACCCTACCGCTTCCCGGAAATGTTTCGCCACAACTTCTGCGCCGATGGTCTTTTGCGCGGTGCTGGAGACTGGATTTTTCTGGAACGAATCCAGAATGGACTGGAACTGAACCGCCAGGTCCAGGGGTGTCGCGGCACCATCCCGGAGCTTGCCTGTGGGCAGGCCGTAAACCTGGGCAGAAATGGTGAAGAAATCTTTTGTCCCCCGGCTGGAGATCAACCTGGCGCTGCGCTTAAGGTCATTGGCCTTGCTGATGAGCCATTTATCATAAACAGTGTCCTTCAGCATGGCCCGGGCCCGGGAAATACACTCCGAAACATTTTCCAGGTCAAAGGGTTCGTATTTAACTGCCGGAAGTGCTTCTGCTTTTTTCCGGAAAAAAGCCGTGCGCACTTTAAGGGGCCAGGCAACCGAGCGCAGGATCCTGATCTGCCTGCTGGCGGTATACAGCAGGTCAGATGCTTTATTAAGCCGGTTTTTTGCGCTTTTGCTCAGCACCGCACTGTTTTAGCGAATACTGCCTATAAGTTCATATTCGTTTGCACTTTCGATGAGTACATTGCAGAATTGCCCTTTTTCAGCCGGCCCCTGAATATGAACAATATTGTCAATTTCAGGTGAATCGTATTCGGTTCTGCCGACACTTATTTCATTCCCGCTTTCGTCCACCAGCACTTTCATGGTGGTTCCCATGAACGATTCATTCCGCTCCAGACTGATCCCGTTCTGGATTTCCTGCAATTCATTCAGCCGTTCATCCTTCACTTCCCGGGGGACATCATCTTTCAGGCCCGCTGCAGGGGTGCCTTCTTCCTCGGAATAGGTAAAGATGCCCAGGCGGTCAAAACGAATCTCTTCCACGAAATCCCGCAATTGATTATAGTCGTTCTCCGTTTCTCCCGGATAGCCCACGATCAGGGTGGTGCGCAGCGCCAGGCCGGGTATTGCTGTCTTAAGCCTGTGGATACGGTCGCGGATGCCCTCTTGTCCCAATCCCCGGCGCATGGAATTCAAAATGGGGTCTGAGGCGTGCTGGATGGGCATATCCAGGTAACTGCAGACTTTATTACAGTCGGCCATGGCCTGGATAATTCGCTGGGCCAGGTGGGCAGGATGGGCATAGTGCACCCGGATCCATTCAATATCATCAATTGTGTTCAATTCCCGTAATAGATCGCTGAGATAAACTTTTTTATCAAAATCCCAACCGTAGGACGTGGTATCCTGGGCAATAACCAGCAGTTCCCGGACCCCCTGGTCAGCCAGGCGCCGGGCCTCAGCCATAATATCCGGGATGGTCCTGCTTTTCTGCAGGCCCCGCATCAAGGGGATGCTGCAGAAGGAACAGCCGTTGTCGCACCCTTCCGCGATCTTCAGGTAGGCGTAATGGCTGGGCGTCATCAGCGAACGGAAAAAAAGCGGATCGTCCTTAGAAAATTCTTTCCCCGTCAAAAAGGAGACGATCTGCCGGTGGTCGCTGCTGCCGAAGATGCGGTCAATCTCCGGGACCTCTTTGGCTATTTCATCCGGGTAGCGCTCTGATAGGCAGCCCATGACCACCAGTTCCTGTACATTTCCAGACTTTTTCAGCTCCGC
>Ga0209752_1001442_pt1 | contig 11460 bp, 11 predicted proteins | sample METZYME_3_250m_FD_187548 | JGI IMG/M metagenome (GOLD analysis project Ga0209752, IMG submission 187548) | Marine microbial communities from oxygen minimum zone in mesopelagic equatorial Pacific - METZYME_3_250m (SPAdes) (version 2) | ecosystem: Environmental > Aquatic > Marine > Oceanic...
TCAAATTTTAAAAGACCTCGAACCCCTGATTGAGATGGACAAAGAATTAGATTCTACTTTTCAAAGATCTCAATCTGCTTTTTATGAGTTGGAGGAGGTTGAAGATGCATTGAGATCGCATGATCGATCTCTGGATTTTAATCCTGAAAGGTTGGAAGAAATTGAAGATCGTTTGGCCGAAATAAACGGACTAAAAAGAAAATATGGAAACGATATTTCAGAAGTTCTTGCCAAGCGCGACCAGTTTGCAACTGAATTGGAACAATTGGCCGACAACGAAGAAAACATGAATAAACTTGTAAAAGAAATAGAGAAAAAAGAAAAAATAGTTGCAAAGCTTGCCATTGAACTCGCTGATATGCGCGAGACCGGAGCCAAAGCCTTAAAACAGGGTGTGGAAAAAGAATTAAAAGAATTACATATGAATGGCGTACGCTTTGGAGTCGACTTCAATTACCCACCTGATCCACAAGGATTTGTACAATACCACAAAGAAAAATTAAAACCGACCTCCATAGGATTAGGCACTCTTGAGTTTTTATTTTCTCCCAACCCAGGAGAGGAACTTCGCCCTCTCGCTAAAATTGCATCGGGAGGTGAACTTTCTCGCATCATGCTTGCTTTAAAATCTATTCTAAATAAACAAGACACAATTCCTGTAATGATATTCGACGAAGTCGATACAGGGATAGGAGGTCGCATAGCAGAAAAGGTAGGCGCTAAACTGAAAAAGGTAGCAGAAACCAAACAAGTTTTTTGCATAACACATCTTCCCCAAATTGCAGGAATGGCTTCGACTCATTATCGTGTTGAAAAAAAGGTTCAAGGAAAACGTACCCGGGCAGGAATTAGGCAATTGGAATTTGCAGAACGGGTTGAAGAGTTGGCAAGAATGTCTAGCGGAGAAAAAATAACTGAAGCTTCTCTACAACATGCTCGCGAATTTATTTCCGGCCACTAAACGCTAGACAAATATGTCAAAACTAAAACGGATTATACTTTCCAGTTCTTTTCTGAACTTAGCTTGAGAAGCGCGGGAAGGAAGGTTACACTTGCAACTAAGCAGCAGAATACACCCAGTGTGAGAACGAGACCTAAGCTGAAGACGCCGTAATGGTCGGCCACCATCATGCTGCCGAATCCAATCATGGTTGTGAGCGAACTTAACACCACAGCCTGCCCAGTACTTTTGCCTAGTACCACAGAGTTTTTATCTTTCTCTTCGCGGTAGCGATGTGTGATATGGATTCCATTTACCACCCCGATTCCTAAAATCAATGGCAGGATAACCAGATTCGCCATATTGAGTTTCAGTTCAAATATATCCATGATCCCCAACGTCCAAATCGATCCTACGAAGACAGGTAACAGGATGAAGAAAACCGTACGCAGATTTCTGAAAACGACGAAAACATAAATGATGATAGCAATCATGGCGTAGGTACCCCCGTTGATATAACCTTCAGTCATCAACCGAGTAGAGTTGAACATATGCACAGCACTACCTGTGACGTCCGGGTCAACGGAACGCAGGTCTTCCAAGTATTGCTGGCGTTTTTCTAAATTCCATATATCGACACTCGGGAAAACCGTTAATAGATATTTGCCTTTGTCGGAGAGATAACGCTCGCGCAAGCTTTTGGGAATACTTGAAATCTCTATAAACTGCGGCTCAGCATTTTGTTGGAGCTCTTTTATTAGACCACGATAGTCAGCAAACAATTTTCTGGAAAATAACTCCAAACTCTTTTCCGCTATTTCTGGTTCTATCGTTTCGGTCTGCATAAAAAATTTATCGATCTCTTTTGCTGCTTGGGCGATTTTATCTTCTTTGCCTTCTCGCCCCTGAAATTTAAATCGAATATGTTTTAAAGTTTTGTTCAGTGCCTTGAGTGATAACGGCTCGTCTTCTTCTTCGATAAAGAATTCACTCAACAACGGCACCAAATTTTCTTTTAAGTACTCTGCCTTATCTTTCTGGTTTTCGGGTACTATCGCTGCGATACTCTCAACATTTTCTATAGTCGGTAAAGTTTTGAGCTTGGCTTCTTTTTCTCGGACTTCTTCCAGCGAGTCGGCAAGGAAGGCAGCGGACCAAGCGGAGCGACCGGCGTTTTTCAAAATGCGCATTTCATATTTCACCGCCTCGGTTCCCTTAGCTTGCAGGTTCAGCAAATTATAATCAAAAAAGTTTTTTCTCAGTGAAAATGACGCCACCAAAACAAGCAGTGTGCAGACAACAATGATGAGTTTGTAATGATTGAAGAATTTGTTGATTATACTGATTTTAGGGGAGATGGAATTTTCTGTTGATTTAAGATAAAGAGGTTTGCGCAATTTTTCTTCGAGTGTCACTAGTGCAGGTAGCAATAATATCATCGCTATAAGGCAGAAGAGAATCCCCCATCCAGCTATCCATCCTAATTCAACGATTCCTATAAAGTCGGTCATTACCATAGCCCCGAAGGCTATCGCTGTTGTGATGGCTCCTGAAAAATTTCCCTGCCCAGTCCCCTGCAACGTTTTTTGAAGCGCTGAGAAAATATCGTTTCCCGACTGCCGCTCTTCTTTATAGCGTTCTAGGATATGGATACCGAAATCGATACCCAGTCCAATAAGGATTGTTGTAAAAACCACTGACAGAATATTCAGGTGCCCTACCGTTATGGAAGTAAAGCCCAACGACCATGCCAGAGCAACCAGAAGGCTGAACACAGCCAAGAGGGGTTTTACGATGCCTTTAAACGCGAGAATAAATAGCAAGGCTACTCCGCCGAGCGCTATTTTTGATGCCAGCTCTATATCTTTTTGTGTGGTAATCATTTCATCGGTGGAAATGACGTCTTCACCGGTAAGGCCGACTTCCATTTCGGGGAAATCTTTTTTCACTGAAGCGATGAGTTTACGCGCCGAATAAACCGAATCTTTATAGCCGGTAAAACTAGCTTCATCTTTATTAGGAACGGCTAGTATAAATAGTAGTTTTTCGTTTTTAGAAACGAGATATCCTTTATCGCGCAGTGATTCTTCACCAGAATTGAATAGAGATTGCCAGGGAGACTGGTAATGATATTCTTTTTCAAGAGATCGGTTCATCTCCTCGAGAACACTTATCAATAAATTTAAATCGTTCTCTTCGTTTTTCTTTTCATCTGCTGCATCACCCTCACCGAGAAAATCCGTCATCAATGAATCGACCATTCCAGAGGCAATCTCGGTATTGATATGGTTGAACAGGGAGTTGAGCCCTGGCGAAGCGTTTATCGATTCAATAAAGTCCTGATGGTCTTCTAGTTTTTCCTTCAGGTTTTTTAAATCTTCTGGGGTAAGGTAGAGCAGGAAACGCGAGCGGAAATAACTGGTATCGAATTTATAGATGACTTGCGAAAACAGGTCAGGGCTGTTTTGCAACTTTGTAGCAAGAATCTCTGCAAACTGAGCTCTACGAGAAGGGATACCTCCTTCGGCAACGATGACCATGCCTTCGAGGTCTTTAAAATGTTTACGATATTCTTTGTAGAGTGTGACATAGGGCAGGCCTTTGGCGACAAGGTCTCCTCGCCCAGTTCTAAAAGTCAATTTTTCGCCAGTGACCCAAATGGAGAGTCCTGCAAGGATCAGAGAACAAGCGATTACTATGAGAGAATGCTTAAAAGCCAGACGCTCAATAAAGTGAAAAAATTTATTCAGGAATGAGGATGGTACTAGCTCGTTATTACTCATTAAAATTCATCCCCTTCTGGCAAACTTGAGGGAAAAATACTTTTTGGCCATAGCGCCTACCACTTATTAAATCCCTTTTATAAACTTAATGCCTTGGAGGTTTTTCCTAGTGGGCGAGACGGTACACCGCTAGAAGCGCATACCAAGGCTGAAAACATGAGCGTTTAGGCCAATATTAGGACGTTTGATTCCGGAGTTGGAGATGTGGAATAATCGGTAGTTTAGGGACCAGGCATTGGTTCGGTTATAAAACTCGACACCAGCACCGATATGGAGCAAAAATTCGAACTCCGTTGCGATTTCGCGTTCGGCTAAATCATTCCAATCGCCGTATGAGAAACCTGCACCTGCAAGAATATTGGGCGCCCATTTTCTCTTTGGACTGAGAAACTTATATTGAGCCATGAGAGGGGAGAAACCCCAAAGCCAGTTTCCGCCACGGTCTACGGCATTAGCAAAACCTGCCTCCACATGGTGAAACAATGCACCCCGATACCAAGACTCACCTATCAAACCCGTTATATTGGACTGCCAATTGGGAAAGAAAAAAAGCATCCCTATATTGATACGATCTCTTCCAGGAGGCAGATCGAAAGTATAACCCCACCCAATTTGGGCGCCAAAGTTATGCGACCCTTTCTCAAACCGTTTAGAGAAACTATCGGCATCGACAACGTTACCGTGGGTTGAGAAAGTCAGGAAAAGAGCGGTGACCGCAGCAAGCAAAAATCTCATAGCTTATTTTCCTAAATATCTAATTTAAAAATAGGGACTGTCCAGATAACAGCAATAAAATGTTACTTGTTACCTACGAGAGCCCCTAATTTTAATCCAACTTTATTTAATAGCAAAATTGTATCATAACCTGATGTTTATTCCATCCAATTATTGGGGTTTGCATGGCCTCGGTTTAATGTTATAATTCGGCGTTTCTCAAAATAAATAAAGGGATTTTCGCTATGATGGGAATTGGTTTTCCAGAATTAATGATCATTTTGGTCATAATTATGATTATCTTCGGAGCGGGCAAGCTTCCTGAAATTGGTAGTGCCTTTGGCAACAGCATCCGGAACTTTAAAAAATCTATGAAGGATGCGGAACAAGAAAATGAAGAGTTGCCTGAAGGCTCCACTGCAGAAAGCGCTATAGGTGAAGGTGATTCTGCTGAAGGAGAACAACCTGCTGAAGGAGAACAACCTGCTGAAGGAGAACAACCTGCTGAAGGAGAACAACCTGCTGAAGGTACCAATCCTACCGAAAACCCCGTTGCTTCGACGACAGAACCGGATAAAAAATAATCCGAGTCTACTTGTTTTTCGCTTGGACCCGGCGTCCCTCCATAGAAAAAACTCTGACAGCGCCTTCAAATTGAATCGCTTTGTTATTCCCAGCATCTGATATATTAAATGGACGGAATAGCAATTATTAGTAGTTTTTTGGCAAAAAAAGATATGCGCCCTATAATTTAACTCTAATTGCTAGATATGTCTTTTTCTCAGCCCAAAAAAGATAAAGAAATTGAAGAGTCCTTGGTTCGCGAGTTTCAAGGAGGAAACCTAAAAGCCTATGACAAAATAGCTGAAATTTATCAAAAAAAGATTTACGGTCTCAGTTTCAATTTAACACGCAACCAAATGGATGCGCAGGATGTGACTCAGGAAGTGCTCCTGACTCTCTTCCGCAAGATTAACATGTTTCAGGGTAAATCAGCTTTCTCGAGTTGGGTTTATCGGATCACGTTAAATACCAGCTACATGAAACTACGTAGTAAAAAGAAAGAACCGAATATATCTATAGATGAGTTGATGCCTTCGTTTAATAGAGCAGGGTTTCAACAAGAAAAAATTCAGGATTGGTCAGAAAATACAGAATCGTTAATGTTTAACACTGAAACCCGCGACGTTATTAACAAGGCGGTCGACCTTCTTCCTGAAAAAGAAAAAGTAGTTTTTTTATTGCGAGATGTAGAAGGTCTCTCTACAGAAAAAACAGGGGAAATTATGAACTTGACGGTTCCAGCTGTTAAATCAAGATTACATCGTGCTAGGTTGTTTTTAAGAAAAAAACTTTCATACTATTTTGAAGAGTTTTCATCTCGGAAGGCAGAAAAATGATTTGTTGCAAAGAGTGTCTTGACCTGCTCTACGATTACCTTGAAGGTGATCTGGACCAAGAAACCACAAATTCCCTCGAAGAACATTTTCAGGATTGTCCTCCCTGCATTTCATTTTTGAACACATACAAATCGACAACCAAGATCTGCCGAGACACCTTGAATCAAGTAGAAATCCCCGAGGCGATACGGGATACCCTGCTCAAAGTTCTTAAAGACCATAAAGTAGACAATTGATTTTCAGCCGGTTTAAAAATAAAACTTCAATTTAAGACGTATTGTCTGTACAACCCTCTATTAGACAATTTTTCAAGGTTCAGCTATAATTTTTAAGGAATTCTTTAATCCGATTTGCCTTCATACCAACTGTTAAGATATAAGTATCCTATTATTTATTGCACGCTTACCTGAGGCTAAGGAAAATGGTTGAAATGAAAGTTGAGGGGCTGACTTTAGACCCACTCACTAACATGCCCATCATTATTTTAAAAGATTCGACGGGCGCAAAAGCATTACCAATCTGGGTCGGTTATTTTGAGGCCAACGCAATCGCCCTCGAAATAGAAAATATTTCCACGCCACGTCCCATGACCCATGATCTGTTGAAAAACCTGATCCTAAATATGAAAGCGGAGGTGAACCACATCCTGGTCAATGAACTAAAAGATAATACTTTTTATGCAGTCATTTCTGTAGTTTGTGGAGACATGACTCTCTCCATCGATTCCCGGCCTTCCGATGCCATCGCCCTAGCTTTGAGGACCAAGTCACCTATATTTGTAGAAGAAAAAGTAATCGAAGCCGCAAAGAGTCTAGATCTTCCTGATCCAAACAAAACAAATACGGATGATGAAAAACAATGGCAGGATTGGCTGAATAAAATAAAGCCGGAAGACTTTGGCAAGCTTTAAGCTTTCATGTCTTCAAACCAATCTGACAGTATCTCCTTATACATTTTTAAATTAGTATCGTTGGTGCTTTTCCAACCAACCATATTATTAACTTCGCCAAGACGGATTTGAATATCAGGGTGAACTTATGAAAAAGATCGGAATATTCTGCAAACAAAAACCAAATATAGACCCAACAATTGTCAGCGAACTTTCTAAATGGTTAGAGTCCAAAAATTGTAAGGTGTATTTAGAACCGGATACCGCTGATCTTATAGGCAAAAATACTTCCATCTCCAAAGAAGAGGTAGCTTCCAGCTCCGATCTCTTAATAGTTTTAGGTGGTGACGGAACCCTACTCAATGTCGCCGGTATCGCTCATCCGAATAAGGTTCCCATTCTGGGTGTCAATTTAGGTAGCCTGGGATTCCTAACAGAAACTACTATGGGCGATTTTTACCCCACTCTGGAACTGGTATTAGATGGAAAATGCGAAATCGAAAATCGCATGCTTTTAAATGCTGGTGTCTTAAGGGATGGGGAAAAAATTGAAGACTTTAATGTACTCAATGATATCGTAATAAATAAAGGTGCCCTAGCAAGAATCGTAAACCTAAAAGTTTTTGTCGATGATCAGTATATGACCTCTTATCGCGCGGATGGCCTAATCATTGCCTCTCCTACCGGTTCCACAGCCTACTCTCTTTCAGCAGGAGGACCTATTATTCACCCCAGTATGCGGGCTTTGGTGCTAAGTCCTATTTGTCCATTTGCACTGACAAACAGACCTATAGTGATTCCCGACTCATCGACCATTAAAGTCAGACTGACAACAAAAAATGAAGAGGGGGATGTCAGAATCACCCTGGATGGACAGACGGGATATACCATGAAATCAGGAGATATCCTAGAAGCAAAAAAAGCGGAGACCCCTGTAAAACTTGTTCAAGCTCCAGGTAAAGATTATTATCAATTATTAAGAAAAAAATTGCATTGGGGCGGTACAACAGAAAATAATTCATGACTTCCTGACTCTCATACCTATTTACCATGAATCAAAATATCATTGCCTGCGAACAGATTGTGGATATTGGTACCCGCGTTGTTTCATGGTCAGAAAAAGAAGGGTTTTTATGTCCTAACCCACGGGGACGCAAGAACTGCAGTCAACATGATCTCCCTTTAAACGATGCCCCTAGTCAAAAATATAAAAGTTATAAAATAAAAAACTCTCAAACCGCATATCGCGAGCTAACAAAAAACGTTCATCAACTGGTTCTCCATTACGATGTTTGCTACACCTCCTACCACTGCCACCAACTGATGCAAGAAAGTCCATTTAAGGGAAGTCATTTTTATCTGGACATAGATGGAACTATTTTCCAAACTTGTGACTTATACTGGAAAACCAATACCGCCCCTGCTGACGATAAGAAAGGGAACGAACGAGCTGTGCATATTGAAATCTCAAATTTATCATGGGAGGCGCTGGCAACGGAATCGGAATATTATCCTGCAAAAAAAGATAAGTATAAGAAAACTGGAAAGGGTTGGAAGCTGGTTCTTCCTAGAGAATACAAAGCTAAAATTTTGAAAAATCCGTTCAACGCAGTGCCAGATCGAACATATGGTGATAGAGGCTATTTCAGCAAAAAAATTAATGGGAAAATTGTGAGGATGTGGGATTTCACAGAACAACAATATGAATCATTGGTAAAACTTTGTATTGGGTTGAACAAGTTGTTACCTGCGATCAAATTAAGAGTTCCCTTTGATAAAAAAACAGGGCGACATCCCTTGGATCGATTAAAAAATTATTCGCGTTTTGCCGGGGTTTTGGGACACTGCCATGTTCAAAATGGTTCCACCGGTCTTGAATGCAAATATGATCCCGGTTCTGCTTTTAATTGGGCACGCCTTCATCGAGCTTTCAATAAGGCAAAACTCAAAAATAAGCTAGGCTAATCACAATAAACTATAATATTCTTGATTCTAGAATGCATCGGCTAACCTGTAGCCTACTCTTTATAAAGGAAAATTGGGAGTCTATTTTTAGTAGCACTCACCCAATTTCTGAAGGGGGAAACCATCTCCTGTAAAAATTCTCATCAGGCTATAAAAAAGCTTTGCTCTATCCCACACTGGGAAAAAGATTTAAAGTAGCTATCAAAAGGTAAAATCGATATGAAAAAAAATTCTATCTTTCGGGACGAACTTCCAGGCGAAAAGAAAAGCATAATCAATCTCTTGATGACAGGTTATATCGTAGTCATCTCCTGCTTGGGTTATGCAGCATTTTTCCTTTATGTCCAATTGGGACAAGTTGAGCGCATTGTCGCAACCATGAACACCGAAACCATGCAACCGGATCAATTGGAATTTTTAAAAGATCGGGTCATGCGTAGTGCCAATCAGTTGAAAAATGAAATGATAGGAATGGCAATTTTTGGGGGTATCATTTGCGTAATTGGTGGACTTTATACGAGAAGTATGGTGATTCGACCTTTAAAAAAACTGGTGCAATTTGCTGAAGAAAAAGGAAAAGCTGAATTGCCCGAGATTAAATCTAATACAGAGATAAAACAGTTAGCAACCGCAATAACTGTACTTACTGAAAAATTTAATCAAGAAGAGAAAAATACTTTGCCTTGATCGTTTTTCACTTAAGAGCCATTATAATCTCGAGTCATTCCTCTTAAATCCTCGTTAAACGGAAAGACAACATTCGATTTGTGAAGGGGTACTGCTAAGATTTAATGCTTAAAGTGGCGGATACCCGTAAAAACCATGGCTATATTGTTCTCTTTAGCTGCCTGCAAAACTTCCTCATCGCGGATAGAACCTCCTGGAGAAATGATAGCTGAAATTCCATTTTTTGCGGCTTCATCAACTGAGTCTCTGAAGGGGAAAAATGCATCGGAAGCCATTACTGCCCCTGAAAGGGATTTATGAGCTTTTTCAACAGCAACTCGAGCTGAATCGACCCGACTCATCTGGCCTGCCCCTATACCTAAAATCTCTTTGTCTTTTGCGTAAACAATTGCGTTGGACTTTACATGTTTCGCCACCAACCAAGCAAACTTCATATCTTCCATTTCACGAGCATTGGGCCCTCTTTTACTGGCAACTTTTAACTGGCCTTCAATAAAATTTAAAGCATCGGGACTTTGAGCCAACAGCCCACCTCCAATTCTTTTCAAATCAAAGCGACTATCTTTTGATTTAAAATCAGCGCTTGACATCTGCATAAGACGAATATTTTTTTTTGCCGTAAATAACTTTATAGCGTCCGCATCAAATCCAGGTGCAACCACAGCTTCTACAAAATTTTTGAGGATTTCTTCAGCAACCAAAGCAGTGACTGGTTGGTTGAAACCTAAAATACCTCCAAATGCGGAAACAGGGTCTACTTCTCTAGCTATTATAAATGTTTTTAGTTGATCCTCTCCCACAGCTACACCACAAGGGTTGGTGTGCTTAATAATAACTACTGCTCCCGAACCCAGTTCACGCACCAATTCCCATGCTGCATTTAAGTCGATATAATTATTAAAAGATAATTCTTTGCCCTGAAGCTGTTCTGCTGAAACAATTTCGGACAGTACCGGCTGGCTCTCCTTATACAAAGCTGCTGACTGATGAGGGTTTTCCCCGTACCGTAAGTCTTGGACTTTTGTATAAGGTTGATTTAAAAATAGTGGGAAGTTTGGCCCATCTTCCCCCCATTGATTCGATAAAAAATCTGCAATAAGCGAGTCGTAACGAGCGGTGTGAGCAAATGCATCTCGACTCAAGCGCTTACGAGTTTCCAGAGAAACTGATCCGTTTTTTATTTCCTCCAACACCTTTCCATAGTTCTCAGGGTCAACGATTATAGTGACGTCTTTATAGTTTTTTGCAGATGAGCGAACCATGGCAGGACCACCAATATCAATATTTTCTATTGCTTCTTCCAATGTGCTGCCTTTTTTGGCCACTGTTTGTTCAAAGGGATAAAGGTTTATCACCACAAGATCAATAGGGCGTATGCCATGCTCTTCCATAGCCTTCAAATGTTCGGGAACATCCCTTCGCGCAAGAATTCCGCCATGAACCATTGGGTGCAGGGTTTTGATTCTGCCATCCATCATTTCTGGGAAACCGGTATAATCAGAAACCTGAATTACAGGTACTCCATCTTTACGTAGAAGCTCGGCGGTACCTCCCGTAGAAAGAATTTCAATTCCAGAATTATGAAGCTCTTTTGCGAATTCAAGGATACCTGTCTTGTCCGAAACACTTATTAATGCCCTTTGAATGGGTTTCATTATTTATGAAAAGAAAATTTTTACTGAGGAAGTTTTTTTTTCTCAACGGGTTCCTTGGAGATCAGAAACTCCGGAGTTATTGCATCAATCAACTTAAGGGACCAAACAGGAAAAGATCCATACGATTCCATTAGCCCAGGTTCTTCTTTTTGCTCTGAAATATCAGAAGAATTTTTTTCTTTGTCAGCATCACTCATAACGCACCTTACTTTAATTTACAGATCTGAATTCGGTAACAATCGAAGGTCGAAGTCTACACTTTTTCGAACTAATTTAAAATAAAAATCCCGCTACCGTGGTGAGGGAATTAGGTCCCACTTTTAATCTTTCTATATCTGAAACAACCCGTTGTGTGAGCATTTACCACACCAGTGGACTAGATGACCCCATAAAAGATAGTTGAATCAGCAAATTTGAATCCCCGGAT
>Ga0209752_1001444_pt1 | contig 11450 bp, 5 predicted proteins | sample METZYME_3_250m_FD_187548 | JGI IMG/M metagenome (GOLD analysis project Ga0209752, IMG submission 187548) | Marine microbial communities from oxygen minimum zone in mesopelagic equatorial Pacific - METZYME_3_250m (SPAdes) (version 2) | ecosystem: Environmental > Aquatic > Marine > Oceanic | place...
TTCTCAGGAGCTATGGTATTACAAGATAAATTAACTGTAGCAGGAGTTACAAAACTTGATGCAGCTTTAGATGCAAATAGTACATCTAATTTCGCAGGAGCAATGACATTACAAGATGATTTAATTGTTGATACTGATACTTTATTTGTAGATGCTTCTGCCGATAGAGTTGGTATTAATCAAGCTACACCAACATGTGCTCTTGATGTTGTAGGTTCAGCTAAAGTTTCAGCAAACTTAACTGTTGATGGTAATTTATATGTACAAGGTACATCAACTACAATGAATACTGAAGTTGTTACTATTGAAGATCCATTAATTTCATTAGGTGCAAACAACCCTTCAGATCTACTCGATTTAGGTTTTTATTCTAAATATAATGATGGTTCAAAAAATATGTGGACTGGTTTATTCAGAGATGCAAATAATAGTGGTGAATATAGTTTATTCGAAGGTGTAGAAGCAGAACCAACTACAACTGTAAATGTAGCAGCAGATGGATATGGTTTAGCCACATTAAATCTAGATGCATTAAATGCAGCAACTGTTACTTTATCAGGTGCTCTTGATGCTAATGGTACATCTGATTTCGCAGGAGCTATGAATTTACAAGCTGGAATAACTGTAGCAGGAGTTACTAAACTTGATAACCCTCTTGATGTAAATAGTTCATCTGATTTCTCAGGAGCTATGGTATTACAATCTACTATTCAAGTAGCAGGAAATGCTGACTTAAATAGTGCTTTAGATGTAGCTGGAACTGCAACTGTAAATGCATTAAATGTAAGCGGAAACACAGTTCTTACTGGTACTTTAAGTGTAGGAGGTTCAACATTAGATTCAATGTCTGTTACTAATAATGGTACAGTTAGTGGTGATATGTTAGTTTCATTAAATACAACATTAGCTGGAAACTTAAGAGTTGACACAAGTACTTTATGTGTTGATGCTACTAATAATAGAGTTGGTATCTGTATTACCAATCCTGATAATGAATTAGATGTTAATGGTGTAATTCAAGCACGAAATGATATGGTTGTACAAGGTAATTTAATTATTAAAGGTACAAATGCAAGCAGTGGTGACTTAAATGCAATCTGGGCTGAAAATATTCATGGTGAAGGTTATCTATTAAAAACCGCTATTGGTATTGGTACCACAAATCCAGCATATGAAGTTGATGTTGTTGGTGATATCAATTTAACTGGTGACATCTATCAAGGTGGAGCCATATTAAATGTCGGAACTGGTGGATGGCATACATCTGGTACTAATGCATATTATAATGCTGGTAATGTAGGTATTGGTATTACTGCACCAACTAATGGTAAATTACATATTTCTGGCGAGTATGGTTCTGTTGGTTTAGCATCAAATGCTTATAATGATTTACAAGCTGATGCTGTCGGTTTAGGAGCCGCAGGTACAATGGCATACTCTATTTATGCTAGTGCCAAAATCGCTGCTTCTTCTTTCCATGCTGTTTCAGATAATCGTGTCAAAAATATTCTAAGTGAAAGAAATAACGAAGAAGATAAACAAGCACTTGAAAACTTAAATGTTTATAATTATAAATATATTGATCAACCAACTTATGGTAGACAAACCAAAATCGGTATCATGGCTCAAGATGTTGAATCAATTCATTCTGATTTAGTTGAAGAATCAACAAAATATATCCCTAATATCTATAAAGAATGTAGATTACTTTCTGTTAATGAAGTTGAAGTTGGTCCTTGTGATCTTGCAACTGGTGATATGGTAAAAATTCAATATAAAATGAATGCAGAATTTATGATGTGCGAAAAAGAAGTATTATCTTTTGAAGATGGTAAAATGACTTTATCCGCTTCTGATGATGATAATTCCTTTGGTAGCGAATCTGCTTTCGTATATGGTAAACAAGTTAATAATTTCAAATCTGTTAACTTCGAACAATTAACTTCATTAAATACTTCTGCTCTTAAAGCACTTATCCAAGAAAATAAAGAATTAAAATCAGAATTAGCAGCAATTAAAGAATTTATTGGTATGTAAATTAAAAATTAATTATTTGATTAACAAAAAAAATTATGAATAATCTGATTATAAATCAGAAAATATAAATAATAATTTTTTTCACTTAATAAAAATATAATTACTTATTAACTTATATTTGATAAAAAAATAATATTATTAAAATTTAATAATATTAATTTATAAATAGATGAATAATTTCATATTGAAAGATGTTAAGAAAATCGATTTTTTTTTAAATAGTACTGAAACAATCCGAAAAATTTCGGTTTGTGAAATTACAGAAATTGATTTATATGAAAAAAATAGTGAACCTAAATATGGAAGTTTAATGGATACTAGAATGGGACCTAATAATAAAAATATATTATGTAAAACTTGTAAAAATGATATTAATTCTTGTCCTGGTCATTTCGGTCATATTGAATTAGCAGTTCCTGTTTATAATGTTTTATTTATGAAATATATTAAAAAAATTTTATCTTGTTGTTGTTCTTTTTGTTCTTATTTATTAATTGATTATAATGATAAAATTTTTATGAATTTATTAGAATCAAAAAAAAAATCTCAAAGATTTATTCTAATTCAAAATTATAATAAAAATATTAAATATAAAATTTGTTATAATTGTAATCGTATTCAACCTAAATATCTAAAAGAAGGTATTAGTATTGCTCAAATCAATACCATTGAAGAAAATGATAAAAATAAAGAATTAAAAACTTATATTTCTGCTGAAAAGGTTATTAAAATTTTCAAAAATATTTCTAATTCAGATGTTGAATTATTAGGAATGTCTGTTGAAAATTCTAGACCAGAATGTTTATTATTTGAAGTTCTTCCAGTTCCTCCTCCTTGTATTAGACCTTCTGTAAAATATTCTACTAATTTGAGATCTGAAGATGATTTAATTTATAAATATGTTGATATTTTAAAAGCTAATCATAATATAATTGAAAAAATTAGAAAAGAAAATTGGTCTCATTTTAAAGATTATGTTGATTATTTACAATATCATATTGGTACTCTTATTGATAATAATATTAAAGGTATTCCACCTGCTCAACATCGTTCTGGTCGTCAATTAAAATGTTTAAAAGATAGAATTAAAGGTAAAGAAGCTAGAATTAGAGGAAATCTATTAGGTAAAAGAGTTGATTTTTCTGCAAGAACTGTTGTTGGTCCTGATCCAAGTATTAGCATACATCAATTAGGTATTCCATATATTATTTGTAAAAAAATTACTATTCCCGAAAAAGTTAATCAATTTAATATTGAAAAATTACAAAAATGTGTTATTAATGGACCAGATAAATATCCTGGTGCTAATTTTTTAATTAAAAAAAAAAGTAAGGGTTTAATGACTTTAGATTTAAGATTTGTCCAAGAAACACCTTTTTTAAAATATGGTGATATTGTTGAAAGACATTTATCAGAAGATGATTTTATTTTATTTAACCGACAACCTAGTTTACACAAAATGAGTATGATGGGACATAAAGTTAAACCTATTATTGGTAAATCTTTTAGATTAAATCCTGCTGTTTGTCAACCTTATAATGCTGATTTTGATGGTGATGAAATGAATATTTTTGTTCCACAAAGTTTTCAAACTATGATCGAATTAAAACATATTACTTGTGTTCCTGAACAAATTATTAGTCCTCAATCTAATAGTCCTGTTATTGGTTGTATTATGGATGCCGTTGTTGGTTCTAATAAAATTACTCAACCTGATTTATTTATTGATGAAGATATTGTATATAAATTAGTATGTAAAATTCCAAATTTTGATGGTATTTTACCAAATCCTGTTATTATTAATAATAAAAAACATTGGAGAGGTATTGATATTATTAATCTTATTTTACCTAAAACTATTAATTATTATAAAAAAAAAGATAATAATATTATTGATATTGTTAATGGTAAAATAACATCTGGTATTTTTGATAAATCTATTGTTGGTTCTTCTAGTGGTGGTTTAATTCATATGATTACTAATGATTTAGATGAAAGTTATACTACTCAATTTCTTAATACTCTTCAAAAAATTATTAATACTTGGTTAAAATTTGAAGGATTTAGTGTTGGTTTTGGTGATACTCTTGCTGATAAAGAAACTAGTAAAAAAGTAATTGAAATTATTTCTACTTCTAAATATAAAGTTAAAAATTTTATTAATATGGTTTATAATAAAAATATGAAAATGAGTGAAGCTGATTTTGAACAAAAAATTTTCAATTTATTAAATGAAGCCAGAGATTCTAGTGGTTCTATTGTTATGAAAAATATTGATAAATTAAATAATTTATTTCAAATGGTTAATTCTAAATCTAAAGGTAATTCTATTAATATTAGTCAAATTATGTCTTGTGTTGGACAACAAAATGTTTCTTTTAAAGGTAGTCATGGAAGAATCCCTTTTACTTCTAATAATAGAACTTTACCTTATTATCATCAATATGATCATAGTCCTGAATCTAAGGGTTTTGTTGAACATTCATATATTGATGGGTTAGATATTAATGAATTCTTTTTTCATGCTCAATCTGGTAGAGAAGGTTTGATTGATACTGCTTGTAAAACTGCTGAAACTGGTTATATTCAAAGACGATTAATGAAATCTTTAGAAGATTTAAATGTGAAATATGATCTCACTGTTCGTAATGAAAAAAATGTTATCATTCAATTTGTTTATGGTACTGATAATTTTGATCCTAAAAAAGTTGAAAGACAAAAATTTGAATTAATTCTTGGTTCTAATAAAGATTTTGAAAATAAATATAAATGGGATGATGTTTCTCATTTTGGTTTAAAAGTTCAAAAATCTTTAAAAAGAGAATATAATCATTTAATGACTTTGAGAAAATATTTTAGAAGTAAAAAATATTATGATGATGATATTGTTTATCAACCTGTTAATATTTATAGAATTGTTAAACAATCTTGTAAAAAATTTAATATTAATAAAAATTCTATTAGTAATTTAAGTCATCTTTATGTTTTAAATACTATTAAAAATTTAATTAAAAATACCATTAAAATTAACTGTGATTTAGATTATCCTTTCAATGAACTTAATGATTATAATCATAAATTATTACGAACTTTAATTGAAAGTAAATTATCTACTAAAGTTATTATTCATGATAATAAATTAAATCAAGAAGCTTTTGATTGGGTTATTGAATCTATTAAATTAAATTTTCATAAAGCTCTTATTCAACCTGGTGAATCTGTTGGTTCTATTAGTGCTCAAAGTCTTGGAGAACCAACAACACAATTAACTTTAAATACTTTCCACCACGCTGGTGTTTCTGCTAAATCTAATGTTAATCAAGGTGTTCCTAGAATTCGTGAATTAATTAGTGTTACTAAAAATCCTTCTACTCCATCTTTAACTATTTATTTAAAAAAAGAAAGTAATTCTAATAAAGATTTCGCTAAAAAAGTTTTAAATGAAATTGAAGAACTTAAATTTTTATATTTTGTTGAAAGTACTAATATTTTTTATGATAATAAAATTTCTAATACTATTACTGGTGATCAATCTTTTTTAAATGATTATTATAATTTTTATCAAGATGTTGAATTTGAAAATATTTCTCCTTGGGTTTTAAAAATTAAAATTAGTGATCTTTATCTTTTAAATAAAAATTCTTCTATGTTTGAATTATATTCTTTTTTAATTCGTAAATATGATAATTTACATATTATTTATAGTGATGATAATTCTAATTCTTTATTTTTTCATATTAGATATATTCATGATGATTTAAATAAAATAATTAATGATGATTTAAATACTAATCAAGATTTGAAAAATTTAAAAAATCTTGAACAAGAACTTATGAATCTTGCTATAAAAGGTATTGATGATATTACTAAAATTACTATGAGAGAAATTAAAGAATTGAAAATTAAAAATAATGGTTCAATTGATCAAACTAAAAAAGAAATCGTTTTAGATACTACTGGTACTAATATGGCAGATATTCTTACTCTTTATAATTATTTAGATCTTCAAAAAACTTTCTCTAATGATATTCATGAAGTTAATCATATTTTAGGTATCGAAGCTGCTAGATTTTTATTAAAAGATGAAATTAATAATGTTTTAAAATTCAGTGGTATTTATATTAATGATAAACATCTTAATTTATTAGTTGACCTTATTACTATTAAAGGTACTCTTGTTAGTATTGATAGACACGGAGTTCGTATTTCTGATAGTGGACCTTTAGCTAAATGTAGTTTTGAAGAATCAGATGAACATTTTATTAAATCTTCTATTTTTAATTTAAATGATCAAATGAAATCTTTAACTTCTAATTTAATTATGGGACAAGTTGGAAAATTTGGTACTGGTATTTGTGAAGTTGAATTTGATTTAGAAAAATTCAAAAAAAATATTATTTAAAATTTATTTATTATTTAAAAATATAATTATGATTATTACTTTTTTAAATATTTTATTGCTTTCTGTTAATGCTGATTATTATAGTTGGTCTCTTGATCGTATTAATCAAAAGTATTTAATTCCAGATTTTCATTTTTTTAATACTAATCATGGTTATAATACTACTGTTTATGTTATTGATAGTGGATTTACTAATAATACTCTTTTCTATGATAATATTATTTTAACTGAATCTTTTATTGATGATAATTCGACTGATACTCTTGGTCATGGTACTCATGTTATTAGTTTAATTTCTTCTAAAGATTATGGTGTTTCTAAAAATGTTGATATTGTTAGTTTAAAAGTTTTTAATGATACTCATAATACTACTGCTATAGATTTAATTAATGCATTAAATTTTTCTCAAGATCATTGTATGAATCATTCTAATAAATGTATTATTAATTTATCTTTAGGTTTAACAACTATTGTAGAAGAAGTAGATGATTTATTAAATGACATATATAATGATGATTTTATTATTGTTGTAGCTGCTGGTAATGATGATATTAATAGTTGTTTAAGATCTCCAAGTCATTTAGATTTTGTAATTACTGTTGGTTCTATTAATTATTTTGATTTTAAAAGTTCTTTTTCTAATTATGGTTCTTGTGTTGATTTATATACTTATGGTGAATTCATTCCTGGTTTAAATTTAAATAATAATGTAATTTTAAAATCTGGTACTTCAATGTCTGCTCCTATTGTTACTGGTTTTATTGCAAATTTATGGTCTCAAAATTTAAATTTAAATAATGAAGAAATAATGGATATTTTTTATGATGAATATCTTTTAGTAACAAAAAAAGACTTAGATATTTTATATACTAGTGAAAATGAATATAATCCTTTTCTAATTTTTATTCCTATTTTTTTATCTTATTTATTTTTTAAAATATCTTTATTGATTTGCTGTTGTAATAAATGTTAATTGTATTAAATATTTATTGTTATATTTATTTAAATGGTATACATTCCTTGGATTGAAAAATATAAACCAAATAATATTGATAATTTTAATGATGATTTGATTCAAATTTTTAAAAACTTTCAAAAAATTAAAAATATTTTAATTTTTGGTTTACCTGGTACTGGTAAAACTACTTTTTGTGATTTAATTATTAAACATTTTTTTAATAATCATGAAAATAATAATTTATTAATTTTAAATGCTTCTGATGAAAGAGGTATTGATACTGTTAGAAATAAAATTAGAAATTTTTGTCAAAAAAAAGTAACTCTTAATGATTCTTTTAAATTATGTATTTTAGATGAATGTGATAACTTAACTTATGAAGCACAAACTACTTTAAGAAGAATTTTAGAAGATTTTAGTAATACTAAATTTTTTTTTATTTGTAATTATAATTATAAAATTATTAATCCTATCAAATCAAGATGTTTAGAATTAGAATTTAAAAACTTTTCTGATGATTATATTTTAAATTTTTCTTTAAATATTTTAAAAAAAGAAAATATTATTATAAATGATCATTTAAATAATATTTATATTAAATATGTTAAATATTTGATTTTAATTCAAAAAAATGATATTCGAAAAATTATTACATATATTGAATTTTTATCTAAAATGAATCCTCAAACATTTGATAAAAGTATCATTAATGATATTACTGGTTATTTAGATTTAGATTTCACTCAAAAATTATTAAATCAAATAAAATCTGTTCGTAATATTTCAAATATTGTTAAATTATTATCTAATTATTCTATGAATAATATTTTAGAAAATATTTTACATATTGTTATTAATAATAATGAAATTGAATATAGTGATAAAAAAAATATGATTTCTTTATTATCTGAAATTGATTTTTATAAAAATAAAAAAGTTGATTATGAAATAATTATTTACAAATTAATAAAAGAATTTATTTTAATTAAAAAAAAATAAAATTGCTTGCATTATAATAGAAATCATGATGTGGGAAAGACTTCTTCTTTATTCTCGCCGTAAACATTTAATGAAAACAGGTCAGAATAGGGTAGGGAATTTTATTCAACGATTAAGTAAAAATGAATATACGATGAGAAATCTTGATTATCCTATATCAAATATTGAAAATGTACATTTTTCAAAAGGACAATTAAATCAACAAATGGTTAAAACAAATTTATTAAAAAATGGATATTGCATTGTTAGAAATACTAATTTACAAAATTTATTTACTGCAAAAAGATATGATTATTATAACTCCGCATGGTGTTTTGATCCTCTTCATAATGTTTGTGAAATTACCCCATCACATTTAAAACAATATATATTTGGTGATAATTATGAAAATGAAACAATGAATTATAGTCATGGAACTGATAAACGTCCAGAATATGAGAAATCAATCTTAGGAGTTAATGATGAAGTTTCACCTTCAAATTTTATTAATTTTCATAATGAATTAGTTTATACAGATGAATTCCCAAAAATTATTAGTTTTGTTTGTATTACTCCATCATTAACTGGTGGTTATACTCCAATATCTAATGTTCGTGCAGTATATAATGAATTACCAAATGATATAAAAGAAAAACTTCTAAAACATGGTATTAAATATGTACGAAATATAAGAGATAAAAAATCTGAATTAAGTATAAAAAATAATAAAATAGATATTAAAGGACAAAAATGTTGGCAAGATTTATTTAATACAGATGATCCATTTGAAGCTGAATATATATGTAGTAATATATATAATTATGATACTCAATGGGTAAATTGTCGGACTAATAATACCCCAATTTTAAGAGTTATGTATAATTTACCAGGATTAATGAATATACAAAATAATGATGATACAGTTGTAACATCATTTGTTAATTCTTTATTAGGGATGCATGGTTCTTTTTTTGATTCATATGATAAATATTATGAAACTTTACCATATATGGAAAGACCATTACATAGTTTATGGGGAAATGGTGAAGAATTTACAGAAGAAGAAATTCAAACTATTAAAATTTTATATCAACAAAATTCAATTAGATTTGAATGGAAAGCAGGTGATATTATTATTATAGATAATTTATGGTGGGCACATGGAAGATATCCATTTTTTGGTGCTAGAAAAATTCTTGCTTTAATGGGTATTCCTTGGAAAAGACAGGAAAACCCATTATATGTAAAATCAATTAAGGAAACTTAACTTTTTATCTTTAGTTATTTGTTTAACTAATGATAAATCACAATTCTTAAAATTTAAATATGAAGTTTTTTTAAGTTCAATTAATTTTTTATTATTATTTAAAATTTTATTATTTTTTGAAACTACAGCTGGATAATGAAAAAAAGTTTTATATTTACCTTTTAAAGTATAAACTGGGATAATATTATTCATATAATTAACAGAAGGATATAATGAATAATCTTTTTTTTGTTGCATTTTACAATCAAGAATATCACCATCACATAAATTATGAGATACTTCTGATAATTTATCTAATTTTTCTTTTTTATATTTCATATTAATTAATTTAATATAATTTTGATGAATATTATTTGAAACCATAAAAGGTTCGTTATAATAAAGATTTTCTTTTAACATTAAATCATTCGGATTATTGATATCAAAATCTTTAAAAGTATGTTTTAAAATATCATATGTATCATTAATAAAAACATCTTGATTAGAATTAATAATTTTATTTCTATTTTTTTCATTATCTCTAATAGTTTTTTTATTATTTAAAATAAAAGCATCAATATTTAAGAATATTTTAGTAATATTACTATTTGAATGTTTAATAAGATTATCAAATATTTGTTCTTTTGTATTTAAAGAATATTTAATATTTTCTTTAATAAATATATTTTCGATAAATGGATATAATTTCTTATCATTAAATTTCCGTAAAGGATATATATTTAAATCTTTAAATTTCTTAAATTCACTTAATTTACTATCAGCAATTAAAATAATTAAATTATTATGATCATTATTTAAAATATCATATAATTTTTTAATACCAGTAATAATTTTTTTCTTTTGATTAGGTTTTAAATTAACAGTATTAATTTCATCAATTAATAAAATTTTTTTAATAAAAAAACTATAATTAAATAAATCAATATCAATATCCAAAATATTAATTTTTTTAAGAATATATTTATATTTTTTAGAAAAAACATTCATAAAAGAAGTTTTACCTAATGAACTTTTACCATAAATAAGATATTTACCTTTAAATTTATTTTTAATAATATCTTTTTCTAATTGTTGATATTTTTTTTCATTACCAATAATTTGATTAAATTCAGTAGGAATATATTTATTTAAAAGAGTCATTATTATTAATAAAAAATAAATAAATTTTATTAATTATTGATATTTAATTTTAATATATGCATTAATATGATCTAAATTTATATTGAAATTTTCAATTAAAAAAATTGTAAATTTAATTAAATTTGCGGGATTTAATTTTTGAAGTTGATTATAATTATAATTATTAATTCTAATTAATTCCATAGATAATTTTTCTTCTTTTAAATTATATTTTCTTCTATCAATTGTAATATTATATGGTTCAATTAAATCATTATGAAAATAATTATTATTAAATTTAATAAGATTAGTATATTTTTCACTAATATATTCAAAATCAGTTAAACCAAAAGTATTTAATTTATGATTTTTTTCAATACTTTCAATATTTAAAATACACATATTACAAAAAATATAATTACATTCAATATATTCAATATTTAAATAAGTAATATTTGTAAAAATTTGTAATTCATTTAAATCAAGACACGCCGTTTTTAGATAATGTATTAAATTATTATTAAAATCATTTATTTTATATTTTATTTTATTTCTATTTAAACAATGATAAAAAGTTTTATGACATCTATCACAAACTACATCTAAATTTGAATTATTATTTATAAAATTATATAAATTATGATATTGAGTATAAGATTCTATAATACTACAAATATCTTTATTAATAA
>Ga0209752_1001455_pt1 | contig 11411 bp, 7 predicted proteins | sample METZYME_3_250m_FD_187548 | JGI IMG/M metagenome (GOLD analysis project Ga0209752, IMG submission 187548) | Marine microbial communities from oxygen minimum zone in mesopelagic equatorial Pacific - METZYME_3_250m (SPAdes) (version 2) | ecosystem: Environmental > Aquatic > Marine > Oceanic | place...
GTTCATATTGTAACTGTAAATGATTATTTAGCCAAAAGAGACAGTGCTTGGATGGCTCCTATCTTTGAATTTCATGGTTTAAAAATAGATTGTATTAACTATTATAAACCTAATTCACAAGAAAGAAAAAATGCATATAATGCTGATATAACATATGGGACCAACAATGAGTTTGGATTTGATTATTTGAGGGATAATATGGCTAATTCTCCTGATGATCTAGTTCAAAGAAAACATAATTATGTTATTGTTGATGAGGTTGATTCTGTTTTAGTAGATGATGCAAGAACTCCATTAATAATATCAGGTGCCGTACCTCAAGGGGATAAGCATGAATTTAATGAGCTAAAACCTAAAATTGAAAAAATAGTATCTGTTCAAAGACAATTATTAACTGCTACATTAGCTGAGGCTAAAAATAATATATCAAATAATAATAGAGATGAAGGAGCTTTTAGTCTACTTAGAGTATACAGGGGAATACCTAAAAACAAAGCCTTAATTAAATATTTAAGTGAAGAAGGTGTAAAACAATTACTCCAAAAGACTGAAAACTTTTATATGCAAGATAATAATAGGGAAATGCCAAAAATTGATGAAGCCCTTTATTATGTTATTGATGAAAAAAACAATCAGATAGAACTTACTGATAAGGGAATAGAATTTCTTTCAGGAAAAGATGATCCTAATTTTTTCATAATGCCAGAAATTGGAATGGAAATATCCAAAATTGAATCCAAAGGTCATAAACCTAAAAAAGAGGCTGCATTGAAAGAAGAGCTATATAGAGATTTTAATATTAAATCTGAAAGGATTCATTCTATAAATCAACTACTTAAGGCATATGCTTTATTTGAAAAAGACATTCAGTACGTCGTAATGGATAATAAGGTGATGATTGTAGATGAGCAAACAGGCAGGATAATGGATGGAAGAAGATATAGTGATGGTCTACATCAAGCAATTGAAGCTAAAGAAAATGTAAAAATTGAAGCAGCTACTCAGACATTTGCAACAATAACACTACAAAATTATTTTAGAATGTATGAAAAACTTTCTGGGATGACAGGTACAGCTGTAACTGAGGCAGGAGAATTTTGGGACATTTACAAATTAGATGTAATCGAAATTCCTACTAACAAGCCCGTTATAAGAGATGATAAGGAAGATTTAGTTTATAAAACTAAAAGAGAAAAATATAATGCTGTCATTGAGCAAGTCACTACACTTTCAAAGGCTGGTAGACCTGTATTAATTGGTACAACATCTGTTGAAATTAGTGAATTGCTTGGTAAAATGCTTGGGATAAGAAAAGTGCCTCATAATATTTTAAATGCAAAACTACACAAAAAAGAATCTGAAATTGTTGCAGAAGCTGGAATTTCAGGTCAAGTTACTATTGCTACCAATATGGCAGGTAGAGGGACTGATATTAAACTAAGTAAAGAAGTTATTGATTTAGGAGGATTAGCAATTGTTGGAACTGAAAGACATGATTCAAGAAGGGTTGATCGACAACTAAGGGGAAGATCTGGAAGGCAAGGTGATCCAGGTGGTTCACAGTTTTATGTATCTCTAGAAGACAACTTAATGCGATTATTTGGAAGTGAAAAAATTGCTAAAATGATGGATAGAATGGGGTTAGAAGAAGGAGAGGTAATTCAACACTCTATGATAACTAAATCAATTGAAAGAGCACAAAAAAAAGTAGAAGAAAATAATTTTGGGATAAGAAAAAGATTACTAGAGTATGATGATGTAATGAATGTTCAAAGAGTAGAAATTTACAAAAGGAGACATAACTCATTATTTGGAGATAGATTAAGAATTGATATTGCTAATATGATTTATGACACATGTGAAAATATTGTTATAAATAATAAAGAAAATAATGATCACAAAAATTTTGAATTTGAACTAATAAAGTTCTTTTCTATAAGTACTGATCTAAATGCTGATGAATTTGAATCGATGGATGAAGACAAGGTTATAAATAAAATATATAAACTCATCCTAAATCATTACTTAAATAAAATTGAGGCAAATGCTAAATTAGCATATCCAGTAATAAAACATGTTTATGAGAATCAGAAGGATAGATTTAAAAGAATTGTAGTTCCATTTACTGATGGAATAAAAACCTTACAAGTTGTTACAGACTTAGAAAAAGCTTACTCATCTGATGGACAGCAACTTGTAACAGATTTTGAAAAAAATATATCATTAGCAATTTTAGATCACTCTTGGAAGAATCATTTAAGAAAAATGGATGAATTAAAACAATCTGTTCAGCTTGCAGTTCATGAGCAAAAGGACCCTCTTCTAATATATAAATTTGAATCATTTGAATTATTTAAAGGTTTAATTGATAATGTAAATAAAGAGATCCTATCATTCTTATTCAAAGCTGAAATTTCAAATGAAAATGCAAAAAATATTCAAGAAGCTAGACCAAGAAAAGTCACTAAAATAAATACATCCAAAGATGAAATTCCTAATATTGATGAATTAAGTTCTCAAAATAAAGCAGCAGGTAGAAATATAGTTCATGAAATTGAAACGATTGTAAGAGATAAACCAAAAATTGGGAGAAATGATCGAATTACAATAAAAAATGTTTCAACAGGAGAGAACAAAGAAATGAAGTACAAGCATGCAGAACCATTAATTAATAAAGGAGAGTGGGTTATTTCAGAAGCCACTACTACTCCATAAAAATTGATTTAAATAACCATGGGAGAAACCCCTAAAAAGCGATTAAATATTCAGGAGCTAATTAGTGGAATTGTAAATGGCGATATTGTCTCACTTAGTAAGGCAATTACCATAATTGAAAGTGATAACATAAATGACAAATCTGATTCTAACAAAATAATATCCTCATGTATTAAAGAAAAATCCAATTCAATAAGAATTGGCATAACTGGTGTCCCTGGAGTTGGAAAAAGTACATTTATCGAAACATTAGGAGACCATCTAACAAGTATAGGTCATAAGGTTGCTGTATTAGCTATTGATCCAACTAGCTCGGTTAATCATGGCAGCATATTGGGAGATAAAACAAGAATGAGCACATTGGTTAATAATAAAAATGCATTTATTCGACCTAGTCCAACCTCTAGTCATTATGGAGGTGTAGCAAAAAGAACTAGAGAATCAATTATTCTATGCGAAGCTGCGGGTTATGATATAATTCTGGTAGAGACAGTTGGAGTTGGTCAAAATGAAATTAGTGTATCCGAAATGGTAGATTTCTTTCTTTTACTTAAACTCTCTGGAGCTGGAGATGAATTACAAGGAATTAAACGAGGAATAATAGAAATGGCAGATGCTATAATAATAAATAAGGCTGATGGGGATAATATTGAAAATTCTAATAAAGCTAAATCAGAATTTGCAATGGCTATAAAATTATACCCTATAAAGAAATCTAAATGGACTCCGAAAGTAATGACTTGTAGTTCAATTAACAGCTCTGGAATAAAACCCATTTGGGAATTAATTTTAGAATACATTTCTGTTACAAATGAAAATAATTTTTTTAATCAAAATCGGAAAAATCAAAATAAATACTGGTTATTACAAACTATCAATGATAAATTACAATCAAATTTCTTTGGTAATGAAAAAATTAAAAAAGAATTAGAAAAACAATATAATCTATTAGATAAAAATAAAACAACTCCATTTGCTGCTGCTGAAATTTTATTGAAAATATAATATGTCAACATTTACAATAATAGTCCCCACATTTAATGAAAAAGACAATTTGTCTAGATTAGAAAGTGAATTAATGAAATTTATTAATTCAACAAAATTTAAAACAAAAGTTCTTATAATAAATGATGGATCTACAGATGGGAGTAAAGAAATTATTGAAAAATTATGTAATAATAATAATTGCTTTGAATCTATTTCCTTTGTAAGAAACTGTGGACTTAGTAGTGCATTGAAAGCTGGGTTTGATTTATGCAATTCAGAATATATAGGATATATTGATGCTGATTTACAAACATCACCAAGCGATTTTCATGTTTTATTAGAATATGTTGATAATTATGATCTTGTTACAGGTTATCGATCTAATAGAAAAGACGCTTATTTAAAAAATATATCATCCCTAATTGCAAACGGTATAAGAAACATATTTACTAGTGATGGAGTAAAAGACACAGGGTGTCCATTAAAAGTAATAAAGACTGATTTTGCAAAAAGAATTCCAATGTTTAAGGGGTTACATAGATTTTTGCCGGCAATGATCCTTCTTCAAAAAGGTAAAATTATTGAGGTCCCTGTACAACATTTCCCCAGAATAGCAGGAAAAGCAAAATTTGGATTATTTAATAGAATATTAGGACCATTGTCTGACTGTTTTGCATTTATTTGGATGAAAAGAAAGTACATTAATTACCAAATAGAAAATAATGATTGATATCCCCATTGAGATCATTGTATTAGGATTTACCGCACAATTTTTTTTTAGTGCAAGAGTAATTATCCAATGGTTTTACTCTGAAAGAGAAGCGAAAGTAATTACACCAACAATTTATTGGATATTAAGCTTAAGTGCTTCACTGCTTTTCTTTATGTATGGTTATTTCAGAGATGATTTTGCTATCATGCTAGGTCAATTCATAGGTTATTATATCTATATCAGAAATTTGCAACTACAAAAAAAGTGGACAGATTTTAATATAGCTATTAGACAAATTCTAATATTATTACCTATTATAATCTGCATAGAAAGGGCATGGAATTCTAATTTTTTTGATTTAGATTCACTTTTTTATAATCCTGATATACCGCAATGGTTACTATATCTTGGAATAATTTCACAAATTACATTTACTTTTAGATACATATATCAGTGGATGTCTTCAGAAGTTTCAAAAGTATCCCATTTGCCACTAGGATTTTGGATTATAAGTGTTTTAGGGGCTATTTTAATAATTACATATTCTATTTTTAGATTAGATCCTGTTTTATTTTTTAGTCATATTGCAGGAATTTTTATGTATTCGAGAAATATTTATTTTATACATATTAACAGAAAGAAGTAGTGAATTTTTTTAAAGAAATATTATTACCTTAATAAAATGAGATATATAGAAATTACTCTTTGTTTACTAACACTTATTGCATTTGGATGTAATAAACAAAAAGAACCCGTTAAATCACCATTTTCAAATATAGATACCTTATCAACAAACGATTGGTGGAATCGTTCTGAAAACCCAATAGTTGATTTAAAAGTTGACAGAGATAAGGTTGTAGCTTTTGGTATTTATACAGTATCTAATAAGACTCTTAAAATTACTGCACAACTTTTTCCGCTTTATCCAGATGAAAGTAGAGAGGTCAGATTAGAAATTTATCAGCATGAAAGCTGGAAAGAAATAAAAAGAAAAAAAATTAATGAAATAGGATGGGCTACAACGTTTAGGATAGAAAATTGGGATGATTCAAAAGATATAAAATATAGATTAAGACATAGTGATGATGCCATCTTTGAGGGAATGGTTAGAAAAGATCCTAAAAATAAAAATGAAATTGTTATGGCTGCATTCTCATGTAATAGCAATAAAGACAGAGGAGATAGAGAAAATTATGTCATAAATATAAATCATATTGACCCTGATATTTTATTTTTTGCTGGAGATCAGTCTTATGACCACCAAGAACATACTGCTGCATGGTTGAAATTCGGTATGCAATTTAGAGAGACTTTTAGGGAGAGGCCATGTATAACTATACCTGACGATCATGATATTGGTCAAGGTAATTTGTGGGGAGAAAGTGGAAAAATTGCTTCATCATCTGCAGGAAATGATGGAGGTTACTACTATCACCATGAATACGTAAAGATGGTAGAAAGAGCACAAACCAATCACCTTCCAGATCCTTATGACAAAACTTCTATCGAGCAAGGAATAGGTGTATATTATACAAACCTTCTACTTGGAGGAATAGATTTTGCAATCATTGAAGATAGAAAGTTTAAGTCTGGACCTAAAGGAAAAATACCTCAACAAGGACCAAGACCAGATCACATAAGAAATCCTGATTATGATCCAAAATCAATTGATATGGACGGGTTAACGTTACTTGGTGATAGGCAACTCAAGTTTCTTAGTAAATGGGGTAAAAACAATTCAGCAATGAAAGCAGTTTTGTCTCAGACTGGTTTCTGTGGAGGAGCTCACCTCCACGGAAGTGAAGAGAATAGACTTCATGCTGACCTAGATTCAAATGGATGGCCGCAAAGTGGTAGAAATAAAGCATTAAAGCTTATTAAGGATGCAAATGCTATTCATATCGGTGGTGATCAACATATTGCCACTGTAATCCACCATGGAATTGATGATTATGAAGATGGTCCATGGGCTTTTCTTGTACCAGCCATTGTAAATAACTATTACAGTAGATGGTGGTGGCCAGAAAATGAAGAAATTGGTGATAATCCTAATGATATTTTGCCATGGACAGGAAGGTATAAAGATGGCTTTGATAATAAAATTACGATGCATGCATATGCTAATCCTGATACCAATTCTAATGGAGCTGGATATGGAATAATAAAGTTTAATAAGGAAAGAAAAGATGTAACTTTCGAATGTTGGCCAAGATATGAGGACGTCAGATTAAATAATCCAAAACAATTTAAGGGATGGCCTATTACTGTTTCTTTGAACTAGAGTTATACCATCTGTCTGGATGAAGTTTATTGTATTGTTTTCCACTACCTAAATCTAGAAAAACAGGGTCAATCATTTCCTTATCCCACTCTTTGAATTTGAACTTATAATCATTATAAATTTTTGGCGAAATATCAATTATATTATTTTCCTCACTAATATCGTTCTTTAAATCAAAAATAAACTCTTCATCTCCCATTCTAAGGTATTTATACCTTTCTCCTCTTATCACATCAATGTCTTTATCCCTGTTTTGCCAGTAAAGAAATTTATGTGGCAAACCATCTTTCTTCCCTAAGATGTAAGGCATTAGGTTAACACCGTCTATCTCTCCATCAATATATTTTTCAGCATTAGCAACAGATGCCGCAGTTGCAAAAATATCTAGTGCAATAATTGGTTTATCATAAGTTAATCCGGCAGGAATTACATTTGGCCACTGCATAACAAATGGCACACGTATTCCTCCCTCAAAAAATTCACCTTTCCCACCTCTTAAAATTCCGTTATCTGAGTGATTATACCATTCCACACCACCATTATCTGAAAAGAAAACAACTATTGTATTATCAGATATATTTCTTTCTACAAGTTTATCTAGGATTAAGCCAACACCATCATCTAGTGATGTAACCATTGCTGCATATGTTCTTCTCTTCTCTCCATCAATATGCATATTTCTGTCTAGATCCTTTTTGGTAGCTTGTAAGGGTGTATGAGGTGCATTATAAGAAAGGTATAAAAAGAATGGATTTTTAGAATTTTCATCAATAAATTTTACTGCATTATCTGATAATTCTTCAGTAAGATATTTAGATATATCAACCCTCTTGCCATTATCAAAAATTTTAGTTAAATAACCATCCCACTGAGATCTAGCTTCAGTTAAGTCATTTAGTGTTAAGTCTTCAGGGAAATATTTATGACCACCAATAATAAAACCATAAAACTCATCAAAACCCCTTCTTTGAGGGACTAAAGATTCATGGGCCCCTAGATGCCATTTTCCAATAGCTTTTGTCCTATAATTAGCTTCCTTAAGAACATCAGGAAGTGTCTGTTCAGACAGAGGAAGTCCCATAGTTGAATCTTTAGGGGTTAATAAAATATTTCTACTATAACCAAATCTATTTTGATACCTTCCAGTTATCAACCCAGCTCTACTTGGTGAACATACCGCATAGGAAACATATCCATCTGAAAATATCACTCCATTATTAGCAATTCTATCAATATTAGGAGTTCTAATTTCTTTACTTCCATGAAAACCAACATCAGCATAACCTTGGTCGTCACTTATTATAACAATAATATTTGGTGATTTTTCTTCTTGGTTAGAACAAGAAATAAATAAAATAGAAATAAAAATAATTGAAATAATTTTTTTCATAATCAGTAAGGGTAATATATTGTTTTTTTACGGAGATTAAAATTTATTTTATATATATTAACAAAAAGAAGCAGTGAGTTTTTTAAAGAAATATTATTTCTTAATAATTATTTTAATTCTATTAATATATTCAATTTCTACATTTAATTTAATAGAGGTTGGAATTATGGAAGCAAGAAATTTTCAAACTGCACAAGAGATGGTTGAAGATAATAACTGGCTTCTTCCAACTTTAAATGGAGAGCCTAGATATCAGAAACCCCCATTACCTACTTGGCTAACTGCACTTTCTGTTTTATTGTTCAATTCCAAATCAATTATATTCTATAGAATACCTGCAATTTTATTACTATTTATTATTGGCATTACTAGCTATTTTTTTAGTCTTAAAATTAAATTCAACAAAAATGAAAGCCTTATCAATGGATTGATAACTGTAAGTTCTATTTATATAATTGCTATCATATTTGAAGCTCCCTGGGATATTTTTGCTCATGGATTTATGTTCCTAGCCATCTACTTTCTTTTTAGCTCATTAGAAAATAAATTTAATCTAAAACAAAATATACTTATAGGTTTATTAATTGGATTATCTATTATGTCCAAAGGCCCCATTTCAATTTATGTATTATTAATCCCTTTTTTATTATCATATCTGCTAGTTTATAAGAAAATTAATGTTAGCATTAGTGATCTTATTCAAATTCTATTTGTTTCAATTATTTCTGGTAGTTTATGGTATGTATATGTATATATCCAGGATTACCAGACATTACTAGATACTACCTCTCAGGAGACTAAAAATTGGTTCAATTATAACTTAAAACCATTCTACTACTATTGGGATTTTTTTATTAATAGTGGAATTTGGTTAATCCCTGCGATAACTAGTTTAATATTACCATTTATAAATAGTAAAATCTCAATAAATAAAAATCACCTACTAACATGTTATTGGGTTATAATTTCTGTTATTTTATTATCATTAATACCAGAAAAAAAGACTAGATATATAATGCCTGTACTTATACCGTTGGCACTAAATACTGGGTTCTACATTAACTATATTATTAAGTATTCAAAACAGAAATCAATCTCATCACTTTGGCCTATATACCTAAATTTTATTTTAATATCCATTGCAGGCATAATTATACCAGCTATTTATATATATAATTATGGATTTAGTTTTTTCTCAACAATCACAATTATAATAGCATTAAGTTTTATTTATAATTTTTATAAAAGAGAGTTTGATAAGGTCGTTTATTTAAAAATTATTCTCTTTTTTACTATGATTAATTTTATTCTACCACAGATGTATTCAAATACTAATACCAATTATACCTCTACAGATTTATTTCATCAAGATATCAAAGAATTAAAATTATATTCTGATTACAAGATTACTGCTGATCTAATATGGAATCTAAATAAAAAAGTTAGAAAATTAGAATTATCTAAAATTAATGATTCAATTTTTGTGCTAATTTCCAATAAAAATTTTGATGCTAAAAACATTAATATCATTGAAAACAAATTACTAATAAAGAAGAAAATTAAACTGAATTTTAATACAACTACAGAAGAAAATAATAGATATAGAGATCGGCTTGCAACAAATCTTTATATTTTGTTAAAAAAATAATTATCAATCCTTGAGTAAATAGCATAAAAAATACTTGAGGAAAAAATACCAAAAAGCAGACCAAATAATATATCTATTGGATAATGTAACCCAAGGTATATTCTACTATAGGAAAATATAAAAACCCAAATAAATAAAATAGTAGAGAATAGACTATTAAACCTTTCTTTAATTACTCTAATAATAAATAATGAAACAGCAATTGAATTAGAAGCATGAGCTGAGAAGAAGCCATATTTACCACAATATATATCAATCTGTCGTAAGTTTAAATACTCTTCTCTGCAAGGTCTTAATCGCTGAAAGCTATCCTTAAAGAAATTAGTAAATTGATCAGTAAATAAGATTAATAAAGCAATAAAAAATAAGATAAATAGCATTTGTTTCACCCCAAATCTCTGATAAATTTTAAAAACAATAAAAATAAATAAAGGAATGTAAGTGAGTTTGTTAGTTAATACTATCCATAACGGATCCCAAAATTCTGATCCTAATGAATTTAAGTAAACTAGTAATTGAATATCAATTTCTTCCAAAGTCATAATTTATGAATCTTATTAATCATCTTATTTGTCAAATATAAAAATCTCAAGTACAAAAATACAGCAGAAAATGTTAGACCTGAAAGTAATCCTATCCAAATACCTGTTTCTGCCATTGATGACTCATCTCCCAATATAAAACTTATAGGAAATCCTACTACCCAATAAGCAATAAATACTATTATTGTTGGAATTTTTACATCTTGCATGCCTCTTAAGGTTCCTAGTATAATTACTTGTGCACTATCAAAAAGCTGAAAAATAGCAACAATTATAAATAATTTTGATGCAATTTTTACTAATGCTATATTCTCAATATAATTTTCCTGATTACTAATATCAATGTAAATATAAGGGAGATAATCTCTTAAAAAATAAATTCCTAATGCAAAAAATAATGCAAAACAAATTCCTAATAATAATATTGATAATGAGATTCTCTTTAGTTCTATATAATTATTTAAGCCCTTCTGATTACCTGCTCTAATAGCAGCACTTATACTCAATCCACTGGCAACCATAAAAGTCATTGAAGAAATATTTAATACTATCTGGTTTGCTGATTGAGGTATCTCTCCAAGCAATCCACTTAACCAAATTGCAGTTGTAAATACACCTACTTCAAAGAACATCTGTAATGAAGTTGGAAGGCCTAAATTTAAAATTTTCTTAATCATAAGTTTGTTATATAAAAATGATTTTAAATCTGACATATACTCATAAATAATTCTTTTATTCATTAGCATATAGAATAAAAACACAAACATTATTATCCTTGATACTAATGTTCCAATAGCTGCGCCAATAATTCCAAGTTTAGGGAACCCTAGCATTCCAAAAATTAAAATATAATTTATAACAACATTAATTATATTAGCTAAAACAGTTGCATACATTGGAAATATAGTTTTTGAGAGACCGTCTGTAAATTGTTTTAGGGCCTGAAAAAGTAATAGCGGTATCAGTGATATTGCAACAATATCCAAGTATGGCAAAGCTAGCTCAACAACCTCCTCAGGTTGATCTAGATGGGTTAATGTTCCTTTTAGTAATAGAACTAATATATATAAAACCAATCCCAACATAAGACATAAAAGAAATCCATTTATAAAAGATGTTTTGAGTTTGCTATGATT
>Ga0209752_1001459_pt1 | contig 11392 bp, 9 predicted proteins | sample METZYME_3_250m_FD_187548 | JGI IMG/M metagenome (GOLD analysis project Ga0209752, IMG submission 187548) | Marine microbial communities from oxygen minimum zone in mesopelagic equatorial Pacific - METZYME_3_250m (SPAdes) (version 2) | ecosystem: Environmental > Aquatic > Marine > Oceanic | place...
TACAGCAGTTATACTAATAGGAGTGTATTTAGTAACAAAAAAAAAGGGCGCTTAAACAGCACCCTTGTTTTGTTTATTCAAAATCCGAATCGGAAGTCTCAACATTTAACATTATTGAGGTGGCATTTAAAAACAACCCTCCAGGTATTGGCATTGAAGGTGTAACTAAGTTTATAGACATTGGAAAAAGTATTCCTTCGACCTCTTCATAATTGTTATAAAAATTTTCAGTTATCATACTATTTCCTTCAACTTCTTGTGTAGTTACTTCTTTCAACTTTAATCCAGTTTCAATAGAATAAAATAATGATTTAGAGTCTGAGACTTTTATTTCATATGCAGCCTCATCATCAATTTCAGTCTTGCCAACTAATTTTATAGTTGAATAGTCAAGATTAGTTTCAGTGAATAAAGCAGCACTAGAAATAGCTTCTTCTAATTCCGCACCTGTTATTTCCATTTTCTGCCCCATAACCTCCATAAATCCAGATGATTGATTTATGACAATTTTCTGAGATTGACCCATTACATTAATAATCGTTACAGATTGATTGTTATTACTCTTTAAGCTATACAGCTCAAAAGGGTTACCCATAACATCAGCAACATATGTCTCTTCAATTGATGTGACAGAATTTAATTTATCAATACCTCCAATAGCATTAATATAATTGTCAATTATACTTCCAGCTGTTAACGTCTCATCAACAGAATAATCTGGTCTTTCTGTTTCAATTCCAAACTGATCGTAATATGTAACCTCAACTTTTTCCCCATCTAAAAAAATATTTTCAAGCTCCTCACTTATGTCTCTAATCTTTCCTGTTACAACAATTTGAGAATTATCTATTAAAAAAAACTTTTTTGCAGAATTTAAAACCTCATCTTTAGAGACTTTATTTATGTTGCTTAGAAAAGTTTTATAAAAATCTGGAGATAAATTTTCAGTTCTAATTGATAAAGCTTGATTAGCAATTGTTGTAGGTTCTTGCATTGACATTGCAAAGGATCCAAAGTAGCCAGATTTTACATTATCCAATTCTTCATCAGTAACAAGATTATTTGTAATAAGTTTTAACTGATTAACCATCTCAACAATAGCGCTATCTGCAACTTCAGTTCTAACAGTTGTTCTTGCCTGAAACTTTGTTTTACTTTTATAATTAGTTGGAAGACCTGAATATGCACCATAAGCATAACCTTTTTCTTCTCTTATAACAGTAAATAATCTTGATTCAGGCCCTGCACCAAGAATTCTATTTGCAACATTACCAGAAAAATAATCTTTATCAGATCTTTTTCTATTTATAACATTTTGAATAGTTATTTCAACATTTGATGCGTTGGGTACATCAACCACATGGATTTTTGTGCTTTCTGGAATTTGAGGATCTTTAAATTCATTTATAGAGTTTTCACCAAACATAGAATCTAAATTTTTAGAAAAATTCCAATTACCAAAAAGTTTTTTAACTAGACTGATAGTGTTTTCTAAATCTACATCACCTATTACTACTAAGAAAGCATTATTTGGTTTAAAGTAATTATTATAAAATGCATTCACATTGTCTATACTTATCTTAGTAACTGTGCTTTCTGTTGAGTACTCAGAGGATGGATGCTTTTGTTTAAAAGCAATTATATCTTCCACTCTTCTAGCAATTGTTGACGTGTTTTTTTCATTAAATTTTAATCCTTCAATCAATTTAATTTTTTCTTTTTCAAATTCTTCATTATTAAAAACAGGATATAATGCTCCTTGAGCAAACATGGTCATTGATTTTTCAAAATATCTAGCTAAAGAAGAAAAGGAACCTCCATTTGAGGAATAGTTAATAAAGGATCCCATAAAATCTTTCTCCTCTATAAATTCATCTTTGCTTTGAAATTTATTTCCCTTGCCCATATTAGATGAAAGCAAACTTTTAACTCCTGATAATTCTCCTTCTAAAATTGGAGGATTATCGATAATAAGTGTTGCGGAAGCCAGGGGAAGCTTATCATTGACTACTACCATAACAGTTAGATTATTATCTAATTTAATCGCGTAAGGTTCTTTAAAACTTATTTCTGGTGCTGGCCCAGGTTCTGGCATACTTCTATCTATTTGGGCATTAACAACATTTGATGCTATTACAATTATTAGCACTAATAATTTTTTGGATATACCAACCATTACAATTTTTTTCATACTCTTATTTTCAAGTTTCATTAGTTTATTAAATATATTTTTCATTATTTATTTTTTTGATTCTGGAAGATACTCCATGATTAATCTTTGATTTTTCTTAAGGTATTTATTAGCAACTTCTTTTATTTCTTCAGGAGAAATAGATCTGTATACATCAGTAATTTTATTTATCACTGAAGCATCACCATATATATTATGATAGCTGGCAAGAATTTGGCTTATACCACTAACAGATCGGAGTGAAGAAACAAAAAAGTTTTCTAAGTTATTTTGAATTTTTTGATAATCCTTTTCTGAAATAACCTCTTCTTGAATTTTATTAATTTCAACTTCAATTTCTTTAATCAAATCATCAAAACTAGTTTCGCCTTGAGGTAACGCTAAAATAGCAAACATACTATGATCTTCATGTTCAATATTGAAGACTTGTACTTCTAGAGCCATTTGTTTTTCATCAACTAATTTTTTATAAAGTACAGAGCTTTCACCACCGCTTAGATAAGTAGATATGTAATCTAAAACCGACGAGTCTCTTTCAGTTTCAGATGGAGTTCTAAAGGCATAAAAAAGAGCAGGGATTTGAATATTTGGGTCAAACTCTTGAACTCTTAATTCTTCAAATGGTTGTTCCTCAGGTACAATTTTGATTGGTTTATCCCCTTTGTTAGGCAACTCATTAAAATAATGACTTATTAATTCTTTTGTGTTTTCTATATCTATATCACCAGCAATAACAAAAACTGCATTACTTGGAGAATAAAACCTTTCCTTAAAATCCATGAAGTCTTGAAGAGTTGAATTGTTTAGATCCTCTTCAAAACCTATAAGTGGAGCTTTGTATGGATGAACTTTAAAAAAGTTTTTCTTTAAAAAAGTATAAAATCTACTATAAGGTTGATTATCTCTTTGTCTTTTTTCTTCTTTTACTGCTTCTCTTTGAATATCAACTGATTCCTGATCAATTACGGGATGTAACATTATTTCAGAATATCTCCACAAAGCTAATTCTAGACTATTTGAAGGTAGTGTAACGTAATAAGAAGTTAAATCAACACTGGTAGATGCATTTCCGCTACCTCCCCTAGATCTATAAATCTTAAACCACTCACCTGAGTCCATATTCTTAGTTTCCTTTCCTAACATATGTTCAAATAGATGGGCATATCCTTTTTTGCCTTCATCTTCATCTTTAGATCCAACATGATATTGAAGAACAGCAGATACAACTGGAGCAGAGTTATCTTGATGTAAAATAACATGAAGACCATTATCAAGATTATATTCAATAAAGTCTACTTTTTGAGCACTGCATAAAAATGAAGAAGCAAAAACAATAGTAAATAATATTTTTTTCATGAATTTTATTTTAAATGAAGGGCTAATATACTTAATGTTTTTCTAATTTTGAATAATTAAATATCATAAGCATGAAAAAAATATTATTATTTATTTTATTAATCCTTTTGTATTCTTGCTCTTCAATAAATAATGATTTGTCCAATGTTTTTGAACTTGATAAAACTGAAGAAACAATTGAAAGATTATTAATTGATTCAGAATATCTAGTGGCGACAGAGTTTAATAAAACTTCTGGAGCATTTGTTAAAACTTATGGAGGATATTATGAAATAGAAGGAGATAGTTATAGGGTTTCACTAGAATTTAATTCTGATTTTGAAAAAGACAGTATAACGTCTATAGAATTAACAAAAGATAATAGTTGGAGAAATATTTCTAAACCAGAATTATTACTTCAGGGAAAATGGGTTATGTCGGGAAGATATAATAATGGAGAATTTAGAACTAGAGATACAAAGCTTCCTAGAAAAACTATGAAAGTTTTAATTGATGGGTTTTTTCAATGGATTGCGTTTAATACTGAAACTTTTAGGTTCTCTGGAAGTGGAGGAGGAGAGTATGAAGCAGTAGATGGAAAATACATTGAAAAAATTCAATATTTTTCAAGAGATGATAGTAGGGTTGGAGCAGAGCTTGATTTTAATTATGAAGTTAAAGATGGTGATTGGTATCATTCAGGGCTAAGTAGTAAAGGAAATCCAATTAATGAAGTTTGGACATTAAGATAAATTCAATAAAGTGGATATAAAAGAAATATTATCAATTATCACTCTTAAGAAACTAGATGAAAATAAGTTTGAAGGTAAGAATTATCAAACTATTTGGGGTAGAGTTTTTGGAGGTCAAGTTCTAGGACAATCTCTTCATGCTGCATACCAAACAGTTCCTGATGACAGAATTGCTCACTCTATGCATGGTTATTTTATTTTACCTGGAGATATCAATATCCCAATAATTTATGAGGTTGATAAAATTAGAAATGGTGGAAGTTTTACAACTAGAAGAGTTGTTGCCTTTCAAAATAATAAGGCAATTTTTAATATGGCTGCTTCATTTCAAAAAAAAGAGAAAGGATTTAACCATCAAATTTCTATGCCTAATGTTTTGATGCCTGATTTGCTTCTTACTGATCTTCAACAAGCTGAAAATCATAAAGATGATTTTCCAGATAGATATAAGATGTACTTAAAAGCTCATCCTGAGATATTCGAATTTAAGCCTGTAGAAAAGCCAATTTTTCTGCAGAAAAAAAATCAAGACCCAAAAAGTCACTTTTGGTTCAGATTAAAAGATACAATAGAAAAACCTCTTCCAATACATCATCAGTTATTAGCATTTGCTAGTGATTATGGGTTATTGGCAACTTCTACATTACCTCATCGTAAGGAAATATCATCTTCACTTGCTTATTATGCTAGTTTAGATCATGCGCTTTGGTTCCATAGAGATTTTTCAATTAACGATTGGCTATTATATGATGTAGAAAGTCCAAGTGCTTCAAATTCAAGGGGCTTTTCAAGAGGAAATATATTTAATATTGATGGAAAAATGATTGCTTCTGTTACACAGGAAGGATTAGTCAGAAAATATGTTAGTCCATAATGTATAAAGTTTTAATAGTCTCGATAATTTTCTTTGTAGGGTGTCAAAAAGAAAGCTCATCTAATATTAAGAATTCGGAAATTGATTCATCAATTATTGACAGAGCACTTAAAGACTCTATTCTAGTTGGCAACAATATATTTGATATTTCATATAATGAAATTTTTGAACAACCAAATTGGGTTAAATATCAAGTTAGAGATATAGAAAAAAATGCCGATAGGGATGGGATGAATTTTTTTAAAGTAGATTCTGTCCATACATCTGATGATAATGACTATTATAATAATAGATGGGATAGAGGACACATGGCTCCGGCAGGTTCATTTAATGATTCTTATTCTAATCTATTAGCAACTTTTTCTTATTTAAATGTAGCCTTACAATATGATGATCTCAATAGAGGTGCTTGGGTAGACCTTGAAGAAAAAGTTAGAGAGTGGGCTGAAACATTAGGTACGATACAAGTTGAAATTAATTTAGAATTCAATTCTGATCATATTACTTTAGATACAGGAGCCCATGTTCCAACAGGCTTTTATAAATTCTTAACTTTCCCAGATAATTCTAAAAAATGTTATTACTTTCCTAACATTACTCCAGAGAAAAATTGGGAAGAATATGAGATTAGTTGTAATTAAAGTTTTTATATTGTTAACATGAAAATAAAGTTTTTACTTTTAATTCTCTTTACAACCTATTTAAGTTCTCAAGAACAGTCAAAACCTTTTATGGCACCACAAGGTAATATCCTTATAGGTGCAGACCTGCACACCCACACTGTTTTTTCAGATGGTATGGTATGGCCAAGTATCAGAACTGAGGAAGCAGAAAGAGAGGGGTTTGAACTTATAGCAATTACTGATCATTTAGAATATCAACCAAAGAAAGAAGATATCCCAAACCCTGATTTTAACAGATCATATCAGATTGCAAAAAAATCTGTAAATGGAGGAGATTTAATAGTTATTCCAGGTTCTGAAATAACTAGACACATGCCTCCAGGTCATTTTAACGCCATCTTTATTAAGGATGCAAATAAATTATTAATTGAAAGTGATTCTATTGCTGGAATCTATGAGGCTAACAAACAGGGAGCATTTGTTTTTTGGAATCATCCTCATTGGACTAGTAAGGAAGACGGAAGAATGGATGGTATTGCAAAACTAGACCCAGTTCATAAAAAACTTATAAATGAGAATTTACTCCATGGCCTAGAAGTCGCCAATGAGCTCACTTTTTCAGAAGAAGCGTTAGAGATAGCTTTAGAAAATAATTTAACTATTCTAGGTGCTTCTGATATTCATGGAATTGCTGATTGGCTTTTTGAAATTCCTGAAGGAGGGCACAGGCCCTTAACCTATATTCTTTCCAAAGACCTAAATCACAATTCTATTAAACAAGCATTATTTAAGGGAAATACTTTTATCTGGTTTGAAGATATAATAGCAGGAAAAGAGAAAATTTTATCATCAATAATTAATTCAAATCTAAAGGTTAAAAGCAATGGATATGTAGGTGAGACAACATTGCTGGAAATAAGTTTAACTAATTTAAGTAGTGTTCCTCTTAAACTAAGCTATATTGGAGACTATACATTTCACCAATATTCAGATTTTTTAGAAGTGCCTGCAAAAAAAACAATTACAGTTCAAGTAAAAACAGTTAATAAATTAGAATCGTTGTTGATGAAATTTAAGATTCTTAATGCAATAATCGGAAGAAAGAAAAACCTTCATATTAGTTATAACTTGAATATTCACTAAAATTTCACTAAATTTTTATTAGTTAATTATGGCTGAAAAAAAAGAATGGAGACCACTACCAGATTTTATTACTGTCAAGGATAGTAAAATTGAAGGTTTAGGAATCTTTGCTACTAAGGAAATTAAAGAAGGTACAGACCTTGGAATTTCTCACGTATATGATGATAGATTCCCGGATGGATATATAAGACTTCCTATAGGAGCATTTATTAATCATCATGAAATGCCTAACTCTAAGGCAATTCTTAGTGAATCAGACCAATTACTTGGTAAAATAAAACACATAAGGATTATCACAATAAAAGATATTGAACAGGGGGAGGAAATAACACTTGATTATATTATAAATAAATTAGATAATCCTCTTTGGGAATTCGAGTATGAGGTTTCTCAATAATTAATCAACTTTTTTCCCGGCCAATTCAAACATATCTGCAAGATATCCAGTTATCTCATCACCCTCAACATATATTTCAAAGAAAACAGCATATTGGTTTTGTATTAACACATCAATATAAAGAATATCCTCTTCTATCTCGGTTCCATTAACAACAATACCTTCAGCTAGTTCTCCAGACAGGGATTCAAATACAGAGGTCAGTCCATCTTCATCTTCTTTAACAGTGAGAGACAATATCATATCACCTGACATTGGTAAATCAAAAACTTGAAATTCAAAAGTTCCAAGAAATTTTTCGTTTGGATTATTACTTTCTGCGACTTGAGAACTAGGAGCTAGCAGTGATCCGCAAGATAGAATTGAGATACTTAAAAGTGTAAGTAATATGTTTTTCATAATATAAATTTTGTAACAATATAGAAACAGAAGTGTTATAATCCAATTAAATATTGAAACTTCACAAAAAATTGAGATTGATTAACTCTCATAGGATCAAAATCTTCTGGATCAACATTAAAATCATGAATTGAATTTTGATTACCCCCAATATAGAATATTGTTGATGGATTTGGATTCCATTTTAATAAAGGTTGGATAAAGAATGTTTCATTAAAATCATTATACTCTGAAATAATCCTGAAGCTTAAATCATTATTAAACTGATAACGAACGGCAAACCTAGATATATATCCACTAAAAAAATTATTGGATTTATCAAGTCTTTCAAGTTTAGCATAATTAATTGAAGGCTGAATATTAAAATTTTCTCCAATTTTATATTCTAATGAAATATAAGCAGACCTTTCCCTTCCAATTTCTGGAATATCTTCATTATATGCAATTTCCCTTCCAAAAGTAAACTTTGTCACAAAAGTTAAATTCGATGTAGGGAATCCCAGAATTGTCAGATCCGATTTTCCCACATTTTTATAATCAACACCCAGATAATTTCTTAAAAAATTTATATCGTAATTATACTTTATTTCTGTTTTTCCAACGGTTACAAATGATAAATCAAAATCAAGATTTCTAGATTTTAAATCATTATCATAATTATATGTAATGTCCCCTTTGAGGCTAGTTTCTAATTTTGAGATAATCCCTTCTTCAAATAAGCCTTCATAGCCCTGTGAGAATGTTAACCATTTTCTATTATTTTTTGGAGTAAATCCAACATCCGCTCTATATCCAGGTGTAATACCCCTATAAAAAAAAGATGAATCCCAGTGTTCTGTTTGTCGTGAAAATCTAAAATATGTAGCACTTCCACTAAACTTTTCACCATCAAGTCTTACTGTTTTATTTAAAAATGTATCATCACTATCAATCCAATCTTGGATTGGCTCTTTGTTAAAGTTTTTAATTAATTCAAATTGTATTCTCCAGATTTTATTAATAGTAATTAACCCATCTATACCAAACAAATTTCCATAGCCTCCACCTTCATAGAATCTATTTGTTGTAAAAGCTCCAAGTTTAGTTCCAGAATTAAATAATTTTTGATGTCTAAATGCATTTACATAGCTTACTGCTCCATCCCCAATATATGATTTATCCTCCCCACCTATTAGATAAGGTGAAGTTTGATCTATAGCTGTCAACATTATAGAACCAGAGGATTCACCTTGATTAATAATTTTCGAAGATATCGAAGGAGAATTAATTGTTCTAGAGTAAAATGCACCATCCATAAATTTTAATAAGTCCATTCCCTTGTTAAAAAATGGTCTTAGTTCAGGATATTGAAGAGCATAAGCAGAGTTTATATCTAGTTGCGTTTTATCAGCTTCTACTTGAGAGAAATCAGGGTTGATTGTTAATTCAAGTGATGCAGAAGAGGAAAGATCATAACTTACACCAATACCAACCTCGCCATTTATCCCCTCAAAATTTATAGGATCATTAAGTGAACTTTCTCTTTCTCCAGAAAGATTTCCAGATATGTATGGTAATAATTCAACTTTCCTTTTATAAACTACATCTTTCATGATAAGCCTGTCTGTTACTTGACAAGCCCAACATGGATCATTTCTATCAAATCGTTGACTTTGACTTCTATGAAATATACCGTCAAGAGTATAAACTCTTGAAAGATTGAAATGCCAAATTTGATTTTTCCCTTTTGGATATGGAATTGAATTAAGAGGAATTTTAAATTCTAGGATATATCCATCACTTACAATATTGCCTTTGGTTTCATATATAGTATTATAATTTGGATCAAAGGCGTCTTCTTCAGTTGTTGCATTTTTAACTCTAATATCAAGTTGGCTACCATAAGCATTTGCTCCAATTATATAATTAGCTCTAGCATCTTTAAAAGGGTCAAACCTGATAAAAACAATATCTTCATTTTGATACTCAACTTTATCTCTTGGCCTAATTTGTCCTCTAATATTTTGGGGGTCCGCATAAGCTTTAATACCAAAATAAAGATACGAATCAGTATAGGTTACATATACATCAGTTTTAACTTTGGTAGGGGTATTATCTCCTGGTTCTTGTTCATATTCAACCGGAACCATAACCCCAATGCTTTTTTCTTCTTTTGACAGTACACCATCAATAATAATATTAGACTCATCAGCTTTTAAAAGAATAAAATCTTTTTGACTATAAAGTGAAGACTGTAAAAAAACAACGAGAAAAAGGAGGGTGACCTTTGGCATAATAATCGGCTAAATTAACACAATATTTTTAATCTAATACCTGTAGGTTTTCATTTTTTCAATTTTGATTACATCTTCATCTATCCATTCATTAATTTGGCCACTTTCTTCCCACTTATTGCTATCTTTAAGTTAAAACCGGGTATTAAATTTAAAATTTAATCATGTCGAGAATTGAAAATTCTAACTTATCGTTAAAAGATATTTATTTTCTTTTAGAGAATCCTGAGGAAATTAAATTAAATGATTCACTTAAAACAAAGATTAATCAAAGTTTTAATCGTACTCAAAAAATGGCTAAGGATCCAAAGCCTATCTATGGAATAAATACAGGTGTTGGACCTTTATGCACAAAAAAAATTAGCCCTGAAGACACTAAATCTTTACAACGAAATTTGCTATTAAGTCACTCTGTTGGTGTTGGAAATCCAATAAGCCCAGAACTCTCAAGAATAATGTTGCTTTGTAAAATTAAGTCTTTATCTCGTGGATTCTCTGGAATAAGTTTAGACTTATTGGACCGTCTTATTTATTTTCTTCAACATAATTTGACCCCTGTTGTTCCTGAGAAAGGTTCTGTAGGGGCATCTGGAGATTTAGCTCCACTTGCTCACTTGTTTCTCCCAGTTATTGGAGAGGGATTTTTCTGGAATGGAAATGAGAAGGTCAAGTCCAAAACAGTTTTAAAACAACACAAACTAAAACCACTAGTTTTAAATGCAAAGGAAGGGCTTGCACTTATTAATGGTACACAGTTTATTTTAGCTTATGCTATTAAGGCTATATCTAAACTAGATTATCTAATGGATTTAGCAGATTTAGCTGCTGCCATGTCTCTAGAAGGGTTTCAAGGAAGCCTAGCCCCTTTTAGAAAAGAACTACATGAGCTAAGACCTTATAAGGGAAGTATAAAAGTTGCTAATCGTATTTCAAATTTATTAGATAACTCTCCAAACTCAAACTCACATATAGACTGTGACAGAGTTCAAGACCCATATTCTATAAGATGTACACCTCAAGTTCATGGTGCTTCAAGAAATGCATTAAATCACTTAAAAGAATTAGTGACCATTGAAATTAACTCTGTTACAGATAATCCAATAATTTTAGATGATAATTCCACCATTTCTGGTGGTAATTTTCATGGACAGCCCCTAGCATTAGCACTTGATTATTTAAAGATAGCTGCATCTGAAATAGGAAATATATCAGACAGAAGAAGTTATTTGCTTTTAGAAGGTTTACATGGTTTGCCTCCTATGCTAACTGAAAACCCAGGCCTTAACTCAGGTTTTATGATTACACAATACACTACTGCAGCTTTGGTGTCAGAAAATAAATCACTTTGTTTTCCAGCATCTGCTGATAGTATTCCAACAGGAATGGGTCAGGAGGATCATGTTTC
>Ga0209752_1001466_pt1 | contig 11379 bp, 8 predicted proteins | sample METZYME_3_250m_FD_187548 | JGI IMG/M metagenome (GOLD analysis project Ga0209752, IMG submission 187548) | Marine microbial communities from oxygen minimum zone in mesopelagic equatorial Pacific - METZYME_3_250m (SPAdes) (version 2) | ecosystem: Environmental > Aquatic > Marine > Oceanic | place...
CTGAAGCGGGCCAAAGTGGGAGCCGCGTCTAATTTGCCAAGCCCACCGAGGCTGGCACTTCTACTACGGTTGTGCCCCGTCATCGGAAGCTTAAAACGGGGACTCTTAGGAGCATCTTGAGGCGAACCGGTCTCACCTCAGAAGAATGGGAGTCCCTCTAGACCAGAATAGGCGTCAGAACCGGGGTGACCTTGCGTTTCTCCAGAGTCTGGGTAACGCAAACTTTACGTGGTCAAAATTGGTTTTATAGTCCGATTTTAGGAGACAAAACATGCCGTACGTCAATAACGCAGGTGTCAAGATCCACTATCACGTTGAGGGTGATGGCCCTCCTGTGGTGATGCAGCACGGACTCACCAACAGCCTAGAGACCTGGTATGCCTACGGTTTCGTCCAGGAGCTACAAAAAGACTACCGACTGATCCTGGTGGACGCCCGGGGACACGGCCGCAGCGACAAACCTCATAATCCCAAGGACTACGACCTGAAGCTGCGGGTGAGTGACATCTTGGCAGTGATCGATGATTTGGGCGTGGGCAAGGCACACTACCTTGGTTATTCCATGGGTGGTCGCATCGGTTTCGGTCTTGTGAAGCACGCTATCGACCGGTTCCACTCGCTGATGATCGGTGGCATGGGCGCCGATGTCACCAATACCGATACGCCACCCCAAGACCGGATCGATTTGCTCCGGCAGGGGATGCTCGCCTACGTGGCTAACGCCGAGAAGAACGAGGGCCCCATGGAGTCCGGACGGAAAAAGCGGCTACTGCAGAACGATTCTGAGGCATTGATTGCAGCCACGCTTGCACCCAAGGGGACCGATGGCGTGGAACCGCTGCTGCCCGAGCTGGATTTGCCTTTCCTGCTTTACTGCGGGGACGCCGACGGGTTCTATCCCGCCTCCAAAGCGGCTGCCCAAGCGATTCGCCGCGCGGTTTTCGTGACGCTACCCGGCCTGGACCACGGTCAGGCGTCTAGGGCCGGGGAGCAGGTGTTGCCTCACATAACCAAGTTCCTGAAAAAGGTAACCGACAAGGTCGGAGCGATCAGCTAGCCTTGGTAACTGGCTTGATCCGACACGAAAACGTGCGGTGAAGGAGTGAAGAATTGGCTGTAGGCTGGGCATTTATCGGCACCGGGAATTATCCCAACTCCAGGATGGCTCCCGCTGCAGCATTGGCTGAAAACACATCGATTATCGCAGCCTATAGCCGAGACCAACATAGAGCAGAAGAGTTCGCAAGCAATCACGGGGCACTGGCCGCCTACATCTCCATCGAGGGGTTGTTGGCGGATTCCAGGGTGGATGTGGTCTTCGTAGCCTCTCCCAACCACTTGCATGCTTCTCACGCCCAGCTGGCCGCCAAAGCCGGAAAGCATATCCTGGTGGAAAAGCCGATGGCGACTACGGTGTCCGACTGTGTGGACACGATCAATGCCTGTAGGGCCAATGGTGTCAAACTCAGCGTTGGGTTCCAGTTGCGGTTCCATCCGGGACACGTGGAGGCCAGCAGGCTGGTCCGGGAAGGCAGATTGGGTGAGGTGGCATTGGCCCAGGTTCTGCTTGGTTCGGGCGTGAGGGGAGAGTTGAACCGGGAACTTCGCACGGGCTTGAGAGAATGGTGGGAAACGCCGGATATGGTCGGGAACGCTAGGTCCATGATCGGCACCGGAGTTCACTGCGTGGATGACCTCGAATTCATCCTGGGCCAGACGGTGGTGGAATTGGCGGCGATCACCGACGGCCAGACTGCGGAAGCCCCTTTGGAAAACCTGGTCTCGTTGTCCCTGAGGTTCAGCGGTGGCGCCATTGGGACGATGGTCTGTGGGAGCCGGATGCCAGACGCTATCAACGATGTGACAGTCTACGGCAGCGACGGACGTGTTTTGCTCAAGAACGCCGCGAGCCCGTCACTTGGAGGGAGTCTGGAGGTAACTAGCGAGACGGTGAACTCTGAGGTCTCCTATACCCCGGACCCACTGGCCCTGGCCAGATGGCAGATCGAGGGATTTAACAAGGCCGTCACCCTAGATGAAGAGCCCCGAGCATCGGGCTTGGACGGCCTCCGGTCGGTGCAGATCACCGAAGCCATGATCGAGTCTGCCAAAACTCGCCGAACGGTCACAGTGGAGCCCATCCAGTTCTGACCCGAACTCCCTAGGTCGACCCTAACACCACGCTGACGATGCGTTTCTCCAGAGTCCGGCCCAGTTGCACAACTTGGTCCAGCCGGTCATGGTCGCCAACGGCTCCGATGAACACCACCCCTAACAAGCGGCCCACCCGGAAGTCCACTACGGTCGATGAGATTAGGCCGTCCACACCGCCTTGGAGCACCTTGAGGCCCACCGCCGCGTCGAAGAAGCCCTGGGGCTCAAGACGGGTGGCTGACACCAATTGGTGGCCCTGCCCCACGCTCTCGCCGACGTGGTCTTCAAAATCCTTCAGGAATATGTCGTGCATCCAAGAGTGGACCGAGTCCGGGCTATCGAACAGATGCACCACCAAGGCGGCCATGAAATTGAACCCGTCGGACATCCCCATGTTGGAGGTAGGACCCAACTCCCGCATCACGCCGGTCACGCGCCCCGCCTGTGAAAAGCGCTCGGCGGAGGCTCCCTCAAAGCCATTCTGGGCCAGGGTCTCATTGTCCAATGACCCCTCCCGGACCACTTGATGACCTTGAAACATCTCCGGGAACTCAGCCTTGTCGAGGACCATTAAATCGAGGGCGCTTTCGCCGATGCTGTAAGTCGCCCGGTCAATCGAGGAACTTGTCAATCCAATCTCCTGTATTTAGGACATGCCTGTAGAACGGGACCGGTCGGATCATTTGTCCCGTGACAGGCGGTCGAATTGAGTCTGATCGGCTAACCGCAGACCATCGGGTAAACGTGCATATAGCGGGAGCTCTCCCCTGGGAGCATGCTCTTGGACCAGTTGCTGCCGCCGTCGGAGCTGCTGTAGACCTCCCCGCTGTAGGCTGCGCAGTAGATGTGGTCCGGCGCGGTTTGATCGATGGCTATGGCCATCATGCGGCCCGGTACAGTTTCGCCCAGGTCCAGGCGGTCCCAGGTCTCGCCCACGTCGCGGCTCCTGAATAAAGCGCCCTCCTGGACGGTTTCCGCGGGAGCAGCCCCGCCACCGGCGCCGGCCGCCAGGTAGAGAGTCTTGGGGTCATCGGGCGCGACTTTAAGGTCACGGCAATACGAGCCGCCGGGGAACATCTCCGCCACCTGAACATGCTCCCACCGTGCGCCTTTGTCACGGCTGCGGAACATTGCAGTCTGGGTGGCGATGTGCACCGTGCCCGGCGCGGCGGAGCTGACCTCAACCTGGTGCAGGTCCAGGGTGTTGTTTTTGATGTAGGGGCCGTCGATCACCGAGACCCAAGTGTCGCCGCCATCCCGGCTGGCCAGTAGTCCGCCCACTTCAACCGCGGCGTATATGTCCTTGGTGTCGGATGGGTCGAAGGACATGCCGATGACTCGCTTGGCCGTCGGGGGCATGTAGGTCGTTATGAAGGGATACACCACCTGGCTGGTGTCCATCATCTTCCATGTGTCGCCGCCGTCCTGGGAGCGAGAGATGGAGCATGGGTCGTATCCGGCCAGAATCACGTCGGGGTTATGGGGATGGATCGAGAGCGACCAAACCTCGCTTCCGGGGGCTGGATTGTTCAACGCCTCCCAGGTTTCGCCACGGTCCTTGGAGCGGAATACGCCTTTGTCGGTCCCGGCGAAAACTATTTGTGGGTTGTCCGGTCGGATGGCCAAGGCCCGCACCTGGGCGTTATCGGGCAGGCCCTTGGAGATGTCGGTCCAATCTTCTTCGCCGTCGGCGCGGCGCACGATACCGCCTTCTCCGATGTATTCACCCTCGCCGGCCAGGCCGACATATACGTAAGTTCGGTGGTCTGAGGCTACCATGGTCTACCTCCAGCTATATTAGTGTTTGAGTTTAAGATACACGAATTCTTGTAGTATTCAATCCCGATGTCAAGTCGACGTGGAAATGAAGTTGTTTAAACCTTACTATGGCGCGCCGCAGCAGTCTGCGGTAGTATTTAACACGCCCAAGAAAACGGAAATTACAGACCCTTGAAGCATAATCCTTATGTAAGGTAATTCATGAAGAACAAGATCTATAAAACTATGGATGCCGCCGTGGCTGACATTCCCGACGGCGTCACCATACTCAGCCCTGGTTTCAGCGGCGTTGGCGTGCCTAGGAACCTCATAGCCGCGTTGAACCGCCAGGGAGCCAAAGGCCTCACTGGGGTGTCAAACAACGCCGGTACCATCGACGAAAACGTGGACATTGGCACATTGGTGGAAGCCGGTCAGATGAAGAAAATGATCTGCGCCTTCACGGCCTCGACTCACCCTTCCCAGGTGACTCCCTTCACCCGCATGTACAACAGCGATGAGATTGAAGCCGAGTTGGTACCTCAGGGGACGTTGGCTGAGCGGCTTCGTTGCGCAGCCGCAGGTATCGGCGGGTTCTACACTCCCACTTCGGTGGGAACCGAGTTGGCCGAGGGCAAAGAGCACCGGGAGTTCAATGGCCGTATGCACGTCTTGGAACTGCCACTGCCGGGCGATTACGGCCTGATTCGGGCCTGGAAGGCCGACACCTCTGGCAACCTGGTGTTCCGGCTGACCCAACGCAACTTCAACCCGCTGATGGCCATGGCGGCCACGACGACCATAGTCGAAGTGGAAGAGGATATCGTCAAGGCCGGAGAGTTGGACCCCGATCTTATCCACGTCGCGGGCATCTACGTTGACCGCATGGTGCGCATCCCCGCAGACGGTATCTGGGCTTAGGAAGCAATCAGCGTTCAGCTGTCAGTTAGCTGATGGCTGGCAGCTCAATCACGGAGAGATAAAAATGGCCGAGAAAGTGAAGCTGGAACGTCAGGCGATGTGCGACCGCTTGGCCATGGAATTCCAAGATGGTTGGATTGTGAACCTGGGCGTAGGCATGCCCACGCTTTGTTCCAACTATTCGGATCCCAGCAGAGAGATCATAAATCACGCGGAAAACGGAGTGATCGGCTACGGGCCTCTGGCCAAAGAAGGCGAGGAAGACCGCCATCTGGTGAACGCCGGCGGCCAGAACGTTACCCCTCTTCCAGGCATGGCCTGCGTGCATCACGCCGACTCGTTCATGATGATCCGCGGCGGCATGATCGACGTTACAGTGATGGGAGCCTACGAAGTTGCAGAGAACGGCGACTTCGCCAATTGGCGCATCCCTAGCCGCAAGGGCGGGGGCATCGGCGGGGCCATGGACCTGGCGGCCGGGGCCAAGCGTGTGTTCATCGCCATGGAACATACAACGCGTGACGGCGGGCCCAAGCTACTGAACAAATGCACCCTCCCCATCACGGCCCCCGGCGTAGTAAAGATGTTGGTCACGGATTTAGGCCTATTTGAGATCACGCCCCAGGGGTTCGCGCTGATCGAGCACGCCCCAGGTTGGAGCCCGGAAGAGATTCAAGAGCTCACCGAGGCCAAGCTGATAATCTCAGACGGCCTGAAAGAGTTCCGCTTCCGGAGCTAGCCCTTAGAAGAAATCTGTGCCGCCGTTGATGTGGAGGGTTTGGCCGGTCATGAAGCCGCACTCATCGGTGATCAGGAACAGGCAGGCCGAGGCTATGTCGTTCACATCTCCGAGCCGGCCCACCGGGATGTCCGCCGTGTCGCGCATGCCGCCTTTCGGGTACCAACTGAGGTCTCGGGTGGTGTCAATACGACCCGGAGAGATCACGTTCACCCGGATGTTCCTGGGCGCGAACTCAGAGGCCAGCCCCCTGGCCAGGCCGATGACTCCCATCTTGGCGGCTGATACGTGAGAACGCTGTGCAGTCCCTTTGAATGCCCCGTCTCCGGTAAAGAACACCACCCTACCGTAGCCGTTCTTCTCCATGTTAGGGATGGCCGCGTGGACGACATGGAAGGCTCCGTCCAAAACCACGCCCCTGACCCGCTGCCATTCCTCTAGCGTGAGGCCCGTGAAAGGCTCGTGGGGCCGGATAGCGGCGTTACTGACCAGGATGTCCACCCCGCCGAATTGCTTCGCGGCGGCGGCAAACATGTTCGTCACCTGCTGGTGGACTGAAACGTCGGCTATGAAAGCCAGCGCCTCCACGCCCAAGGCACGGGCCTCGGCGGCCACCGAGTCAGCTTCTTCCTGGTTGCTCCGGGCGTTCACCACGACGTTGGCGCCCTCTTCGGCCAACTTCAGAATAATGGCCCGACCTATGTTGCGCCCGGAACCGGTGACCAGGGCTGTTTTGCCTTCCAGACGTTTTCCATTTACACGCGCCATTGTTGGGCCTCGGTTAATACAGCTCGGTTATAGGTCTCAGGCACGCCCATAGGCGGCCTTTGATTGATGGGCGGGATTATAGCATGGTGCTGGGCCAGTGGCCCGTATAATCCGCGATCCCACTGGACGTCGTATAATCCAAAGCTGTTATACCGATGATCAATATTTACGGGGCATCATCCGCACCGAATGCCACGGCCAGATCGAAGACCGGCCCGGTCTTCGCCGGTGACCCGGAGGGCCGCTAAACTTCATGCAGCTTCTGTCTCTAGTGTTTTGGCTGTTGCGTCGGCGGCTGCGTAATTCTTGGCTGCTGCTGGCGATCACGTCATTTGGCATCTTGGCTTCGGTGACCATCATGTCCACCGGGGCCCTCTATTCCCGCGCCCTGAGCGAGGCCGGGTTGCGCCATTTTGTAGCCTCATTTAGCCCAGAGGTCCACAACGGCCAAATCACGGCCCAGAACCGGCCGCTAGGGCGGGCCGACTATCTACCCCTAGAGGCCTTGGTTGAAGAGTCGTCTACTGGCCGCTTGGGGGAGATGCTCCGGAGCACGGAGCGGTTCGGGCGCACCCAGCTTAATCTGACACTGCTGACCACGCCGACATCGCCTATCCTCGGCTCACCGGAAGGCCGCCCATTCTTCCTCACCGGCTTCGAGGAACATTCTGACCTCACACAAGGCCGTTGGCCCAAGAGCGGGGCGTACCAAGACCTGGACGGCCAAGGCGACATCGAGGTCGTCCTCGGGTTTGAGACGTCGCGCAGCCTGAGCTATTTTGTAGGAGACCGGATATTCCTGGTGCCCCGCAGTGGGTCGTCAGAGCGTATCCCATTCAAAGTTGTGGGTGTGGCCAAGCCCATCGACGCCAACGAAGAATACTGGATGGACGCGCCAATCTACTTCGACCTCGTTCCCATCGCCGAGTCGGTGGTGGTGCCGATATTCATGAACGAGGACGACTTCTTCGGGGGGCTCGGTGCCCGCTATCCCAACTTGGTTGGTGACTTCGGTTTCTTCCTGTTCCTAGACGCAGGTTACCTGACCGCCAGCAACGCCGACGATGTGAAAGAACAGGTTCTGGGCATGGAGACAGACCTTAACAAGGTGTATCCACGCACCCTGACGCTGAGCAGGCTGGGCCTGACGGTGGACGAGTTCAATAGATCCCTCACCCTGGCCAAAATACCGCTCTATCTGTATTTGTCCCTGGTCGTGGTGGTAGTTCTCTATTTCCTTGCTCTCATCACCGGAACACTAGGACGAAGTCAGGCTGAGGAAGCCGGCCTGCTCCGGAGTCGGGGCGCCAGCGTCGTCCAAGTGAGTGGAGTGCTTGCCATGGCGGAGGCGGCGGCGGCCCTGATCGTCATAGTAGTGGGCCCGTTTTTGGCCTGGGCCATCGTGAAAACCCTGCTTCTAGACACCATCAACCCCGGTGGGGAGTTCGCCACTCCCATCCCCCTGGGGTTGGCCGGAGATATGTTCTGGATGGGAGCTTTGGGAGGCGTGTTGGCCCTGGGGGTCCTGCTGATCACTGCCGCGGGCCGCGCCCGATTGGGCACGTTGGAGTCGCTGCTTGCGAGGACCCGGCCCCCGTCGGTTTCCTTCCTGCATCGTTACTACCTGGATATCTTGGCCGTGCTAACGGTGGCCATGATCTGGTTTCAGGTCCGGGGCCGGGGTGGGTTCGTGGCTGAAGAACTGTCGTCCCAGGGCCTGAACGTGGACCCGACCCTGATTCTTGGACCGGTTTTGGGACTCTTTGCCGCGGCGGTTCTCCTGTTACGGGCACTGCCCTTGGTGGTGCGGTTGCTGGCTTGGGCCGGAACGCGGGCAGGCGCGGCATGGTTCCAGTTGTCCCTCCTACGCTTGGCCCGAGACCCCATACCCCACGGTTCGCTGGCAGTGATCCTGATGCTGGCGGCGGCGTTGGGGGTGTTTGGCGCCACCTTCCAGTCCAGCCTGTCCCAGAGCCAGAGCGACCAGGCGCGGTACAAGGTCGGCGGAGATATGGTGGTAAAGGGCCCATCCCTGCCCGTGGACGCACCGGAGAAATTGGGGAAGATAATTGGAGTAACGGCGGTCAGCGCCATCTTGCGCAACTCGGCTAGCCTTTTAGACGGCAACACGCTGGGCAAGAGCGTGGACGTGTTGGCGGTGGAGACGGGGTCCCTTTCGAAGACTGCCTTTTTCCGGGATGATTTTTTCCCAGGAGGACTGCCGGCCTTCAGCAGGCTTCTGCGGCCCAGGCCCTTCCCTTCCAGCCTCGCGGGCAACAGTATTCTGTTGCCCGAGGACACAGTGGCATTGGGAGTATGGGTGGACAGCAGTTCTCTATTTGAAAAAAACCTGCAGTTTGGCGTGAATATGTGGGCCAGGGTGATGACGGCAGACGGCATCTACCGCACCTTCTCAATGGGCGATATTGTGGAGAAAGAGGATCCAGACGCCACCGATGTGAAAGCGGTGGACGGACGATGGCGGCTGTTGACCGGTGACCTTCCAAGCTCGGGACAGATCGCCAAGCCCTTTGAGTTGGTTTCGGTGTTCTTCTCAACAACGCCTTCCAACCGGTTGTCAGATGGGGTCTTGAACTTGGACGACATCACCGCCTTCGGACCGTCTTCTGGGCCAGCGGGGGTGGTCATAGAAGGGTTCGAGGGACCGGCTCGATGGGCGGTGTTGGCCAACCAGGTCGTTGCCCCGGATACGGCCCAACGGAATGAAATCAGCGCTCGAAACGGAGGGGCAGGCCTCCAGTTCTCCTGGACGGCGCCGATCTCCAAGGGCCAGAGGGGGATCCATCTGCCTCCCGGCCCGTTCCCCATCCCTGCTATCGGCGGGCCCGACTTCCAGGTGGGTCAGCAGGTGCGGATAAAATTGGGCAATGGCGTCGTGCCGCTACAGGTCGTGGGCGTGGTCACCCACTTCCCGACACTGATACCAGATCGCAAACCGTTTTTCCTAACCGACGTGACCGACGTCACTGAATACGCCCGACGCCTGCCACTAAGCAACCTGAAAGACCCCGCCGAGATGTGGATGGCACTGGACCCGGATGCGGACCGCGGGCAGGTCGCCGAAGCGGTGGGAGAACTGATGCCCGGTCTGATCTCTGTTAGAGACTCCGCGGCCGTGGCCTCGTTGGCGGAGCGGAATCCTCTGGCGGGCGGAGGCTGGAACGGCCTGACCATCTTCAGTATGGCGGCCATCGGTATCGCGGTATTGCTGACGCTGACGGTCCACGCCCTAGTGTCCATACGGATGGGACGGATGGACGTGGCGGTGACCCGAGTGCTGGGCTTCTCGCACCGTCAATTCTTCCTGGCTTTGGCCACCGAGCGGTTGATAATCGCGATGTTGGCCATCGCCGCCGGCGCCGCGATAGGTTACTGGCCGGGGCTGGAAGTGCTGGAACTAGTGGATTTGACCCCTCAAGGAAATGACCCGGTGCCGCCGCTTTCGCCGTCGGTCCAGGGCTGGATGTTGACCGGGGTGTTGGCCGGGTTGTTTGCGGTCTCCGCGCTTTCCGTGGCCTTCGCCGCGGTGGCGGCCAGGCGGCTCAACACCGCTGAAGTGCTGCGGGGTGGGATCTGATGATGCCGATAATCAGGTTCGCCTATGTTATGGCCGTGCGCAGAGCCGTTTCCAGCTGGCGCTTGGAAGCTGTGTTATTTGGCGGCATGCTGCTGGCGGTGGCCTTGATGGCCAGCGGCGTAATCTTCTCTGACCTGCTGTCCAATGCTTCCCTGCGCCACGAGCTGCTCCAAGCGCCACCCAAAGAGACCAATATCTCCATGCGGTCGTTCAGCAGCCAAGACGAGCCTGCCACCGCCGCCGGACGCCGTTCGGTTTACCATCAGCGGTTGGAATTCGCTCGGGAAAAAGTGGCGGGCCCCCTTGCGCGCTATCTGAAAGAACAATCGCAGGTGCTGGACACGGCTACTTTCTATTTCGAGGGCCACCCCCAATTGGAGCTGCCCAACGACATCCGGCCGAGAGGTTCTATCTTCTACATGACTGGGTTTGGCCCGGAACGGGTCACGTTGACCAAAGGAAGCTGGCCTGGAGAGGCAAACGCAACCGCGCAACCGGGCACACCGGTTGATGTGGCCGTGGACGGGTTGGGCTTGGAACTCCTGGGCCTGGAGGTAGGCCAGGTGATGGATGTGATCCCGGCGGCGTCGTTCACAGACCCTCCGTCCATGCCGGTGCGGATATCCGGGGTTTTCGAGCGTAATGACCCGGATGACGAGTTCTGGTACGGCGTAGAATCGGACTTTAGCGTCCAGAATGACCGCTGGACCATAATCCCGCTGTTCACCAGTGAACAGGCCATCGAAAACCGGGTGCTGGGCGAGTATCCGACTCTGTACACCAACGTTAGCTGGTATTACTACTTGAACCGCGATGGACTGCGGGCCGCGGATGTGGACGACCTGCGAGTAGCTATCCTCCAAGTTGAGCATGACATAGAATTCAAGTTAAAGAATTCCAGCTCCTCCATCCGGTTGGACAACCTGCTGGACGACTTCGATGAGCAGTTGTTGTTGGCTAGGGTGCCCCTGTTCCTGGTGGTGTTTCTGATCACGGGGATACTGCTCTATTACTTGGCCTTGGTGGCCGGCCTGATCGTCCGTTCCCGTTACAGCGAGATCGCCATGCTGAAGAGCCGTGGCGCCACGACGGCCCAGATCGGAATGCTTGGATTAGGCGAGGGATTGTTGCTGGGCATCCCGGCGGTGATAATCGGGCCGTTCCTAGCCATGGGAGTGGTCCAGGTGCTCGGCAACGTGTTCTTCAGCTTGGGTGGAGGCGCCGACGAGTTGTCTGGCGTGCCTGTGACCGTCTCCCAAGGGGCCGTGGTCCTGGGGCTGATGGGCGGGGCGCTGGCGGTGACGGTGTTCACCCTGGCCACCCTGGCGGCAGCCAGACACGGCATCGTTGAGGCGAGACAAACCAGCGCCCGGCCCCCAACTGCGTCATTCCTGCACCGTTACTACTTGGACATACTGCTGCTGGCCCTGATCGGACTGCC
>Ga0209752_1001467_pt1 | contig 11369 bp, 7 predicted proteins | sample METZYME_3_250m_FD_187548 | JGI IMG/M metagenome (GOLD analysis project Ga0209752, IMG submission 187548) | Marine microbial communities from oxygen minimum zone in mesopelagic equatorial Pacific - METZYME_3_250m (SPAdes) (version 2) | ecosystem: Environmental > Aquatic > Marine > Oceanic | place...
CAATTCACAAAATCGTTACTAGCTAGCCTAGACAGAATACGACGTAGATTGGGGGATGAAAATTACAGCCATCTCCGAAGGATCATGATAAAAGCTTTGACGAGCAAAACTAATGATGAGGCCCTCCCTTTTCATTCCGAATGGATTCGTTATCTTCTTAAGAATTATTACGATCCTATGTATGAATACCAGCTGGATAAAAAACTACACCGTATAATTTTTCGCGGTAATAAATACGAGTTCTTAGAATGGGTAAAACAAATGGAAAAGAACAAATAAATTCTGTGCCAATATCTCGTTTTCAAATAGATCCACTGCTCAGCGCGTTTGACCAAGACCAAACTCTATTAACGCCAAACCACCGTAGCGCAAAAGTAATCATGCAGGGCTATGCCAATAAAAAGAAGGTTGGCGAGGTTTGGTCGCGCCCCCAGGTATTTGCTATAGATATCTGGCTACAGCAGCTCTGGGCCAAATTATCAATCAACGGTATCGAACCATTTTGTAAACTGCAAATACTTGACAGCTTCAGTGAGCAATGTGTCTGGACAGAGCAATTAAAAGCTAGTGCCGAAAGATATCCGCTGCTCAACTTACAGGAAACTGCGGCGGCGGTTTCATATAGTTATCATCTTTATAATCAATGGTTTCTATTTGAAAAATTAAAACCCGGAGATACCAAGTATTCGCAGAATTTTTCTGCTTTTTTATATTGGTCGCAACGCTATAAATCTTTCTTAGAAAAACATGAGTTAATTGGACTATCTGATGCAATATTGATTCTTATACCTAGCCTCCATGAACTTGTCCGATTTCTTCCTTCACGCATGTTACTAGTTAACTTTAACGATCCACCCCCGCTCTACGCCAGATTAATTGGAACCTTGGAAGACCTCCTCGAAGTGAGCTATCACACACGGAATACTCCTGGCATATCGTCTAAAACAAAACCTGATGAGTGGCAACCAAATCTTAACAGCGTAAAACGACTACAATTCCCTAACCTGGACACTGAGATTCGTGCCTGCGTCAGTTATTCTCTTGAACGCGTCAGAGTGAACGAAAACGAACATATAGGTATCATTATCGATCATGAAAAGGAACACGATTTTCTTTTATGGAAGGAGTTTAACAGACAGGCAGGCCATAGAAATGGCGACCTTTCTCCAACCAAAGCTCAATACTTTAATACCTTCAGCAGTATTCAGTCATTAGCAGATGCAAAACCTATAGAACTCGCACTTAGCTTTCTCGAACTAAACCAGACTCGAATAGAAACACATAAATTCTGCCATTTACTACAGTGCCATCAATTTGCCTTAGGAGGCGAAGAACTATCAGCTCGAATTAGCCTTGAATTGCTCCTACGTAATAACTTTTCTAGCACCACACGATTAGGACATCTCCAGTCGGTAATGCAAAGAGAAGGAAAGCCCTACTATTGTCCCCATCTATCCATCCTATTAACCAAGTTTTCGGAACTCTCTCGGCGGTCCAAAGACTTTTTGCCACTAAGCGCCTGGGCAGAACTTTTTACTCGACAGTTGGAACTCATAGGTTGGCCGCGCTTTAAATCAGAAGATTATCTGCAATGGCAAAAATCTCTTTATCAACTTAGCCGTACTTCGTCCATAGTAGGGAAACTCGACATTACCGGTGCTTTGCGACAGCTTAGATTATTGCTTTACCAGACTCCTCGACCAATCATATTTAATGACGAACTACAAATATCCTTGGTGAGCCTCGATGAAGCCTTGGATTTCGATTTCGACTCCCTTTGGTTAATATCAGCAGATGATCAACGGTTGCCCTGCAGTATAAGTCCTGATACTTTTCTGCCGCTCTCAATACAACAAGAATACGACATGCCTCGCAGTAGCTATAAGTTGCAGCTAAAGCAAGCTAATTTAATCTTAACCAGGCTGCAGCAAGACACGCATGAATTTATTCTTAGCCATCACAAATATGAGGGCGATCTTGAAATACGACCGAGCCCCCTTTCCAGCTCTATAGCTCTCTCTCCGATAGCTGATATTGGTAGCACAAAGAACCTTGCAAACCCATTAAACCCAGTCGAATTCGAGTACATTCAGGAGCCATTATGCTTACCATTAACCAGCGTAATAGGGACTGGAGGTACTAGCTTGCTCTCCAATCAATCTAACTGCCCTTTTAAGGCGTTTGCAACCCACCGATTAGGAGCTCAAAAGTTACCAAATCTACAGCCCGGTCTGGATGCAATGAATCGTGGAAGCGCGCTGCACCTAGCTCTCGAGAAACTAAGCACCAAACTTAACCATCAAGAAAAAATACTCGAAAGCTCAGCGGCCACAAGACAAAAGTTTATTGATGAGAGTATAGAGCCAGCTATCGAGCAAATGCATAAGCAACATCCAGACGTTATGACCCCAACTTTTTCAAATTTGGAAAGAATCCGTCTCTCCAACTTGTTAAACAGTTTTCTCGAATTTGAACTAAGCCGATCTCCTTTTCTGGTCCAGGGAACAGAACAACAAATAACATGGGATCACTCTCTTCTTTCACTTAATTTTAGAGTTGATCGGATTGACAAGTTAAACGATGGCTCCCTAGTGCTGATTGATTACAAATCGGGGAAAAAATCTTCTTATCGCTGGTTCGACGATAGACCAGACGACCTTCAATTGCCACTTTACCAATTAGCTATCGGGTCAGACATTACTCATATTAGCGGTGCATTTATATATCAAGTAAATATTGAAAAAGTCACTTTAGCAGGAGCTACAGATAAAGAGGACCTTCACCCAGATATTAAGCCCCTTGCACAAGTACGTTTATTCGATGGCACTTGGGCTGACTTGCAGGAACGATGGAATAGTATTGTTATCGCCATGGCCGCGGAGTTCGAGAAAGGGTTACTCGCTGTAGCACCTGCACGGGGCAATCAAACCTGTCAGTACTGCGACTTGTCTTCTTTATGTCGTATAAATGACCAAAAGAACCTGTTAGACGAACAGGATGAGCTTACGCCGTGAAAATACCTATAGATGCACCAGCACGCTTACAGGCTCAGGACATTACGTCCTCATATGTTGTGCAGGCTCCCGCCGGCTCGGGTAAAACCGAATTACTAAGTCTCCGGTTTCTCCACCTCCTCGCTATTTGCGAAAAACCGGAAGAAGTATTAGCCATTACCTTCACACGTAAAGCAGCAAACGAGATGGCTAATCGAATTTTAAACACGCTGGATACTGCAGCAAAATTGCAGACCAATGCAAAATTCGGAACAAAACTTGAAGAGGAGCGATTTTCGGCGGCCATTAAAGTACTTGAAAAAGATGCCCGATTGGGGTGGGATCTTCTCAAATCCCCGACCCGCCTTAGAATCCAGACAATAGACAGCTTCTGTCTATACCTTGCCAGCAGATTGCCTGTTCTATCCGGCTTCGGGGCAAACATACACATAAGCGACCGACCTGAAGAATACTACCAGCACGCAATCGACAGATTCCTTGATTTACTTAACAAAGATCTACCAGTTTCCCCGGCTATAGGCCGTTTACTCTTACAATTAGACAACAATATCGCCAGAGTTAGTAAGCTATTAATTGAACTATTAAAAAAACGGGACCAGTGGATCGAGCCAATAATTGGCCTCGCCGGGACTCCTGATAAAATATTCAATCAATTGCAACATAATATTATTGAACTCATCGAGGAAAATATCAGTCAAGCAAAACGTCTAATCCAACCTTATGAGAATATTCTTGTAGAGTTAGCAAGCTTCGCTGCAAGCAACTTTGCAGGGAATCAAACAAATACAAGAATTACCAATTGCCTTAATCTCAATAAATTACCGGAAAATAGATCTTGTGATTTAACTACATGGCAAGGACTTGCAGACCTACTGGTCACCATCAGAAATAGCCAGCCAACCTGGCGTAAACGGGTCGATAAACGTCAAGGTTTCCCCCCTTCATCCATTAACGAGCAACATAACAAACTGTTCAAAGCTAGGAAGGTGGCTATGCACGGGCTTTTAGCAGGCTTCGCCGAAGGTGATAACGAGGCATTATTACAAACATTACACTATCTTCGCCTATTACCTTCAGTGAAAGACCACAATTTTAACTTCCTAAAAACGCTGACCGAAGTACTACCAACACTCCTCGCACAATTGCGGGTTACATTCGCAACAAAAAATACCGTCGATTACCCTGAAATTACACATGCCGCACTCTCCGCACTGGGCAATGAGTCAAATCCAACAGATCTTTTGCTTAGCCTAGATTACAGAATCAATCATATTCTAGTGGACGAATTTCAAGACACGTCTTCGACACATCAAAACTTATTACAAAAACTCACAGCAGGATGGGAGCCAAGTGATGGCCGCACATTTTTTGTAGTCGGTGACGCCATGCAATCCTGTTACAGCTTTCGAAACGCTAATGTAGGTTTGTTTCTAGCCATACGGGAAAAGGGTATTAAGAACATTCCGTTAACCCCTATCGATCTGCAAGCAAACTTTAGGTCTGATGCGGGTGTGGTCGAATGGGTGAATTCAGTATTTGCTAGCTCTTTTCCCCAAGAAGAAGATATTTCCCGGGGGGGCGTACCTTATACCCACTCTACAGCAGAGCACCCTAAAGGCATCGATCCGGCGGTTAATACCCGCTGCTATACATTTGAGGGCAACAATCGGTCCAAAGCTTTTAAAGTTGAAGCCCAACATATCGCAAAACAAATAACAAGACTCCGCGGCCTAAGCAAGACAGAGACAATAGCTATTCTAGTTCGCAGCAGGCCTCACCTATCACATATTCTTTCAGAATTCAGGGAGGTAGGCATCCCTTGGGCAGCTACTGATATCGATAAATTGAATAACCTTTCAATCATCTCGGATCTTACGAGCCTGGCTAGGGCGATCTTGAATCAAGCCGATAGACTAGCTTGGCTGGCCGTGTTGCGTGCACCCTGGTGCGGCATCAGCATAGAGGACTTACTCATTATAACCGGCCAAAATTTTGAGGCACCAATTCTGCATTCACTTTGTGAAGCTACAGTACAGGCGAAATTGAGCGAAGAATCTTATGAACGGATTATCAAGGTGGCTCCCGCCTTGTCAGAGGCCGTTAAGTTGCGAGACCAACTATCTTTGGCAGATCTCTTGCGGAAGACTTTCGATTGCCTTGGGGGACACCATCTCATCCAAACCCATTTTGAATTAGAGAGCATAGATCTGTTTTTCGACTTAATTCGTAAATTTGAACGTTCTACTCCAATAATCAACGCAGATGGCCTAGAAGAACAAATTAAGAATACGTTTGTTAGCGATAACCCGCCATCGGCCAGCGATAATCCCGTCCAAATCTTAACTATTCACAAAGCTAAAGGTCTTGAATTCGATCACGTCTTCCTTCCCGGGTTAGCCCGACAACCAAAGATAGAGGAACGCGAGCTGCTGTTATGGCACGAACGCCTGAATCACGCGAGGGTCCCAAAATTGTTTCTGGCTGCCTTGGCTGGAACCGGGGAGTCTAGCGATACGTTGTATGAATTACTACGTCACGAAAAACTGGCCAAATCTAAATTCGAAAATACCAGATTAATGTATATAGGAGTTACACGCGCCATCAAATCTGCACACCTATCGGCGGTACTCAAACGCGGCAAGGAAGAATCTACAAATCCAGACCCACGCTCGTTACTCTCGACCATATGGAGCGCAATTCTTCAAAATAAATGTGTCGAGTTTGTCAATATGGATGGCATAAACACCGAGAATATCCTGGAAAGCAAAGGAACAAGCCAGCTGAAAACCGCTACCTTATTGAAGCGAATCCCTGTTTCGTTGTTACCCCAATCCAGCTGGTTCGAAGTTACTGAAAAACCTGATGATAATCATCAGCATCATCCGGAGCCCAGCTTTAATGAAGATCCAAGGCTGGATCTCATGCTAGACACCCAAATAGGTAACTTGATACATCAAGCATTGCAGGCATCTCTGACAAATAAAAATCTTTTATCTGACCACAGCATAAATCTGCAAAGACAGCGCTGGCAACAACATTTGTTACGCTATGGATTCGGCCTAGACAAAACTCATTACGCTGTCACATTCATTGAAGACTCTTTGCGAAAAACCCTTTCCAACCAAGAATTTCTGTGGATATTTGACCATTCTCAGGAAAAAAGTGTCGCCGAATACGAGCTACAATCAAAGAATAGTGATGCCGTCCAAAACCATATTATTGATCGAAGCTTTTTAGATTTTGAAGATATTCGCTGGGTAATCGATTACAAATCCGCAAAAAAGCCTGACTCAATACTAGAAGAGGAGTTTATAGCAGGCCAGCTCAATCTTTATCGACCTCAACTAAAGAGATATCACGAGCTGTTTAAGGATGAGAAAAACAAGGGAATTAAGACAGCGCTACTATTTACCAGCATTCCAAGATTAGTAGAAGTGGCAGTTGATACGCCCTATGACAACTCTGTTTGCTGATACTGGGACATCCGCTCTTCCTTTACCCTTCATCTATCGCGAAAATACCAGGTGCGTTACGAAGATACCCTTTGTAGTCCATCCCATACCCATAGATGTAGCAGTCATCCACCTTGAGACCAACAAAATCTGCCACGATGTTTGAAAGCTTGTGATCATGCAACTTCTCAATAAGTACCGCAGTAAATACTTCAGCGGCTTCTTGTTTTTTACAATACTCTACAATGGATTCCAAAGTTGTACCTTCATCAAGAATATCATCAACCACTAGCACTACTCGGTCTTGCAGAGAAAGTGATGGGTAGCATTTCCAGTGTAAATCGGTACCGTGCGTACTCTCACGATAGCGGGTCACATGAAGATAATCGAGCTGCAATGGAAACCGAAGGCGCGTTACCAGCTTAGCTGTTGTTATAAGCCCTCCGTGCATAGTGCACAGTAAAATCGGGTCTCTTTCAACTAGAAACTGCGTAATTTCTGCAGCCATTACATCAAGAGCTGCTTCTACTTGTTCCTTTGAATAGATGCAACGAGCACGAGCATTTACTTCTTTAACTTGTGAGATAGATATCGTTGGCATCAGGCCTCTTTATTTCCCGTCTCTTTCAATCCATCAGCTATAATCCCATCTATCCCATCTATGGTAGTCGTCGGAAATGCAAAATCGGCCTCATGAGAATGCACAATATCTATGACTTTTAACATCACATCCTGCTTAATTTCGTGAAACCGAATCCAGTCGGTAGTCCTTGTAAAGGTATAGATGAAGAAATCCAGAGAGGATGGGGCATAGCTGTTAAGGTTAACTATTAAAGTCTGCTCTGTATCGATTTCGCTATGGGCCAGTAACATGGTTTTTACGTCTCCTACAATTGCACCCACCTTGTTCGCATCTTGATACCGAAGTCCTATAGTTTCATAAATACGACGATTACTCATGCGGGAGGGGTTTTCTAGTGCCAAAGTATTAAATATGGCATTGGGCACATACAACGGCCGTTTGTCGAAAGTCCGTACTATTGTTAGTCTCCAACCTATACTCTCCACAGTTCCTTCTATATCCCGATCGGGCGATCTGATCCAGTCCCCGATGGCAAATGGCCTGTCGAGATAAATCATCAAGCCGCCAAAAAAATTGGATAGCAAATCTTGTGCGGCAAACCCGACCGCAAGCCCGCCAACTCCTCCAAAAGCAAGTAAAGCGGTAATTTCTATGCCCACCGTGGGCAAAGCAATAAGAGCCGCTGAAATTACAACTGACAGTCTCAGTAATTTAGCTAATGCATGCAGCGTTGTTGAATCAAGGCGAGTCTCCTCAGGAGCGGGATCCGCCTCCATCCTTTCAAGGAACTTAGTCTCAGCCAATGAGATAAATTTTACAAAGAAAAACATTATCAGCACGATAAACGTGAGCTGCCGCATAATTTCCAGATTTGAGGCAGAGAACAAATCTATTCCGAGGTAGGCGTCACTAATTTGGATAGCCAGCAAAAGACCCATGATCATAATTAACCAACTCAAAGGGGCCTTTGCGGCCTCAAACACGGCGTCATCCCAAACGTTTTCAGTTTTTTCCAAGCGACGGCCCAATATTTTAAGCACATACATAGCAATAAATCTGGCCATCAACGTGGCAGTGACTACGAGGAATACTTCAATTCCCCAGCCTAGCTCTCCCAAGCTATCTAGTGATAAAAATCTGTCCATCGTTACTCCTCACTTATGTTTTCGTTAGTGAACACACCATTTCAGAAGCGGTCAACCATTTTTCTTCATTATAAAGATTCGCAATCTCCGGCGCAGGGTTGGCACGCAATTTGTTAAGCTTCCTACTGCCCTGTATCTCATTACGCTCCAACCAATCGGAAACCGACAATGCTGACTCGCGATCATTGCAAACCAGTACCATATCGCAGCCAGCTGTCAAAGCTAGCTTGGCTCGGTATTCGGCAGTTCCGGCTAACTTAACAGCAATCATTGATAAATCATCACTGAACACGGCACCTTGAAAACCTAACTCTGTGCGAAGTTTTCGATTGAGCCAAAAATTCGAAAATCCCGCCGGTTCTCCATCTACTGCCGGGTAGATGACATGCGCCGACATAATCCCACCCAAACGACTAACGCACTTAGCAAATACCTTGTAGTCTGCCCCCATAATTTCATCCGCTTCGCGTTCGTCTCGCGGAAGTTCTTCATGAGAATCTGCCTCTACTGATCCATGGCCAGGATAATGTTTCCCGATTGCCACCATCCCTGCCTTATTCATACCACTAATATAACTTTCAGCCAGGTCTACGGTATCTTCGACCGAGGGGCTAAAAGCACGATTTCCGATTGCTCGACTATCGCTGTTATATAAATCCAGCACCGGAGCAAAGCTTATATCTACTCCATGATGCATCACCTCAGCTGCCATAGCCCATGCGCAGTGTTCCGCTACTAACTTGCCTCTATCTGCATCACGGGCATAAAGCTGACCGATCGAATACAATGGGGGAAGCGAAAGAAAACCTTCGTAGAATCTCTGTACCCGACCACCTTCTTGATCAACCGCGATCAAAATGTCTGGTTTGCATTCTCTTATCGAGGCCGTGAGGTCTGTTAATTGGGATGGTGAGATATAGTTTCTTTTGAACAGGATCACTCCGCCGACCGACGGCCTATTCAAAAGTTCACATTCAGCCACGGTGAGAGCTGTACCTTCAAGGTCTAGCATTAATACACCGACAGTGCTTTGATTTTCTTTCATGTGGTTAAGTTTCTTGTGAATTATCAAAATTATCACAAATTAAAAAGAAGCGGGTAAAGGAATTTTCCAACAAATAAAATCAGATTTATCGATTAGTCAAATAGTTACGAATCGGTCTTAATTTATTAACTAAAGCCGTGGTAAATGTTAATCAAAAATTGCTTTCTCTTTTGAGTTAAAAGTATCTATAGTAAGTGTTCGCCCTAAGATTAAAATAATTAAAAGTGAGGGTTTATAAGCAGTCTCTTGATTTAACTCCGGATACACAGCAATGAATAACCTCTTACCAGAAGTTGCAACCTGGTATCAAGATGTTGCTAACGGCTGCTTGTTTGAAGTCGTAGCAATAGATGAAGCCAGCGGCACCATCGAGTATCAAATGATCGATGGAGAAGTAGGTGAATACGACACCACCACTTGGCAACAACTCTATCTCGCACCTGCTGAAGCGCCCGAAGACTGGCGTGCTCCCTACGAACTAAATACCGAAGATCAAGTTTACTCTGATCAGACTTTTATACCAGATAACTGGTCAGGAGCTCTCTCTGAAATAGAACCTGAACTGATGGATCTCGGTGACGATTTTCACATCCTCTAAGCTTAACCCACCTATCCACCTATTCCCGGCAAATGTGTAATTTGTTTATACGAGCCGACATTCAAAACACGTATACCTAAAGATATATTGAGATTGTTAGATAACTGTATATAATTACAGTTATATTTTGGCTGAGGGCCTTAAAATGCTTAAACTGACATCTCGACAAGAAGAGATTCTCGAATTTATAAAAGACTACCAATCCGAAACTGGTTACCCACCAACCCGATCGGAAATCGCTCAGAAAATGGGCTTTAAATCCCCAAATGCTGCCGAAGAACACCTTCGCGCTCTGGCGAGAAAAGGTGCTATTGAAATGTTACCGGGCACCTCAAGGGGCCTACGTCTGCCCATCAACGAACAACTAGGCTTACCGATAATTGGCCAGATTGCTGCCGGCAGTCCAATACTTGCCCAAGAATCTATTGCTGATTATTGTGACATTCCCGCAGACATGTTCTCCCCCAATGCCGATTACCTACTGACAGTAAAAGGTACCAGCATGATCGGCATAGGTATCTATGAAGATGATTTGCTAGCTGTACATAAGACCGGTCAGGCAAATAATGGTGACATTGTCGTCGCAAGAATTGATGACGAAGTTACGGTTAAAAGATTAGAAAAAGGCAGAAGCAAGCATCGCTTAAGCCTGATCGCTGAGAATCCGGACTACTCACCAATAGAAGTTGATCTACGCAGTAGTGATTTCTCTATTGAAGGTATCAGTGTTGGAGTAATAAGGCGCAACATCTAGAGCCTACGTTTCTAACGACTCAGTTAGTGTTTTTTTTGCCCTTCGTGATCGGTTTGATTATGTCCCATTTTCCGTCGCGGTAGAAGGCTTTCCAGCCAGTTGCCTTTTTGTTTACTTCACTCTGAACATACTGCTCCTTGGTTTTTCGGCTGTAACGAACAAGTGTCTTGTTACCTTTATCATCCTCGGTAGGCGCTTCGAATAAAAAGGTGTACTTCGGATCAATTTCTTCCTTGTGTGGTATTAGCTCGTCCACGAGAGGCGCACGTGTTTCACGATTACGAGGAAATTTACTTGCAGCTAGAAAAAGTCCGGATGCGCCATCACGAAGCACGAAGTGGTCATCAACGGTGTCACACGCTAATTCTGACATTTTTACAGGATCCATCTTGGGAGGCGCCGGTTCTCCGCTACGTAAAAGTTTGCGTGTGTTTTTGCAATCCTTACTCGCACAGTCAAAATACTTACCAAACCGACCCGTTTTCAACTGCATATCGGTGCCACACTTATCACATTCTATTACTGGACCATCATAACCACGGATTTTAAATTCACCGTATTCTACTTCATACCCCTGACAATCCGGGTTATTTCCACACACGTGCAATTTCCGCTTTTCGTCAATCAGATAGGCATCCATGGCCGTATTACATAAACGGCAACGATGCTTTTTACGCAATTGGATACTTTCTTGAACCTCAGCTTCTTCTGTGGTATCTGTGCGAATCGCTTCTTCGCCAGGTATCAAATTCATGGTGCTCTTGCACCGCTCTTTTGG
>Ga0209752_1001471_pt1 | contig 11352 bp, 9 predicted proteins | sample METZYME_3_250m_FD_187548 | JGI IMG/M metagenome (GOLD analysis project Ga0209752, IMG submission 187548) | Marine microbial communities from oxygen minimum zone in mesopelagic equatorial Pacific - METZYME_3_250m (SPAdes) (version 2) | ecosystem: Environmental > Aquatic > Marine > Oceanic | place...
GTACCACGTTTTCGGCGTCGTCTTGGCCTGGTATTTCAAGATTTCAAGCTAATCGAGGATCGAGTCGTGTTTGACAATGTTGCCCTGGCTGGTTTGGCTGTCGGTTTTTCTTTTAATGAAAGCCAGCGGCGCGCCAACGAGTTACTACGCTTGGTTGGTGTGGATGGCCGCGCCCAGCTATTTCCGGGGCAGGTTTCCGGGGGTGAACAACAGCGTGTCGCCATCGCCAGGGCTCTAATGACTGCTCCGCAGTTGCTCTTGGCTGATGAGCCGACAGGAAACCTCGACCCGAAGCGAGCCAACGAAATTATGCGTATCTTTCACGCAATCAATCGGACTGGTACCACCGTGTTGGTAGCGACTCACGATGCAGATTTAATTGGCTCCATGGGGAGGCGCACAATGATCCTTGAGGCTGGCCGTCTGGATACGTTGGCGGTACCTCCCCAGGTATCCTAATGATGCGAACTGATCGCTACTTGAGGCTTTGCTTCGGGGAAGCTTTGCGTGGTTTGGTTGGACGCCGCCGCGCCGCGGCGTCATCAGTCATGATTATCGCTTTGTCACTCGTGGTATTGGGTGGTTTCTTGTTGGTTTCTGACAACCTGAATGGCTTGCTTCATCGGTGGCGTGAGCGTGGCCATGTGCAGGTCTTTCTTGAGCCTGGTTTTACTGTTTCCCAGCAGCAGGCGACCGCTGACGCGATTCGAGAGAGTCCCGAGATTGACAGCTTCAGGTTTATGAGCGCCGATCAAGCGGCAGCGCAGTTCCGAGAGGATTTCCAGCAGCTTGGTGACCTGCTTGCCTTCTTAGAGGAAAATCCGCTGCCGGCTTCGTTCGTCATCACGGTGCGTGAAAATTTCCGCAACGAGGGAGCGCTTTTGGGCCTAGCAGAACGCTGGGAGGCGATGTCCGGTGTCGATGCAGCTCAATACGATCTGGAGGCTATCCGACGTCTGGAGCTTGGGGTCAATGGGCTTCAATTCGTTGGGGCGGTTCTCGGTGGGGCCGTATTGATTGCGGCGATCATTACCACGGCTAACGTTATCCGCGTTCTGGTTGTCGCCCGGCGGCGGGAGATCATTGTGCTGCGTTTAGTTGGCGCTACCGAGAGCGTTGTGCGTGGTCGTTTTCTCGCGGAAGGTGCGATTCAAGGGTTTCTTGGCGGATTGTTTGCGCTGGTGGTTCTATTTGTGATCGGCAGAATCGGGGTGTCGTTTGTGACCGCAGGCGGTTCCCCGTTGTTGTCACTGGTTGAACTGCAATTCTTCAACGTTTTCTTGTTTGCTCAGCTGATTGGCTTGGGTGTGGCGGCGGGGCTGATTGGTGCGCTATTAGCTTTTGGTGCGGCAGATAATCTCGAGCAATAAACGGAGAACACCGTGACGCCATGAATCGCAACGCCGAAGATCGAACCCCCGAAGCTCAGACAGGTTCGCCGTCTCGTGACCTGAGGATCATTTCCTGCTCGACGGCGCAGGGCTGATCTGGAACCCAAATCGTGCTTGCTTGACGGGCGCCTTCGGGGTACTACAAAGGGCTATGGCCTACCCACCAGGTTTTGTCGATGAAGTTCGGCGTAGTGTTGACCCGCTGCAGATCATTGGCGAAGTTGTAGAGATCAAGCGTCGCGGTAGTCGTTGGGTCGGTCTTTGCCCTTTCCATAACGAGAAGACACCTTCGTTCACCGTCAACGAAGAGGGCCTGTGGCATTGCTTCGGTTGTACTTCTGGTGGCGACATCTTCCAATTCGTCATGGATCAGGAAGGCTTGGAATTCCCTGAAGCGGTCTGCTCTTTGGCGGAGCGTGGCGGTGTCCCAGTTCCTTCAGAGGTGGGTCGAAGCCGGCAGGCTGGGCAGTCTGTCGTTGATAAGAACCGGGTCATCACTGTGCTTGTTGCCGCCGACGAGTTCTATCGAGATCAACTTCATGGTGCTGAAGGCGCCAGGGCGCTCGAATTTTTGGCCAAGCGTGGTATCGAGGAAAGCGTGGTACTTCACTTCGGTCTCGGCTTCGCCCCGGACGAGTGGGAGGCTCTCCAACAGCATCTTGTGGCAGCCGGTTTCAACGAGCATGAACTAGAGGCGGCCGGCTTAGTGAAACGCCGGGAGACTGGTAAGGGAACTTATGATCGGCTCCGGGACCGTATCGTGTTTCCGATTCGCGACCCGCGTGGGCGCCCAGTTGCGTTCAGCGGACGTAGTATCGGAGAAGGGGAGCCGAAGTATCTAAATTCACCCGAAACCATCACTTTTACGAAGAGCCAAACTCTCTACGGTCTTTTCGAGGCACGCGAATCGATTATCTCTAAGGGTTTTGTGCTGCTGGTTGAAGGAAACTTTGACCTCATCGCCTGTGCCCAATATGGTTTGCCGAATGCGGTGGCGCCTTTGGGCACGGCATTCACGGAAGACCACGCTCGAAAGTTAGCGCGTTTCGCGCGAAAAGCTGTCGTTGAATTCGATGGCGACCAGGCGGGCCAAGCGGCTGCTGAGCGCACTGTTGGTATTCTTCTAGGGAAGGGATTTCAGGTGAACGTGGTGCGCCTTTCGCCCGAACATGATCCAGATTCGTTCTTGCGGGCCGAAGGTATTGAAGGTTTTCATGCCGCCCTGAGCCAATCAGCCACCGGTTTGGATTTCATGATCCAGCGCGCAGGAGAGCGCGCAGACCTTGATACGCCACGAGGCAAGGCGGAAGCTCTTTCATCGCTCCTGGAGTTCGTCGTACCGATCTCCAATAGGGTAGAGCGTGCCGAGTGGATTACGCGGTTGGCTGAACGACTGCAAGTAGAACCGCGCCTGGTCGAGGGTGCGGCAGCAGATGTTCAGGCTAAGGGACGGCTCAGGAAAAACCGTGTACGGCCGACGGCCGAGTCTTCAGAGAATCAAAGGAGCCCCGCCTCGTGGAAGGTAGAGCTCGAGAAGGTAACGTTGGCTGAGCGTGAATTGTTACGCGCCGTGCTTGAGCATCCTGAGTGGCGTGGGCAGCTGGAAGAAATCTGTCCTCTCGACACGATCCGGGATGCCCGGGTCCGCGCGTTACTGGAGGCAGCCGCGACATGCGACGCGGACGGAGTTCCAGTGGACACCGGCAATCTTCTAGCGCGTGTCGCGCAAAAGGGTGCTAGCGCATTAATGTCACTGGTTCGACTTGAGGAGAAAGGTCCCTTGGATTGGGATTCCGCTCGTAACTGTGCGCTCGGAATTTACGATGACAGCCTAAGGCGAAGGCTACGTGAAGTAAGCAAGGACATACAAGAGGCGCTTAAGGTAGGCGACCACGAGTTGTTTGGGCAGCTGAACAAAGAAAAGCTAACGCTGGCACAAAGAATAGACTCAAGTTTGCTGTAACTTCCGTAAGAAGGTAATGAAACTCGAGAAGCAATTTACCAATCAGCCAAAGGAATAGGGCCCTTAGCTCAGTCTGGTTAGAGCCGCCGGCTCATAACCGGTTGGTCCCAGGTTCGAATCCTGGAGGGCCCATTATTTTTGTTTGTAGAAATATTGGACGACTCACAAACAGAGGGGTTTCACTCTAAGAACATTTTTCCATCTTGTCTTTGTGTTTTCCTGGCAAACAAACTTCCCGATGGTCTGCAAGGCGCACTGGACACGTTCTGTGAGAAACAGATCCTTGCGCAATTCTGAACGTAGGTATACAAATGATTGTTCGAGTGTATCGACTAGCATGCCAGAGCGGTTGCGGTAGATGGTTTCTTGGTTCCCTTGCGACGAGAACGCAGTGAGATCGCGAATTTTTAGGTCGGAGCGAAACAAAATACTGCCGACGGGTGCGTGCGTCCGCACGGCCTTAAGCGGTACGGGTGGGCTTCGGCCCGCCCTTTTTTTTGTGTCCGAAAGATTGCCTCGATGAGTATCAAAGATGGCTTAACCATTCTAGTAAGCGTGCAAGCGTGTGAACTTGAGCTCAAGTGTATCGACTCTGAGATCGCCGACGTCGAACGCGAACGAGCCGCAGCGCATGCCGAAATTGAGGCCGCCGAGGGAGAGGTCGATGCAATCAGAGCGGCTCTCGAGGATGCTCGCTCCGTGGCCAAACGGCTCGACATGGATCTTAAATCCGCCGAAGAGAAGGTGGTCAAGTTCAATGACCATATGTTAGCGGTGAAGACTAACGAGGAACTGTGGGCGATCCAGGAAGAGATTGGTTATGCAGAAAGAGCAGTTAGTGCCGTTGAAACAAAGATCCTGGAACAACTCGAAAACGAGGATTCTCTTAAGGTCTCCATTGGGAAGAAGAACAGTGAATTGACCCATGTGAGGGAAAGTGTGGATGCTGCCATTGCCGTGGCCAACCATAAGGAGGCTGATTTAATATCTGTAAAGGCCAAAGCTGACGATACGCTCTCCAGTCTGCAGGAGCGCATTCCGGAAGACCTCATGAAGAAGTACGGAAATATCAAGATGGTGCGTGGAGGTCTGGGGGTGGCGGAGATACTTGATGAGATTTGCCTGGTGTGCAATTTCAAGATGCGGCCGCAGCTCTATGCGGACACATTTAACTTTGCTGACATCATGCAGTGCGAAAACTGCCGTCGAATCCTTTATGTTGCTGAGCGCCTAGGAATTGCTTCGGGTGCAGATCCAGCAAGAAGTGACGTGGCTACATTAAACAGAGACCAACCTATTGACTCCGAGCCTGCGCCTGCGGGGGACATCACTGGCTGATTGTGGGGAACGTGGACAAGGCAGTTGTTTACGTTGACGGCGGCTCGCGTGGTAACCCCGGAGATTCCGCTTTTGGGGTATACGCCTGCGACTCTGAGGACAATCCGATAGTGGCTTTCGGAGGTTTCTTGGGGACTATGACGAACAATCAGGCGGAGTACAGTGGACTTTTGGCAGCGCTGGAATGGGCTCATAGCGAAGGCGTGCAAGAACTCCATGTGTGGGCAGATTCCCAGTTGATGGTGCGGCAGATGAATGGTCAGTACAAGGTTAAGAGCTCCAACCTCCGGTTACTTTTCGAAGATGCGAGGCGGAGAGCCGATCGGTTTGCACAGTTTACAATCGACCATGTTCACCGGGAGGGTAATGCCGAAGCGGATAGATTAGCGAACCTGGCAATGGATGCGCGCGCATCTATCAGGGAATTTCCCTAGCAGAACAAGCTAAGAACCCCCAGACGCTTCACTCACAAGTTCCTGCTGATGGCAACTGAGTAGCCATCGAAAAGAAGGCCATCTCCGACATTGCCCGTTTCTGAACTATGGCCGAGACAGCCAGGCTCAATAGATATATATCGAAGCCTGTGAATAGTTTCGTCCCCGGATGCCAGTTCACCGGCAACCTCACAGTTCAGTGATGTGTCAGTGAAATACCGCAGAGCATCCGGCCCGCGGTGTCTCCATCGCGTCGATAGGACCATAGCCAGTCGCTATTGCATTTCGTGCAGAGTCCCGCGTTTGTAACATTGTGTTGAGGCACACCAAGTTTCTGTGTGATCGCCGATCCGACGGCTCCAAGATTGCAGTGGAGTTGCTCATTCTTTGAAACGGATACTCGGGCCTCTTCGTCGTAACCCTGCTCGTTGAACGCGGCCAGGACCTCGGGACCGACTTCATAGCAGCAGGGCCCGATCGAAGGCCCGATGCCAACCACGCAATTGGTGGGTTTGGTGCCGAAGCCCGAAGCCATCATCTCAATGGCATTTTCAATTACGCCGCTAGACAAGCCACGCCAACCGGCGTGCACAGCCGCTACCACACCGGCGACAGGATCAGCGATCAAGACTGGAAGACAGTCGGCGACAGCGACGGCGACCGTGACTTCTGGACAGTTTGTGATCAATCCATCGGCATGCGGCCGGAGATTTTGGTTTGTTTCCATGAACTGGAAACGATCTTCTAGTTCTTGAGGCAGTATGAGGACGTTCGCCCCATGTACTTGTTTAAGGCGAGCAATGGGAGGAGGAACCACGTTCTCAAGATGACCCCAGCGAGTGGCAAACCCATGGCGAATTCCGGGGAGCATCCACAAGTTTTCGAGTTGGACAATACCCTCAACGTCGGGCGGGTTACGGATCATCACGTGCCTTAGTAGTGCCTGGCGAGTCGCGCCGTATTCACACTCCCCCTTGGGCAGGTGAGCGCCGGGTGCTGAGAATCCGAAAAGTTTTCGGGACGTTGTTCACGCCGCCGCATTTGCATTTCCGTCTAGCGCTTTGTGCCACTGGTTCTCAAGGGCTGCGCTGGAAGCTCCAGTTCGGAGATGACCCCAGGGTAGGGGAGCACTAGGTTGCAGGGCACGAAACGCAAAATGGTCGACTGATCCACCGCGCTCTTCCCATGTCCTGACCGCTTGACGCCAGGATCCGGTGTCCGCCCATATCTCGATCAGGTCTGCAACACGGCGATCACCCCGCGACGTTAGAGCCTGAATTTCTGCAGAACGTGGCGACATTGCCTCGATGGCAACGTTGGGAACCTTTGCGAGGTGGCGTCGTAGCCAGCGCAGTTTGGAAGCGTATTCTGATGGGCGGATCTGTTTAGCCCACTGGAAGGGTGTTGCTGGTTTGGGAATCAGGCAGTTAACTGACAGGGTGATGGTACCTATGCGCCCACGGTCACGACTTTCCTCGATCATGATTTCACGCATTGAGGTACAGAGATTCACCAGTTCTTGAAGATCTTCTTCAGTTTCGCCAGGCAGACCAATAATGACGTAGTTTTTCAAGCTCAGGACACCGGCTCGAAAGATCATCCGTGTTTTCTCGAGGATTTCCTCGTTGGTAATATTCTTCATAATTAGCTCCCGCATCCGGTCACTACCCGCCTCAGGGGCGATTGTGATGCTGCGCTGGCCCGATTCGACGACGCTGCGTAGCAACGGCTCACGCAGAGTCGAAATGATGAGGCTGGGACTGAACACCTGGAGACCTCGTTCTCGCAGGCTAGTAGCGATCGCCTCGATGTCGGGATGATCGAGTAGCGCAGTGGCCACTAGGCCAACCCTCTGTGTGGTCGGTAGCCAACGCTCGGCCACCGCGAGCACGTCGTCCACTGCGTGAACTCTGAACGGCAGGATGTTATAGCCGACCCAGCAATAGCGACAGCCTTTGGTGCAACCACGTGCCACCTCGATCATTGCCCGGTCCCCGAATTCCGTTTCTGGTGTCAGGATCGCAGTCGACGCGACTGTCTCGGGACCCTCGAATACTGCCCGAACCTTGGTCACGCAAGTTGGGGCACCATCCTGAGGTGTAAGTCCGGTAAACGTCGGGTAGCCGGATGAGCTGACCTGGTCATAACGTGGCTTGTACAAACCAGGAACATAGAAACCAGGCAAGGTGGCTAAGCTTCGCAGTAATGCAGCTCGAGTTGGAAGATCGCCGTCAGTTAATGGTTCACGGGAATTTCCAGTCGTTATTCCGTCAGCTTGCCCGAGAATACTCTTGATTAGCGGACCGACAAGGCCCTCTCCTTCTCCGACACAACATAGATCGAGAAACGGTGCTACAGGTTCCGGGTTTATCGAAACTGCAGCCCCTCCCATAATTACGATCGGGTGCGTTATGTTCCGATGCGCGGCGCGCGTTGGTAGATTGGCGAGAGTAAGCATTCGCACTACGTTGACGTAGTCGTTTTCGAAAGAGGCAGAAAATGCGATCACATCAGCGTCGGAGACTGGACGTTGCGACTCCACCGTCATCAAAGGGGTGCCGCGGCGCGAGTATTCTTCAATCTCGTGGTTGTCGGGTAAAAAAGAACGCTCGCAGCACACATTGGGATGGTCGTTAAACAGGCGGTAGATCGTGTGCATACCAAGATTGCTCATCCCAACCCCATATGTGTTGGGATAGGCAAGTACAACCCGAAGTCGTCCACCCTGGTTGGGTTCTACCAGGCGAGTTTCTTGTTGGGCTCGACGTCGCAGATAAAGCGCGGAGTCTGACGGCATTGGTACTTTGGAGGGCTGTGGAACGGACAGCGCGAATTGCGTTGCAAGATACTATCAGGATGCCGAAAGACTCCCGAAGGTGTCTTGTGCCCCACGTTCTCCTGAAGGTCCCATCTGGCAGGACGGAGACTTAGTGTTCCTCGCCTAGATTTTGGGTGCGCAGGAATGTTGGGACGTCGAGGTCCTCTTCGGCCGAGGCGTCTAAAGCGTGCGAACCCCCCTCCGATCCACCGCCTCCGCCCGGGCGATAAAAATGGCCGGCGTCTGATGTTGCTGACCGAGAAGCGTCAGCGTAGATCTCAACGCGTGACTGGAGTGGTGCCGTGGGTTCGAAACCGGTAGCGATGACGGTGACCTTAACGTTGTTTCCCATATTTTCGTCGATTACTGCACCAAAAAGAATGTTCGCGTCATCGTCGGCGGTTTCGTAGATGATCGACGCTGCTTCGTTAATCTCATGCAGTGTAAGGTCAGGGCCGCCGGTGATATTGATCAACACGCCCCGAGCGCCCTCGATTGAAGTGTCCTCGAGTAGTGGGCTCGAAATCGCTGCGATCGCTGCTTGCCTGGCACGCTCTTCGCCGCATTGCGTGGCCGTGCCCATGATCGCCATGCCCATTCCAGACATGACGGTACGCACGTCGGCGAAATCCAGATTGACTAGGCCCGGTACTAAGATCAGATCCGCAATGCCTTGCACACCTTGATGGAGCACTGTGTCGGCTTCTGAAAATGCCTCAACCAACGGGGTGTCCGGTCCGACCATGGTCAAGAGACGATCGTTAGGGATTGATATTAGGGTATCTACTGAATCCTCAAGCTCCTGAAGGCCTTGGTTGGCTTGCTGCATGCGCCGTTGCCCCTCAAAACGGAAGGGTCGGGTTACGACAGCTACCGTCAAGGCGCCGAGTTCGTTGGCAAGCCGAGCGATAACCGGTGCCGCCCCAGTTGCAGTGCCGCCACCAAGCCCGCCGGTGACAAATACCATGTCGCTGCCTTCAAGAAGGTCAGCTATCTCTTCTGTACTCTCAAGTGCTGCTTGGCGACCGATCTCTGGGTTCGCTCCGGCTCCGAGACCGCCGGTCAGGTTAGCTCCTAGCTGGAGCTTTTCGGGCGCGTCGTTGGACTGTAGCGCCTGCTGATCTGTGTTGGCAGCGACGAAATCAACACCCTGGAGCCCAGAGCGCATCATCCTTTTGATCGCATTTCCTCCTCCACCCCCGACGCCGACCACCTTTATGCGAGCGCCCCGTAGTAAAGATTCAGGTGGTTGCTGGAGTGGTGTAGGTAACGATTTGGCAACGGTATCCTGGCGCGCCGCTTTCTTCGAAGCCCCACTTTTTTTGACTGGCTTCTTGGTGTCTGCGGCTATGATCTGAGCCTTAGCGCTGCCCGCCCCCTTCTGTTTTTTGTGATCGGGGGGCTCCTTGGAGGAGCTTTTAGGTTCCGATGATTTACTTGAGATTTCTTTTGGCTGCGACTTGGAGCGGGGTTTTTTCGGTGCAACCTTTGACTCTTGCGCCTGTAGCCGGTGAAGTTCCTCGTGAAGCTCCGGTTGCCAACCCTTTGGTTCTTCTACCGACATGCCTAAATCTCCTTGCTCGGTCCAGGTTGCTCCCAATCTATCCCGGCCGGTTTGAGAGTCAACCCATAGGCCATCAAAAGAGGTCTCCTAGCCAGCTAGAGACACGGCCGAAGAGACCGCTTCCGTTAGGTTTGAAGTGGGTGGCAACATCACGATTGTAGTGTCCGTATAGCACTAACCCGACAGCAGTGGAATAGATTGGGCTCGACACAATATCGATGAGGCCTTCTATACCAATTGGCTGTCCTGAACGAACCGGTAGTCCGAATCGTTGTTCGGTGAGTTCAGGGAAACCGTCGACCAGTGAGCCACCACCCGTGAGGACAAGGCCAGCGTTGAGTTGGTCGAGAAATCCAGCCTTATCCAGTTCGTTGGCGACAAGATCGAGAATTTCGATGGCGCGCGGTTGCAATATTTCGCACAAGCGGCCACGGGCCAGCAAGCGTGGGCCACGGCCGCCGATGCCGGGAATTTCGATCGCCTGCTCTGGATCGATGAGGCTGGGTTCGACGCAGCCGTGACTTAGTTTGAGAACTTCAGCTTCTGTGATCGGTGTACTAAGGCCGACAGCGATGTCGTTGGTGAGGTGATCTCCACCGGCTGGTAGAACTGCTGTGTGACAGACGCTGCCATCGACTAGGCAAATCAGGTCGGTTGTACCACCTCCGATGTCGACCAGGGCCACGCCGAGCTCGCGCTCGTCATCGGTGAGCACAGCTTCGTTCGATGCGAGCTGTTCAAGTACGATCGCATGAGCTTCGATACCAGCTCGATTGACACAGGTTACAAGGGTCTGGATGGCGGAAAGAGCACCCACCACCAAGTGGACCTCAACCTCAAGGCGGCTACCAGACATGCCCAGTGGGGCAACAATGTCACCCTGTTCGTCAACAGAGAACTCCTGTGGAATTAGGTGTAGTAGTTCGCGATCAGGCGGCAAGTTTAGGGCCCGCGCAGCGTCGACGACACGTCGAACATCTTCTTCGGTGATTTGGCGAGCCCGCCCATTAATGGTCACTGCACCGCGGCTGTTGAAGCCGCGGATGTGGGCACCAGAAATGCCGACATAGGCACGGTCCACGCTGGTTCCAGCCATCAGTTCGGCCTCTTCGACAGCTGATTTTATGCTCTCTACTGTCGAGTCGACATCAACAATCGACCCCTTCTTCTGCCCATCGGAGTCGGCGACGCCAACGCCGATGATCTCCAGATCGTTGTCTTCGGTCGGTTCGCCGATAACGGCGCAAACTTTGCTTGTTCCAACGTCTAAACCGACTATGTATGGATCGCGTCGCGCCAAGACTCCCCCTAATCCTCTTCCGGCCCGAACGCGCGAACCACAAGCATGTCGGTGTAACGAGCATCTATGACCGAAGGCGCGTCAGGGGGATTGGCATGAAGGAGGCTGCGCACCGCGGCCATTTTGGCGGCCATACGGCGTTCGTCTCCGAGGAGGATCTCAAGTTGTCCGGACGTTGCAACCAGAACGATACCTTTGGCATCGATCCGTATGTGGTCGACTGGCTTGGGGAATTCCCCATCGGCCTGCGCCATCCAGTCGACGATGGCCAGGGCAGAGAGCAATGAGGGTCCGTGCTGTGGGTCGTCCGTCAGGTGTTCTCCAGGTGCCGACTTGAGACTGTCGCCGTCGACCAGTCGAATCTTGGGCAACTGTGGACGTTGTCGGTCATAGGTGTCTAGCACCACCCCTTCACGGTCAATGATGTAGGTGGTTTGGTCGCTGACGACGCGCACCTTGGGATCGCGTGCCACAACGGATACGATCAGGCCATCCGGTAACACGCTACGGACACCTGCACTGTGCACTGCGGGTAGTTCTTCGA
>Ga0209752_1001475_pt1 | contig 11341 bp, 10 predicted proteins | sample METZYME_3_250m_FD_187548 | JGI IMG/M metagenome (GOLD analysis project Ga0209752, IMG submission 187548) | Marine microbial communities from oxygen minimum zone in mesopelagic equatorial Pacific - METZYME_3_250m (SPAdes) (version 2) | ecosystem: Environmental > Aquatic > Marine > Oceanic...
TTGCTGGGCGTCGGGGTGTGGCCCAGTCCGGCAGGGCACCTGCATGGGGTGTAGGGGGTCGTCGGTTCGAATCCGACCACCCCGACCAGAAAATAATGAAAGCTGTTAACACTCGTCTCTGTTGACGTGTTAACAGCTTTTTTGATTCAGCGGCTCCGCCGAGACTAAGAGATAGCCTCTCCTCTTTCATCGCAGAGTCCAATTGAATGTCCGTTGGAGGGAAACTGCCTTGGCGCGGCGCATAAGCCTTACCTCCGCCACCACAGTCAGTCATGATTAGCAGCAATACCATTACAGTTGATTCGGAAACGTCCACCCACCAGATCCGGACACCTAATTGGACTCATTCGTAGAAAGGAATGGCAGGATCTTTCCCAACACCTCTTCAGGTGCTTCTTCGGCTAAGAAATGCCCACAATCAATCGGCCCACCTACGACGTTCGTGGCTCGATCGCGCCAAACCTGCAACATATCTAGGCCTCTGCCAGTCTGCCAACCAGGCCTCTTTCTCATGTCTGATCCCCATAACGCAAGCACAGGGCAATCAAGTCTGCGACCTCTGTCGATTTCATCATGCTCCAGGTCCAGAGATATAGCCCGATAGTCGGCGCAACTGGCCTTGATGGTCGCTGGATCAGAAAAGCATCGGAGATATTCTGAGTATGCTTCCTCTGTTATCGATCCTTCCCTCGCAGTCCAACGTTCTAGTAAAAAATCTAGATAGAACTTTGCGTTGGTTCCGATGAGACGTTCCGGTAAGGGTTCAGGCTGACGCATAAGGTGCCAATGGAACCATGCGAATGAAAGGTCGCTGTCCATGGAGTCGAAAGCCGCCTGAGACGGAGCCACATCCAACGAAGTAAAGGTCTTAACTCTTATAGGCGAATCTAGAGCCATCCGATGGCCCACTCTTGCACCCCTATCGTGCCCAATCACATGAAATAGTTCATGCCCCAGTTGTAACATCACCTGTACTTGATCGGCCGCAGTACTCCGCTTGCAATACACGTTGTCATCACCGTTGGCGTCGGGTTTCCCGCTATCGCCGTAGCCTCTTAGATCCGGGGCAACCACCGTGTATGAATCAGCTAACGCAGACGCCACCTTATGCCACATCACATGGGTTTGCGGGTAACCGTGTAAGAGCAATATAGGAGGACCATTACCTCCATACACCACATTTATGGTGATTCCTTGGATATCTATAACAACCTGGGAGAATCCATCGAACATCGCCTTATCTTCTCCGTTCCATTGCTCATTTGAGCTTAATCAAATTTTGACGAATTATTAATCAACAAAATGTGGGGCGATACTTACCCGTACTCATAAGCATCAAGTGGCGAACAAATTCCTGCCTATGCAGCCAGGTTTTGGCGTGATCACCTGAGTCAGGAAAATTATTTGACCCTGTGTAGGTAGCTTGTATCTTCTCTCTTTAATGCATCTATAGGGTAGTTAGTTACCTGATAACGCAGTGTCATATTATTTCGTTAAGCGCTTCGAAATGTTCCCGGCACAGGAAATAAATGAAGCCCCCTCAAACGAAGGAGCTTCTTTCATAGGATCTAGCCATTCATTGACAGGAGTGCGAAGCACAACGGTTTTCAAGGGCATCGCCGTGCCTACCAGTAGGTTTTTCTAGCCCTGTTATCTTCCCCAATTCATGCCTGAAATGTACCAATGGGTTCATTATGGCCCAGGGAGACATTTGCTCTTTTGTCCACGGTTTTGTCCGTGCGAGCGTTCTTCCGAGTACCTTGCGATCCCTAGGGACCACTATATTCAAATCGGGCCAAGTTTGCTGATTTTCCTGAGTACTCAAAACTTAGGTCCGGGTCGGTCAACTTCAAAGTGGATGAGCGCCGGACGCTGACTGGGCCTGTAAAAAACGGAACCGCCATTCCGCTAACCGTCGTATCTAAATTCCCCGCCCCGGGCATAGGATGAGGGATTTTTTCTGAGGCCGCTTCCAACACACCGTCGATTGTTACTCTGTGCTCCCCGTCCATAGTTTCAAACTTTATGGGTACGACCTTTGGAGGGATTGCGGTACCAATCAGTCCGCTAAAGGGCTCAAACCAGCCTCCAGCCTGACCGGACAAAATATTGCCAATGGCTTCTGCCTGTGTTTGTGAAGCTTGCTGATCAAGATAGACACCTAGTGTCCAGTTGCCTTCGAATGGTTTACCTGGTATCTGAATGTAGAGTACGACATTCAGGCCACTCAATCCGGTACTACCATAATTTCCTTGATCTATTCGCAAACACAAAACTGCCTCACACGGTAGATCACTCGGATCCCCACCGTAGTTACATGGGCAAACTGTATTGCAGCTACACATCTCCAAAACGTCGCCCTGCATGTGCCACGATGTTGCGGTAGTCATCAACTCCACCTCAAGGTTAAAGGTTCATTTGCTATCGTCCGTCTGCTATGTTAACTCATTTCAGATTCCCTAGACGTGAGGTCAATTGGCGTTGTGCTAAATGCTAGAACGGTAGGTCGCCCGCATCGATCGTTTCAGGTCGGGACTGAATAGCGAGAGAGGGTGTCCGCCAATCCCGGTCATCATTCTTAATGGCACGTGCGTCCGTATCGTTGGGTACAGTCGCTGGAATTATGGGGTACGAAAGCAGCTAGTCACCGTCTGCGATGATTACTGAGCTGTCAGCGGAATCGAATCGCTGCTTGATCACAGCCTGATATTCGGGGGAGTCGTAGAACTTCTTGGCCTGTTCATAGCTCTCGAATTCCACGACGACCACGCCGGAAGGTTGCCAATCACCGTCTAGGGTTTCAACATTCCGGCTATTGAGTAGGAACTTGGCTCCGTATTGGGTAAAAGAGGCGCTCGCAGACTTCTGATACGCGGCGAAGGCATCCGGGTCATTAATGCTATTTAAGGTTGCTATTATGTAACCGGGCATGGCAGGTCTCCTGCTGATGAGTTCAAAATCTTAGATTGGACGATACTAGCGGAAAGAAGCCTAATCGTCGAACCCAGGAATCCCGGCCATCACAATACAGACTTCCACGCACGCGTCACAGTACAGGCCAACGTAATCAGCACGCCCAGATGATGGCCTTCACCGTCGGATTGTTCATACTGGTCATGGTGACCACCGACACCGAGCACCCACCCGCCGCCGGCATTGCCATCGAGATGCCCAGCCGGAGGTGGACGCCAGAGGTATTTGGAGGCATTCTGGGGTCCATCGTCCTCATGGGAGTGATTAAACTGGTGCTGCGGCGACATCTGCGCGACCTGCTGTGAGCGTACCGGTCGCTAGACCGAATCTTTAGAGCAAGTGAGGACACAACCGACATGGATCTATCTTTGGAAGGAAAGATCGCCATCGTGACCGGCGGCAGCAAGGGGATCGGCCGGGCCGCTGCGTTGGCGTTGGCCCAAGAGGGTGTGGACGTGACGATCTGCGCCAGGGGCATGGAAGACCTGGAAGACGCCGCCGCCGAGATCCGGACCGCCACAGGCCGCAAAGTTTTGGCCGTCCAGGCCGACATGGGCAACCCCGATGACATCAAAAACCTGATTGCAACGACGGTGACCGAGCTAGGCGGGATCGACATCCTGATCAATAACGCCGTCAACTCCAAGGCGGCGCCCTTCATGGACCTTGCCGACGAAGACTGGTTGAACCACATTAACGTCAAGGTCATGGGCTATGTCCGCTGTTCCCGTGAGGTCATTCCCCACATGCAGGCACGTGGTGGCGGTAGAATAATCCACATCGGCGGCATGGCTGCCCGGCAAGCGAACACACTGGCCAACAGCAACGGCGTCACCAACTCGTCGGTCTCAAACATGGCCAAGAATCTCTCTGATGCGTTCGCGTCCGACGGAATATTGGTCAACTGCATCCATCCGGGAACTACAAGAACCGAACGGCAGACCCGAAGCCTGATAGCTCGAGCGGATCATGCCAGTATTTCAGTTGATGAAGCCGAACGTCGCGCCGTCGCGGACATACCCATCGGCCGCATGGTCGAATCCAAAGACATCGCCGATCTTATCTTATTCTTGGTCTCGGACCGGGCCGGAGCCATCACTGGTCAGACCATCGCCGTCGAGGGCGGAGCAGGCCGCGGCATGAACTTCTAACTCTCACGTTTGCCAATCGCATCCGATACTCTGAATTAGGACTCAAAGCACCTGATCCTAACGAACAACAACTACGGGATAAGTCTGCCCTTGGTTAGGGCGATCTATACCGATTTCACGAACAGCAACGCTCCTGAAAGGAATATGAAGGCAGCAAATAACCTGCGATAGTTTCCAGCATCGATATTTGCGTAGACTATCTTCTCTGTGACTATGAACATAGTCAGTCCGACAGACATACTTAAGGCGATCGTTGATAACTTGATATCCAGATCAAAATTCGAGAAGAAGAGTGTCACTATTTGGAATGTGGCAAAGGTTGCATATGAAGCGGCCACAGTCGCTCGAGTTGTGCGTTTTTCGTAACCTTTGCTGTGAACGGCCACCGTGAGTAATGGTCCTCCTAAATTTGTCAATCCATGAACGATACCCATCAATATGAAGTAAGGTCTCTCGTGCCGAACAACGAGGTTAACAAGGTTATTTACTCTAGCAGAGAAATCTTTTGCCGCCACAAGCAATAAAAGCACGCCGATGAGCAAGCCGATATTGATTTTGATCTCGTTTAGAACGGCCAGAAAGATTACTATGAACGGGATTGTGTAAACAATAATTTTTTTATAAAAGGCTATGTCTACACTTTTATGGTCTTTCACAATCTGAGAAAGATTAATCAACAACGAGATCGGCAGTAAAACGATTACTGCTTGGAAAAAATTGTAGCCTTGCAACATCAGCAACGGGGTACCAAAAAGCAAAACACCAACCCCGAAAATGGATTGAATGAAGGACGAAACGGCTACTGTGATTAAAATATCCAATGGCATGTTTGAAAACCAGAAGACCGACGGGATCGATATATTTGAGGATGGACTAAGTAAGTATCGATTTTAATATGCTAAATTGGTCACTCTGCATTATTAGCCAACGAAATATGGAGCGGTACTTACCCGCTCTCATAAGCATCGAAGAGGCGAACGGGTTCCCTAGCTACCTTTCACTGAAAGTCCTGAAGGAACTGAATGACCCACAGGGGACAAAGGCATGGGAAATCGCGCCTTTGACGTTGCTGCTTCTCTAACTGGTTATCGCCTTCAGTACCTTCAGTTAGTTCAGTAATTGTCTCTCACCGCGTCGACTTATGGTTTTTCATCTGAGGATAATTGGTTCAAAAGCACATCAAAAAGGATCTGATGGGTGTAAATCCAGTGGTATACAGTCTCAGATATCAAACCCGATTGTCGCTTTAAACCGTTGCATCGCAGCGATATGTTCACTTGCAGTTTTGAGCCCTCGCCAACGGTTCTCGATAGATAGATAACGTGCACCTAACTTCTTCCATGCTACCGCTTCATCCATCCAATCTTCCGGGCTTCCATCGCTAGTTCGAAGACGACCATCAACTCCAATGGACGCTTGATCTCGCCCATATTCCTTTGCGAAAGCATTTACTCGATCGATAGTCGCTCGCCCTCCAGCGTCTGGCTTGAAATTGGGGCACCATCCGTCAGCCAATCGCGCAATTCGCTTTAAAATCCTATCTGATGGCGTTGGGGACTCAGGACTTCCGGCACCCAACCACACGGGAATCGGCCGCTGGACCGGCAAAGGATTCAATCCTGCATGGTTTATGTTGTGCCACCTGCCATGAAAGTCGACGACTTCTTTGGTCCATAACTCGCGGAGCACCGTGATTTGTTCAGAAATTCGTTCTCCTCGCGTATGAAAATCTTCACCCAATGCTTGGTATTCCACACTGTTCCACCCAACCCCAATCCCTAGGCGGAGTCTGCCTCCTGACAATACATCGATCTCTGCAGTTTGCTTCGCAACAAGAACAGTCTGCCGTTGCGGCAAAATGAGTATGCCACTGACCAATCCGATCGTTCGAGTAATCGAAGACAAATAGCCCATCAGTGTCAACGATTCATGAATGACAGATTTGTGGTTATAAGTCTGTAACGCGGGGAAATATTCGCTGTTAGGGAATTCGTGGCGCCTTGGATCCGCGCCTAGCACATGATCTGCGATGAATATGTAGGAGTAACCCAGTTCTTCGGCAGCTTGTGCAAAGTCTTTTATTGCTGCTGGGTCTGGTTCAATCTCTGTTTGAGGGAAAATAACTCCGACTTCCAAATTTTGCTCCTGATGTGATTAAGAAGGACCGAGGGAAGTTACCTGGCAACACCGTATCGTATTATTTTTTTAGCACGCCCTAATGTTACCGACAGAAGAAATAACAATATCTGTCTAACGACCATCCCGGATAAACCTAGCTACCCGTTCGCCAATCATCACAGTAGTGGCGTTGGTATTGGCCCGCACGATGTCGGGGAAAATGGAGGCGTCCGCAACCCTGAGATTGTATAGGCCACGGACTTTGCCAAACTGGTTAACAACAGCCAAGGGGTCGGATGCCGGCCCCATCTTGCATGTACCGGAGATATGCTGGAAGCTGGAAGTATTAGCCAAAAGCCAGGCGTCTAAAGAGTCATCGGAGGCCAAATCGGCGTCAGTGGGGCTAATCCGCTCTGCCACAACGGATCCATAGGCTTCATGTTCCGCAAGCCTAACCGCCAATCTCACGCCTTCCCGCATGCGTTTTCGGTCCCAAGATTCTTCCAAGTAACGATAATCGAGCCGCGGCTGGACGTTCGGGTCATTTGAATCAAGGGTCAACTCGCCGGAGCCAACGGGAAGCTCCAAACCGCACCCGATGCGGACGACGGGCTCTTCCTCGAGAATGAACGGCGAGGATGAAGATGGCAAGACCATCAAATCATCGCGGGTTAATGAGCCTTCAGCCGTATAGCGCAAACAAATTTGTGCCCTAGGCCCATCGAGATCAATTGAGTGTCCTTCCTGTGACCGATAGCTGGTGAATACTAATGGGTGATCTCTTAGGTTCTGTCCGACCCCGGGTAAGTCCAACCTCACGGGAACTCCCTGGGCACTCAGCTGGTTGGCAGGGCCAATCCCGGAAAGCATGAGCAAATGAGGCGACCCGATGGCCCCGGCACTCAAAATGATTTCCTCTCCCTCCACCACAAATTTTTCCCCACCGCTTTCCACTTCCAATCCCGTTGCCTTTTTGCCGTCGAACACGATACGCCTAACCAATACGTTCGGTCGCAATGACAGGTTAAGTCGGTGGCGAACGGGGTTTATGTAGGCTAGAGCAGTGCTGAAGCGGATGCCATCTGGATTGTTCATGGGAAGAGGCCCAACACCTGTGGCGTCCGGGTTGTTCTGGTCGAACACCTCAGGAAACCCTGCGGTCACACAAGCCTGGAAGAATGCTTCTTGGTCCTTATTCCAATTTTTCCTTTTGTGGCGGCGAACAGGGATAGGTCCATCGGTGCCGTGAAAGTCATCTTTGACGTCCTGGTCGGTCTCCGAGCTCCGGAAATCGGGGAGGAGGTTAACATATCTCCACTCGTCGTTACCTAGGGCAGCCCAAGCGTCGTAGTCTTCTGGTACACCCCGTATGAACGCCTGAACATTGATGGCGCTGGAACCACCCATCGCTTTACCACGAGGCACCGGTATCTCCCTGACAGGATTGTTGGTTGCCGTGCCTTTGAACGACCAGTTGTGGCGCGCTCCCTGGTATGAAGCGATCGGATCGTAGCCAAATTTGAGCTCGTCCGGTAGGAGATCGAAGTCTGGATAATCGGGGCCAGCCTCGAGCAACAGCACCGATTTGCCGGCATCCTCGGACAAGCGCGCCGCCAAAACGCACCCCGCTGAGCCTCCGCCCACGACGATGTAGCTATATTTCATGGCGAATCCACCGACATTCAATTTGCATGCATTATAATCGCTGATCCATCGGGTATTTAGATCGAATCAATCGATGCGTAGGTACTCCTTGAACCACGCGACTGACATGTCCCAAATCTGTTCTTTCAGGTCTTCCCTGTATACGTCGTAGTGGGTCGCCCCTGGAATCACCCACAGCTTCTTAGGCTCATATGTCTCTTCAAACATACCAACCACGCCCTCGGCAGGGGTCACCGAGTCCAGCTCTGCAGCGATATACATTATCGCCCGGGGGGAAATTCTTTCTACCACGCTGATTGGCTTAAAGTCCAAGAGTTTCTCCGCTGTGGCCAAGGAATAGGAGGTGCTTTTGTAGTTTTCCATCTCAGGGATCTGATCAATCACCTTTTGTCTAGCGGCGGCTGTGGTAGGATCCCCCACGAGAATGCCTCCGCCACTCACCATTTCCGACATACCGGTCTCGATCCTGGTTTTACGGTCATCCTCAATTTGGTTCAGCAAATCCAGCCACTCGTAATAACGCCGTATGCTCTGCATCCAACGCTCTCCGTCTCCCCAGCCAGCCACACTAATGGAACACTTAACCCTCTCGTCAATCCCGGCAACGTAGGGCACCATGCCTGCACCGAAGCTAAAGCCCATTAGCCCTAACCTTTCCGGGTCCACTTTGGGATTGGTTTCCAAAAAGGTCAAACCGTTACGAATGTCCTCGACCTGCTCCAACGGGTACAGGCGGCCGGGCTCACCCTCGCTTTCGCCCACACCTCGATAGTCCCAAATCAAGGCCACGCAGCCCAATTCGACCAAACGTCGGGCTAAATGGGGGAACCAGAAATATTCTTTGACGCCTACCATACCTTGGCAAAGCATTATTGCCGGGCAAGAATCGTTGTCAGTTGCTTCTGGCTCAAAAAGTATCCCGGCAATCCGGATGCCGTCGCTGTTGAAAAAAACTCTTCTTTCCATGTGGCTCCTTTTGACTCCGAGTATTGTCAAACTTAATAACATTGGCCGAATTACACTGGCCAGATAGCTCGCGGCTATTTTTTAAAAGAATAATTACAGAGGTGAGGTTCCCCCTACAATAGTCGAAGAGACGCTGGTGTATAGCTCTAAGGGAGTATCGAGGGCGGCCTGCTTAGCATGCACGAATCATGGACCTTAAACTTGGCTATAGGGAAGATAGAAGTCAGCATAGACACTTCGTTTTCGGGAAATGCCTGTTTACACCCCCATTATAATCAAGATTAACAGCAATACTTGGCCAAACTTGAGGACGCTGTCAGATTGGCCATCTTCCACAAACTGCTACGGCCAGACGCGGGCATGGGAAAGATCAGGTGGAATACAACCAGCTGGAGAGGACTACGAACTCATATCTCCAGCCGTTCTCTCACAGTAAGGAGAAACTCTTGGAAGCCCTTCAGACCAGAAAATTAGGTGAAACCGGACTAGATGTCAGCGTACTCGGGTATGGGGCGATGGAACTACGTGGTCCGCGCTCTCCGATCCCAAAGGGTAGGCCTGTGGACCCAGCCCAAGCTGAAAAGGTCTTGAACTCTGTTCTAGATAGTGGGATCAACTTAATAGACACGTCGATCGACTATGGCGAGAGTGAAGAGCTCATCGGAAAATACGTCTCTCATCGGCGTGATGAATATTTGTTGGCTTCGAAATGCGGCTGTAATGCAGATACCACTTCGGTAGAAGAGGGAAATGCGCCAAGGCACATCTATACTCGTGAGAACCTCATCAAGGGTGTAGAACTAAGCTTAAGACGGATGAACACAGATCACCTGGATTTGCTCCAGTTTCACGGGAGCCCTCCCGTAGAATTACGGGACCAGGCAGTCCAGACCTTGCTTGATTTGAAATCCGACGGTAAAACCAGGTTCATAGGAGTATCCGCCGTTTTGCCAACCGTCACTGATTTTGTCGAGATGGGGGTTTTTGACGTGTTTCAATTCCCGTACTCAGCGCTAGATAGGGAACATGAGTCACTCATCACCCAGTTGGCCAGTTCAGGATCAGGAACGCTAATCCGGGGTGGCATCGCTCGTGGAGAACCTGGTCATGGGTTGGCCGATCCAAACCTGTGGGCCGCTTGGGATAAGGCGAGACTAGACGAATTACTGGACGGCATGGACCAGTTCGAGTTTCTTCTAAGATTTACTATCAGCCACCCTGACCTTAGTACCACAATTGTCGGTTCGCTTTACCCAGACCATATCAGCCGAAACATCGCAGCCGTTAGCAAAGGCCCCCTTCCTGAATCTCTTTGCACCGAAATCAAAAACCGATTGGAAAACGTTGACTAAAGGCCTCACTAAATACATCGCCACGTATCACTTGTTTCAAAACCAAGTCCCGCCAGCTAGCGCCAAACAACGCCAATTATCCTAGCATTAGCAGGTGTGGTCACTTGGATTAATCAACAAAATATGGGGCGATACTTACCGACCTTATTGAGCACCAACGAGACGAACGGATTCCCTGCCTGCATGGATGTGTTCCATGAGTTCCCCACTGAGCCAGTAAAATTATTTGACCCTGTGTAGGTAGACTGTATTTACTCTCTCTAACGCATCATTAGGATAGTTAGTTAACCCACAGCACAGTGCCATATTATTTTGTTGAACACGCCCTGGTGTTACCGACAATCGAGAAATGACGTGGAATGACAATTTATGTTTAACGCTTGTACAACTACTAGAATTTTTTGCAGACCTAACTGCCCACCCGGCCGTCGTACAAAACCGGAAAACCGCACCACATTCGCGGACGCCGAATCTGCTACTGAGGCTGGATTCAGAGCATGTTTGGTATGTCTTCCCATGAAAGGTCCACCTGGTCCATGGATTTCACAAGCTGCTCGTCGGCAAATGAATTCTTAGTCGTTTAATACGCTAGCGACTTCTTGAATAAAGCGCTCCGAGGTATGAGAGTCGGGATTATCGGGATCCAGCGGACTCCCTCTCAATATAAACCTGTCTACCCCCGCCTCTATTAGTTCAGACAAACGATCCACGCAATATGATGGAGAACCGAAAATACCGAAGTTACGTGCGAATTCTCCAGTGACAGCGGATTCTTGGGTTCCTGCACCCCGACCATGCTGTTGCATGTCATATGATCTGTGGATTTCTTCAAGCACTTGTTGTTGTTCAGCAGATGCAGGCCCGACTACCGTCCCATACATGGCAGAGAATCTTGCAAACAATGAAACTTGACCTGCCCCAATTCTCATAGCTTCTTCAGGGTCATCATGAACTACGAGTGATATGTAGGCTGTAAACGGGATCTCTCCGGTGATGCCGGCCTTCACTCGAGCATCGCGCGCTACATCCATGCCCCATCTAACGCGTTCAACATCGGCGCCCACGTTCAAACTTATCCTGTCAGCGTGGCGTGCGGCGGCTGCAATCACCCTCGGA
>Ga0209752_1001478_pt1 | contig 11326 bp, 12 predicted proteins | sample METZYME_3_250m_FD_187548 | JGI IMG/M metagenome (GOLD analysis project Ga0209752, IMG submission 187548) | Marine microbial communities from oxygen minimum zone in mesopelagic equatorial Pacific - METZYME_3_250m (SPAdes) (version 2) | ecosystem: Environmental > Aquatic > Marine > Oceanic...
CTAATACCCCAGTTTTACATGAAAAAAGTATCATTAACCCAGATGTACTGGGCAGTCCGATTTTGGGATTATCAAAAAAACCAGGAGAAGCTTTTAATGCAAAACTATCAATACCAGGCAAATAAGCGGTTTTTACATCTATTTCTCCATTATATTCTTTAATAGGCATTGAAAGTATAGGGGGCATAATGACTTTTCCACTAGCAAGTTCGGAAAAGGCGCTTTCAATACAGTCTATTACATTAATATCAAGAGGTACTGTTTTTCGTAACTCTGCTTCAGTAAGAATCTTAATATTTGGCATATTTCTTATATATTTATTTTTTTAATTTAAATAATTAGAAATTAAAAGTTGAAAAAAACAAGTTAGTGATTTAGGCTGTGTACAGTTTGTTTTAAACAATAAATAGTTTTTGCAATAATTACTAATTGGGAGGAAAATTATGAAAAATAAACTATCAAGACGTAAGTTTGGAAAGGTAGCTGGTGGAATTACTGCAGCCGCAGCTATAACTTCTCCAATGACTTTAATGAAAAATGCATTTGCTGCAGAAAATTTATCAGTGGTTGATTGGGGACCACCTTGGATTGATAATACCAAAGAACTAGCTGCAGCTTGGGGTAAAGCGGATATTACTTGGACATTACACTCCGGTGGTGCTGCATCAATTTTACCTAAAATAAAGGCTGCCTGGCCTAATCCACCTTATGATGTTGTAGATAACTGGAGTCCAGTTTTTGAATCTATGATAAAAGAAGGTTGGGCTGAAACAGTTACACTGGATGATTGTCCTAACATGAAGTATCTTCCAGAGGGACTAATTCCAAAAGATTCTGATGGTAATTGGAAAGCGATTCCAAGAGGTTCAAGTGGAGTTTTCTTTACATATGTTCCTGCTAATTGCCCAATTGAAATCAAACACATTGATGATCTTTTAAGTCCAAAATTAAAAGGACAAATACTTTGGCCAAATCCAACTTTAAATACTAATCTTCAAGTGGTTGCTTTAGCAAAAGCACGAGGTGGAGATGAGTTTAATATGCAACCAGGGTGGGACTTTTTAAAAGAATTAGCTGCATCAGGTAATATTGGCCGTATATCAGCTAATACTTCAGATGTTATCACATCTTTAGAAACTGGTGAAACTTCAATTACTTTTGTTGATGAAGGAACCTTGGGAGGGGTTAAAGGAGCAAAGCTTAGCCATCTTACAAAAACACATGAATCCCTTAAAACATTTATGTTTACTTCGGGTTGGTGCGTTTTAAGTAGCTCTAATAATAAGAAACTAGCTTTTGATTTTGCTAACCACACTTTAACTAAAGAAAGCATGGAATCTTATTATAGTGCAACTGGTGAAATCCCACTAAGTTCACAAGCAGAACATTCTTCCAATCACTTAAGATTTTCTTCAGAAGAATCTAATAAATATGCAGTTGTTCCGGATTGGGATCATTTAGGAGCTGAATTAGATAATTGGAACAAAATATTCGAAAAAGAAATAGTTACATTACTTTAATAATATATTTAATTTTATATGCGGGGGGATAAAATACCCCGCATTTTTTTAAAATGACAAAAAATCGTTCAACCTGGTTACTTTTAACTCCTGGAATTATTTTATTTCTTATACTTCTCGTAGCTCCTATCACTAACATACTTGATGAAAGTTTACGATTATTTGTCCCAGGAAGAATTGGTGCCGCAAAAGACGCACCGTATACTTTATTTAATTATACCGAACTAATAGACAAAGCTTATTTTTTCTATCTGTATGAAACTTTTCGATTTGGAATAACTGTTTCATTAATTAGCCTAGTTATAGGTTTTCCTATAGCTTATTCGATTGCTCGTCAAAAATCCACACTATTTCGAAAGTTAGCAATTGGATTTTTAATAGGAATGATGTTTCTTAATACTCTTGTTAGAGTATACGCAATGCAATTAACATTTGGACCAACAGGATATGCAAAATTTATATCAGGAATTTTTGATATTTCTCCTAATGGCAGAGGTTATACTGAATTAATAGTTATGTTAGGTCTTCTTCATTATACAATTCCTATTTCTGTACTAACACTCATCGGCACAATTCAGAATATTAATCCAAGACTAACTGAAGCTGCTCAAATTTTAGGATCTTCACGTTTAAAATCCCATTTAAATATTACAGTTCCACTTTGCGTTCCTGGAATATTATCTGCATTTTTAATCTGTTTAACTCTTTGTTTAAGTGCTTTTGTTGTGCCAATGGTGCTTGGAAAAGGAAAGGTGTTATTTATTTCCAATCTTATATATGCTCGCTTTAGTGAAATAGCTAATTATCCAAGTGGCTCAGCTGTTGCAATTATCATGTTGGTGGTTTCTCTTAGTGTAATATTTATTATAAGCAGTTTTGTTTCTTCACGCTGGAGTACAAAATGAAAAGATCTATAGATAATTTTGGTACGTTTTTTTCTGTCATCAATATTCTATTGGCATTTATTTTTCTTATTTTTCCAATTATTGTAGCTATAATTATGTCTTTTGATGGAAGAAGTTATTTAGGTCTTTTCCCTCCACCTGAATATTCATTACGTTGGTACGAAAGATTCTTTTCAGATGCATATTATCTTCAAGGGTTAAAGACTAGCTTAATTATAGCAATCATCGCTACTGTTGTTTCAACAACAATTGGCGTTTCAGCTGCTATAGGGCTTGATCGATATCAAGGAATAGGAAAACAAGCTCTTGAATCATTATTTCTTTCTCCGTTGGTAGTTCCAGCAGTTGTAATTGGATTTGCTTTACTTATGTTTTTTGCAGCACTTGGAATATTTGATGGTTTTACACGTTTACTTGGAGGTCATCTAATAATTACTTTTCCATACACTGTTCGAACAACTTTAGCTGGCTTAGTTGGAATCCGAAAATCCTTAACTGAAGCAGCCATGAATCTTGGAGCTACAGAGGGTCAAGCATTTTGGGATGTTACATTTCCGCTCGCACGCACTGGCATAGTTGCTGGTTCAGTTTTTGCTTTTGCTTTTTCTATGGATGATGTGGCTGTAAGTTTGTTTTTAACTTCTCCACAAACTTACACTCTTCCTGTAGCCATGATTAGTATGATGCGTACAAATTTTGATTTAACTATAGCTGCTGCAGCTGTAATTTTAATGACCTTTACTCTTTGTTTAATTATAATATTGGATTGGGTAATAGGATTAGATAAAATTATAGGCAAGGGTGTTTACAGGTCTTAGAGGATACAATGAATATTTTAGAATTACGTAATGTCACAAAACGATTTGGAAACTTTACTGCCGTTGATAAAGTATCCTTCTCAGTTCAAAAAGGTAAAGTTTTGTCATTATTAGGTCCCAGTGGTTGTGGTAAAACAACAACCTTAAGATTAATTTCTGGTTTTGAAAATGTAGATGAGGGATCTATTTTAGTTTCAGGAAAAGACGTCGTGAATAAAAGACCTTATGAACGGAATGTGGGTCTGTTGTTTCAAGATTATGCATTATTTCCCCATATGTCTGTTGAACAAAATGTTGCTTATGGAATGAAGCACAGAGGTTTTGAAAAAAAACTTATACCTAATAGAACAAATGAAATGCTTGAATTAGTTAAGCTCATTGGTTTTGAAAAACGCAAACCAGGACAATTAAGCGGTGGTCAACAACAGCGTGTAGCTCTAGCGCGATCTCTTGCTATAAGTCCTGAAATCATACTCCTAGATGAACCTTTGTCAGCTTTAGATGCTAAGCTTCGTCAAGAACTTAGATTTGAGCTTAAAGAAATATTAAATACAGTTAATGCAACCACTATCGTTGTGACTCATGATCAGGAAGAAGCAATGAGTTTGGGGGATAGTGTAATTGTCATGAATGAAGGCAAGATTATACAGGAAGGTCATCCAACTGATATATACGAAAAACCGAATTCGAAGTTTGTTGCTGAATTTGTTGGTAGATCAAATTGGTTTAATGGAAATATTGTAAACAAAGCAGATGATGGCATTCTTAAAATCAAAACAACTGAAGGTTTTGAATTTAATATTCTTGAAAGTCTTACACCTGAATTATCCAATGGTAATTATGAAATTTGCGTTCGACCAGAAAGAATTTCCTTAGAAAAAAATGAAATAATAGACGAAGATTCTTATATTAATTTATTGCCGGGCAAAGTAGTCGATGTCGCTCACTTAGGCCCTGATATTCATACAGTAATCGAAGTATCAAATAAAAGAATGATAAAAGTAGTTGAAAAATACACTGGTCAAGTTTTAAAAAATAATGGAACAAATGTTAATTTATATTTTTACCCAAAAGACTGCATAATTGTTTCTTCAGAAAAATGAATATTAAAGTTAATTATTATGACTAAGCAAACTAAAATTAGTTCAACTATAGATTATTCTAAAAATGGTAAACATTATGGATATTTAAGTATTCCTCATTCGACAAATAAATCAGGCTGGGGCTCTATTCACATGCCTATAATTTCCATTCGTAATGGTAAGGGTCCTGTAGCAGTCTTTACGGGAGGAAATCACGGAGATGAATATGAAGGACCTATAAGTTTAATGAAAATAGCAAGATCAATAGATCATAATAATATTAATGGTCAAATTATAATGATTCCCGCTTTAAATTTCCCTGCCTTTATGTCTGGTGACAGAAATTCACCAATTGATGGCCTGAATATGAACAGAGCTTTTCCTGGAAAAAGAGATGGTTCTGTTACTTCAATGATTGCGGATTATCTTACCACAAAAATTATTCCACTATCAGATGTGTTGGTTGACATTCATTCTGGAGGAAAAACAATGATGTTTTCACCTTTTGTTACGTATCAAAACGTCCCAAATATTGGTATTAATCAAAAAGCAAAAGAAGCAGCCTTAGCTTTTGGAGCTCCAATTTGTCTAGAAATAGTTGAATTAGATCCAGATGGAATGTTGGATACAATTGTTGCAAATATGGGAAAAATTTTTGTTGGCACAGAACTAGGAGGTGGAGGTACTTCAACTACTGAAACTATCAAAATTGCCGAAACAGGAATAAAAAATATTTTAGCTCATTTTAATATTATTGATGAAAAGCCTAAATCGAGAGAAGAGATGGGTTGTGAGCCAACAAGGCAAATGCAAATGCCAGATCCTAAAAGTTTTACTTTTTCAGAAGATACGGGTATTTATGAATCATTGATTGACCTTGACGTGCCAGTTAAAATTGGAGAGGCGTTAGGTCAAGTTCATTTCCCCGAAAAACCTGAACTTAAACCCGTTATTTATAAAGCTCAAATAAAAGGTGTTTTAATTGGACGTGCGCATAAAGCCTTAATAAATCCCGGAGATTTTTTAGCTTTAGTAGCTGAAGAAATTTATTAAAAAAAATGAATAGAAACAACGAAGAAAATAGATTTGAAAGAATTTATAAAGAAATTAGACAAGAAATATGTTTACTTCATTTTCCTCCTGGCACCATATTAAATGAATCTAAATTAGCTAAACGATTCAAAATTAGCAGAACTCCATTACGTCCAGTTTTGCAGAAATTAAAACATGAAGGACTAGTAACAATAAAAAATGGTGTAGGCACTATAGTTACAGGAATTGACATGAAAGAGTTGAAAGATATTTATGATATTCGAATGATGCTAATTGGAACAATTGATAATTTTTCTACAAATATTATTCAACCTATTCATATTAAAGAAACAGAAAAAATAATAAAAAAAGCCAAATTACTTTTTAAAAATAAAAATGCTATTAAATATGCAATATTATGCAATAAGCTTGAAGATATAATTCTTAACTTAATAAGCAATGAACCCCTAAGAGAGATAACAGATATACTTTATTATAGAGTTGCACGTATATGGTTTACTTTTTTGCCAAATATGAACTGGGAGCATGTTATTAAAATATTTTTAAAAGAATTAAATGAAGTGCTTATAGCTTTGAAAAAAAATGACATAAAAAAATTAGGGATTGTAAGAAAAAAAGCTCTTCAAAATATTCTTGATGACATTAGTGAATTCATAGCAAAATCATAATTATGACTATAAAAGAATGGAATTTTCATCCAAAATTACCTTTAAAAAAAAATCCACTTTTTTTATTTCCCTTTTCAATTAAAAAAATTTTTAAATGGTATCTCAAAATGTGGTCCCCTCCTTCAGAAATTTTTATATGTTTATTATTTGCATTAACTTTATGGTACTTTGTAAATCCTCTTTTAGAAACTTTCACAGTTAATTTTGAAAATATTTTTTATATTTATGTTCTAAATTTAATTATTGTATTTTTTACTGCTGGTGGTTTGCATTTATATTTATATTCACTTAACAAACAAAGAGATGTTTTAAAATATGATATTAGAAAACAATCCAACAACAAAAAATATACTCTTAATTCTCAAGTGCTAGATAATATGTTTTGGACAGTTGTCAGCGGAGTAACTGTTTGGACGATTTATCAAATTTTATATATGTGGAGTTATGTAAAAGGTATCATGCCTGTAAGTAGTTTCTCCATAAATCCTTTTTGGTTTTGTATATTATTTGTATTAATAACTTTATGGAATGGTATTCACTTTTATTTTATTCATCGTCTGCTTCATTTTCCTTTTTTATATAAAATTGCTCATCATGTTCATCATAGAAATATAAATCCAGGTCCCTGGTCTGGAATTTCCATGCACCCTATTGAGCATATTTTGTATTTTAGTGCAGTCTTGATACATTTTATTATTCCTTCACATCCACTACATGTGTTTTTTCATTTTATTATTTTGTCTGTTGGAGCGATTTGGGGTCATGCTGGATTTGATGCTTTAGTAATTGCTAAAAAAAACAAAGTGCCTCTTGGTCATTTTGATCATCAACTGCATCATAGGTATTTTGAATGCAATTACGGAACCTTCGAATCTCCTTGTGACAAGTGGTTTAATACTTTTCATGATGGAACACCTGAAGCAACTCAAATCATGAGGAACAGACGTCATAAAATTCATAATATATAAAATAATAAAAAATATTAAATTTATTTTCTTAAAATTTGTATAATCAAAAATTTATTAATAAAAAAAATTATTAAGCTTTAAACAATCATAAGATTGCGAGAAGTGTTTGTAAGTCGTTCACCACCATTTTCACTTACATAAACAGTATCAGAAACAAAGTAGTCTCCCTTACCACATCCAAGGAGCCAAGAAAGTTGATGAAATACCATGCCAGCCTTCATCATTATATCACTTTTTTCATGCATACCTACAACACCAATACCTCCTGTCCATGATGGATGAAAAGCTATTCCGACTGAGTATCCGCAATGATGTCGTCGATAATGAGCAAGACCATTACGATCGACTACATTTTGCCAAGCATTGTAAACTTCAGCAAAGGAAGTTCCTGGTTTCATAGCTGCAATAGTTTCATTTTGAGCTTCAATGCAAATATGTTCAACATCAGATGTTCCTTCTGGTGCGTTGTTTACATAAATTAATCTCCCCATTGGAGAGTGATATCTTTTAAAACTTGCTGCCATTTCTAAAATTACCTGATCTCCTTTTTGTAAAATACGATCACTCCATATTTCATGTTCATAAGGCAATCTTTCGGCAGACCTAACAAAGGGTCCAAATCCTGGTGGTTCACCACCTTCACGAATCATTACCCCGTGAATACAAGCCGCAATTTCTCTTTCACTAACACCTTCACCGGCTGTTTTTATTGCTATTTGCATCATTTTATCAGATATATTTGCAGATTTTTTCATGTATTCAATTTCACGAGGGGATTTAACTATTCGAAAAGATTCTACTAATCCATTTGCATCTCCCCATTTTACTCCAACAAGGTTAGTTTTTAAGGAATCTGAAATTGTAGGAGGAAAACACAGACTTGCAGTTTGGATTCCAATATTTGCATTTCCCAAATTCATTTTTTTTAATATTTCACTTACAAATTCCCCTGCTTCTTGGGTATCTGAATAACCTTTAAAAGTTGCATTACCTGCTTGACGTTCACATGTTGTTATTTCATGTGCTCTAGCAACTATAATCATTTCATCGTGTCGCGGAACTATTAAAATATGAGGACCAAAATAACCCTGGTGATCTAAACCTATTAAATAATAAATATTTTCTGGACTAGTAATGAGACACGCATCAAAGTTAAGTTCTTCCATTTTTGATCGAACATTTTTAAGTCTAGTTGCATGTTCTTCTGGCGTAAAATAGCAAAATCCTCTCATAAAATTATCTAATTTAATTAATGTTCTCTAAAAAGAGTGCCATAACCATTAATTTGATCTTCTATTCCAGCCATACGTAAACAGTTCCACATCATAGATTGATTGCTCGTTACAACGGGTTTACCTGTCGCCTGTTCAATTTCTTCAATAACATCTAGAGTGCGTAAAGCTCCACAACTAATAAATATTGCTTCAGCGTTAGTATGATCTACTGCTTTAGCAAATTTTGATATATAACTTGGTTTTACACTCGTAATTTGTGAATCATAAGTCAAATTAAGCCCTTGAACATTTAATAATTCAAAACCCTTATTTTCTAGATATCGTGATTCAATAGTATTAATATCATCAGTATAGGGTGTAGCCATAACTATTCTTTTAACGGATAATTTTTCTAAAGCTCGAATAGCTCCTGTAATTAAAGTTGTTGGTTTTCTATTTGGGTTTCCTTTGAGCAATTCTTTTTCTACGTTTTCTTCACCAATTACAACACTGCCCGATGTACAGGCATAACAAACGACCTTAAGATCAAATTCTGGCATGAATTCTTTTGAAGTTTCAGCTAAACTACTTTGCATAGATGCTAAATTTTCTACAGTACAACCAACTGGCATTTTTGATCTTACAAAGTGAGTCTCTACACCTTCAGGGGCCAATCTAGTCATATCACCTTCAATAATTGTTTCATTTTGTATCAATATAAAACCAATTCTTGCACGCCACGCCCTACTCTTATCAAATTCAGTATCCCATTTTTCAGATTTAATTAAAAATTCATTATTTTTTGAAGCAGTTAAAGTCATAAACTTTTATCCATTTTTTAAGTTACTTTATATTAAAAATTTATTTGAATGATATATTAACTTAGATTAAAATACAACCTGTGTATAGCTTATACTATTCTATATATTTTTTATAATAATTCTTAAGGATATAAAAAAATGTTAGTTCCTTGTCCTTGGTGTGGAGAACGTGATGAGTCAGAATTTTCCTTTGGCGGTGAGGCTCACCTTGAAAGACCTGAGGACTCTTGTTCAGATAAAGAATGGACAGAATATATTTTTATGCGAAAAAATATCAAAGGGGAGCAAAAGGAACGCTGGATACATATCAATGGTTGCCGACAATGGTTCAATGCTGTTCGCAATACAACAACAAATTCTTTTCTTCAAACAAGTAAGCCAGGAAAAAATTATACTGATATAAAAACAAATGATAACTGATAAAACAACTGATTACTCCAAGGGTTTAAGTCCCTTAAGTGAATTAACTGATGATTATCAAAATTCAAAAATTACCAATACCTCTGAATTTTCTATGAATGAAAAACTATTTCTTGGTAAAATTGCCTTATTTGGAGAAGATGATTTATTTTTTGAAAAAATATCAAACAAATTAAATATTTCTTTACCCACAACCCCAAATACAACAGCTAATAATGAAAAAATAACTGCGTTATGGTTATCGAAAAAAGAGTGGCTTTTAGTTGTGAATCCTTCAATAGATACAGAAGAAGTTAGATCCCTACAAAATCACATAAGTGATATTCACGCTCTAGCTTTAGATGTTAGTGATCGCTGGACAGCTATTAACGTATCAGGAAAAAAAGCAATAGATGTTTTAAGCAAAGGAACTGCTATTGATTTAGATAATTCTGTTTTTGGTTCAGGTGCTTGCGCCCAAACTACATTATGGACTGTTAACGTTATTATTTATCAAATTGATGAAAAACCAACTTTTGATATATTCGTTGATAGCACCATGGCTAAATTTCTCTGGCAATGGTTGGAACATTCTTCAAAAGAGTATGTATATGAGTAAAATATTCAAAGAGAGAACATCAGAATTTCAAGCCCGCATGTCGGAAGCCAATATTGATGCAATGTTGTTAATGGATCCGGATTCAATTTACTATTTTACAGCATTTTGGGGAGACTTAGGCGTTGAATTTGGCAGACCTTCAATAGTTATTATGACCAGAAATGAAGAACCAATAATCATAACGTCATCGATAGAAGGAGAGATGTGCAAAAGAATGTCATGGATCAGTAAAATACACTTATATCATGATAGTGTGGGGAGAGAATGGATCGATCCCTTCGAAAGAATACTTGAAAAATATAAAAATAGCAAAATCGCAGTCATACCAAATAAAGTCCCCTCTTTGGTTCTAAATTATTTTCATAAAACAAATTGGATTAATAAATTTAAAAATGGGGAAAATATTTTAAATTTACAGCGTATGATCAAATCCCCTGAAGAGATAAAACATCTAAGACAGGCTGGACAAGTGGCTACAGCAATGACTGATGCCGCTAGATCTGTAATAGCTGAAGGAGTTTCAGAATATGAAATTGCAATTGCAGCTCAAGCAGGAGGAACACGTAAAGCTGCAGAAATAATTGAAAGCGAAGATGTCAATTCATTAATGTCACCAGTTATACATAATCTTCAATCAATCCAATCGGGACCACACACATCTATGGGTCATTTGCATCCTACCGTCCGTCGATTAAAAAAAGGTGACCCCGTTTTTTTATGTTTTTGCGCAAATTGTCATTTTAAACAACTAAAGATTGGGTACGATCGTCAGTATTTTGTTGAAGAAATGTCTGATGAGCATGCACGACTTTATGAAATTGCCGTTGAAGCTCAACAAGCATCTATCAAGGAAATGAAACCGGGAGTCACTGCTGAACAGGTTAATGCCGCTTCTGATGAAGTGTATAAAAGTCATGATATGGGATTTTGCTATCGTACAGGACGTGCTGTCGGGTACTCTTCTCTTGAAAAACCTGAATTAAAGAAAGGTGATAAAACTATATTATCCCCAGGCATGGCTTTTGCTGTCGATGGAGGAATAACTATACCAGATAAATTTGGCGCTCGAATAGGTGATACAATTTTAATTACTCAAAATGGAACTGAATGCGTAACCGAATATCCACGGGATGAACCAATTATTAAAGGATAAAAATATTTAGTATGCGTTATTCAATAACAAGTCTTTTACAAAATGCTTTTCAAAACCATAAAAAATGGCCCCCAGCTTGGCGAAGTCCTGAACCTAAATCAAGTTA